>Ga0193729_1000172_pt1 | contig 31736 bp, 26 predicted proteins | sample U1c2metaG_FD_143036 | JGI IMG/M metagenome (GOLD analysis project Ga0193729, IMG submission 143036) | Soil microbial communities from a riparian zone of the East river system, Colorado, United States - U1c2 | ecosystem: Environmental > Terrestrial > Soil > Riparian zone | place: USA: East River...
GCTGGTGTCGCGAATGCGCTTGATGTGCGATTCATCGTAGGGTCTGAAGAAGCTCGGCCAGCCGGTGCCCGAGTCGAACTTCGCGTTCGAGCGGAATAAGGGCAGACCACAGAATCGGCAGGTGTAGGTGCCGTCCTTCTTGTTGTCGAGGAATACGCCGCAAAACGCCGCTTCGGTGCCATGTTGCAGCAGCACGCGGCGCTCGTCGGCGTTGAGAGCAGCGGATATTTCGCTGCGTTGCGCCTCGTTGGGGGGAGTCAAGTCAAATGCCGTCATGCGCGCCCTCTCCGTTTGCCGTTACAGTTGCGCCAGGAGCCATTCTAATACGGAGAGACCCGGTGCCTTCAGCTAAACCCGTATCCCATACCCCCCAGGCAAAATACCAGCGATTGATCCTATCGCCGCCGCGTGCCCGGCAAAGTACGGCCCGTAGCGGTACGGAAGGCGAGATTCTCCCGCAGCTCAAGCAGGGCGTGGTGCTCATGATGGGCGACAACCCGGAACTGCCCCCGATGCCTGCGCGGCCTTGTTTGCTTGATTTCCTCAAGCTTCGTGTGACCGACGCGACATTTCGGCACTTGCTCGCGAGCGCCAAGCGAGCATTGGATGCCGGGCATGAAGAGAAAATAGTCCTGGCTTGCCTGCTCCATGACATTTCCAACGGATGCTTCTTGCGCCCCGACCACGGCTACTGGGGCGCTCAGATGATCGCCCCCTATGTCGATGAGGAGATTGCCTGGGCAGTTCAATATCATCAGGCGCTCCGATACTTTGCCGACGAGTCGGTGGGATACGCGTATCCGGAATCCTACCTGCGTTTTTTTGGCGTCGACTATGTACCGCCCGACTATATTCGCCACGACGCGCAGATCGCCAAACGGCATCGCTGGTATATGAGCGCTCGCCTCGTAACGCTTTATGATAATTACTTCTTTGAGGAATCCGACCCGGTCGATGCCGATCTGTTTGCCGATATCGTCGGCAGGCGTTTTCGGCAACCCGCTCAGGGTCTGGGTTTCGACGACTCCGGCGTTGCCCATATGTGGCGCACGATCATCTGGCCCGACAATGCACTTTGAATGCGTTGCGACGGGATTAGTCGACCGGCCAGGACATCGCTTTCGGCAGGGTGGTTTCGGTCGACGCATCAGTCTCCGGTTCCGGCGCGATGGCGGCGACTTGTCGCCACCACGGCTCAACGCGTGCAGCATGATCCGGTTCAACCGGTTCGCCGAGACGGGGCATGATGAGCTGCGTGCCGGCTTTCACGCCCAGCTCCAGCAGCAGCTCCGCTGGCTGATCCCAGGCATGCATGGCGAGGCTAAAAGTGCCCCAATGTACCGGTAGAAACGGTCCGCCGCCGAGCAGCGCGAGCGCTTTCAGCGCGTTTTGCGGCCCGAGATGAATGTCGCCCCATGCTGAGTGAAAAGCGCCAACCTCCAACATCACAAGGTCGAATGGCCCGAGACGACCGCGAATGATTTCGTATTCCGTCGTAAGCCCGGTATCGCCGCTGAAGAACACCGCGTGCTTTTCCGAGCGCATGACGAACGAGGACCACAACGTGGCATTGCGGTCTTTCAATCCGCGTCCGGAAAAATGCTGCGAGGGTGCTGCAGTAATCGTGAGCCCGGTGTCAGGGACGCTGTGCGATTCCCACCAATCGAGTTCCGTAATGCGTCCAAGGTCCACGCCCCACGCTTCGAGATGCGCGCCGACGCCGAGCGAGGTGACGAAGGGCACGTCGCGTTTGGCGAGTTCGAGGATGGTCGGGTAGTCGAGGTGATCGTAGTGATCATGAGACACGATGACCAAATCAATGGGCGGCAGGGCCCGAAGAGGAACGGGCACGGGCTGAAATCGCTTGGGGCCGGCGAGTCTCGATGGCGATGCCCGCGGTCCCCACACGGGATCCGTGAGAACGCGATAACCATCGATCTCGATCAGCACCGTGGAATGGCCAAGCCAGGTGGCGCGCAGACCGCTGTCGGAGGCCTTCAGCCAGGAGTCGATCGGGTTCATTGACGCCAGCGGCCCTCGCGGCACCCGCCGCTCTCCGCCGCACAGAAAATCGCCGAGCGATGGCATCGATGCAGTCGGGTCGCGCAGTCCCGGCGCGATCGGGTGCACATTGCGGAATCGGTCGCCTGCCCAGCGCGGCGACGCTTGGATGCGCTCCAGCCGCGCGCCGGCGGGTTTTTTGCCAAGTGACCTCATGCCGCGGCCCGCACCCCTAAGGAGGTAGCCTCGGAAGTTTCCTGGCATCCTTGGGAGCCGGGTACTGCGCCGCATTGAGCTGCATGCCAAGAAAGGTGTAGTAACCCACGATTCCGGTCAGGTCGACCACCCCCCTGGTGCCAAAGCGGGACTTGGCGCGTTCGAACGTCGCATTGGATACCTGTTTGTTCTTCAGCAACTCCATCGAGTAGTCGTACACGGTTTCCTCGTCCGGATTCATGGCCGCCGGGCGTCGGCCCTCTGCGATGGCGTCGGTGATTTCCTGGCGAATGCCGGCCTTCAGCGCGATCGGATAGTGGACGAACCATTCATAGTCCTGGGTCCATTCGCGCGCCGTAACCAGGATTGCAAGCTCGCTGAGCGTATTGCCGATCGCTGATTTGTAGCGCAGGTAGTCGCCCATCGCGCGCGCTTGCGACATCACCTCGGGGCTGTGCATCAGCGGCTCGAAGGGACCGAATACCGGAACTTTGCGTGCCGCCTCGAAGTCGGCCGCCGCCTGTTTCTGCTCCGCTGTGTACTGCGCCGGGGGGATTGTCGGCAGCCTTTCCGCGGCGTGGGCCGCCGAAGCGGCCAAGGCCAGGAGTACGGCCAGACTTGAGCAACGTAAATGCATGCGTGCGACCCGTTTGGATTGATCTGGTAACGCAATGATAGCGCGCCGCGGCCGGGCCGGCCGCTTTCCTCAGCGCGAATCGTCATCGCGCGCGCCTGATCGCGCTTTTTTTTTACCTCAAGAAGGCGATTAGAAATCCTTGAGCAAAGCCTGAGGAAGCCTTGAGGACTTAAAGCGGCCTCGGGTCGTACACCTGTACCCAAGCCACGGCGATACCGAATCCTCGTGGCGAGATCTTAAACAACTGCTTTTCAACATTAGGAGATTGATCATGAACACCATTTACAAAAATACACTCCGTGCGGCGTGCTTCTTCCTGTGCGGCGCGCTGACCTTGGGTACCTTGCAGGCGACCGCCCGAGCGGCCGACCAGGGCCTGCCCAGTGAAAAGGTTAGCTACGCTGATCTGGATCTTTCGAAGCCGGCCGGGGCCAAGACGCTGTATCGCCGAATCGTGGCGGCAGCGAACCGGGTTTGTTCGGCCAACGTGCCCATGCACATACCCACTCAGAAGGGGGCGCGCCAGTGCACCGATCGCGCGATCGATAAGGCCGTCAAGGATGTCGGTTCGCCGGCTCTTAGCGCGCTGCGTCCGGCCGGCGCGATTCATTTTGCCAGCAATTGAGCGACGTCGGGGGCGGGCGACCGGGACATAACGGTCGCCCAGCCGACACGCCGCCCGGCCCGCACCGATTATCCGGCGCCTGGTGCGCTATTTTTGCTCCGCGTAGATCTTGACCAGCCTGTACAAGAACTCGCGGCCTTCGAGCAGCGACTTCACACCGACGTATTCGTTGAGGCCATGGATATTGCCGAGATCGGGGCCCATGAAAACCGGCTCTACGCCGAAAGTTGGGATACCGACCGCATTGGTAAATTCGCCGTCGGTGGCGCCCGCCTGCAGAATCGGCAGCACGGGTACGCCGGGCCAGAATTCGGCGGTCAATTTCTCGATCGGCGCCATGACCTCAGGGGTGAGCGGCGGTGGTGACGAGGTGGGCCCGCGCGTCTCGGGCGAGGAGATCTTTACGGCCGGATCGGCCACCAGTTCTTCGAGCTTGGCGCGTACGGTCTCGGTGCTGACGCCGGGGAAGATCCGGCAGTTGATATTCGCGCGTGCGCGCTGCGGCAGCGCGTTGGTGGCATGGCCGGCGTCGAGCATGGTCGCGACGCAGGTGGTACGCAGCGTCGCGTTCCAGCTCGGATCCTTGGCAGAGACCAGTGACAGCGCCTGCGTGTCGCCGGGGTTTTTCAGAAACGCGTTCATGGCATTCGCGACTTCCGTTTCGCCCTTGGCTGCTTGTATCTTGGCCATGCCGGTAAAATACGCTCGATTGCCGTCGGTGAACTGTGCGGGAAACTCATAGGCGCTGATGCGGGTGACCGCTGCCGCGAGATGATAGATCGCGTTGTCCTTCACCGGCCGCGAGCTGTGCCCGCCCTTGTTGGTTACCTCGAGCCGGTAATTCTGCGGAAATTTCTCGCCGGCCTCGACTTCGAGGGCAATCCGGCGCCCGCTCGTATCCAGCTCCCCGGCGGCGCCCTCGTTGAGCGCGAATGCGGCGTCGATGAGCTCGCGGCGATTCCGCGTGAGCCAATCAGCGCCATTGAACGCGCCTGCAGTCTCTTCGCCGCAGGTGAGCGCCACTTTGAGCGTGCGCCGGGGCCGGTAGTTTTCGCTGCGGTAGCGAATGAGCGTGTCCACCCAGATGGCGGCCTCGGCCTTGTCGTCGCTGGCGCCACGTGCGTAGAACGAGCCGTTCTCCTCAACGAGCTTAAAAGGATCCCGTGTCCAATCCTCGCGCTTGGCTTCCACCACGTCGATGTGCGCGAGCAGCAGAATTGCCTTGAGCTTGGGGTCCTTGCCGGGATAAATGGCGACCAGCCCCCCTTCCTTCGGGTGATCGGGCGCCGCGAATAAGTGCAGATCGCTGTCCGGGAAGCCGGCCGCCTTCAACCGCGCGGCCATGCGCTCGGCGGCAAGGGTGCAACTACCGGCGGACAAGGTCGTGTTGGTCTCCACCAGTTCTTTGTATAACTCGCGAAAACGCTGCTCGCCGGCCGGCGTATCTTGAGGCGGAACGGCAAAGGCCGAGAATGAAGCGATGGCGGCGGCGACAGCGAAAAACAATCTCATGAGTAACTCCGTAAGGGTGGATGTGCGCTCAGCCCGGCTCAGCGCGCCTGATGCGCTTTGACTTTTTCGACATACCGATCGCGCAGCTCGGTCTGACGGGATTTCAACTCAACCTGGCGGCCCGCAATCCAAACCTGATCCGCCAGTGTCGTGACCTCGAGCGGATCGCCGCTCCAGAGCACCAGGTCGGCGCTCCGGCCGACGGCGATTCGGCCGTGCGTCGCGCCCAGTCCAAAGATATCAGCCGGTGTGGAAGTGATGGCGGCGAGCGCAGATTCCCACGGCAGACCATGGGCAACTGCGTTGCCTGCAAGTTGGCGTACCAGGCGTGCTTGCGGGGTGTCGCCGCTCGAAAATGCGATGCGCACGCCGGCACGTTGCAGACGCGTTGCATTTTCCAGAGTCGAGGCAAGCCGATCGAAATCCAGCGGCAGATCATCCAGCGGATTGAGAATCACGGGGACATTGGCCTTCGCGAGTTCCTTCGCGACCAACCACGCTTCGTTGCCCCCCAGAATGACGGGTTTCATCCCATTGCGTTCGGCAAAGGTGACGACGCCCAAGATGTCCGCCGCGCGATCGACCTGAAACACCACCCGGCCGCCGGTCAGATAGCGGGTCAGTGCTTCTCGGCCCGCGGCATGCAGCAACGCCCCCTGACCGATCGGGCCCGGTGCGCGCGCCTCGTGAATCGCCTGTTCCAAAAGCATAAATTCCGCGGCGCGCGTTCCGCCGGCGACCCTGGCGCCGGCAGCTCCCATTTGCACGAACAGCGAGCGGCTGCCGGCCAGTGCCGCATCGTATCGGCCATCGAGCACAACCGCCGAGCCCTGACCTCCAATGATGCTGTCTGCAGCACTGGGCACCAGCACGGTCCAGGTCACGCCTTCGATGCGTGTGATCGGTACCACGAACGAGCGTGGGTTATACGCCAGCGTGACGTCGAGCTCGGGACGCCATTGCTGGTCCCATTCCGGTGATTTGAGATTCAGAGTCGAATCGACGGTCTGCGCCTCCGCGGCGATTTCTTCAAGACCGATATCGGTCAGTCCACCAAACAGTCCCGGTGTGAGATCTTTGCCCCTGGCATCGATCACCGTCGCACCCGAGCCGGCATCCGAACCAATCGCGACGATCAATCCGCCGCGTACCACGACGTCGGTGTTCTTCAGTGTGCCCTTTGCGGACGCCGTGTGGACGGTCGCGCCGCGAATGACGAAATCCTGGGCCACGGCGTACTGGGTACCCATGATGCCGCCGGCCATGCAGACGAGGAGGCAGAGGGATTTCATAGCGGAGCCTCCGCGATGTGCCGGCCCAACAGAAAATCGGACCGCGGTTTGGCGGGTGGATGTGCGCGATCGAACTTGAGTGCGCCGTCGATGAACACCTGCTCCGCGAGCGCATAGACGCTGAACGGATTTCCGTTCCAGATCACCACATCCGCCCCCTTGCCGGCCTCGAGTGTCCCAATTTGATCCTGAAGACCAAGCGATCTGGCCGGATTGGCCGTGAGCCAACGGATCGCGCGCTCCGGCGCAACGGTCAATCCCGCGCGCTGGCCATGCGCCATCGCTTTGGCGGCTTCCTGATTCAAGCGCTGGATGCCATCGCCTGAATCGGAGTGAACGATGGCGCAGCTGCGCTCGGGAAAGTCCACGATCGCCAAATTTTCCTGCACTCCATCATAGGCTTCCATTTTGAAACCCCACCAATCCGCCCACATCGCCGCACACACGCCTTTGTCGGCCAGGCGATCGGCGATCTTGTAGGCCTCGACTGCGTGGTGGAACGCAACAATCTTGAATCCAAATTCATCGGCCACGTCGAGCATGGTCGCCATTTCATCCGAGCGATAGCAGTGCATATGCACGCGAATATTTCCCTTCATGACCTCCGCCAGGGTTTCGAGCTTCAGGTCGCGCTTCGGCGGACTGGGCGGCATGAGCTCTTTTTCTGCGGCGGCATCCTTGTCCTTGGATTTTTTAGCGGCGCCGTCGGCGCGCTCTGCTTTCTTCTTGTTGAACTCGGTCAATTCGCGGTTGTACTTGTCCCATTGCTGCTGATAGTCCTGGGCGTCTGCGAAGGCTTGGCGATAACCCGCGACATTGCCCATGCGAGTCGACGGTGCTTGATGTTTCTCGCCGTACACGCGCTTCGGATTCTCGCCGCAGGCCATTTTGAGTCCGTAAACCGCGCCGGGAAACTTCATGGCTTGGTAGGTCACGCCCTGCACATTCTTGACCACGACCGAACGGCCGCCGATGAGATTCGCCGAGCCGGGCAAAATCTGCATGGTCGTCACGCCGCCTTCGAGCGCAGCCTCGAATCCGGGGTCTTGCGGCCAGACGGAATGCTCGGCCCAAACGTTCGACGTGACCGGAGCCGTCGCTTCGTTGCCGTCATCGAGTCCCTTGACCGCGGGGCTGGCGTATACGCCCAAGTGCGAGTGGATGTCGATGAGGCCTGGCGTTACCCATTTGCCCTTCGCATCGACGACGCGCGCATCGCCGGGCGCGGCAAGTCCCTTGCCGATCGCTTGGATGCGTCCGTTGGCGATCAACACATCGGCGCCTTCGAGGCGCTCACCCGTGCCTGTGAGCACGGTCGCGCCTTGGATCAGCACCGGTGTGCCGGCGGGCACCTGATAGGTTGAGGGAAACGGCTCAGATGCCAAGGCTCCGGATACGGCGCAAGCCACCGAAGCAAGCAGCATGATGCGCGATAGCATATTCATTTTTGTTCGGACCGTCCCCGTCGTTATTGGCGCCGCGCCTCGACTGTTGAAGCGCGGGTGCGCGATTATAATGGGTTGCGCTCAAAGGGACATGATCTTCGTTGAATAGAGCAAGTCGTCCGTCATGTCCAATCAACCAGCTTGTCCAGCTGCGAGCCGGCCAGCAATAAATCCACTGCAGCCTGAAGGCCGTTCCGATCCTCGTGGTCGAATCGCGCCAAATCCGGGCTATCGAGATCCAGCACGCCCAGCAGGCGGCCATGCTGAACCAGGGGCAGCACGATCTCGGAGCGCGACGCAGCGTCGCAGGCGATGTGTCCGGGAAATTCATTGACGTCGGGTACGATCAGAATTTCGCGGCGCTCAGCGGCGGTTCCGCAGACGCCGCGACCCATGGCGATGCGCACGCATGCGACCTTGCCTTGAAACGGACCCAATACCAGCTCGCCGCCTTGCAGAAAATAAAACCCCACCCAATTCACGTCCGACAGCATCTGGTAGAGGAGCGCGCACATATTGGCCGCATTGGCCAGGCCATTGGGTTCGCCGGAAAAAAGTCCCGCCAGTTGAGCGTTCACTTCACGGTAGGTGGCGGCTTTGGAAAGACTCGGATCGGATTTTATGACGTGCATGATGAAGCCTATATCTTGAGACGATAGACGCGCTGTGCTGTGCCGCTGAACAAGGCGGTTTTTTCAGCGGCCGAGTACTGCTTGGCCAACACTTTGAAGGCGTTCCAGAGCACAGGATAGCTGCAGCTTCCCATATCGACCGGGAAGTTGCTTTCGAACATGCAGCGATTGACGCCAAACAGTTCGATGCAAGTTTCGATGTAGGGTTTCCACTCGGCGGCCAGCTGTGCCGAGGAGGCGGCGGGGGATTGCAGAAAGGAAGGAAAGTTGCAGAACGCCATCGCCAAGCCGCCGAGCTTGACCGAAACGTTCGGCAGAGCCGCGAGCGTGCGCATATTGTCGCGCCAAATCGGAAACCGCTCTTCGCGTTTCCCCTGGTAGCCGGCAATTCCCAGCGGCGTGCCGACGTGATCGAGAATGACGGGAGTATGGGGAAATGCCCGCACCAGATCGATCAATTCCGGAAGTTGAGGTTCCACGAGCCACGCATCGAACGACAGGTCGAATTTTCCAAGTTGCGCGTAGCCCTCCCGGAAAGGCTTTGCCGCATACAATCCGGCGCCGACCCGGACCAAGGGGCCCAGCACGTTGGAATCCGCATCGTATGAGGCGCTATGGCGAATGCCGCGGAAGCGATCACCGCCCGCCTCAAGATGCGCCGCCAGCACTTCGCTCACCACCGCACCGGCCGTGAGATCAACATGCCCCACGATGCCGGCGCAGGCACGAACGGGGCCGTAAGTGCCGCTCGCGCACATCGCCGCGATGCCATTGACGAATTCAGTTTCCCCCACGGCTTTGAACGCATCCGGTGCATCGGCGCGGTACATGGCGCCGCACTGAACAAAGACGGTCGCGCGTATGTTGTGTCCGGTATTGAGATCAGCCAGGAATTCCGGCAGTAGATACCGCATGGCGCGGCGGATGACCTTGTCGAAACCGTGCTGCGGCACGGGGCGATTGACAAACGCCGCTTCCGGCCAATCCCATAAGTGGTGATGCGGATCGATGATCGGCAGATCAGGTTCTAAAATGGACTCGGTCTGTGCGGCGCTCGTCATGCTGATCTCCGGTACGGCTCAGCATAGTTTGCCCGATTTTCCCCGGCTCGCGCATCAAACCTGGATCACGCACAATAGCATTCGTGGGCACATTGACCGACCAACGTCCGGATCCGGACCTGCTGCTGGCGAAAGTCAACCGGCAGGAATTGAAGGCGCGGCGCGGCAAGCTCAGGATCTATTTCGGCTCATCGGCCGGAGTCGGCAAGACTTACGCCATGTTGATGGCGGCGCGCAAGCTCGCGAGCGAAGGCCGCACAGTCCTGGTCGGCGTGGCCGAAACTCACGGCCGTGCGGAAACCGCCGCGCTGCTCGAGGATTTGGAAGTTCTGCCGCCCAAATCCGTTGTATATCGGGGAAAAATGCTGGTCGAATTTGACCTGGACGCGGCGCTTGCGCGGCGCCCGCAACTGATTTTGATCGACGAGCTGGCGCACTCCAATGTCTCGGGAATGCGCCACCCAAAGCGTTGGCAAGATGTCGATGAACTGCTGGCGGCGGGCATCGACGTTTTCAGTACCTTGAACGTGCAGCACCTCGAGAGCCTCAACGACGTGGTTGGCGGGATTACCAATGTGCGTGTCTGGGAAACCATTCCCGACAAGGTCTTCGACGCTGCCGAAGAGGTCGTGCTGGTCGATATCCCCGCGGACGAGCTGTTGGCCCGGCTGAAGGCCGGGAAGGTCTATGTGGCGCAGCAGGCGGAACATGCGGCCCATCATTTCTTCCGCAAAGGTAATTTGATGGCATTGCGGGAACTCGCTCTGCGGCGCACCGCGGATCGGGTCGAGGGCGACGTCCAGGCATATCGGGTCGATCAATCCATCGAATCCGTTTGGAAGACCGCTACCGCATTGTTGACCTGCGTAGGACCGGATGCGGCTGCACAACGCGTGGTTCGGGCTGCCGCACGCCTGGCGGGCCAGCTGAATACCGAGTGGCATGCGGTCTATGTGGAAACACCGAACCTGCAGCGTTTGTCGCCGGTACGGCGCGAGAAGATTCTGGCAACCCTCAACCTGGCCCAGGAACTCGGCGCGACGACCGCAGTTATTGCGCACGCCGACATTGCCGAGAGCATCATTGCGTATGCGCGAAAGAACAATTTGTCAAAACTCGTGATCGGGCGCGACCCCGTCAGGCGCTTGTGGCCTTGGCAAAGATCCAGCGGCCAAAAACTGGCGCTGCTCGCGCCCGATATCGATTTGATTGAAATCGGCCGCGCTGAGGACCGCACCCGGACAAGCGGGGAGGGCGCTCGGTTGTCCGCGCTGCCCGACGTCGAGTCCGACGAGCGGCGCGTGGCGAAGCGCCTGCGCTATCTATGGGCGGCACTGGCCTGTGCGGCCGTGACACTGATATCCACGCCGCTGACCACGTACTTCGATCGCTCCAACATTGTGGCGATATTCATTTTGACCGTGGTGCTGGTGGGCGTGCGATTCGGAAGAGGACCTGCCGCTTTGGCCGCCGTGCTGAGCGTCTGCGGCTTTGATTTTTTCTTCGTGCCGCCGCGCTTCTCGTTCGCGGTGAGCGACGTTCAATACTTGCTGACCTTTTGCATCATGTTGGCGGTGGGCTTGATTGCCGGCCAGCTGACCGCCGGGTTGCGTTTCCAGGCGCGCGTGGCCGCTCATCGTGAGGAGCGCGCAGGCTCGCTGTACGAGATTGCACGCGATCTGTCGGGCGCCGTCGAAATCGAACAGGTGGTTCGAGTGAGCGACGAGTCCATTCAGCGCACGTTTCGCGCGAACGCTGCGCTGCTGTTGCCGGATGCCGACGGCAGGCTGGTGGCCGCGGCGAACACCGCTGCAACGCCTGATGCGGGATTGGCGGTGGAACTTGGGACTGCCCAGTGGGCATTTGACCGGGGCCAGCCGGCGGGTTTCGGCACGGATACGTTGCCGGGCAGTGATGTGCTCTACATCCCGCTTCGCGCGCCGACCAAGGCGCGCGGCGTGTTGGCGGTGAAGGCGCACAATCGGCGCTTGCTGCGCATCCCGGAGCAACGGCAATTGCTCGACACCTTTGCTGCGCTGATCGCCATTGCCCTGGAGCGCGTGCACTACGTCGGCGTCGCCCAGGACGCGCTGCTTCAAATGGAATCCGAACGGCTGCGCAATTCGCTGCTCGCGGCGCTGTCGCACGATCTGCGCACGCCCCTGACCGTGCTCATGGGTTTGGCGGAATCTCTGGCGCGTACCGCGCCCGAACTGTCAAACGTGCAAATGGAAACCGCGCAGGCGATCCAGGATGAGGCGCGGCGCATGAGCACGTTGGTGAGCAATCTTTTGGATATGGCGCGTATCGAAAGCGGCGAGGTCACGCTGAACTTGCAGTGGCAGCCGTTGGAAGAGGTGGTGGGTGCGGCGCTCGAGGCCGCGCGCGGCATGCTGCAACGGCATACGGTCGTTGTGCAGCTGCCTCGCGATTTGCCATTGCTCAGGTTCGACGCCGTGCTGATCGAGCGGGTGCTGGTCAACCTGCTGGAGAACGTATCGAAGTACACGCCGCCCGGCAGCACCGTGACTCTGTCGGCGCAGGTGATCGCCGATCACCTCAGCGTGTCGGTTGCCGACAATGGACCGGGATTACCCGCCGGAAGGGAGGAGGCGGTATTCCAGAAGTTCACGCGCGGCGAGCGTGAGTCAGCCACGCCCGGCGTGGGTTTGGGGCTCGCCATTTGCCGCGCCATCATCGAATCGCACCAGGGCAAGATCACTGCGGCCCAACGCGCCGGCGGGGGCGCAATTTTCACCTTCACGCTGCCCTTGGGGCTTCCGCCGCGGATTGCCGATGGCTGAGCCGCTGCCCGTCGCGATTCTGATCGAGGATGAACGGCAAATCCGGCGCTTCCTGCGCACGGCGTTGGAGACGGAGGGCTGGATGGTCCATGAGGCTGAGACGATGCGGCAGGGATTGACGGACGCCGGAACGCGCAGACCGGATCTCATCATTCTGGACCTGGGGTTGCCGGATGGAGACGGCGTGGAATTTCTGCACGACCTTCGCGGCTGGTCGAAGGTGCCTGTCATCGTTCTGTCGGCGCGAGTCAGCGAACAAGACAAAATCGCGGCGTTGGATGCCGGTGCGGATGACTACCTGACCAAGCCCTTCAGTGTCGGCGAGCTGCTCGCCCGAGTTCGCGCCACATCGCGGCGGCGCCAGGACGCAGGCGTCGATCCCGGCGCGGTGTTCGAGTTCGGAGACGTCAAAATCGATCTGAGTCTGCGCACGGCGCACAAGAGCAACATCGCGATTCACCTGACGCCCATCGAGTACCGCCTGCTCAGTCTGTTGATTGCGAATGCGGGCAAGGTGCTCACGCATCGGCAGATTCTGCGCGACGTGTGGGGACCTGCGCATTCCGAGGACGGTCACTATGTGCGCGTTTACATGGGCCATTTGCGGCAAAAGCTTGAGGACGACCCCGCGCAACCGAAACACATCCTGACCGAGACGGCAGTGGGGTACCGGCTGGTGCAAAACGCTCGGAGCTAGTTCCCGTGGCCGGGGGAGAGCCAGCGAAATCCTACAAGGTGTGCCGTCCGGCGACGACAGCTTTGAGCTACTCGAGGGCCTAGTGTGAATATGACTGGACATACCGACGATGCAACTTTAACCGGGCCACACGGAACCCGACGTATTGCGCGGCGCCTTGATCAGCGTAGCGACACTGAGGTGAATATGCTGCATCAACAGGGCCGGCATCCGTGCTGACCAATCAAGACATCTATCTATTCCGCGAAGGAACCCATGGGCGGCTGTTCGACCAGTTCGGTTGCCGCTTAAACCCCGCCGGCAGCGGTGCACATTTTGCCGTTTGGGCGCCGAATGCCGCCGAGATCTCGGTCATAGGCGACTGGAACGGATGGCACGCGGGAGCCAATCGGCTTGCGCCGCGGCCTGATGAATCCGGTATCTGGGAGGGCACGGTACCGGGGGTGCAACGCGGGCAGGCGTACAAGTACCGGATTACCTCGCGCGTGGGCGGCTACTCGGTTGAGAAGGCCGACCCGTTCAGCGTGCTCTGTGAGCTGCCTCCCGCCACCGCCTCACGGGTGTGGACGCTTGACTACACCTGGAATGATGCCGCGTGGATGAGTTCGCGCGGCTCGCGCAACGGTTTGAGCGCGCCCATGTCGACCTACGAGTTGCATGTGGGATCGTGGCGGCGCAAGGACGGCAATTTTCTCAACTACCGCGAGTTGGCTCATGCACTGGGAGACTATCTCAACGATCTAGGCTTCACGCATGTCGAACTCATGCCCATCACCGAGCACCCCTTCTACGGTTCTTGGGGATATCAAACCACCGGTTATTTCGCGCCCACCGCGCGCTATGGCACCCCGCAGGACTTGATGTATCTCGTCGATCATCTGCATCAGCGCGGTATCGGCGTCATTCTCGACTGGGTGCCGTCGCATTTTCCCGCCGACCAGCACGGATTGTCTTATTTCGACGGCACGCATCTTTATGAGCACTCGGATCCGCGGCAAGGCTTTCATCCGGAGTGGAACTCCTCGATCTTCAACTTTGGGCGCAATGAAGTCCGCAGCTTCCTCGTATCCTCGGCGCTGTTCTGGTTCGAGAAATATCACATTGACGGGCTGCGCGTGGATGCTGTGGCGTCCATGCTGTATTTGGACTATGCCCGCAAAGAGGGGGAATGGATCCCCAATCGATTTGGCGGCCGGGAAAATCTCGAGGCCATCGAGTTCCTGCGCATCTTGAACCAATCCGTGTATCGGGATTATCCGGGCGCGACCATGGTAGCCGAGGAGTCCACCGCATGGCCGATGGTGTCGAGGCCCACGGATATGGGCGGTCTGGGTTTTGGATTGAAGTGGAACATGGGCTGGATGCACGACACGCTCGCCTATTTCAAGCAGGATCCGATTCACCGCAAATACCATCACGGTGAGCTGACTTTCTCCCTGATCTATGCCTTCAACGAAAATTTCGTGCTGCCCCTGTCGCACGACGAAGTCGTCTACGGCAAGGGCTCGCTCATCGGCAAGATGCCGGGCGACGATTGGCAGATGTTCGCCAACCTGCGCGCACTGTACGGCTACATGTGGGCGCATCCGGGTAAGAAACTGTTGTTCATGGGGGGCGAGTTTGCGCAGCGCCGCGAATGGACTCACGAAGGGGAACTCGAGTGGTGGGTGTCCGATTTGCCCGAGCACGCGGGCGTAAAGCGTCTCATCGGCGATTTGAATCGCGTTTACCAGCGTGAATCGGCGCTGCACCAGATCGATTTTTCGCCGGAAGGGTTCGAATGGGTGGATGGCGGCAATGGGGAAATGAGCATCATCGCTTTCTTGAGAAAGTCCTCGGGAGCCGGCGCGCCGCTGCTCGTGGTGTGCAACTTCACGCCGGTTCCGCGCGCCAACTTTCTGGTCGGCGTGCCGGCACGCGGCATTTGGCGCGAGATCATCAACACCGATGCGCGGGACTACGGCGGCTCAGGCTGGGGAAATTTGGGAGGCGTCGAATCCGTACCCGTGGGATCGCACGGCCGCGTTGAGTCGGTCAACCTCAATTTACCGCCACTGTCGACCCTCGTGTTGCGCTGGGAACCTCGTGGCTAGCTCCAAGCGCAAAGCGCCCGGCATAAAAAATGCGGCCGCGGCGCCGGCGTCGGATGGCACCGCAGCGATCAAAGAGGGCAGGGTGCGCGCCGTCATCGATGCGGTTCTGCCGATGGTCGATGGCGGGCGATTTCCCGCCAAACGCATCGCCGGCGAGGGGGTCGCGGTTGAAGCGCATTGTTTCACGGATGGCCACGACAAGATTCGCGTGACATTGCGCTGGAAGCTGATGGGGACGGCCGGCGCTGACTATGAGATCGATATGCAGCCGCAGGCCAACGATGTCTGGACGGCGGAATTTGCCCCTTCGCTGCCGGGGCGATACCAGTTCACCGTAATGGCGTGGGTGGATCATTTTGAATCTTGGCGGCGCGAGTTTGAGAGGCGCGAGGATAAGAGCGACATACTGGTGGCACTGCAGGCAGGGGCTGCGCTCATCGATGAGGCGGCCGCGCGAGCGGCCGGCAGCGATGCGTCGATTCTGACGGAGTGGTCCGGACAGCTGCTCGCCATGATCACCGACCCCGCAGCGGAGAGCGCAGAGCAGAAAGCCTTGGCGCTCGACGCGGCACGGGCGGCCATCGTTGGGCGGTATTCGGATCGAAGTTTGGCCGCAACGCAGACGCTCGAGCTCATCGTCGATCGCAAGCGCGCCGCTTTCAGCAGCTGGTATGAACTATTCCCCAGATCGGCCGCTCGCGAGCGGGGCACTCACGGAACCTTCAAAGACGTCGAGACGCGGCTGCCCTATCTGGCGGAGATGGGTTTCGATGTGCTGTATTTTCCCCCCATCCATCCCATTGGGCGCATCAATCGCAAGGGAACCAACAATAGTTTGCGCGCCAAACCCAATGATGTCGGCAGTCCTTGGGCGATCGGATCGGCCGAGGGCGGACATAAGGACATTTTGCCGCAGCTCGGCTCGTTCGACGATTTTGACCGGCTGCTGAATGTGGCACGCGCGTTGGGGCTCGAAATTGCCATGGACCTTGCGTTTCAGTGCGCTCCGGATCACCCCTACGTGAGTGCGCATCCGCAATGGTTCAAGCATCGCCCCGATGGCAGCGTGCAATACGCAGAAAATCCACCGAAGAAGTACCAGGATATCTATCCGTTCGATTTTGAAACCGGCGACTGGCGCGCCTTGTGGAACGAACTCAAAAGCGTCGTCGATTTTTGGATCGTGCGCGGCGTCAAGATATTTCGCGTCGACAATCCGCACACCAAATCATTTGGCTTTTGGGAGTGGCTGATCAGCGCGACCAAGCGCGACCATCCGGACGTCATCTATCTCGCCGAAGCTTTCACCAGGCCCAAGGTCATGCATCGGCTGGCGAAATTGGGATTCTCGCAGTCCTATACGTATTTCACGTGGCGCAACACCAAGCAGGAGCTGACGGACTATTTCTCGGAGCTTACCAACGGGCCTGGATGCCAGTACTATCGGCCAAACGTCTGGCCGAACACGCCCGACATTCTGCCCGAAACCCTGCAGTCGGGCTTGCGGCCGATGTACGCGTCAAGATTGATTCTGGCCGCGACCCTCTCCGCCAATTTCGGCATCTATGGCCCGACGTTCGAGCTGATGGAGAGTGCGCCGCGCGAACCGGGGAGCGAGGAGTATCGCGACTCGGAGAAGTATCAATTGCGGCACTGGACGCTGCAGCAACCCGACAGCCTGTGGCCATTGATCGCGCGTATGAACCGGATCCGCCGGGAAAACGCCGCGTTGCAAACGAATTCCGGTCTGCACTTCTGCAAAATAGACAACGATCAGTTGATTGCCTATCTAAAAGTCGACTCAGGCAGCAGCAACGTCATTCTGACCGTCGTTAATCTCGATCCGCATCAGCCGCAGTCGGGGTGGGTCGATATCGACGTGAGTACCTTGAAGTTCGACGCGGACCAGCCCTACCAGGTGCACGATTTGCTGAGCGATCAGCGCTACATCTGGCGAGGGCGGTACAATTATGTATTGCTGGATCCGCAGCGCGCACCGGCTCATGTCTTTAGATTGCGCCGGCGCGTGCGCAGCGAGCAGGATTTCGACTACTACTCATGAAACACGGCAGATGAACGACGTTCAAGTCCACGTCCTCGATACCGCGCCGGCTACCGGCATCATTGCCGGTGATGCGCTGTGGTACAAGGACGCCGTCATCTATCAAGTCAACGTCAAGTCATTCCTGGACTCCAATGACGATGGCATCGGTGATTTCAAGGGCCTGACGTCGAAGCTCGAGTACATACGAGACCTGGGCGTCAACACCATCTGGCTGATGCCCTTTTATCCGTCGCCGCTCAAGGATGACGGCTACGATATTGCCGACTATCAAAACGTGCATCCGCAATTCGGCACGCTCGATGATTTTCGCGTCATGCTGCACAAAGCGCATCGCCTGGGGCTGAAGGTGGTTACTGAATTGATCATCAATCACACCTCCGATCAGCACCCTTGGTTTCAGGCCGCACGCAATGCGCCGCCAGGTTCGGCGCAGCGCGATTTTTATGTGTGGAGCGACACGGATCAGAAATACCTCGATACACGCATCATATTCACCGACACGGAAACGTCGAATTGGACCTGGGATCCGGTGGCGAAGGCTTTTTACTGGCATCGCTTCTTCAGTCATCAGCCGGATCTCAATTTCGACAATCCGCAGGTGATGAAAGCGGTGCTGCAGGTGATGCGTTTTTGGCTCGACATGGGGGTCGACGGCTTTCGCCTCGATGCCATTCCCTATCTCGTCGAACGTGAAGGCACCAACAACGAAAACCTGCGCGAAACCCACGCCGTGATCAAGGAATTGCGCGCGGCCATCGATGCCTCATACACCAACCGGTTCCTGCTGGCGGAAGCGAATCAGTGGCCGGAGGATGTGCGCGAATACTTCGGCGATGGCGATGAGTGCCACATGGCCTATCATTTTCCGCTGATGCCGCGGATTTACATGGCCATCGCGCAGGAGGACCGCTATCCCATCATCGAAATCATGCAGCAAACGCCGGACATCCCCGAGAGTTGCCAATGGGCGATCTTCCTGCGCAATCATGATGAGCTGACCTTGGAGATGGTGACCAGCAAGGAACGCGACTACATGTACACGACTTACGCATCCGACGTGCAGGCGCGCATCAATTTAGGCATCCGCCGGCGACTGGCGCCGCTGATGGAAAATGACATGGACCGCATCAAGCTGATGAACAGTCTGCTGTTGTCCATGCCCGGCTCTCCCATCCTCTATTACGGCGACGAAATCGGCATGGGAGATAATTTCTTCATCGGCGACCGCAATGGCGTGCGCACGCCGATGCAATGGAGTCCGGATCGCAACGCTGGGTTTTCGCGCGCCGATCCGCAGCGCCTGTACCTGCCGCCCATCATGGATGCGGTGTACGGATTCCAATCGACCAATGTCGAGGCCCAATCGCGCGATCCCAGTTCGCTGCTGAGCTGGACCAAGCGGATGCTTGCCGTGCGCAAGACCAGCCAGGCGTTCGGGCGCGGTGCGCGGCGCTTCTTGAGGCCGGGCAATCGCAAGATATTGGCCTATTTGCGCGAGGTCGGCGAAGACACCATTCTCTGCGTGGCCAACCTGTCGCGCTCGGCGCAGCCGGTGGAATTGAATCTCGCGGCCTTCAAAGGCCGCGTGCCGGTGGAAATGCTCGGGCGCACCGCGTTTCCGCCCATCGGCGACCTGCCGTACTTGCTGACGATCTCCGCTTACGGCTTCTACTGGTTCAGGCTTGCCACCGATGCCGCGGTGCCATCCTGGCATGAACAAATTGTGTCCGTCGATGAGCGCCCTGTGTTGGTGCTGTTTGACGGCTGGACCAGCTTGTTCCGCGAGCGAGTGGTGCCGTGGCGCATCGGCATGGCGGAGAAGACCCGCGCGCAGTTCGAAGCCGACACGCTGCCGCGCTACATCGAGACGCAGCGCTGGTATGCGGCGAAGGGCACCGCCATCGAGCGCGCGCGCATCACGGACCAGGTGCTGTGGCAGGAGGGAAAGGTGTCCTGGCTGGTGGCGCTGGTCGAACTCGATGGGGCGGAGGAGCGCGCGAGCTATTTCCTGCCTCTGGCCATGGCTTGGGAGGAACGGGACGATGAGCGGGTGAAGAATCTCACCACCTCCGCTGTCGTCAAGATTCGCCAGCAGGCCAATGTGGGCGTGATGGGCGACGCGTTCGCGGACGAACTGTTCTGTCGCGCGGTGGTGGCGGCCATGGCGGCGGGACGCGCAATACCGATGTCGCAGGGCAAGCTGCAGTTCCGTCCCACTGCCGCGTTCGCGGAGATCGCCGGAGCGGATTTCGCGACCTTGCCGGTGGAACGGCCCCGCGGTTCCAGCTCGAATACCGTCGTCAACATGCGCGACCGGCTCATGCTCAAGGGATATCGCCGTCTGCGCGTCGGCCTTAACCCGGAACTCGAGATGGGCCTCTATCTCACCGAGGTCGCGCACTATGCGAACTGCGCGCCGCTCGCCGGGGTGCTCGAATACATCGCAAGCGACGGCCAGACGCGCTTGTTGGCGATGCTGCAGGCCTATGTCGCGAATCAGGGAGATGGCTGGACCTATTCGCTCGAATATATGCGGCGCCACCTCGAACAGTACCGAACCACGCCCGCCGGCGATGCGCTGCCCGCCAATGCGCACGAGGCGTATTTGATTTTGATCCGGGTGCTCGCGGTGCGAACCGCAGAGTTGCATCGCGCGCTCGCACGGCCGACCGCCGATGCGGCGTTTTCTCCCCAGGCGCTGACCCGCACCGACATCGATGCGTATCGCCAGCGCGCTCTCGAGGAGGCGCGCGGCGCACTGGATCTTTTGGCGGCCAATTTGGAAGCGGTGCCGGCGGCTGATCGCGAGCGCGCCAATGCCGTGCTTGCGCAGCGCGATCAAATCATCGCGCGCATCGAGGCCTGCGCGAAAGCGGCGCCGAAGGGCATGAAAATACGCATTCACGGAGATTATCATCTGGGACAAGTGCTGGTGACGCGCAACGATTTCGTCATCATCGATTTCGAAGGTGAGCCCGGCCACAGTTTGGAGCAGCGGCGGGCCAAACATTCGCCGCTGCGTGACGTCGCCGGCATGATGCGCTCCTTCGGATATGTGCAACAGAGCGCTTTGCGAAGCGTTGTCCACAACGAGGCCGAGGCCGCGAGATTGGCGCCGTTGGCGCGGGCGTGGGAACTTGAAGTGCGCGCGGCTTTTCTGTCCGCATACGATGCGGCGGCTCGCGATGCGGCCGCCCGCGGCGCGGCGCTCTACGAATCCCTGCAACCCGGGAACGGAATCCTGGGATTGTTTGAACTCGAAAAGGCGCTGTACGAATTGCGCTACGAAATCAGCAATCGGCCGACCTGGGTTGGCATTCCCTTGCAGGGAATTCTCGACTGGGGCGGCGGATAATGGGAGGCGCTCATGCAAAGTATTGATATGTTGGTGGATGCGACTCGAGAGTTCCTACACCAAATCGCGGCCTTTCTGCCGAGGCTGTTGCTGGCGTTGGTCGTGGTCGCGGTGGGCTGGCTGTTTGCCAAGGCCATACGCTTCGCCGTCGAGCGCGCGCTGCGCGCCGTGAACTTCAACGTGTTGACCGAGCGGGCGGGCACGGACAATTTTTTGAGGCAGGCGGGCATGCGCGGCGATACCACCACGCTCTTCGGCATAGTCGCCTTTTGGCTGGTGGTTTTGGCAACTCTCATCATCGCCTTCAACGGATTGGGCCTTACCTATATCACGGACCTGCTGGGCCGCGTCGTCTTGTTCACGCCCAAAATGCTGATCGCGATGCTGATCGTGGTGTTCGGTTCGTATTGTGCGAGCTTCGTCGGCAACGCCGTGCAGTCCTACTGCGTCGACGCACAGATCCCCGACGCCGATATGCTGGGCAGGATCGTGCGCTACGTGATCATGACCTTCGTCGTGATGATCGCCTTGAGTCAGGTTGAGGTCGGCGGCGACATCGTCCAAAGGACTTTTCTGATCATTCTTGCCGGCCTCATGCTCGCGCTCGCGTTGGCTTTCGGACTCGGCGGAAAAAATTGGGCGGCTGCGCTCCTGCAGCGCTGGTGGCCGCAAAGCGGCAAGGATCAGGACAACTGACGCTGCGGCCTGCGGCCTGCGGCCTGCGGCCAGGGGCTTGCGGCTAGGCGGCAGCGCGCTCGGCCGGCGCTGCTTCGAGCGCCCTGGCTAGCACGTCCTCGATTTTTTCCGCCCAAACGAACTCGAGCCGCGCGCGCACGCTGTCGGGAATGTCCTCCAAGTCCCGCCGATTTCGTGCCGGCAGAATCACGGTGCGAATTCCGGCGCGTGCCGCGGCCACGCATTTCTCCTTGATGCCGCCTACCGGCATCACGACTCCGCGCAGGCTGATCTCTCCTGTCATGGCGACGTCGGCTCGCACGGTACGCTGCGTCAGCAGCGAGGCCAGCGATGTTGCAATTGCAACGCCTGCGCTGGGGCCGTCCTTCGGGATCGCACCGGCAGGGACGTGAATATGCAGATCGCTCGCATCCAGAATGGTGGGATCGATTCCCAAGCGGTCGGCCTGCGATTTCACCAAGGTCACGGCCGCCTGCGCGCTCTCCTTCATGACCTCGCCCAGTTGGCCGGTTAGAATCAGTTTGCCGCTACCCCGTACGCGGCTTGATTCGATGAACAGAATATCGCCGCCGGCCGGCGTCCAGGCGAGCCCCGTCGCCACGCCCGGCACACTGGTGCGCAAAGCCACGTCGCTTTCGAAGCGTGCCGCGCCGAGAATACGTTCGACGGCTGCGGCGTCGATGGAGACGCTTTGCGCATCGCCCGATGCAATGGTGACTGCGGAGTTGCGCAACAGCCCGCCGATCTGGCGCTCCAGGTTTCTGACGCCCGCTTCGCGGGTGTAGTCGGCAATCACGCGACGCAAGGCATCGTCGGAAATTTGCACTTGCTCCGCGGTCAGACCATTCGCCCGCAATTGGCGTTTCAGCAGGTAGCGCCGCGCGATCTGCAGCTTTTCCTCTTCAGTGTAGCCGGTGAGTTCGATGACTTCCATGCGGTCGCGCAGCGGCGCCGGAATGGAATCCAGCACATTGGCGGTGCCGATGAACAGCACCTTCGACAGGTCGAAGGGAACACCGAGATAGTTGTCGCGGAATGTATTGTTCTGCTCCGGGTCCAGCACTTCGAGAAGCGCCGAGAAGGGGTCGCCTTGATAGCTTGCCGAGAGCTTGTCGACCTCGTCCAGCATCAATACCGGGTTGCGGCGGCCGGCTTTGCGCACCGCTTGCACGATGTTGCCCGGGAGTGCGCCGATGTAGGTACGCCGATGCCCACGGATCTCCGCCTCATCGTGCACGCCGCCCAAGCTGACGCGCCCGAATTTGAGTCCGATCGCCTTGGCGATGCTTTGCCCGAGGGAGGTTTTGCCGACGCCCGGGGGGCCGACAAAACAAAGAATCGGGCTGCGGCCTTCGGGATTGAGTTTGCGCACCGCGAGGAATTCGAGAATCCGGCGCTTGACCTTCGCCAGTCCAAAGTGGTCCTCGTCGAGGATTTTGCGCGCCTGCTCAATGTCGACCTCCTCAGGATCGAGCTTGGCCCACGGCATGGCGAGCAGCCACTCGAGATACGTGCGCGTCATGGAGTACTCGGCCGCCTGTTCCGGCATTCTCTCCAGGCGATTGAGTTCGCGCTGCGCTTGTTCCTCGACCTCCGGCGGCATGCCGGCATCCTTGACCGCTTGCTTCAATTCCGTGAGCTCTGATTTGGAACCGTCGGTTTCGCCGAGTTCCTTCTGGATCTGATGCAGCCGTTCGCGCAGCACCGCTTCCTTTTGCCGATCGTCAAAGGCTTCGCGGGTATTCTCATCGATCTGGCGCGACACCTTCAAGACCTCGATGCGGCGGCCGAGCAGCTTCAATACGCGATCGAGCCGCGCTTTCAGGTCGAATGTCGCCAGGATCTCCTGCTTGTCGGAGATCTTCAGATCCATGAAACTGGCGATCATGTCGGCGAGCGCCGGAATGGATTCAATGCTGCGGATCACATTGGTCAACTCGCCCGGCGCCTGCGGCAGCAGCTGTACCGCTTCAATTGCCATTTCGCGCAAATTGAGGCCGCGCGCCTCGATTTCCCGGTCGAATACCGTGGGCTCCCGATGCCGGTCGATGCGCGCCACCGGGAAGGGTTCGCGGCTCACATAGTCCAATATGGTGAATCGCTCCTCGCCTTGGCAAATCAGATGATGCGAGCCATCCGGCGCAGTGATGAACCGTACGATCGATGCGCAGGTGCCCACGGGATGCAGTGCGTCAAGAGACGGATCCTCGACCGTCGAGTCGTTTTGCAGCAGCAGGCCGACGCGGCGCTGAGTGCGCACCGCTTCCTGTGCCGCAGCGAGGGCGGCTTTGCCCGCGATCGCAACCGGCAACACCACGCCCGGGAACAGCACCGCATTGCGTACCGGCAGAATGATCAATACATCTTCATCGGCGTTCATGCTGCCTCCCTCGTCAAGCGCAAATGCAGGCAGCCGCGGTCCATTCGGCGCTCGAGCAGGACATAGCGCCCGGGCGGCAATTCGATGCGCCGCCGCATGCGGCCATAGGGAATTTCCAGGCGCACGACGTTCACCGCGGCATTGAGCGGGGGCGGCGGCACGGTCGTGTCGATTTGCAGCCCCGCGGAGGTGAGTTGCACGATGACTTCGTCGACGCGGGCGCCGGGCAAGGCAACGATGACGGTCACCTGCGAGCCGTCCGCAAAGATGTCGGCCGGGGGCTCCCACATGGGTTGGGAGGCGGGCGCAGCGATGAGATCGAAAAATTGCCGGTGCTTGCGTTCAGCTTGCTCGAGCAGCGCGCAGGCTTCAGCCCACATCCATGATTTTCTGCGGTAGATATCCATGTGAACTCAGATGCGGGCATCGCATCAAAGTTCAAGGGTGGAAAGCCCGGGCGCGGGCCGCCTCGGGGGCGCTGCGCTAGGCCGTGCGCGGAGCCGCTCGGTCGGCGGGCCGGTCCGCCACTCGCACCGTATAGCCGCCGGATTTCTCGTCCGCCCGAAGCGTGAGCAACCCGCGTTTCTCCGCATCGCTCAGCATGTCGTTGAATGATCTAAAGCCGTAGAATCGCTCATTGAAGCCCGGTTGGCGCCTCTTGATGGCTTGTTTGATCATCGAGCCCCAGATCGGCTCGCTGCCGCCGCGCTCTTCGGTCAGGGCTTCCAGCGTTTCAACGATCAGCTCGAGCGCGTCGTTCAAATCCGGCCCCTTGTTTTCGCCCGGCGTGCTCCCGGAAGCCGCCGGAGCGCGCGTCGTTGCCGCCGTTCGCCGCCGCACCTTGGAGGGCTCTTTACGAACCAAGTCATCGTAGTAGATGAATTCATCGCAGTTATTGATAAAAAGATCCGAGGTCGAATTCTTGACGCCCACACCGATGACCGTCTTTGCGTTCTCGCGCAGCTTGCTCACCAGCGGCGAGAAATCCGAATCGCCGCTCAAGATGACGAACGTGTCGACGTGTCCCTTGGTGTAGCACAGATCGAGCGCATCGACGACCATGCGGATGTCCGCTGAATTCTTGCCTGACTGCCTGACATGCGGAATTTCGATGAGCTCGAACGCCGCTTCGTGCAGGCCGCGTTTGAAGTCCTTATAGCGCTCAAAGTCGCAATAGGCTTTCTTCACCACGATATGGCCCTTGAGCAATAGACGCTCGAGCACCTTCTCGATATCAAAACTGGGGTACTTGGCATCGCGCGCGCCGAGGGCGATGTTTTCCAAGTCCAGGAATACCGCCATGGTGGCATCGGAAGCTTTGGCCGACATTCGACAATCCTTTAAAACCAGTTGTAATTGAAGCTTACGCTGATTCGCTCGGCATGCACGGAGTTGGGCACAACCTCGTGACGCAGCCAGCTTTCGAACAGCAGCAATTGTCCGGCTGCCGCCGGAAATGTAACCCACGGCCGCGCCTCGCGTTTCGCCGCAGTCTTGCGCGGCGGCGCGGCCATGAATCGATCCAGCCGCGGATCCTCGAACTTCGTGCCGGGAGATCCGCGCGGCACCTGCACATAGTAGGTGCCGCTCAATGTGGAGTGGGGGTGAAGGTGCAAACTATGCACCGTGTGCTGCGGCATGATATTGACCCAGCAATCGGTCATCTCGAGTTCGCGCCCCTGCAGATCCCATTCGACGGCGGCGGCGAAGGCTGAGACGTGGCGCTTAAGCTTGCGCCGCAACGATTCAAAGGTCGGCGAAACAGCTTGAAGTCGATGCACCGAGCCATAGGACGTGTAGCCGCCCGGATAATTCTTCGAGGACCAGCGGCGTCCCGCCGCATCGTCCAGGCGAAGTTGCCGGCATTCCTTCAGCAGCTGCCGATTCAGATCGCGCGAATCGTGCCGTTGCAGCGCCGCGGCATACACCAGCGTTGGAAAGAGCGTGTGAACGGTCATCGCCGACTACATTGCCGCGCTACCGCGCCGGTTCCGCCAGCTTCACTTCGTTGAATTGAATGAGCGGCGCCACATCGGTGTAGCGCGGAATATCCGCTTGCAGTTCGCCCGCCGCGGGTCCCCACACTTCGGCGAATGCCTCGATACTGTCGAAATAGAATTGGCACCCGCCATGGAAAGCGGGTGCTTCTCCGGGCGCGGTGCCCTGCAGGCCGGCGTCCACTTCCGTGCCGCGCAAATTCTTCTTGAGCAAACGCATCGCCAGCGGCATGTGCGTGGCGACGTAGTAGTTCATGTCGAAGCGCGAACCGGGCTTGTTCGGATACAGAATCGAAAGTTTGATCATAGGGGTGCCTCAGGTATGGAAAGAATATCTAGGGTGCCGCGGCGGAGCCGGCGGGCGCACGCGAATCGTGCGCGCCATACAGCACGGCGGGCCGAGGAAAGCCCAGTGCCTTGGCAGATTTCGGATCAGAGGGGGCGATGCCGATGGACTCGGCGGCGTTTCCGGCGCCCCAAGGTTCCAAATCCACCACCTTGTAGCCCATTCCCGTCAGCGACTTGACCGAGTCCGCGGACAGCGCGAACGGTTCTGCTGCGATGGTGTCGGGCCACCATTGATGATGAATGCGCGGCGCATCGACCGCTTCCTGCAGCGTCATTCCATGATCGATGACATTGACGATGACTTCGAGGACCGTGGTGATGATCCGCGATCCACCCGGCGTCCCGACGATCAGGACCGGCTTGCCGTCTTTGAGCACGAGGGTCGGGGTCATGGAGCTCAACGGGCGCTTGCCCGGCGCAACCGCATTGGCTTTGCCCTGCACCAATCCGAACAAGTTTGGAACGCCGGGCTTCGCAGTGAAGTCATCCATTTCATCATTCAAGAAGAAGCCGGTGCTGCCGGCGATGACTTTGGCGCCAAAGCTATCGTTGATCGTGTACGTGACCGACACGGCGTTGCCCGCGTGGTCGATGACCGAATAGTGCGTGGTGCTGGCGTGCTCATCGGCCGCCGCCTGGCCCTTCAATGCGGACGAGGGCGTTGCGCGGTCGGGTTGAATACGGGCTCTGATGGTTTCGGCATAGCGAGCCGATAGCAGGCGCGCGATCGGATTGTCGATGAATTCCGGATCGCCCAAGTAGGTGTTGCGGTCGCGATAGGCATAGCGCATTGCCTCGGTCATGAGATGAACCGAGCCGCTCGAATGAAAACCCAAAGCCGTCAGAGGGTAGCCTTGAAGCACTTGCAGCATTTCGCACAAGGTCACGCCTCCCGAACTTGGCGGAGGTGCGGAAACGATGGTGTAGCCCCGATAGGGGCAGGTAACCGGCGCCGGCTCCGTGACGGTATACGCCGCAAAGTCTTCCGCGGTCAGCAGCCCGCCGTGAGCGCGGGACGCGGCGCCGACCGCTGCAGGAATGGCGCCGTGGTAGAAGGCGTCCATGCCGCCGTCGCTGATGGCACGCAATGTGGCAGCAAGATCTTTCTGGATCAACCGGTCGCCCGGCACGAAGGGCTCGCCGTTCTTGAGGAATATCGCGGCAACGTTTGTTTGCTCCCGAAAGGCCTTGGTGCCTTCCGCCAAAACGTCGACATCCCCTCTCGTCAGGATGAAGCCTTCTTCCGCCAGCTTGATCGCCGGTGCGATCAGCGAGGCGCGCGGCAATGTGCCGAATTTCTGACGCGCCGTCTCCAAACCCATGACGGTACCGGGAACACCGGCCGCAAGATAGCCATCCACGCTTTTGCTGCCGAGGACATTGCCTTGCGCATCCAAAAACATGTCGGCGCGCGCGGCCATGGGTGCCTTCTCACGAAAATTGATGAATACATTTCGGCCGTCGGCCAAGTGAATCGTCATGAAGCCGCCGCCGCCCAGGTTGCCGCAGCAAGGATGTGTCACGGCAAGCGCATAGCCGATCGCCACCGCGGCATCCACGGCGTTGCCGCCCTGACGCAGAATGGCGGCGCCCACATCCGAGGCGAAGTGCTGGGAGGTCACGACCATCCCATCGCTTGATTCCAGGTCCAGAGGCGCCGCGGCGTGAGCCGAGAGGCAGGGCGCGAGCAGAAGAGCGGTTGCGAATCGATTCAACATGACTCAAGAGTAACGCATTGATCGGGCCGGCGGCAGGCTTCATGAACTGGTACCAATGCCATCAAGTTCGGCGCGCTGTCCCAATCGCAATCACAGTTGCGCGTAATATGGTGGATGACGGTCCTGCAAGCTCCCGGCTGCATTTCGAATGGGCGGAGGACGGCGTGCGCGCGGCGGCCGAAACCGGCCGACATGCCGGATTCGGATCGCACGTCTTGAAGCGCCTGATCGCCGGCGAACTGCATGGCAGCGGAGACATGCAATTTTTAGCCAATGGCGTACTGTGCATCATCGAAATCCCATCCGGCGAGGCGCTGATTCAAGATGAATAACCCGCTGCTGCGCAAACTCGCGAACTTCACCCAGCTGTCCGAGGATGAATCGAACGCCGTCAATGAGTGCAGCCAGGATGTGAGGGAATTCGCGGCCGGCGAAGATGTGATCTCACAGGGCGATCGCACCGGCGGCGTCAAACTGTTGTTGGATGGATTTGCATGCCGTTACAAGGTGCTGGAAGACGGCCGCCGCCAGATCGTCGCCTACTTCGTGCCGGGAGACCTCTGCGATCTGCGGGTTTTCATTCTCAAGCGCATGGATCACTCCATCGGTGCGGTCGTGGCATCGAAGGTGGCGACGATATCCCCCGAGAACATCCTGATGCTGACCCACACCTATCCCACGCTGACGCGAGCCTTGTGGTGGTCGACCTTGGTGGAGGAAGCCATTGCACGCGAATGGCTCGTCAATGTGGGGCAGCGAGATGCGCTCGAGAGGACGGCGCATCTGTTTTGCGAACTTCTCTACCGCTTCCGCGCCGTGGGTTTGAATCAGGGGAATTCCTGCACCTTGCCCCTGACCCAGGTCGAATTGGCTGAGACGCTGGGGCTGTCGTCCGTTCACGTGAATCGAACGCTGCAAGAATTGAGGCGGCGCAACCTCATCACCCTGGAGGGCGGCACACTGACGATTCAGGACTTGGATGAGCTCAAAGAGCTGTCGTTTTTCAATCCCGATTATCTGCATTTGGACTACGGCAACGACAAGCCCCGCGGCGAGGAGCGCGAGGGAAACTGATTTGCCAACGCGATTCCCTACGGTGTCGCGGGTGCCGGCGTTGCGAGCGGTTGTCCCTTGTCGATGATCCAGCTCGACACCGCCATGGCTTCCGCTCCGGGTCCTGGAACGACGCTGTGGACGGTGCCGCGCGGATTGAAGAAACTCTCCCCGGTCTTCAGGGTCCGATCGGGTTGCCCCTGGACCTTGAGGATCAGCGGGCCTTTGAGCACATAGCCGGCTTCATCGCCCGGGTGGGTGTGAAACCCGATGGAGGAGCCTGCCGGCAGCGTCGCCGTGCCGATCACGATTTCCTTGCCGGCAACACCCGATTGATCGTGACGCTCGAGTATGGTGCGCACGGGCTGTGGGGCGGTCTTGGGTTCATCGGCGGCTGCATTGAGTGACAGCGCAGTAATGGCGAGGAGTGACAACTGTACTAGCTTCATTGTATGGATCTCACTTTGTCGAAAGATTTACCTGGGCAAAATAGCCGCTGACGGCAATGACGTCCGCATCGTTCAACTGCTTGGCAACCGAGCGCATCAATTCGCCGGCGTCGTTCTTGCGAGTGCCTTGCTGAAATGATTTGAGCGCGCTCGCGATGTAGTCGGCTGACTGCCCGGCCAGGTAGGGCGCGGCATGCAAAACGCCGACCCCGTCCGGGCCGTGGCAACCGTTGCATGCCTGAACCCGCACTCGTTCATCGCCTTGGAATGCCAATTGATGCCCGCGCGCGAACTGAACGGCGTTGAGCGATTTGGGTTGCGGACTCTGCGGCATCGGCATGGACGCGTACAGCATGGCATATTTGATGCGCTGCTTGTCGCTGAGTGCTTTGGCAAAATTCGTCATGATCGGACTGTCTCGCGTGCCGTCGGCGTAATTATCCAATTGCTTTTTCAGATACTCCGCGGATTGGCCGGCGATGCGCGGCACATGCGCAGCCGCCATGCCTTCGCCGTGTGCACCGTGGCAGGCCTCGCAGGGTGCCGCCGGCGCCTCGGCCGCCGGCGTTGCGCCGCCCGGCTTTGCCGATGGCGCCGTCTGCGCGAGCGCGCAGGGCATGGCCAGGATCATGATTGAACCTGCCAGCACGTTCATGCCGACACCAGCCGGCCGGGATTCTTCAAGTACTTGTTCTTCAGGGCGTCGATCGCCCAGTAGGTCAACGCGCCCAGCGTGCCCGTGGGATTCCACGATGCGTTCTGCGGGTAGTTGCAGGCGCCGATGACGAACACGTTCGGCACATCCCAGGACTGCAGGTAGCGATTGACCACGCTGGTTTTCGGGTTGTCGCCCATCACGCTGCCGCCCGTGTTGTGCGTGGTCTGATATTGCGTGACGGTGTAAGGCCCCTTGCGTGGGCTGCCCGCCACTTGTTTAGCGCCCATGGCCTTGCCGATCTCGACCGCTTTCGCCGTCACATGCGCCGCCATCTTGATGTCGTTCTGCGGAAAGTCGAAAGTCATCCGCAGCAGCGGCTGGCCCCAGGCATCGCGGTACGTGGGATCGAGATCCAGATAGTTTTGGCGCTGCGCCGCTGAACTGCCGTGCAAGCTGAGCATCACGGTGTGGTTGTAGTGCTTGATCACCGCCTGTTTCCAGCCCTTGCCCCAATTCGGCGTGCCCGGAGGAACCGGGTGATACTGAATCGGGCGGCCGTTGGTATTCACGGCGCCGATGAAGGCGCCGCCGATGAAGCCTAAACCGCTGTGGTCGAAATTGTCGCCCGCGAAGTCATTGATCAGCGTGCCGGACGCGCCCGATGCCATGAAAGGATTGATGTGCACGTCGTCATCAAAGAACGATGCCACCGAGCTCATGGTCTGGTAGGCATAGTTGCGGCCGACGACGCCCTGTCCCGTCGCCGGATCGTAGGGTGCCCCGATACCCGATAACAGCAGCATGCGAACGTTATTGATGGAAAACATGGAGCTGATCACCAGCGATGCCGGCTGCTCGAACTCGCGGCCCACGGCGTCGATGTAGGTGACGCCCGTGGCGTGCTTCTTGGTCGAATCGAGATTGATGCGCTGAACCTGGCAGCCGGTGCGCAGCTCGAAGTTCGGATTGGCGAGCAACACCGGCAGGATCACGGTCTGCGGCACGGACTTCGCGTAGTGTTCACAGGCGTAGCGCTCGCAGAAGCCGCAAAAGACACAGGCATTGAGCTTCATGCCCTCCGGGTTGGTGTAGGGCTGGCTCAAGTTCGACGAGGGCTGCGGAAAGGGGTGGTAGCCCAGGCTGCTCGCAGCTTTGCGAAACATCGCGCCCGAATAATGTTCTTTTTGCGGCGGCGTCGGATAGTCCCGCGATCGCGGCGACTCATGCGGATCGCCGCCCGGCTGAATCTGACCCTTGACATTGCCTGCCTTGCCGCTGGTGCCGAGCAGGTACTCGAAGCGATCGTAGTGCGGCTCGAGGTCATCGTAGGTGACGCCCCAATCCTGGATGGTGAGGTCCGCATCGAGAAAATTCTTGCCGTAGCGTTCGCGTGTGCGTGTCGCCAACTGGAAATCGTTCGCCTGGAATCGGTATGTCTGGCCATTCCAATGCACCATGGAGCCACCGAGGCCGGTGCCGGGAAGAAACGACTCCCAGCGCCGAACCGGCAGCGCCACCTGCGATCCCAAGTTGCGGAACGTAACCGGCTCGCGCGTGTTGTCCTGCATCATGGCCTTGCGAATGTCGAAGCGCAGTTCGTCATGGATGGCGGGACTTTGAAACTCCGGGACGGTGAATCGTGTCTGGCCGCGTTCCAATCCCACCACTTTATAGCCTGCCGCCGCGAGCTCCTTGGCGACGATGCTGCCGACCATGCCAACGCCGATGACGACGACATCGACTTCTTTGAGACGCTGCACCATGGAAGTCTCCCCTCGAGTAGTCTTAAAGGTTTGCGGGGATGTCCTGACGCGTATGGATATGGCCTTTGCCGTCTTCGGCGAGGCTCATCGGTTCGCGCACGAACTTCACGCCGTGGTGCTCGATTGCCTCGAAATAGTCCGCATAGGCGCCGGGAAATCCGATCATCCGCCACGCGACCATATCGCGATTGCCGCCATACACAGGATCGCTGAAGAAACCTTCCACGCACATTGCCCGC
>Ga0193729_1000174_pt1 | contig 31545 bp, 42 predicted proteins | sample U1c2metaG_FD_143036 | JGI IMG/M metagenome (GOLD analysis project Ga0193729, IMG submission 143036) | Soil microbial communities from a riparian zone of the East river system, Colorado, United States - U1c2 | ecosystem: Environmental > Terrestrial > Soil > Riparian zone | place: USA: East River...
GTTCTCGGAGTCCGGGGCGAACATCCTCGAAGCACGTTGCCTGTCGACCCCGCCGATGGTCAAGAACCGCTTCGTCGTGGAGGTAGCCGACGCGCACACCCTGAAGGGCGCGATCACGCGCATGCGCAACATCGACTCGGTGTTCGACGCCTATCGCGTCACGCCGGGCGGCGCCGGGTAATCGGCGACGGCGCCACCGCGCGCGGCAGACCGGCGTCCGCCGCGCAGACCGGCGTCCGCAGGCGACGCCGCGCGGCGTGCGTGCGAGTATGGCGCCCCAGGCGACGGGCGCCGTCAGGAGACGACGTTCAAGGCGCGCGGCAGGATCGAGTAGCGGGCTTCGTCCACGTCGCCCAGGTAGTCTCCGTCGGCCTGCAGAGGCAAGGCGCGACCGTCCGCGCTGCGCACGGTCAGCTCGGCGACTTGTTGAAAGCCCGTCACCTGGCGGTGGCGCACGACCCGCGCTCGTGGCGAGAGCGCGCGCAGGCCAAGCAGCGACATGCCGACAGGAGTGGCGCGGTGCAGCACGGCGCCGGCCAGCACGCCCGAATCCAGCGCGGCGCCCTCGGCGATCTCGATCGGCCGGTCGTGGAAGTAGGTGAAGGGCGAGCCGTTCTGGACGATCGCCGTGACGGCCTGCAACGTGCGCTCGCCGGCGGCCACCTCCATCCGCGGCGTGCGCAGCAGATAGCGGCGCGCGAACGTCGTGAGCGCCTTCCAGGCAAAGTAGTACGGGCCCAGGCGTGCCTTCAGATGCGGTCGCGAATCGACACGCTTGACGACGCTGGCGTCCAGCCCGACGCCCGAGTTGAAGGTGAAGCAACGCCCGTTGACGACGCCCAGGTCCACCTTGCGAGGACGCCAGTCGTCGGCCATCGCCAGCAGATGCTCGGTGGCGTCGACGAGCTCCCCGGGTATGCCGAGCATCCTCGCGAACACGTTGGCCGAGCCGCCGGGCAGGGCGCAGAGGGGGGTGGAGGAGCCGAGCAGGCCGTTGGCCGCTTCGTTGACCGTTCCGTCGCCGCCGAATGCGACGACGACGTCGTAGCCCTCGTGCGCAGCCTCGCGGCACAGCTCGGTCGCGTGGCCGCGCGCCTCCGTGTCCACCGCATCGACCTCGAAGCGGCCCCTCAGCGCGTAGACGACCAGGTGGCGCAGGCGGTCGGAGACCGTCGCGGCGTACGGGTTGACGATGATCAGCATTCGCCGCTTGCTCTCCACCGAGGAGGGCTCGAAGTCGCCCGGCGCGTCCTCGAGGCGACGATCGGGCTCGTGTGGAGACGTGCGCCCGGGGGGGCTCGTGGGTACGCTCATCTGAAGCGCCCTACACCACGCGGGCTACGGCGTTACGAGATCTCGTGCTCGCCCGCGCGGCGCTCGTCCTCAGCCGCCCCCATGACGCTCGATCGCCCGTCGAGCGGCTCGAGCACGAACGACTCCACCGCCGTATCCGGATCCACGTGGTTGTCGCTCAGGAACGCGCGCACCGTCCGACCCGTGTGTCGCTCGACCGCGGCGATCATCTGCGTGCTCATCGTCTGCTGAAACGCCCTGCGCGTGGTGAGCACGAGGGCCGCCTTGCCGTCGCGTACGAGACTGCGCTCGCCCATCGTCAGCGTGTCCTGCAGGACGACGGCGATCAGGTCGTCGTTGATGTAGGTCCGTGCCTTCGTGGGACCTCGGCCCGTGTATTCGTGCATCAGCTTGACCACAGCGCTGGAGATCGCGGCGGCAACTGACCCCTTCGGGGCGTGCTGGATGCTGGACAAGGGATCCTTCTTCCCGCCTCCCTCCTGCAATGGGGCCTGGCGGAGGAAAGAAGGAGACGGCTGAATCCGATCGCCAGACCCGCGTTTCCCCGGCGTCCCCCTTTAGCTACAACGGTCCGTCACGGACTCACGTCTGAGCAGTGTACTCCCTTCACGGACCACGTCGCGGTTGCGCCGCTCGGTCGCCGGCGCTAGCATCGCTCGGCGCGTGCCTGTCCCGTCCCACTTGGAGATGCAGGTGGTCGCCTGTGGCGGTGATCACACGGTCATCCTCGGCGGCGAGCTGGACATGGCCTCCTCGCCGAGCGTGGAAGCAGCCCTCGCGCACGTCTGCACGGACGACACGTCCCTGGTGCGGCTCGACCTGAGCAAACTAGGGTTCATCGACTCCGCCGGTATTAAGGCGGTGCTCGCCGCCAAGCAGCTGTGTGCCGAGCACGGCTGCGGCTTCCTGCTCGTTCCCGGCCAGCCGCAGGTGCAGAGAGCCTTCGCGCTCACCGGCGTTCTCAATGCGCTCAACCTGCCTCGCGACCGCGACCGCGACCGCGTCGACGCGGAGGTCTAGCGGCGCGGACGTGAAGAGGGGCGCTCCCGCGAAGCGAGCGCCCGTGCCATTCGTCCGACGCGGGGTTCGGGAGGGGTCGAAATGGGCAGTAGACGGTCGAGAAGATGCCTGTCGCTCTCGCCAGACCGGACCTCGCAATCTCGCTGCCTCTCGATGCCGACGCCGCGCGCGCCTCGCGCTATTACGTCTGCCAGGTCGATCGGCCCTCGCCGGATCTCAGGGACGCGGTCATTCTGCTCACGAGCGAGTTGGTCACGCGAGCGGTGGAACGGTGCCAGTTCACGGGGGCGACGATGGAGCTGCGGGTGTGGATGCCCTCGGAGATCGTACGCGTCGAAGTGCGCGCGCCGCGGACGTTCCTCGGCGTCTCAGCGGACGACGCCGAGCCAAGCTACCGCTTGCTCGTATTCGGTCGCCTGGCCGACAGGTGGTCGTCACATGCCGACGGGGACCTCGCCTGCCTGTGGTTCGAGATCGACCGCCACGCCAGTTCGAGCGAGACGAGGACGGCAACCGAGGGCCGCGAATCCGCTCGCTCCGTCAGGGGCCGAGGCCGCGCTGTGGCGAGTACACAAACGCCTAGAGGATTGCTAGACTCCCGCCGTACATAGCTGGACACATCCAGAGGGGTGAAGGGACTGGCCCTACGAAACCCCGGCAACCACCGTCACGTCACAGGCGGGAAGGTGCCAATTCCAGAGAGATGTGTGGCGAGCCTTCGCGCTCTTCGCACAATGTGACACCGCGAAGACCAGAGCGAAGGAGCCCAATATGGCTGTCAGTCACCTGCAGTGCAAGGAGTGCAAGGCGGAGTATCCGCTGGAGGCGCTGTACGTATGCGATGAGTGCTTCGGTCCGCTGGAGGTCGCCTACGACCACAGCCGCACGAGCGGCGACGTGGGCGAGCTGCGCCGCCGCATCCAGGGCGGCCCGCAGAACATCTGGCGCTACGCCGATTTCCTGCCGACCGCGGCCTACGGCCGCGGTGCCCCCGGCGGTCCTCCCGGACCCTCCGGCGGGTCTACGCGCGTCGGCCTGCCGGCCGGCTGCACGCCGCTGATCCGCGCCGACAGGCTGGCGAAGCGACTTGGGCTGCGCGAGGTGTGGGTCAAGAACGACGCCGCCAACCCGACGCATTCGTTCAAGGACCGTGTCGTGTCGGTGGCGGTCACGCGCGCTCGCGAGCTCGGCTTCGAGACGATCGCGTGCGCTTCGACGGGCAACCTCGCCAACTCGGTGGCCGCCCACGGCGCGGCCCTGGGACTGGACTCCTACGTGTTCATTCCCGCCGATCTCGAGGAGCAGAAGATCCTCGCCACGGGCGTCTACGGGACGAACCTCGTGGGGGTCGAAGGCAGCTACGACGACGTCAACCGCCTGTGCACCGAGCTGTGCGCCGAGCGCGACTGGGCGTTCGTGAACATCAACCTGCGCCCGTACTACGCCGAGGGCTCCAAGACGCTCGCCTTCGAGATCGCCGAGCAGCTGGGCTGGGAGCTGCCCGACCGCTGCGTGGTGCCCGTCGCCTCCGGCTCGCTGTTCACGAAAATCGCCTCCGGCTTCGATGAGTGGCGCGAGCTGGGGCTGCTGGAGGGCGATCTGCCGCGCATGAACGGCGCCCAAGCGGAGGGGTGCTCGCCGGTCGCCAGCGCGTTCGCAGACGGTCACGAGGTCTGCCGGCCCGTCAAGCCGAGCACGATCGCCAAGTCGCTGGCGATCGGCAACCCCGCCGACGGCCCATACGCGCTCGATCTGGCCCGCCGCACGGGTGGCGGCGTGGACTCCGTCAGCGACGAGGAGATTCGCGCGGGCATCAAGCTGCTGGCCGAGACGACCGGCGTGTTCACAGAGACCGCCGGCGGCGTGACGACGGCCGTGCTCGCGAAGCTCGCCGCGCGCGGCGACATCGATCCGGACGAGCGCGTGGTGCTGGTGATCACGGGCGAGGGCCTGAAGACGCTCGACGCGGTGCGCGGAACGTTCGAGACTCGCACGATCGCGCCAACCGTCGACGCGTTCGAGACGTCCGAGGATCTTCGCATAGGGGCGTCCTACCGATCGGAGACCGACGGGGTCTCCGATCGGCCAGCTCATGTACCGATCGGAGATCATCGGGATCTCCGATCGGCCAGCACACTTCGCTCCCTGCGTCCTACCTCTGCTCGATCCTCGGACGTCTCAGCGAGCTTCTGATGGCGGTGGTCGTGAAGATCCCCACGCAGCTACGCGCTGCGGCGGGCGGCGAGGCCGAGACGGAGGTCGACGGCGCGACGGTTCAGGAGGTGCTCGACGACCTGTTCCAACGCCACGACGAGCTGCGCGCGCGGCTATACGACGAGCAAGGCGGGCTGCGCCGCTTCGTCAACGTGTACGTGGCCGGCGAAGACATCCGCTTCCTCGACGGCCTCGCCACGCCGGTCAGCGACGGGGCCGAGGTGACGATCCTCCCCGCCGTCGCCGGCGGCTAGGGCGTCACTGAGCGGCGCGGAGCGGCGTCCTCAGTCGCTCGTGTACCGATCGTCGATCAGATGCGATCGACTGATCGGCCAGCACACTTCGCTCCCTGCGTCCTTGCTCCGCTTGCTCATTGACGCCCTAGCTCGGGACGTACCGACCGGCTAGCGCGCCGCTCTGGAACGGCTAACGTCCCGGAAGCGGGACGGCTAACGTCCGACTCGTGCGCCCGCGGCCCCGCCGACGCGCTCTTGGCCGACGAGCCGCTCAGGCCGACCGTCGAGACGAGCCCGGCTGCGCACATCGCGGCGAGCGTGAGCGCGCGCATGCGGCGCGGGGTCAACCAGCCGAAGTGGTGGTTCTGAAGCCAGCTTCTGAAGCCTGTGGCGGCGGACGCCGCCGCCATCGCGCAACCGGCGCACATGGCTGAAGCGTAGCGGGGCGCCTAGCGGCGCTCAGGTGCGCTCGGCGGTGCCGCCGCTGCGCTCCAAGCGGCGTCGCAGCTCGGCGCCGCGGCCCGCTGCGACGGCGCGCGCCGCGCGCGCCTCGGTCAGCTCGAGACCTTGCGAGCTCGCGTAGTCGAGCAGGTCCTGGCGCTCCTCGCCCTCGCGGGCCGCGCGCAGGAACAGCCAGCAGAACAGGCCGAGTGTGAGGAACGACTCCTCGACCATCATGATCGCGCCGGCGATGTTCTGGTCGGCCAGCGGCGAGATGTGGTGGACGGCGTCGCCGTGGCTGTAGAAGGGGTAGAAGACGGTGCCGGACCAGAGGAAGATGTTGCCGAGGACCGTACCCGCAAGCCGCACGGCCACGATGTAGAAGAGCCGGCCGAGGTTGCCGAACCAGGCCGGGGTGGGCAGCGGCCCGAACAGGCACAGCCACATGTTGACGCCGAAGCCGAGGAACATCGCGTGCTCGAGCACGTGCACGCCCGTGTCGCGCAGCGCCGCCTGATAGAGAACGGGCAGATGCCAGACGTACAGGTCGATCGTCCACAGCGGGAACGCGATGGCCGGATGCGACAGCACGCGTAGGCGGTCGAAGGCAGGGATGCGCAGGATCGGCGCGAGCAGCGGCCCGGTCAGGCCGAGCACGATCAAGAGCGCGGCGATGTCGCTGAGCAGCAGGTGCTCGACCATGTGCATGTAAAGCAGGTCCTGGCTGGCCGAGCCGAGCGACGTCAGGGTTATGGCGATCACCAGAACGCCGCCGTAGAAGCTCGCTTGACGCCAGCGCGGCACGGGGTGGCTGCCAGCCGTTGAAGATCGGCCCGCAAGCGTCCGCGCGCGGCGAGCGTAGAGCATGCACAGAAGCGCGAGCGGCCCAAGCTGCAGCGCGGCCTCCAGGCCCTCTGAGACGGCGAGCGGAAGCTGGATCATCCCCGTGGAGCGTACGCAAGCGCGCGCCCAGGCGGTCGCGCGCGAGGGCTTTATGCGTTTCTTCGGAGTCCTTCAGGAGCACGTGAGTAGCATGTTGTGTGCTTTCCGTATGACGACGCAGACACCCATCCGTTCCGCCACCGCCGAAGGGCATACCGAGCGGGTCGACGCGATCGCCTGTCTCGACGATCGCTCGCGTCGCCGGGCGGTCTCCGAGGCGCCCAGCGGGCCGGGCCGCTATCTCGAGGTCCAGGGACCGTCGGAGACGCTCCTGATCCCGCTGGGAACCGGCGTGCTGCACATCGGTCGCGGCCTGTCCGCCGACCTGCGCCTCGACGAGAAGTCGGTCTCGCGCCGACACGCGATGCTCGTGCATCGCCCGTCGGGGCCGCGGCTGCTGGATGACCGCAGCTCCAACGGCACGTTCGTCAACGGGCGCCCCGTCGTGCAGGCAGACCTGCACGACGGGGACGTGCTGCTGCTCGGCCGCGTCGTGCTGCGCTACTTGGAGATCTGAGGCCGCTCCGCCTGCTTTCGTGACGCGCGGCGGTCGGCGTGGAGCTGGCGTGCAGCCGCGCCGGCCGCGCGCCCTTCCATATACTTTTCGGTCCCATTGGCCATCTGGTCAGTCCTCGAACACGTACGGAGAGTTCAAAATGAGAAAGCTGCTCGCCGCGTTTGGTGTACCCGTCCTGGTCGTCTTCGCGCTCGCGGGTTGCGGCAGCAGCAGTAGCTCGAGCAGCTCAACGACGCCCACCTCGACGTCGAGCGGCGCGAACGCGTCGATCGCCGCGCAGGTGCCGGCTGCGATCAAAGCGAAGGGAACCCTGAAGGTTGCGACCGAAGCTCAATACGCGCCGGACGAGTTCATCGCTTCCGATGGGCACACGGTGATCGGCATGGATGCGGACCTGATGAAGGCGATCGCCGCGTTGATGGGCTTGAAGGTGAGCCTGATCGACTCCAACTTCGAAACGATCATTCCGGGGTTGGCATCGGGCCGCTACGACATCGGGATGTCGTCGTTCACGGATACGAAGGAACGCGAGAAGACGGTCGACTTCGTCACCTACTTCCAGGCGGGCATCTCGTTCTACGCGTTGAGCTCGTCCAGCGCGGCGGTGAGCACGGTCGCCGACCTGTGCGGCAAGAGCGTCGCGCTCGAGAAGGGGACGACCGAGCAGGAAGAAGCAACCGCGCAGAGCAAGAAGTGCACAAAAGAAGGCAAGAAGGCAGTGAACGTGCTCGTCTTCCCCGGCCAGAACCCGGTCAACCTTGCCGTGACCAGCGGCCGCGCGGAAATGGGAATGGCCGACTCGCCCGTGGTCGAGTATCAGATCAGGCAGTCCGCAGGCAAATTCAAGCTGCTCTGCAAATGCTATGGCTTCGCTCCCTACGGCATCGCGATCCCCAAGAAGTCGGGCATGACCGCGCCGATCCTGGCCGCTGTCAAGGAGCTGATGTCCAACGGCACCTACAACGCCATTCTTAGGAAATGGGGCCTCGAGTCGGGGGCGATCACCGATCCGAAGATCAACGGAGCGACAAGCTGAGCCAGCACGGCGCTAGCTGAGCGCACGCGGGGTGTCCTCCTCCGAGGTCACCGGCCAGGCGGGACGGCCCGAGCAGATTCGCGCCGTCCCTGTGCGTCGCCCGGGGCGCTGGGTGGCCGGCGCGATCGTACTGGTCATCGCGGTTGCGCTGGTCCGCTCGGTCGCCACGAATACGCGCTTCGAATGGGGTGTCGTCGGCAACTACCTGTTCGACGAACGCATTCTCGAAGGCGTTCGCGTCACCATCGAGCTGACGGTGATCGCGATGGCGATCGGAGTCGCGCTCGGCGTGGTGCTCGCGATCATGCGCCTGTCGCCGAACCCGCTCGTCTCGGGGGCGAGCTGGCTGTACATCTGGTTCTTCCGCGGCACTCCCGTGCTCGTGCAGCTGCTGTTCTGGTACAACATCGCGGCCCTCTACCCGAAGGTCTCGCTCGGCATCCCGTTCGGCCCATCGTTCGTGCACATCGACGCGAACACGGCGATAACGCCGTTCACCGCGGCGATCCTCGGTCTCGGGCTCAACGAGGGCGCCTATATGGCCGAGATCGTGAGGGCGGGGATCATCTCGGTGCCCGAGGGGCAATCGGACGCGGCGCAGTCGCTTGGCATGACCCGCCTGCAGACGATGCGCAGGATCGTGCTGCCGCAGGCGATGCGCGTGATCATTCCGCCGACGGGCAACGAGACGATCTCGATGCTCAAGACATCCTCGCTGGCGAGCGTGATCGTGGTCACCGAGCTGCTCTACGCGGCCCAGCTGATCTACTCGGTGAACTTCAAGACGATTCAGCTGTTGATCGTTGCCAGCATCTGGTATATCGCCTGCACCAGCGTCCTGTACGTGGGTCAGTACTACCTGGAGCGCTACTACGGCCGTGGCTCTGCGCGCGCGCGGGAGGATCCGCTGGCCGGTCGGATGTTGCGCGGTGTGCTTCGCGTCGGACGCACCGGCGAGCGCGCCGAGCCCGGTGGGGGCGAGCACCCATGAGCGAGCCCATGGTCAACGCCGAGGCCGTGCACAAGCGCTTCGGGCGCCACGAGGTGCTCAAGGGCATCACGATGCAGGTCGCTCGCGGCGACGTGATGGTGCTGCTCGGTCCGTCCGGATCGGGAAAGTCGACGTTCCTGCGCTGCATCAACCACCTGGAGAAGATCAACAGCGGGCGACTGTCAGTGGACGGCGAGCTCGTGGGCTACCGCCAGGTGGGCGACGCCTTGCACGAGCTGCGCGAGTCGGAGGTGGCGCGCAAGCGGTCTGAGATCGGCATGCTCTTCCAGCACTTCAACCTGTTTCCCCACATGACGGCGCTCGAGAACGTCACGTGCGCGCCGATCCAGGTCAAGAACGTGCCGCGGCCGCAGGCGAGCGCTCGCGCGCGCGAGCTTCTCGAACGCGTGGGCCTGGCCGACAAGGTGGACGCCTACCCCGCGCAGCTGTCCGGGGCCAGCAGCAGCGCGTGGCGATCGCCCGCGCGCTGGCGATGGAGCCGAAGCTGATGCTGTTCGACGAGCCGACCTCGGCGCTCGACCCGGAGCTCGTCGGGGATGTGCTGGCGGCGATGCAACAGCTCGCGCGCGAGGGCATGACGATGATCGTCGTCACGCATGAGATGGGCTTCGCGCGCGAGGTCGCCGACACCGTCGCGTTCATGGATGCCGGGGTCGTCGTGGAGTCGGGCCGGCCGGCCGACATACTGGACAGTCCACGCCACGAGCGCACGCGGGCGTTCCTCTCGAAGGTGCTCTAGCCGCGGGCCCGCAGCTCCTTGCTCAACAGGGCAACGGTCTTCGCCCCGCCGTGCTCCAGCCGGCCGACCTGCACGTATCCGCGGAAGGCGTGAAAGGCCAGCGAGGCCTCGTTGGGGGGCTCGATGTTCACGTCGCACACCATCCGCTCGAACGGCGCCGCCGCCTGCTCCATCGCGTCGTAGAGCTGCGCACCGATGCCCTGCCGCCGGAGCGACGCGGACACCGCGATCCGGTCGAGGTAGAGAAAGCGCTCGTAGCGCTCGCCGAACCAGCCGTAGTTGCGGCTGTCGTAGTCGGCGCCCGGGCCGATCGCCACGGCAAACGCCACGACCTCGCCGGCCCGCTCGACGACCAGGCTGCGGTGCGCCAGCGCGAGGATGTAGCGCAGCCGCTGCTCATCGAGCGGGCTCAGCTCGCGCACCGAGGCCGCGTTCATGGCGAGCAGCGCCGGCCAGTCGGCGTGCGTGGCCTCTCGCAGTCCCATCGTGCGGGGAGCTTCGCACAGGCGCGTTGGCGCGACGTACGGCCGTCACGCCGCGGCGCGGCGACGCGGCCGGCGGCGCCTCAGGCCATCAACAGGCTGTGCAGCTGATAGAACGTCGTTGGCGGCGGTTGTGCAGGAGCGTCAGCGGACACCTCGGCGATCGCCGGTCGCAGGCGCTCGTCGTCGAAGCGCTGCGCGTGCTCCTCGGACTCCCAGACGTCGACGATCTGCCACCCTCCGTCCACCTCGCCCGCGGAATGCATCAGAAGGCCCTCCGGGAGATCCTGCTCGATTCCCAACTTGGCGTTGACGGCGTCGTAGGTCTGCGCGTCGACCATCGGCGGTCGCACGATCCTGATAATGGCCATGGGACTCCTTTCGCAGGAGATTCGGGGGGTGAGCCCACGATACGCCCGAGGCACGAGTCGCGGCCTCGCCTAGTGCTCGATCAGCCCGTCGGCGAGCACTTGTGCGACGAGCTCTGCGCGCGTGTGCGCGTCGGTCTTGGCCATCGAGTTGCGCACATGCGTGCGAATGGTCTCGGGCGAGACGCCGAGGTCCTCGGCGATGCTTCGCGTGCCGGAGCCGAGCGCCACCAGCCGCACCACTTCGCGCTCACGACGCGTGAGCTTCGATCCGGGACCGTTGGAAGATGCGAGCCGGGCTGCTCCGATCAGCTCCCGGCCGCCCGGATGCGAGCGGGCGGAGAGCGCCACGACCAGCGCCAGCCAACGGTCGCCGAGGGCCGTTGCATGGGCGGCGTAGGTGACGGAAAGCAGGGTTCCGTTGGCTTGCTCGACGACGCGCTCCCCGTAGAGCTCGCCCGTGTCCACGAGGGTCGTCCACTCGGCGTCGGACGTCGCGCGGTCGACCCGCGCCCCGCGCCCGGCGTAGGTTCCAAGGACCTCATCCCGCGTGAACTCGCGCAGCTCGAGCATGGCCGCGTTGATCTCCACATAGGAACGGTCGTGACCCACGAGCGCCATCGGAATGCGCGATCGCTCGAAGACGGGCCAGAATGAGGCCCGTTGGAGGTCGGGATCGGGTGGCATTGGGTCGGCGTACACAGTAGTAGTCCCGGGCCCAGCAGAAGGCTGCAGCAGCTTATGGAAGCAGGGGGCGGCCAACCATCGCCCGTTCGGGTGATTGACGACTGGAATGGCGTTTGGCGGCGCCCCCGCCGGGGACCTTCGCCGCTGCATCGAGGGCCACGCGCGGGCGAGGGCCTTCGCTGGCCGATCGCCGGCGCGGGACGTACGCAGGCCACTTACGATGCAGCCTTCTTCCTCCGCCGCAACGCATTCGCAGCCCGACCAAGACGTGACGAGCGCGCCACCGAGCTTCATTCCCAGCCCCTCCTCGAACGGGTTGCACCTTGGGCCGTTCTTCATCCACGTGTATGGCGTCGCCTACGCCTTCGCGATTCTCGCCGCGGTGCTGATCACCACCCGCCGCTGGCACGCTCGGGGTGGCGATCGCGATCTCGTCTACGAGGTCGCGCTATGGGGCGTTCCGGCAGGGATCATCGGCGGGCGGCTGTACTTCGTGGCGACGAGCTGGAGCGAAGTCCCGCCTGACTGGTGGGGGCCGTTTGCAGTCTGGGAAGGCGGCCTTGGCATTTGGGGCGGAATCGCCGGCGGCACGCTCGGAGGGATGTGGGCGCTCCATCGCCGCGGCGCGAACATTCCCGAGTTCCTGGATGCCGCGGCTCCGGCGCTGCTCGTCGCCCAGGCGATCGGGCGGATCGGCAACTACTTCAACCAGGAGCTTTTCGGCGGACCCACCAGCCTGCCGTGGGGACTGGAGATCTCGCCGGCGCACCGCCCGGCCGGCTACCTGCAATACGCAACGTTCCACCCGACGTTTCTCTACGAGCTGATCTGGAACCTGTTGCTCGCGTCCGCGTTGGTGTGGCTCGGACAGCGACGCACGATTCGTCCACCCGGCCTGTTCGCGCTTTACGTCGCCGGCTACTCGTTCGCCAGAATCGGCGAGGAGCTGTTGCGCGTCGATCCGGCGCACCACATCTTTGGCCTGAGGCTGAACCTCTACGTCGCCAGCATCCTGTGCCTGCTCGGAATCGCCTGGTTCATCCGCGTCCAGCGGGCGGGCGCCTACTCCGCCGGGAGGCCCGCGGCCTCGAGGGCTTCCGAGGCCGATGCATAGGTTCGGACCCCGATCGCCATGCCGTCGCGGAACCCTCACAGGTGCGCGAATCGCTGCTCGACGGGAATCGACGCCTGACGGCCCCTGGCGAGGCAGTCGGAGTGTCGGAGGAGCTCGTTTAGTCCCCGCCGATTCGGGGTATCAGCCCGGCGGCATGGGTGGGCGAACAGCGGCAGCAGAAGGGCCCGGAACGCGACGCGGGGCGGTCATCGCCGCGCCTGTGGCTTGCGCGTTGACCATTCTGCTCGTGAGCGCCGGGCCGGCGGCGGCGCGCGTACGTCGCGTCGGCACGTTCGCCGGGGTCAAAGGGGGCTTCAAAAGCATCCAGAAGGCGGTCGACGCGTCCGAACCGGGCGACTGGGTTCTGGTCGCGCCGGGCGACTACAAAGAAAAGGGCACTCGGGCTCCCGCGGGCGCTGAAGGCGACGCTGGGTCGGGGGTCTTAATTACGAAGCCCGGGATACACATTCGGGGGATGGACCGCAACGGGGTCATGCTCGACGGGACCAAGCCCGGCACGCCGCAATGCAGCTCGACCCCAGCCGACCAGAATCTCGGCCCGCTCGATCCCGAAGGCCACCCGACGGGACGAAACGGCCTGACGGTGTTCAAGGCCGACGGCGTGAGCGTGGAGAACATCAGCGCATGCAACTTCCTCACCGGCGCCCGCGGCGGCGGCAACGAGATCTGGTTCAACGGCGGCGACGGCAGCGGCAAAACGGAACTCGGCTCCTGGCGAGGCGCCTACCTGTCTGCCACCTCGACCTACTTCGAAGGCAACAGCAAGCCGTTTGCCTCCTACGGGATCTTCACGAGCAACACCTTCGGGCCCGGCCTGTACACACAGGTGTACGCCAACAACCAAGCCGACTCGGCCTTTTACATCGGCGCCTGTCCCGACTGCAACACGATCCTCGACCGCGCCCACGCCGAGAACAGCGACCTCGGATACTCGGGGACCAATTCCGGCGGGCGCCTGATCATCCAGAACTCCGAGTTCGACAACAACCAGTCGGGGTTCGTCACCAACAGCCAGAACAACGACGACGCGCCCTCGCCGCAGGACGGTGCCTGCCCCAACGGCGGCACGGGCCCGACGGGCACGCACTCCTGCTGGCTGTTCACGAAAAACTCGGTGCACGACAACAACAACCCGAACGTGCCGACGACGGGCTCTGCCGAAGCCGGTCCCGTGGGCAGCGGCGTCGTGATATCCGGCGGTCACAACGACACCGTCAGCGGCAACACGATCTACAACAACGGCGCGTGGGGGATTCTGCTGGCGCCCTATCCGGACACGGAGAAACCCCCGCCGATCTCTCATTGCGAGGGCGGCGTGGGCACCGAAATCGAAGGCGAATACGTCTGCTACTACGACGATTTCGGGAACGAGGTGGCGAACAACACATTGACGAAAAACGGCTTCTTCGGGAACCCGAGCAACGTCGACCTCGCGGAGCTCTCAAATCTCAACAATCCCGGCAACTGCTGGCACGGCAACGTCGACACGTCCGGCACGGTCACCAGCGAACCGAAATTGATCCAGAGCCCGCCGCACAGCGAATGCGGCATCCCCGACGCGGGTGAACCGCTGGCCAGCTCGCTCGGCGCGCAGGTCGCCTGCGACACGAAATTCTTCGCCTCATGCCCCGAAGGGGTTCCGGCCGAGTATCCGCAGCGCACCAAAGTGGAACTGCAGCCACTGCCGGCGCAGACGACGATGCCCGACCCCTGCTCGGGCGTGCCGAGGAACGGCTGGTGTCCGACCAACAAACCGGCGCGGCTCACCCCGCCGTACGCGGTTCCGGGGTCGCCGGCAGAATAGAGCGCGGCGAGCTACTTGGGCGGATGAAACCCGGTCCTTAGCAAGCCTTGACTGAAGTCTTAGCCGCTGCTCAACGTGTGGCGTCATGCTGAGTCACATGTTCCAGCTACACGATCCCGTCCATTGCGGTGAGGATCCGCGAGCGAGGCAGCAATCGCTGTCGCTTCAGCGCACCACGTACCGTTGGGCGCTTCTCGACGACGACCGAACGGTCTTTGAGGATCACGGGACTAATTCCCGGCGGCGCTGCATCGCCTACGCCTGTAGCCTGGGCGTCCTGCATCTGAGGTTCGACGGCTGAGGGGCGACGGGTGGCGGCTGATGAGCATAGGGGACGCGCTGCGGGATACTTAAACAGCAATGGCCGACACCAAGCTTTCGCTGCCTAGCAGGATGATGGCGTTGCAGTACAAAGTCTTCGACCGGATGCGCCACCCGCGAGCGTTTGAGGTGGCGCGTGAGGAGGGCACTGCGCAGGATTTCGAAGGTTTCCGCGGTGCTCGACAGGCACTCGTCGTCACCTTCAAGCGGTCTGGCGAGCCGGTGCCGACCCCGATCAACTTCGGGCTCTCCGATGACCGCAAGCTCTACTTCCGCTCGGAGCCGCACGTAGCCAAGATCAGGCGTCTGAAGCGTGATCCGCATGTGCGCCTTTGTCCTTGCAACCTGCGCGGCAAGCCGCTCGGTCCGATGGTCGAGGCTCGGGCGGAGGTCCTGCCCGAGACGGAGAACGAGCGATGCCACGCGATCGTGAAGGCCAACTGGCGCATCGACACGAAGCTCATCGAGCGAACCTACGACCGCTTCAGCGTCCCGGAAGTCTACGTCGAGGTGACGCCGCACGCCAGCGCCTCGGGCGACCGTTAGCTGGCGATGTCGCAAGAGGATGTGGATCCGACGTGATTTCGAGACGCGCCCGGCAAGATTCGAACTTGCGACCTCTCGCTCCGGAGGCGGCTCAGATCGACGGCTCCAGAAGGGCGATCTGCCCCGTAGACGCTAGAGATTTGGGCCAGTGTCGGCGGGCCGAGCCGTTCTCACCTATCGCCGGCGTTTACTAGGGTTTCACAGGCATTTGGGCGAACGAGAGCGCCCGTTCGCCCAATCGATTCTGCGATCTGATCAGCCCTCGAAGGCCGGTTCGCCGGCGGCTCGGCGCAGCTCGCGTTCGATGCTTGCAAGCGTGTCCTGGTCCACGCCCGGTACGAGAGGCCCCCGCATGACGGTTGGAGGAGCGGGTCTTGGCTCGCCGGGAAGGCTGACGGCAGCTGGGCCCAGTGGGAAGGGCCCGCCAGCCACGGTGATCTCTAGGTAGCGCGGTCCTTGCGGCTTGAGCTCTCCGAGGAGCTCGTCCGCGCACGCCCAGGCCGCTTTGAGCGGTCGCTCCACCACGCTGGAGATCACGGTCTGCTCGACGGCCATCGACCAGTAGATGGCCACCCCGCCGTCCCAGCTCGCGCGCACGCTCCACGTGTCGCCATGCTGGTGGTTCGCCTCCATCTCGAGCAGCAGCGCGTCCTGGGTGATCTCGCGCGTAGGGGTCGAGACGCCGAACGGGTGGTGATCGAGGGCCGCGAGCAAACTGGTCATCCTCGAGCGCATGCCGGCTTCGAAATGCGGGGTGAATAGTCGCGAGCTGATGTCGGGCGCGTAGCCCGTCGCCGCGAGGCCGAGGGCGAACTGAATGTGGGGTACCCGCGTTCGACCCAGCACGAGGATCGCGACCACGGCACGATGAGCTCTCTCGCGAGCGCTGCGCCGTGCAGCGTCGCCGCGCGCGAAGAGCTCCGCCAGCCGCGCTGGGTCCTGGACAGGGATCGTTTTCCCCGACACGCGCTCATAGACCGTGCCGTTCGTGTTGCACGGCGGCGTGGCGCTCGGCGGGATCCGGACGACAGCGGCGTGGCGGCCGGCCGAGACCTCCCACGAGCGGACATCCAGGCCCTCGGGGTAAGGCGTGACGCCTCCGCCGGCGATGACGTCAGTGATCGCGCTCGGCGGGTCGTCCTTCGCGAATGTCGTGCCGTCGAGCTTCCACGGGTCGCCGTCGCCGTGAGCGCCGAGAATCAAGAAACCGCCTTCGTGGCTGTTGGCGAAGCCGCAGACCTGCTTGCGCTGCTGGGCTGCGTTCGTGTCGCCCTTCGCCTCCCACAACAGTGGCTCGGGAGGCGCGCTGTCGAGGAACCTGTCGATGTCCTCTAGCGCGAGGTCATCCCATGCCGGGCCGAAGATCGTCATGACCTCCATGTTCGCGCGCGAGCCGCGCCGTCGTCGCGAGGTGCTCGGCCATATGATCGGCGCGTGTGGAACGAGCGGGGCGGAGTTGGGCACAGTGCGAGCGGGCTCCTGGCCGTCGCCGTGATCGTGTTCGTGAGCGGCTGCGGTAGCAGCGGCTCGACCTCGGCCAAACTCACGCCGACGCAGTACAGCACCGCCCAGCGCGTCGAAAGCTACCGCTTGGCGCTGGGCAAGATTCTCGCGCCCTTCACCCACCCGCAACCCAACCCCGAAGACCTCGGGCATGCGGACAGGCTGCTCAAAACCTCGATCGGCCAGCTCAAGCGACTGATCCCTCCGCCAGCGTTCGCGAGCGTCCACGGTGAGCTCACGCGCGACACGGAAGCCGAACGCCTGGCGCTCGTGCAGTTCGGAAAGGCACGTCGATCGAAAGACGCCGTGGCCCTCTCCAACGCGCAGGCCACAGCCGCTCAGGCCACAGCCAGGACGCGCGCGGACATCGCGCAAGTGAACACCGTGATCAAGAAGTGCAGGGCGGAGAGCTTCAGCTGCTGAAGCTACGGGGCGAGCATTTCCTCGCGCGCCAGCCCTTCCGCTCCTAGCGTCGCCTACACCGGCTGCGCGTCGCCGGCATTATTGGGCTCTGGCGGCATCCGGACACGAGCGGGCACCAGCTCATCCAGCCAGGGGACGTGGGGTGCGAGCAACGCTCCAATCCCGTACTGCACATAGTGGACGTCTGTCGAGCTGAACCTCTTCTCGCCGTCGACGACCTCCTCGTGCCGTCCGACGTAGGTCGTGCTCTCGACGTTCTGTGTCGCCAGTCCGATCACCTCGTTGAAGTTGGTCGGCGTGAAGAGGGGACCACCGCTCAGGCCGGATGGCGAAGGGATGCTCATCTCGAGGGCGCTGAACGTGAACGGGGGGAGCTCGTACTGCAGCTTTCGCTGAACGTATCCCCGGAAGAAGCGCTGGACCGGCTCGTGCTCGGCTTGATTCGGGAGGCGGCGCATCCTCCGGAAAGCCATAGGCCATGAACTCGGCTCCGAGGGGAGGCGCCGGGGCGACCGCGACGAACGGCTCGACCGCAGGCCACGCCTGGTCATCGAGCTCAAGGATCGCGAGGTCAGCAGTCGAGTGACTTGTGACCCGAGCTACCGGGAAGGCGCCCGCGGGAAATTCGGGCGTCACGATGAGCAGCGCCTCCGTCTCGAGCCCGCGAACGCAGTGAGCCGCGGTCAGAAAGACGTTCGCATGACGAAACGCAAAGCACGTCCCAGCGAAGCCCACACCTTCGATGCTGCCCAGTCCGGTGCCCCGCCACTTCCCGGCTTCGACCTGCGCACGCACCTCCGGGCCGGAGACGGTGATCAACTGAGCCGTGGCGAGAACGGGGTGGGTTTGACCGTCGACAGTGACCAAGCCTCGAGCGTCTCCAATGTCCATCTCCTCGGCTCCGAGCGCTTGCTTGAGCGAAGCGACGTGGCGCGCTTGCGTCTCCGCATCCGGTGTCGCAACACCTACGTACCGGCTGAACGTGATGGTCATCTCTGGCGCGTGCGGATTGAGGACTGTGCTCGTCCAGCCGGCTTCGGCCGCCCTCGCTCTCGCGATCATGCCCACACCGTTGAAGCGACGCGGAACGAGGATCGAGCCGGGTGGTGGCATCGCGATGAACGCTACCGGCGCGGTCGACGCCTGCGCCCCGTCGCGCGGACGGTCAGGGTGCCGGCGCGGTGCCGCTCGCGCAGGTAGCGGCAGCCGGCGCTCCGCCGGGGCGTGTCACTGGCTCGGCGCTGGAGGACCCTGGGGCGGCATACCCGGCATCCCCATCTGCATGGGGATCTGGATCTGCTGCGCGATCTTCACGAACGCGCGGCCGAGCTGGTTCTCGACGATCTTGATCGCCGGTCCTGCGCCGAAGGTGTGGAAGGTCGCATAGAAAACCGCCAGCACTCCGTCCTCGAGTGCCGCGTCGGCCTCCAGGTCTTCGATGTGAACTCCCTTCTCGCGCGCTTCGTCGCGATCGATGCCGAGCGAATGCGACTGGTGGATGTGGTGGTCGCCGAAGAAGCCTGCGACGCGCCGAGCCTTGCGTGCGGCGTACTTGTCGCCCTTGAACATGTAGGTGCGCAGCCATTCCTTCACGAGGCGCTTCGCGAGGGTGTCGGCGTTCTGGCACTGCTCGAGCAGCGCCGGACCATACTGCTGCAACATCGGCATCCACGGCCCCAGCGCTGCCGAGTCTTCGGCGCACTCCTTCTTCGCGCGCTCGAACTGGTCGAGGATCGCCCGCGCCGGGATCGGCCCCTGCGCCGTGACGAGTTGCGGATCAATTGGGCCGAGCCGCGACTGCTTGCCCATCACGATCACGTTGGCGGACAGCGACAGCATGGTGGCGGCGGACATGGCCGCCTGCGGCACGAAGACCCGCACCTCGCTGAACTGCTTGCGCAGGTAGCGCACGATGCTCGCCGTGGCCTCCGCGGAGCCGCCCGGGCTGTGGACGATGAGGTCGAGCGGGCCGTCGCCCATGTCCTTGCAGACCTCCATCATCGCGAGGGTGTCCTCTGGAGTGATACTGATCCCGGGCGGCCCGCCCATCAGCCAGTCGCTCGCGTAGACGATCGTCGCCCTACCCGTGAGGGCGTGCAGCTGCGTCAGGTACTTGCGTCTGATCGCGTCGAAGTCAGGTGGCCCGCCGGCCTGTTGCGCGGACGCCTGGAGCTCCTCGAGGATCCCTCCCCACGAAGCCAACAGCTACGCCGCGTTGCCGCCGGTGGCGTAGCCCGACTTCGCTGTGCCCGTGCTGTGCGCCGGCGTATATGCCTGCACGCGGCCGTACGCCTCGACGGCGACGGCGACGCCCGGTCGCTTCAGGGCTTCCTTCAGCAGCTTCTGCTGCTCCCGCTGTGCCTTGCTCATGCTCTGTGTGCTCTTTTTCTCCGTCATCTGGCCGATCTCCGTTTCGATCACCCGGGCCTGCCACAGCGGCGCCATTCTGGGCGCCCCTCCGGGGTCAAGCTACCCGGATCTCGACATCCGTGTCAATACAGCTTCGCAGGTTCGCAACGGCTCGACGATCGGTTCGCCATCCTGCCGATGCCCACGCTCGCGCGCGGCGCCGCCGGCGCCCGACGATCGTGCCGTGTTATTCGACCGGAGCGGGCGATACCTTCCTACCTGGTCGTCTCTGGCGGTCCATCTTGTGCGAAGCCGTCCCGCGGTCACCGGGGGCGGGCTTCGGTGGTTCTGGGGGCGATGCGAGGCCGGCGCCGGTGGCCCAGAAGGTCCGTCCACCCCGGGTGCGAGAGTGCCCGAGCGCCCCTCACTACGGCGCCCACAAGATGCCAATCACTCGGAGACAGTCACCTTGCACCCGCACCGCCACTGGCTAGTAGAGCCGTCCGTAAGTTCGAGCAGTAACTGCTGGGGCGGGTTTCCGACCGGCGGGCGCGTCACGATCCAATCGTGGCGAAGGTCGGGCGCAACGAGCTCTGTCCCTGCGGCTCTGGTCGCAAGGCAAAGCGCTGCTGCGGTGTCGAGCGCGGCCCCTCCGAGGAGAGCCTCGCTCGCGCCTACCTGACTCACGCCTGCAGAGAGGCCGCACGGGAGCTTCGACGACTCTCAGATGTGGAGCTCGGCGAGCTCTTCGAGGGGCTCTGGGACCTGCCCGCGGCAGACCTCTCCCTCCAGGTCGAGCTGCCGAAGCTCCATTCGCCGGCGCTCAACCGGCTCTTCGATGCGGTCGCCGACGGCGATCCCGACCCGGAGCTGCTCGAGACCGTCGTCAAGGTGATCGACACGCCGATCGAGCGGGCTCGCCTCGCCCGCGCGGCGATCGCCCAGGCGCAGGCCAACACGATTGAGGACAAGCTCGCGAACGCCGCGCTCCTGGACTTGGGAAGTGATTCGCGGCGGCTCCTTCGTGTCGGTCTGCTTCGGGCCGTCGCCGTGCGGGTCGGCGCCGCCAGGACTCCGGGCGGCGTCCTGCTCGCCGCCTGAGACGCTCAGGCCGCCGGCCGAAGGTGAGCCCGGCCGCGTTGCTTGCCCGCCTGCGCAGCGTCGACGCGCTCGAGCACGCGCTCGAGATCGGCGCGGCCGAACGTCCACTCAAACGGCCTGGCGATCTCCCGGTAGCGGCGAGCGAAGGCCAACAGGCGCTCGGCGAGCTCCTCCCGGGAGCTGAAGTCGTTTGGGGTGAGCGCCTTGCGCTGAACGATCGAGAAGTAGAGCTCGACTTGGTTAAGCCACGAGGTGTGGACCGGCAGGTGGATCAGGCGCAGGTTGCGCCATTTGCCCTGCAGCCGCTCGATCGAGGCCCGCCCGGCGTGCGAGGAGACGTTGTCGACGACCCAGAACACACGCTTGGCTGAGGCGTAGGGCTCGCTCCTCATCACCTGCTCGACGAGGCGCCCGAAGGGCTCGATACCGAGGTTCCCTCCGCCGAAGCTCGCCGAGGCCCTCATCAGCGGAGCGCGGGCCTACTCCAGCATTAGCCGCCCCGTGCCCGATCCGGTTCTCGTCGTGGGGGCGGTGCGGCTGCGATGGCCAGATGGCGACGTCGATCAGCTCAGCGACATGCGCGCCCCGAGCAACTTCGCGGAGCAGTTCGGAGCCTGGCTGTCGACGGTCCGCGACTGGCTCGCGGCGTGGTCGGGGAACCTACGCGAGACGGTGTTCCACGAGCCGACGCCGCCCATGCTGATCGGGCAGTTCGACGGTCCTCAGAGAGGGCCCCTTGGCGTAGGGGGGTCGAACGCGCCGGTGATCATGCTGGGCGAGCGCACCTCGGAGTCGGTCGAGCTGCGTGCCGCCTTCGCCGCCGCGTCAAGAGGCGAGGAGCTCCCGCTGACGCGCCAGCTCCTCGCCGAGGCGCAGGTCCACGCCGTCCGACAGCACTATCGCCAGGCCGTCATCAGCGCGTGCGGCGCCGTGGAGGTCGCCCTGTCTGAGAGCGCCCGCAGAGATCTGTCCCGCGCCGGCAGGTCCAAGAAGGAGATCGACGCGGTCCTTCGCGGCGTGAGCGGCGTCGTCGAGCTCTACCGCCTGAACGCCGGGCGCAAGGACGGCCTGGCCGTCTCGATCGGGCAGGTCATCGACCAGCTGGCCGGACCGCGAAACCGTGCAGCGCATGAAGGCGAGGCGCTCGATGACGACACCGCGCGCAAGGCCATACGCACGGCTCGGGCACTGCTCGAGGTCTCGCCGCTGCCACGGCCAGGTCGCTGCTCCGCAACACGTGACGCCTGCCTTGGGAGGGGGGCTTTGGGCGAACGATTGGGCGAACGGGGCCGGATTGCCACCTGCAAGCCGATTCGGGCGTCCGGCTCCAGGCACGAGAAAACCCCGCGTTAGCAGGGCTTCCTCAGACGCGCCCGGCGTGATTCGAACACGCGACCTCTCGCTCCGGAGGATCACGAACGAAGCGCAAGAAAAGGCCGCATTTGCAGGGATAACCGGGTCTGAGCGCTCCGGCGGCGCGTGCGGGGTTAGGCGGGGATTTGCAGGCGTTGTGCGGGGGGTTCCGGGTCTGGGACCTTTTCACCCGGGTGCAGCCTGCAAGCCGCATTTCAGTCGTCTGAGCCCCTGTCTACGGTGTCCACATGCCCGAGCCCACCGTCACCGTAAGCACGCGCCTGCCGAAGAACATCGCCGATGGCTTCGCGGCCATCGCCGCGCACGACGGGCGCACGCCTAGCGGCCTCCTGCGCCGCCTGGTCCACGAGTTCATTCTCACGGGCAGCAGACTGCCCCAGAACGGAAACGAGCGCGCCCCTGGTGAGGAAGACGCGCTCGTCGCCGGATCGACCGCACCGAGCAGGGGCGCAGCAGATGCATAACGCTAGCCAATCGGGCGGTCGGGACCCCTTCGCTCTGCTCGAAAGCCCGGGAACCGAGGCCACCACCGCACCGCTCCGGCTGCGCCAACGGGGGCGGGGTGGCGCTGGCCGTCCGCGTGCTCGCCGGGCCAGCCGCGCCGCGCCCGGCGACAGCGACAGCGACGGTGAATCTGAGCCGCCCCGAGCCGGGCGGCTAGCGACACACGGGGCGGCACGATGAGTGCCGCCGCCGCTGAGCACCTGCTCGACGCGATCGCCGGAGAGGAAGACGAGGGCGGGCTGATCGAGGTCCGCCCCGAGGGCGGCCGCAGCAAGTGGATCCCCGCGCACGACCCCGAGCGCGCGGCCGCCACCGCGATCCGGGTCTCGCGCTCGCGCGAAGCGTGGATCGGCATGGCCGTGCGGCGTCGGTTCATCTCGCCCAAGACCGGCCAGCAGTTCGGCGGCAGCTCCGCGATCGAACGCGCATGGGTCCTCAGCGCCGACCTGGACAGCGACGACGCGCTCGACGCGCTGGACCGCTTCGAGCCCTCGCCGTCATTCGTCCTCACGTCGGGCAGCCTCACCGACACGGGCCGCTCGAGGCTGCACGCACATTGGGCGCTCTCCCGTGCGGTGCCGCGCTCACACCTGGCCGCCTACAAGCTGCGCCTAGCGCTCGCGCTCGGCTCCGACCAAGCAGTCAAGGACGTCGCCCGCGTCATGCGCGCGCCGGGGATGCGCAACCACAAGCACCGGCCGCCGACCGAATGCGTGAGCGTCACGGACCACCCCGAGCGGCTGTACCTCCCTGCGCAGGTTCTCGCCAACTGCCCCGAGCCCAAGCCCGCGAACAAGGCAGGCGGGCGACGCCGCGAAGTAGCCGAGACGGCGCGCTCGTACGGCGAGTTCAAGCAGGCGCAGGAGCGCATCCCTCCGAGGGAGTACGTCGAACAGTTGGCGGGCGTCGAGGTGAACGAGCGCGGCAAGGCACAGTGCCCATTCCACGACGACAGCACGCCCTCGCTTCACTGTTACCCGAGCCCGGAGGAAGGCTTTTACTGCTTCGGGTGTCGCCGCGGCGGCGACATCTACACGTTCGCCGCCCTGCTGCGCGGCATCCCGCAGTCCGAGCTGTACGGCGACACGTTCGATCGCGTCTGGGCTCAGGTGCGGGAGTTCTTCGGCATGAAGGTCGCGGTGCTCAAGTGAACCCGCGCAGCCCGTCGAGCTACACGGACCTGGCCTACTCGCAGCAGCTCGCGGCCGACTACGAGGGCGAGCTGATCTTCGTGCCCCGTCACGGTTGGCACGCCTGGGACGGCGAGCTTTGGATGCTGAATCCTGACGCGGCCATGCGGGCCGCCAAGTCGCTCGCGGAGCGCCGCCTGCAAGCAGCGCTCGACACCCACACCCACTACGACACACCGGTCAAGCTGGCGATCGGTCGCTGCTCCGCAGCGCGCATCCGCGCGTCGCTGAAGCTGGCCGAGACGGACGAGCGGCTAACCATGTCGTACGCGCAACTCCAAGCGCATCCCGGCCCGGAGCCCGTATGAGCGCCGCGCCGTTTGTCGAGCACGTCGCCAAGGCCGAGCACAACGGCGCGGGCGAGGCGCCGGTTCCGTTCGAGACGTACAGCGTTGACGACCTCACGCGGCTGCCGCCGCCGTCCTGGCTGATCCCCGACTACATCGTCGGGCGCGCCAACAACATGCTCTACGGAGCCGCCGGCGCCCTCAAGAGCTTCCTTGCGCTGTCGTGGTCGCTCAGCATCGCCAGCGGCCTGCCGTGGGGCGGGCGACCCGTCACGCAGGGCGCCGTGCTGTACATCGCGAGCGAGGGATTCAGCGGCCTGCTGCGCCGCGTCGATGGCTGGTGCGAGGCGACCGGGCAGCAGCGCCCCGACGCGATCCGCTTCCTGCCCGAGATCGTCAACTTTCTCGACCCGCACGACAGCGCCAGGGCGCACGCGACGCTGGCCGGGATGGACCCGCCGCCCGTACTGGTGGTCGTGGACACGCTCGCTCGCGCGGCACCCGGAGCCGACGAGAACAGCGCGAAGGACATGGGCAAGCTGGTCGCGGAGATCGACCGGGTGCGCGCGCCCATCGGAGCCGCCAGCCTCGCGATCCACCACGTCGGAGTGCAGGGCGACCGCGAGCGCGGCAGCTCCTCGCTTCGCGGCGCGGCCGACGCGATGCACCTGCTCAAGCGCGACGGCGCGGGCCTGCGGTTGCAGTGCACGAAGATGAAGGACGCGGAGCCCGTGGGCCCGCTCTCGCTGCGCGCCGTCGTCGCCCGCGACAGCCTCGCGATCGAGGTCGGAGCGGCTGATAGCAATCTGGGACCCAACGAGCGGGCGATCCTCGAATCACTATCACTGGTGCACGGCGGCGATGAGACCTCGACCACGCGCCTGCTTGAGACGTGCGGGCTGTCCAACGCGACGTACTACCGAGCCCGAACGCTCCTACTGGACGGGGGATACATCGATGAGCAGATCGAGGGACGGCGGCACTTCAACTACCTGACCGAGCGCGGCAAGCAGGCATTGCTATCAACCACTACCAATAGCTCTCACGGGACCCGTCCAATAGCTATCACCGACCCTGGCACCCTAGGGCCAGACGGTGAGAGTAGACCTGGCAGCGAGAGTCAGGAGTCGCTGCTGTGAGCGCCGCGATCGACAGCTCCGCGCGTTCGGCGGTGGTCGCCCAAACATCGGTCGAGCCGATGCTGACGGTCGATGAGATGGCTCGCGTGCTCAAGGTCAAGCCTCGCTTCGTCCGAGAGCGCTGGCGGGCGCTCGGCGGCTACAGGCTGCCGTCCAGCGACGGGCCGCGCAAGCCGAGCGACAAGGGCGGCGAGCGCCTGCGCTTCGTCCTCTCCGAGACGCTGGCGCGTCTGGACGCTCGCCAGGCAAGCGAGCGGTCGGAGGACCCCACAACCCCAGCGCCAGTGCCGAGAAGGGCACCGCGACGGCGCGCGAGTAAAGGTCCCAGCGCCGACCTGCTCCCAATACGCCCGCCGATCGGGGCCGACCATGCCTAGCCCCGGCAGCGGGATCGCCAACGTGCAGCCGCCGCCCGCCGCGGCCGAGCCTGGCAACACGCGGGCGATGACGCACGGCGCGCAGTCGCAGCTCGTTGAGCCGCTGGCCGCCGCGATCGAGCGCGAGACGTGGGACAGCAACCCTCACCTCGACCGGCAGCGCCACGGAGGCCCCGGGGGGGGTGTTTGCCGTTACGCCCGAGCACGCGCGCGGGTGAGCCTCGTCTACGCGTGGCTTGATTCAAGATCGGATTTCGATTCGGGCGCCGATGAGGTGTTCAGCGACCGCGAGAAGGGCGAGACGTGGGCGGTCTTCGAGCGCTTGGAGAAATGGGAGCGCCAGTGCGACGCCGCGGAGGCTCACCTGGCCATCGCACCGCTGACGCGAGCGCGCCTGGGGATGCTGACCGCGGAAGCGTTCGACCTCGCGAAGCACTGGCAGGAGGAGGGGCAGCCCGATGCCTGACCTGCAGTCGATGCGCGACGACCTGGCGACCTTCGCGACGGAGGTTGGCTGCCCGCTTGAGGCGTTCCAAGCGCGTGCCCTGGCGCTCCGCAAGCGCACAAGCGCCGTCGTCGCGCCTCGCCAGTCGGGCAAGAGCCGGAGTCTCGCCGTGCTCGCGCTGCATCGCGCGTACGGAGAGGCCGGACATCGCGTGCTCATCGTCTCGGCGGGCGAGGAGGCGTCGCGCCGCCTGCTCAGCGAAGTGCGGCGCATCGCGCAGGGCTCGCCGCTGCTGCGCGGCAGCGTCACCGATGAGATGGCCGGTCTGCTGACCCTCTCCAACGGCTCGGAGATCCGCAGCGTGCCCGCGAGCGAGCGCCAGATCCGCGGTTGGAGCGTCGGGACGCTGCTGGTCGATGAGTGCGCCCTGGTGAGCGATGACCTGCTGCTCGGAGCCGCCTACCCGACGACCGCCGCTCGGCCGGACGCGAAGATCATGCTGGCGTCGAGCGCGACGACCGCCGGGGGATCGTTCTACGACCACGTAAAGCTCGCGGAGGCCGGGAGCGAGCACGTGGAGGCGTTCCGGTGGTCGCTGACGGAATGCCCGTGGATCAGCCCGAGCGCCATCTCGGCCGCGCGCGAGTCGATGAGCGAGCTGCGCTTCTCCGCTGAGTACGAAGGCGTGTTTGCCGGGTCCAGCGATTCGATGTTCCCCCGCCACGTGCTCGACCGGGCGACCGTCGATTACCTGCCCGATCAGTTGGACGCGATGCCCGGCCCGGCGCGCGTGTTCGGCGGCGTCGATTGGGGGCTCACAACGGATCGCTCGGCGCTGGTGGCGATCGCGCGCCTGGCGGTCGCTGACGGGCGCCGCGTGTTCGCGGTGCGCTGCGCGCATCGCTGGCCGGAAGCGCACCTCCTGCACAACGTCGTCCACGACATCGCCAGCTCTCCGGGGCACTTCGACAAGCTCTGCGCGGAGGCGAACGGCGTCGGCGGCCCGTGCTGCCAGCAGTTGTTCCAAGCGATCAGCGAGCGGTCCTACGACGCCGGCGGCGGCGCGACGCCTTCGCGCGTCGTGGCGATCGAGGAGCACGGTTGGGACCCGACGCGCGAAGAACCGAGGATTCAGCGTCGGCGGCCCGAGCGAAGCGCATCGTTCGTCTGCGAGAAGCTGCCCGTGCACACCACCGCGGCGCTCAAGGCCGCGAGCTACAGCAGCATGCGCATGCTGCTTGATCGTGGCGCCCTGGTGCTCCCGGCGTCCTGCGAGGACCTGACGCGTGAGCTGTTGATGTTGCGCGTGGACCTCAACCCGAGCGGCACCGAGCGGATCGAGGCCGTGAGCGGCGCGCACGATGATCTTCCCGACGCGATGATGCTCGCGCTGGTGCCGTACCGACGTCGGGCGGGCGGCGACTGGCAGTCGTTCGTCGCCAACCTCGCCAACCCGGCGTCCCAGCTTCCCGAGCCGATGATCCCGAGTGCCGTCTGGGCGCAGGATCACGTGCCCGGGCCGGACGGCATGCAGGTACCTCGCCGCCCGGCGTGGGTGAGTCCGTGCGGCGATCAGGTGAGTACGCCCGCCGGGCTCGACCTCACAGACCCCGCGATGCGTGACGTGCGAGAGCGCGTGCGCGTCGCTTACCAACAAGGAGATGATGAACATGCCTGACCTGACGATCGAGGAGCTGCGCGAGGAGCTGGGCCGCGAGCGCGCGGAGCAGGAGGCGCGCCATCAGGCGCTGTTGGATCAACTGAGCCGGGAGAGCAACCCGCCTAGTGCCGTACAGCAGGAAAAAGAGAATCGCCGCCTCATGTCAGACGGCTACGCGGCGGCAGCGGCCGAGCGTGAGGGAGACGGCGAGGACGAAGGCGACGGCGAGAGCGACGGTGCGGCATGAGCGCGACCGCGGTGGAGACTTCTGCGCTCGTCGAGCTTGAGCGGCTGCAGGGCCTGGTGGGCGCGCAGCGTGAGCGCGTCCGCGAGCTCGAGCGCGCGTCGCAGGAGGCTGCGCGTCGCGTCGCCCGCGCGCGCGGTGCGCTGGAGGACCTCTACCTGCGCCGCGAGATGGACGAGGCCCAGGACCTGCCCGTCGGCCCCGACGCGGAGGAGCAGGAGCTGATCGAGGAGCTGCGCGAGGCCGAAGGCGGGTTGAGCGTCAGGCCGGTGGTTTACCCGCAGGGGGATCTCGCGCCGGAGATCGGGCTGGACGCCGTGAACCCGATGGTCGAGGCGAGGTTGAAGGGCGCGCGGATGCTGTTGCAGGAGCGCGAGAGCGAGCTGGGCGCGTTCGTCGTCGCGCACGTGGGCGACCTGGCCGTCGAGCGGGCTCCTCGCGCCCGGCAGGTGGTCGAGCAGGTGCAGGAGGCTCTGCGGGTCGCCGCGGCCGCCGCGGCGCTCTGGCAGGGCGAGCACACGTGGTGGGCGGGCGTGCTGAAACTCACGGTAGGCGAGGGCGAAAACGCCCAGGTCGACCTGCCTGAGAACCCGCTCACTGGCTTGAGCACCGGCGTGAGGGTGTCGCCGCCGCTGCCTGAACACCTGATCGAGCAGGACGAGGACCGATGATCGTTGCGGCGGCGTGCGCGGCGTCTCGCGAGCTATGCCATGGCGCGGGTGGCGTCTATCTGGCAGCGCCCCCGGCGAGACGCCGCGCAGGCCGTCGCCCGGCACGACGATGGCCCAACGGGCGGCTCTCCGGTCGTTACCTCCTCTGGCCGGAGGGCCGCCCCGACGTCGCCGCAACGCAGCACCCCAACCCAACACGAAAGGAAGTGCACGATGGCTGTAGACCGAGGCATTCCAACCCCCGAACCCACGGGCAGCCCGCGAGGCTCCGGCGTCGGCCGGTTGAAGGACACGGTGCGGCCGTCCGGCAAGGCGCAGCCGAACGCGATCCCGGCGGCCGATGAGGCGGTCATCAAGGGCATGGAGCAGGCCGGGCAGGAAGGCGTGCAGGCGGGCGCCGTAGGCGAAGCGCCGAAGCACCCGCCGGGCTCGCAGCGCGACAACCTGCCGCCCGAGGTGCGCAACCTGATCGCGGACAGCAGCATCAACGTGCCGTGATGGACGCCCACCTGGCGGCTGTGCGACGGCTAGTCGATGAGCAGGCTGGGGACGATGGCCTGTGGTTCGTCGCGCAGACCGCCAGCGAGGCGTATCTGCAGCAAGAGCTTCGCCGGTTGCACGCGGCGATCGAGGCAGTGCGGTGACTAAGCGGCGCTCTGGGCGCTCTCGCGCCCGCCGTCGATCAGCCGCAAGCGAGGGCGGTCCGTCGCCCGCTCTCGCTCGACGGCGGCCAGCTCGCGCTCCAGCTCTTGGTCGGCGTCGGCAAGCTCGCGCGTCGCTCGCTGGAGGCGCCGCCACGCGCTTTCCTGACGAGGGGTCACGCCGTCAGCGTACGCTCGCGCGCCCGTGCTTTCCACCATCGTTTCTAGCGAGCGGGACGTACCGCGCACGACGTATGGCACGCCTTCCCGCCGTGTCTCTGGTACGGTATCCAGCATGACTACCGACGAAGCACCTCAACAGCGGAAGGTCCGCGAGAACCGACTCCGCGAAGCGGCCAAGCGGCAGGGGCTCGAACTACGCAAGTCGCGCCAGCGCGACCCGCGTGGGACCGAGTTCGGCATGTACTACCTGCTGGACCCGATCAAGAATCAGCACCGCGAAAGCACACGCGACCTCGACCGGATCGAGGCGCTGCTGCAGGGAGAGGAGGAGTGATGGGCCGACCACTGACAGGCAACGTGCGCGCGAAGATGACGGAGCGCGGCCAGGTGTTCTCGCTGCGCTTCACCGTCAACGGCGAGCGCCAGCATGAGACGCTGCCGCTCGGCACCACGCGCGAGCAGGCAGACGAGCAGTTGGGCTATCGACTGGGCGACGTCGCGCGTGGTATCTGGCAGCCGCCCAAGCCGCCGCCCGTGATCGAGCTGCCGACCGATCCGACGTTCCATGTGTTCGCCACGGAGCTGTTCGACGCGCTGTCGCCGGAATGGCAGCCGAGCACGCGCGCGGCCTATCGCTCGGAGCTGGTCAACCACCTGCTCCCGTTCTTCGCGCAGATGCGCCTCTCGCAGCTCGACGGCAACATCGACGCGGTGGACCGCTACCGCCAGAGCAAGCTGGTGGAGGCTCAGCGGATCGAAGCGGCGGCCGCCGCGGGCAAGCCGCTGACGTACAAATGCGCGACGAAGAACGGCCACGAATACACCCGCCGGTACGTCGCGCTCAAGCCGTCCACGATCAACAAAACGATCACGCGCCTGGGGCAGATCCTGGAGGTGGCGCTAGAACGCAAGCTGATCGGCCACAACCCCGCGCTCGGAAAGAAGCGCAAAGTGAAGGCGCCGAAGCCGGAGCGCACCTACCTCGATCGCGCCGAGCAGATCGTCTCCCTGCTCGACGCCGCCACGCGGCTCGATGAGGCGGCGAAGCTCGGCGGCCGGACGTCGCGCAAAGCGATGATGGCGACCCTGGTGTTCGGCGGGATGCGCAGCACCGAACAGCTACGCCTCGACTGGGGAGACGTGGACCTGGCCGCCGGGCGTCTGCGCGTGCACACCGGGCAGGGTCATCTCAAGTCGGACGCCGCGGTGCGTTACGTGGACCTGGTGCCGCTCCTGCGCGACGTCCTCACCGAGCACAAGCAGGCCGCCGCGGCGGCCGGGCTCGACGTCGGCCCGAAGGGGATCGTGTTCCCCTCGACGCGCGGCACCCGGCTCGGCCACAACTGCCTCAACAAACGGGTCATGCGCCGCGTGGTCGAGGAGGCCGACCGGCAGCTCGCAGCGGATGGACGGGTGCCGCTGCCCGGGCCGCTGACGCCGCGCTCGCTGCGCCGGACCTTCTGCAGCGTCCTCTACGCGCTCGGGCATGAGCCCGGCTACGTGATGGAACAGATGGGCCACGAGGACGAGGCGCTGGCGCTCAAGGTCTACCGGCAGCGCATTCCGGAGGAGGAGAAGGCGAAGCTGCGCGCCCTGGGAGACGGCGGAGTATTGGTCCCAATTGGTCCTGAGAGCGATTCTGAGGGGTCCGAGCCCGACGATCCCCGAGCCGCCGTGTGCCCGGAACCCCGCATTCCAGAGCCAAATAATCGACGCGCCCGGCTGGATTCGAACCAGCGAACCTCTCGCTCCGGAGGCGAGCGCTCTATCCACTGAGCTACGGGCGCGGGAGCCCGAGTTTACGGGCTTTGCGGCGTTACGCGGTCCTCGCGTCCGCGCTGCGTTCTACGCGATCTCGGCTCGTCTGCCACCCACCGCCATTATGCCGCCCTCGACAAGGGCATCGAGCGCGATGCCGCGCATACGCAGCAGCGGATCAACCGGTCTCCGACTGTGGCGAAGCGGGGCTTGCGCTGCGGCACCTTCACCCCGTAGGGTCGGCAAAACCCCCTTTGAGAGGAGTCGGACCGTGGACCACATCTGTCTAACAATCCCAGTCCAGCAGGGCAAGGCCGACGCCGCACGCGCCTTCATGGCCGAACTCGATGGCGCGCGGGCCAGCGAGTACGCGGAGTCTGAGAAGCGGATCGGGATCGAGAAGGAGCTCTGGTTCATCAGCGACCTGGGGCAGCAGGAGCTGCTCGTCGCGTACATGGAGGCCGGCGACTTCGCAAGCGCGCTGGGACAGTTCTCGGGATCGCGTGACCCTTTCGATCTTTGGTTCAAGGAGCAGCTGGCGAGCGCGACAGGCCTTGACCTCAACGACCCGCCCGAGATGCAGTTGCCCCAGCTGGTCTCCCACTACGAGGCATCGGTCGGGGTAGGAGGCAGATAGCCAGAACCGGCAGCACACCGCCGTCTGTCGGCAGACGTCAAGGTCCACGGGGTCGGGGAGACCGGTTACGCGAGGTCTGCGGTGTCCAGGACCCCCGAGCTGCTCGGCACGCTTCGGTCTGCGGCGCGGCGACGGGGACGCGACGGCATCGCGCCGACCCGTCCGCCGCTACCGTAGCGACCATGGACCTGTCGTTGTTCTTCGCCGGCACCGGCGGATCGGTGCCGGCCGCGCGGCGCGGCCTG
>Ga0193729_1000175_pt1 | contig 31336 bp, 25 predicted proteins | sample U1c2metaG_FD_143036 | JGI IMG/M metagenome (GOLD analysis project Ga0193729, IMG submission 143036) | Soil microbial communities from a riparian zone of the East river system, Colorado, United States - U1c2 | ecosystem: Environmental > Terrestrial > Soil > Riparian zone | place: USA: East River...
GCAACGTAGCTGGTGTTGGTGGGCTTAGTGCTTATCTGAAAAACCTGAAGCCGTCCCTGAATTAGAGCGGCTTCAGCAAGGTTCCCGAATAAGTTCTTAACTTTTGAGCTGATGAGGGATAGGGTATTACTCAGTATCCTAGCCCTCTTCTTTAGAGCTTATCCGGAAACCATCCTCAATCCGCTCTAATCCAAGGGCAAAATCAGGGTTTTCGGATAAGCTCTTAGTATGCAGAGGCTCATTACTATGAAACCCCTTCAATGGTTTTTGCTCTCTCTTCTTATTTGGCAAAATGCAATCTTCATGTTTATGGGGAAGTTGCTGTGAATGAAATAGTCTCACCATCGCCAGCATAGGTATAATCACACCAGCATCAGCGAACTGGTATCGTGCAATGACGCTTGCAGGGCGTGTTGCAGTGTTATAGCTCCATGTCTTAGTTCCTCCTTCGTTGCTTCTAATACTTAGAAATATTTAACTTTGTTGATTTTGATACCTTGTATACTGCAATCAGGTGTTCCGGTGAGAGGTTGAAAAAACAAAGTGTTGTATAGGAATCCCTTGTAAAGTTCTGTAAGGAATATAAGGAATTTATCTTGAAATACAACATATAATTATCAAACCTCTATGATGTGTTTAGAACACCATAGATCAACAATTGTTCTAGTAGGAACAAGAGAAAGGACATTTTCACATGAGCAACCTTACACGCGCTTGGAAAGATGAGACGTATCGTCAGAGCCTCTCCACCGAGGAGCAGGCGATGCTGCCAGCCAATCCCGCAGGAGCGATTGAACTGACGGAGGCGGAGTTGGAGGTTATCTCTGGGGCAGTTGGTACTGGGAAGGGCGTTGTTTGGGAACCCGAGGAAGTCGACGCACAGGCAGAGCAAAAGATCTCGAATCCAGTTTTACTGGGCGGCGCTGCCACCGCCTTTGCGCCCGTAGCGCCGGCGTGCAACAATACTGACTCCCCAGCCATCGCGAAACCGACTCTTTTTGATCTCTAAGCGCAGCCTTGAAGATGAAGAGGGGTAAGGGACCTTTGAGGATCTTACTCCTCTTTCTTTGAAGCAGAAGCCCATTGCTGAGAGCTTCCAACGGCGTTTGCTGCTGTCTCTTGGTGGTGGGCAAAACAGAGTTGTCTAATACATCTTGATGATGTATGTCAGATGCCGCAGATCAACAAAGGTTATCGTAAGGATGAGAGAAAGGAAGTGGGCAAATGAGCAATCTTGTACGTGCTTGGAAAGATGAGACGTATCGTCAGAGCCTCTCCGCCGAGGAGCAGGCGATACTGCCAACCAATCCCGCAGGAGCGATTGAATTGACAGAGGCGGAGTTGGAGGCTATATCTGGGGCAACTGGTAGTGGGAAGGGCGTTGTTTGGGAAAACGAGGATGTCGACGCACGGGTAGAGCAAAAGATCACGAATCCAGTTATAATGGCCACTGCCGTCGTGTTTGCGCCCGTAGCGCCGACGTGTAACAATACTGACTCCCCAGCCATCGCGAAACCGACTCTTTTAGATCTCTAAGCACGGCCTTGAAGGTGAAGAGGGGTGAGGAAGTATACAAATGAGCAACATTGTGTGTGCTTGGAAAGATGAAGCCTACCGTCAGAGCCTCCCAGTGGAGGAGCAGGCGATGCTGCCGACCAATCCGGCAGGAGCAATCGAGCTGACGGAGGCGGAACTGGAGGCTATCTTTAGGGTACATGGGGGATCTGATAGTGGTCCTGTTTCCGACACTGACGAGGAGGAGAACATAGCGGAGGTGCAACAAATTGTCACGTATCAGCCTATAATCGCGACAATCGTTATCGTGATGTCTGGAGCACCGCAGTGTAACAATGTTGCCTCTCCGGCCAGCTCGGGGTCAGGTCTTGTTGGTTTCATCTAAACTTGGCCTTGAAGAGGAAGAGAGGTAGGTGCCTAAGAGGCACCTACCTCTCTTCCTTAGGCAAGCGTCAAAAGGAGGCAATTCTGCCTGACAATGTTGATCTTGTCCAAGCAGAGAAACTCCTGGGGTACGAAACGCGCTTCAGCGCCATGGGTAGGGACGGCATATTCATAGCGTCCGCTGTTCCCCCAAGCACACAACTGTCAAGTCCATTTGACGCTTGCCTTAATATAAAAGTTCATGGCAGTGAGGATTCTTCAATGGTATTTAGCCTTTCTTCCTATTTTGATAAAAACAAAAGCTTTCCCCATAATAGGTTCGGATACTAATGTACATTTGATTTTATTGATTGTAAGCCTCTGTATACTCTCATCATATGATGGTAATGTGGGCGAATTAGTTGTACAAGCTTGGAGCGAGGAAATGTCCATCCCCAATGTGAGTGCGTTTTCGGATTTCGCCAACAATATCATGATCCGGCTAGGGGCTGAAAAGGATGATGTTGTACGAGAAATTCCTTAATAGGTCTGAAAAGGATGAAGTAGGATTTTCGTAAAAGTATAACATTTAATTATAAACCTTGATGTTGCCTTTCGGAAACAGTCGATCAGTAATTGTTGAAACATGGACAAGATGAAAGGAAGTGTTCAAATGAACGACATTGTTCGCATCTGGAAAGATGAGGCCTATCGTCAGAGCCTCTCCACCGAGGAGCAGTCCGTACTGCCAGCCAATCCGGCAGGAGAAATCGAACTGACGGAGGCAGAGCTAGAGGTTATCTCTGGGGCATCGGATCGGCCTAGTCAGGAGGTGGATCAATATGCCGTAGCTACCTATGGCAATGATGTCATCTCGGGCGAGGTCGTGTCGGGCACTGCGCATAACAGCTATAGGGCCTACAACGACAAGATATCCGCCAGTTCGGAGGAGAGCTGCAGGATACCGTAATTTGCGGTGAAACAACTCTCGAGGGTATTGTGCTCAACAAACCCACGATTAAGGTATGTGTGCCGCTGAAAGTGCTACTACTCACGAAGACAAAATGCCTATAAAATGATGAGGGATAGGGTACTTCTGGGTGCCCAATCTCTTGTCATTTTGTATTAGCACAGCAGCTTATTACTGTGAGATCCCCTTCAATAATTTGCGTGCTGAACTCTTTCCTTTTTTGATATCAACTGTTGTAACTCTTCGTATTCCTGTTCGCTTAACTTCACAATGTACTTCTTCATGGGAGATCCTTCCTTTGCCTTTTTCTGAAGGATACCTCTTTCACTCTCACTTGTCAATTTTGGCATGATTGAGTACTAGAAGGACTTCCTAAGCGACTCTACAAAGCTGAGATTACAATAGCCTCTGCAGCATAAATCAGCCCAGAGCTGATCTGTCAAAGCTAGGTACAAATTGTGGGGAAATATAAATATTTAGTTGTTTGATTTTGAGAAGAAAATATAATGATCTCAGGTGATCCGTTTAGATATTGAGAATATGTTGTGCTAAAAAATCCCTTAAAAATCTAGTGATAAAAAGGGGATTTATTTAGAAATACAACATATAGCTATAGATCTTGTTGATGTATTTCGGACACCATAGATCAACAATTGTTGAAACCTGATCAAAAGAAAGGAAATGTTCAAATGAACAACATTGTACGAGCTTGGAAAGATCAAGCCTATCGTCAGGGTCTCTCTGCACAGGAGCAGGCTAGGCTGCCAGAAAACCCAGCAGGAGGATTTGAGCTGACCGATGTAGATCTGGAAGCGCTTAGTGGGGCCTCGGGGACGCAGACCAACAATCAGCAGACATGGCAGGGTGTGTGTAGTCAGGCTGAAGTTTGTAAGGTCTCTGCTTTTGACAATCATAATATCAAGTTCGCCTGCTTTAGCATAGGCTATGGTGATGACTGCAGTAATAATGGCTACAGTGGCGTACTGTCTGGCGCACTAACAGATGTGCTTAGTAGCTAAGATTGTTGTAGGCCTTGCTAATCTATGACGAAGGGTTAGGATGCGTCCATGCATCCTAACCCTTCATTAACTGTGGTAGCACTTTACAGGGAGGATGAAGAAATGAGAGAGATGATATCAAAGTCAAGTATTGATACACAAAAGCGCTGGCAAAGTGCTAACTGGTATCGAGCAATGACACTAACTGAGCGTGTGGCCTTGCTACGAGAAAATGTGGACACTGCCCCTCTTGCTATGCCGTCCAACCATGAAATAGCAGAGCAACGATTGCTATGTTGGAAAGAACAAATTCCTTTCAATAAGGATCCCTTATGTTTTACTCAGCGTCTAGCAATAGATTCTTTGACTGAAGATGATTTACTCACCCTTCTCGCCGAACCCATTGAAGCGGTACAAACTTGCACACCTGCAACTCCAGCATGGTTGGAAAGGCTTGCTGGTGCATTTTCTGATTTGCTCCCCTCTTCTGATGATACACCTTCGTCGCTGTCAGAAGCGGTAGCAAATGCACAAACTCTGGTCATTCATGATGTACTTATACCTCTCATAAAGCGCGGATTAGAGCGCCTCAAGGAGGGTATACAGGAGTTAACTCAGAAATATATATATTTGCCATTCGATCCTAAAAAAATTATTCCATTGTTTTTGCCTCCTTTGATAGAAAGTATTTCTCATAAACTGATTAAAACGTTTGTGCTTGAATTAAACGTTGCGCGTGTAGAAGGATGTTTGCGAGGTGATACCTCAGAGGAACGCTTTCAGTATTTCTTACGACACCTTTGCCAACCTGAGGGAATGCCACAGCTTTTGGAGGAATATCCTGTCCTAGCTCGTCTGTTAGTGGAAGCTATTGATAGGTGGGTTTACTGTGAACTGGAATTGTTAGAACGTTTCTGTGCTGACTGGGATGAGATACGCTCCGTTTTTAGCCCGGCTATTGATCCTGGTGTACTAGTTGAGATACTAGGGGAACAGGGTGATACGCATCGCGGTGGACATAGTGTTACCGTTCTTGTATGGAGTTCTGGTTTTCGCCTAGTGTACAAGCCGCGAGCAATGGCCATCGATGTGCATTTTCAGGAATTGCTTTCCCGGTTAAATGATCTAGGATACCAGCCAGCCTTCCGTACCTTCAAGGTTATCAATAAAGGCACATATGGTTGGGCTGAATTTGTGCAAGGGAGTTCCTGTATTTCTAAGGAAGAAGTTGAGCGTTTTTACCAGCGCCAGGGTGGTTATCTTGCCTTACTCTATGCATTAGAAGCAACAGATTTTCATGCTGAGAATTTGATTGCCGCAGGCGAGTATCCCATGTTGATAGACCTTGAGACACTTTTTCAGCCACAGATCTCTGTGAAAGCAGATAGCAAGCAACGCTATTCTGATGGTGCAATATTAGGTCAGACCGTGTTGCGTGTCGGCTTACTCCCTCTGCGTATCTGGTCGAATGCTCAAGGTGAAGGAATCGATATCAGTGGCCTGGGCGGTCAGGCAGGGCAACTTACACCACTACCTATTGTGAAATGGGATGGAGGTGGAACTGACGAGTTACGGGTTATGCGAGAGCGTGTCCCAATTTCGGAGAAAAATCATCGGCCAAAGTTACATGGTCAGGAAGTTGACACTCTGGAGTATCGTGATTGCGTCGTTGCTGGTTTTACAACTGCTTATCGTCTGCTTTTACAGTATCGTGATGTCCTTCTACAGGCGATACTGCCACGTTTTGCTCATGACGAAATACGTTGTATACAGCGTCCAACCCCTCTCTATACTTGGCTTCGTAATGATAGCTATCATCCTGATGTCTTACGAGATGCGCTTGATCGTGACCGTATGTTTGACCGTATGTGGGTTGGGGTTAATCAACAACCTCATTTAGCCAGACTTATTCCTGCTGAACGGGCTGACTTGCTTGTGGGAGACATTCCCATGTTTACTACCTGTCCTGACTCTCTTGATCTCTTTACCTCTCATGGAGAAGCTATCACAGAATTTTTTGATGTATCGGGGCTAGACATGGTCAGGAGGCGGCTCTCCGGTTTTGACGAGGATGACTTGCAGAGACAAATCTGGGTTATCAAAGCATCATTTACGAGCATGATATTGGGTGCTACGGATAAACCATCTACATCTACTCTACAGTTGCAACCTTCATATACTCATGTAACCTATGAGCGCTTGATTAAGGAGGCGCAGGCGGTAGGTAATCGCTTATGCAAGCTTGCGATTGATAGTGAGGACACTACAGGATGGTTAGGTATTACACCAGTGAGGGAGCGAGAATGGCACATTCGTCTAACGAGTGTAGATCTTTACAGTGGCTCTTCAGGGATTGCGCTCTTTCTTGGCTACCTAGGTAAGCTTACCGGGGAGGATCAGTATACATCGTTAGCGAAACGAGCCCTGACGACCGTACGTGATCTCTTTGCAGAGGGAAAAGCGTTTCTAGGACTTGGTGCCTTTAATGGGATAGGATCCTTCATCTATTTGCTATCCCATCTAGGCACACTATGGAACGATCAAGAGTTGTATGTGGAAGCTGAGGAAGCCGTTAAGCTGCTATCCAATGCCATTGCTCAAGATCAAGACTTTGATGTGATGAGTGGTTCAGCGGGATGCATTGCGTCCTTACTTAGCCTTTATGCAGTTTCGCCATCCGATGCAACACTTGCGGTGGCTATCCAATGTGGTGACCACCTCATTGATTGTGCCAAGCCTATGCAGGTTGGGATTGGCTGGACGACAGAACTTGCAGAAAAGCCTTTGACAGGATTATCGCATGGCAATGCTGGGATTGCACTGAATCTGTTACGCCTTTTTGCTGCCAGTGGTGAAGAGCGTTTCCGTCAAGCTAGTCTTGCTGCAATGGAGTATGAGCGGAGCGTATTTGTGCCAGAGAAACACAATTGGCCAGATTTCAGAAAGTCTGTGGAAAAACTGACTCGAGATGACACTCAAGCTGAAGGTGAAGAAAACTATTCATCTATGCTTGCTTGGTGCCATGGTGCTCCTGGTATCGGTCTTGCTCGCCTGGAATCGTTACGTTTCATTGATGATCAAGCAATTCGTGCAGAAGTAGATGCAGCTCTTCAGGCTACGCTTGCCGGAGGATTTGGTTGGAACCATTCATTGTGTCATGGTGATATGGGAAATCTGGAAACGCTTCTGACAGCAGCCCAACTGCTTGCCAATCCTCGTTATAAAGAGTGGGTACAACGCATTACCGCCATGTTGCTGGATAGCATCGATAAGCAAGGTTGGGTTGCCGGAGTTCCGCAGGGTGTGGAGACGCCAGGGTTGATGACTGGCATCGCAGGGATCGGATATGCTATGCTGCGGTTAGCCTCACCTGAGCAGATTCCCTCTGTACTCCTGCTTGCTCCACCGCTACGGTGATAACGAAAAGGAACGTGCTATATGAATGAAATAGTATCAACATTGCCAGTCCATGTATTACAACGCCAGAGCCATGCGAGCTGGTATCGTGCGATGACGCTCACGGAGCGTGCTGCATTGTTAAGGGAACACTCCTCGGCGCAATCCCCAATTGCTTCTGCCGACCACGAAGGAGCTAGGCAACGGCTCCAGCGTTGGAAAGAGCAGGTCCCCTTCAATAAGGATGATTATTTTGCGCAGCGGCTGGCCTTGGATGGGCTGACCGAAAGTGATCTCCTGACATTGCTTGCGGAGTCACCGGAGGCGCTACAGGCCCGTGTCCCAACTCCTCCTTCATGGCTGCAGGCACTGCTGAACGCTTTTGAAGCGCCGCCACAGTCGGAGCAGGATGGAGATGTTGGGTTGTCATTCCTACAAACGAAGGATGGTCTAAATGCAACAGTGTATCTTGCCACACTGAGACCTTTGATCAAAGGTAGTATGACGCGTCTTGTGGCTGGTCTGCAGGCGTTGTCACGAAAATACCCACATCTTCCTTTTAAACTGGCTGCCATTATACCTCTACCTGTTCAGCATCTACCGGCTCGTCTTCTTCCCTGCTTACTTAAAACCTATGTGCTTGAACTCAATGTCGCACGTGTGGAGGGGCGCTTACAGGGTGAGACATCGGAAGAGCGCTTCCAGTATTTCTTACAGCAACTGTCTCAGCCGGAGAGCATTCTTCCCCTTCTAGAAGAATATTCTGTGCTGGCACGCAGGCTGGTAGAGTTGCTTGAGCGTTGGGTTACCTGCTCACTAGAATTATTAGAGCGCCTCTGTGCTGACTGGGAAGAAATCTGTGCAAATTTCCCCCAAGCGCGTGATGCTGGTGAGCTGATTGAGATAGAGCCAGGCAAAGGCGACTACCATCGCGGGGGTCGCAGCGTCACGATTTTAACCTGGAGTACTGGCTTTCGTCTGGTGTACAAACCCAGGTCAATGGCTATTGATGTCCATTTTCAGGAGTTGCTCTCTTGGTTGAATGCTCTGGGATACCAGCCAGCATTTCGTACCAGCCAGCTCATAAATAGGCCAACATACGGTTGGGCTGAGTTTATCCAGGCAGGTCCCTGTACTTCTAAGGAAGAGGTTGAGCGTTTTTATCAGCGCCAGGGTGGCTATCTCGCCTTGCTCTATGCGCTGGAGGCCGCAGATTTTCATGCAGATAATTTGATTGCTGCGGGCGAGCATCCCGTTTTGATAGACCTTGAGGCGCTATTTCAAGCACGTGAGCATAGACAGGTTGCACAGAAGCAGAGTAATCCAGCAGTGCAAACACTCAGTCATTCTGTCCTGCGGATTGGTTTACTGCCGCGACGTATGTGGTCGAATGGGCGATCTGAGGGAATTGATGTCAGCGGCTTGGGTGGGCAGGCTGGTCAACTCACACCAGAGCCCGTTCCCCAGTTGACTGAGGTCGGAACCGATCAGATGAAGTTCAGCAGTGAACGGGTCCCATTGCATGCTAGCTATCATCGGCCGCAATTGCATGACCAGAATGTTGATACGTTGGAGTATCGTAACTGCATTATCTCCGGCTTTATTTCTGCCTATCGCTTGCTTCTAGTGCATCGTGACGAATTGCTGCAAGAGATATTGCCACGTTTTGTCGATGATGAAGTACGTTGCGTGCTGCGTCCAACACGAACCTATGGTATTTTTCTCAACGGCAGCTTCCATCCTAACGTTTTGCGCGATGCTCTCGAATGCGACCGTCTCTTTGATCGTCTCTGGATAAGTGTTGGGGAACAACCGTATTTAGCCAGAGTGATCGCAGCGGAACGTGCTGATTTATGGGCTGGTGACGTTCCCGTATTTACTACTTGTCCGGAATCACGAGATCTCTTCACCTCTACTGGAGAGCGCATTGCCGAATTTTTAGCTACGTCATCGCTGGAAATGGTCAGGGAGCGAGTGTCTGGCTTCAGTGAGCAGAACATGGAAAAACAAGTCTGGATCATCCAGGCATCGTTTAGCAGTTTGGAGCTAGTTTCAGATTCGGCAGCAAGGCAGGGGTTGCAACTACTGCCATCACAAAGCATCGTGAGTCATGATCGTCTCATCGCTGCTGCTCGTGCGGTTGGAGATCGTCTGGAGCGACTCGCAGACTATCACGAGGACATGGTGGGCTGGCTGGAAATTGTCTCGGTCAATGAACGCGGATGGAATCTGGTGCCCACAGGCCCAAACTTATACGGTGGTATGTCAGGTTTAACATTTTTCCTGAGCTACCTAGGTCTGCTGACCGATGAGCAGCGTTATACAGCGCTCGCACAGGCGGCCTTGAATACGACACGCTGCCAGGGTGCGCGGCGAAAAGAACATCCGGGACTTGGTGGTATTGGCATTTTTAATGGAGTAAGCTCTTTTATCTATTTGCTCTCTCATCTTGGCACTCTGTGGAACAACCCTGCGCTCTACCGAGAGGCTGAAGAGCTGGTACAGTTGCTGCCAGACGCTATCGTAGAGGACCAGCTCTTTGACGTGATCGGGGGGGCTGCGGGTTGCATTGCCGCGTTACTCAGTCTCTATACTGTTGCTCCGTCCAAGGCTACGCTGGCAACAGCGATCCAATGTGGCGACCATCTCATTGAGTCTGCCCGCCCACAAACGACAGGCATTGGCTGGAGTAATGAGTTCGCGCCAACTCCACTAGCGGGGTTTGCCCATGGTAATGCTGGTGTTGCATTCTGTTTATTGCAGCTTTTTACTGTGAGTGGCGAAGATCGCTTCCAGCAAGCAGCTCTGGAGGCAATAGCCTATGAACGTAGCCTGTTCTCACCAGAGAAACGAAACTGGCCTGATTTGCGCCCATCTTCGGCATCACAGGCCAAAAGCGATGGAAATGCAATCCATGATGATCCCCCATATATGGTTGCTTGGTGTCATGGTGCTCCAGGAATAGGCCTTGCTCGTCTCGGATCGCTGTCTGTGTTGCATGATGCGGAAGTGGATGCAGAAGTAGATGCTGCCTTGTACACAACAATTAGACGGGGCTTTGGCATGAATCACTCGCTCTGCCACGGTGATATGGGAAACCTGGATATCCTACTGACTGCGACACAACTGCTGGCGAACGCTCGCTATAAGGAAGTATTACAGCGTGTTGCTCCTATGCTGCTAGACAGCGTCGAGACGCAGAGTTGGATCTCTGGCGTGCCACAGGGAGTAGAGACACCAGGACTGATGGTCGGATTGGCCGGAATGGGCTATACGCTGCTCAGGCTAGCTGAGCCTCTTGGTATTTTCGATGCCAAGAGATCCTTTTGTGCTTTTATATCTATTAATATCCGATATTTTGGGATTTTCTCTAGGACCTTTTGTACTATCTTGTTGGCATATTTTACATTTTTTGGTATCATAGATGTTGTAACTATTCAGGAAGGGGCTAGGGAACAGTCGTTCTCTTGTTAAGGTATGCGGAGTGCATCCCAACCTAACGAATCGGACCTGCTCTTTTTTTCCTTCCTCGTCCGCCGCTACAAGAAGCGGCATCAGTTAGCTATCTGAGTAGTCACATGGCGACTACGTTTTGAAAGGCAGAATGTTAAATGGACAATCATATTGCGCTTGTTGGGAAAGAGGTAGCTTATAGTCAGCTCTCTGCTGATAAGCAAACTCTACTATCTGCAAATCCCCCTTGTGAAATTGAGCTGATAGATGCAGATCTAGAGGCTGTCTATGGAGGTAGAGATAATGCAGGTATTTTAGGCAATTTGGGTGATTTAGGGCTTATTGGTTTTTTAGGCAATACAAGTAATCCAGGGCCTATAAGTAATCCAGGGCCTATAAGTTTGCCAAAGGGTCCCAACTAATCCAGGGGCTTCAAATCCTTCTTAAGCATTCGAAGCTTTACAGATACCAAAGAACCCGCTGCAAACTACCGGGCTTTAGCCCGAGTAGATAGGTGGGTTCTTTCAGGACTTTTTTGTATTTTATGCCTTGTCTATAATAGTATTATTAGCGTCTGGTAGAACCACGTTAAGATATTATCGGTGAATGACGTGGAACCCTATCTGGGTGATCTGGCTATAGGCTAAAGAAAGCACTCATCATTGACACGGACGCCATAGACGATTGTTACAACCTAAAAGGAGAAAGTGGAAACCCAAATGAACATGAACATTGTACATGTCGGGAAAGACACAACCGACCGCCAGAAAGACTCTGCTGAGAAGCAAGCTCTACCACCCGCAAATCTCCCTTGTGAAATTGAGCTGACAGATGCAGATCTAGAGGTTATCTATGGAGGAAGCTTTGTACGAGGTCTTCTGGGAAATCTTCTAGGACGTCTTCCAATTGGCGGAAGGCGGCCTGAGACCGCCTTATCTGGAAAGCACATTGATCTCGAAGGCGAAAGCAACTGAGAGGGAGTTGAACCGGAACTCCCTGCATTTATGCGGGGGGGATCTCAGAACCTAAAAAGAGAAGAGGAAAGCCCAAATGAACATGAACATTATGCATATCGGGAAAGACACAACTGATCGCCAGAAAGACTCTACTGAGAAGCAAGCTCTACTATCTGAGAGTCATCTCCCTTGTGAAATTGAGCTGACAGATGCAGATCTAGAGGTTATCTATGGGGGTGGTCTTGTAGGAGGTCTTCCAATTGTAGGAGGTCTTCTAGCAAATCTTCCAATTGTAGGAGGAGGTCAAGGAGCAGGAGCAGCTCCGGCAGCAGGTCAGTAGGAGATCTAGGTGACCCAAGCTGCTTACTATCCAGATGTAGGCCATCTTGAGTTGATATATAGAGTAGTGGCACTTAGACAGGCTAATAAAAAAGAGACACTGGACACCTATTAATGGCGGCCAGTGCTTCTTTGAGTCTGGTCACCAGATAATGTGGCTCTTGCCCGGTGCTTGTTCCTCGTTATCAATAATAGAGGAAAAATCGTCTCCTTTTTTATACCTTGTTCCTTGCCTATGGCTTCACACTGGGTCCACGAGAAGTTGTTCCCTTTTTCCCTGAAGTTGTTCCCTAGATGTCCTGGAAAAAACCTCTCTTATAAGGTAGGCTAGTCATCAAGGGGCTGGTGAGTTAGACATTCATGTAGAGCCTACATCACCCTGAATGAAAAGGGGGAGTTCCGTTTTCAGAAGAGGAAACATCCTCAAGTACTGGTAAGTAAGAGAAAAGGAGATTTTAACGATGAATGGTGGTTCTCTGAGCGAGGCTAGAACACGGGTTATAAAGAAGGCTGTTTTTCTGTTTGTCTTGGCCCTTGTCGCTCTAGCTTACGTAGCAACTCCCGTTCTTGCTTGTGGCGGGGCAAAAGGCGGAAATAACGCAAAAGGCGGAAAGAACGCAAAGGGTGGAAATGGTGTTGCTGCTGCTACTGATCAACAAGCCCTTGCCGACCTCAAGGCTGGCTTAAACGAGACATTTTCTGTAACGCTTAGCTCCCTTAAGCCAGGAGATAAGTTCAAGATCACATTTAAAGATGGGATAGTCCTGGATGCCATCGTCGATACAAGCGGCCTTACGGCAACTGTGACTCTTCCTAGTGGCAACCAACAAAAAGGAGTCCAGTTGCTCAATGGGAAGGTAATCCTAAGCAATACACCCTTGTCAACTACTCAGAGCGATAAACAAACCATTACCGACCTCGAGAATGCCTTTTCCTCAGAGAAGGAACCAGGAGGTGGGATACAATTGCTCAACAGAAAGATCAATGGTGGTTCCCTGAAGCCAGGGCAGCAGTTCAGGATTAAACTCATTCGTAGTGACCTGATTCTGAATGCCGAGTACCTTGGCAATAAAAAATTCACAATCGACCCTAATAAGGCATCGGCACTGAGCACCTTGTTCATTAGCAACAGCACTAAGGCGAGGGTGACTTTTCCTGATAACACGAAAATAACTCTACCAATCGTGCCTTGAGCAGCCTGACAATTGCTCACCATTTGCAAAGCAGTTTTGTCAAACCGCCTCACCAGCGGAACACTCTGCTACTGCCTCTTCCTGTACGATCCTCTCTACAGGCGTCCTCAAGCAAACGTGGGCAATAGTCAGCTTGACAGCCCATGGTAGGAATAGTCGCAGAGCCCCATTTACTGGGGTTCTACTTATTTTCTCAATGAAAAGCACTCTATCAGCAGAATGATATAGCAGAGCATTTCACAGCCTTTTCCTGGGAGTACATCAATTCAGAAAAAACATACACTACCGCTTACTCCCCTGCCGAGGTTCATTTCGGCTCAAAAATTCGCGAAAAAAACATCCATATCCCTCAAGTATAGGTAATGCGCTAAAATCCACCTGCATATTTTGATTCAGAAGACTGATGATTCTCTGGTATTTTCTGCAATACCCGCATCCCCTCTCGTCTTTCACGAGATGTACCTGGTACGTGAATTGGGGCAAGCTCTGCACCTATTTTTTGCTTTTCTGTATAGAAAAAAAGAGCAATAGGTGCAGCAAATGCTATCCAAAAAATTATTATCTTAAACTGTTGTCCCTGCGAAATAATGAAAAAGAAACATGTCCCAAGAATAAATAGGTACGCGAGAATACACCCAAAATTTCTAATACCTTTTAATTTGCACACTATAAAAAAATCAACTCCTGTAAGATAAAAATAGATAAATGGAATAATTGCAGGAAATATAAACCGAAAATCCCCAGTATTAGAATTTGGGATGCTATGATGATAATATATAAGAGAAAGAACTGATAGAATAAGCCATAAAATCATTACGTTATTATGATGTTTTACGAAAAATAAACCAAATAATAAGAAAACAAACATTTGGAGTAATAATATACTAAGCAATGTTGCTACAAATTGCCCATCAGCAGAAGGAAAACGATATTCTCCGAAGAGCATTGTTTTTAAGAGAAAATTCCAGAAATACTGTCTTCCTCCTATATCATTCCAAGGATCCGTAAATGCTTGTGTAATATATGTATGTACATCAAAATAGACATAGTTGTGTAAGGTATTTCCTACGGATGTTCCAGTAATCGTGGAAGATGCATTAGCAGCCAAAATGTTAAAATGAGGATCTTGAATTATAGCTATCACAAGGCGAAAGAGGCTGATATACGATGCTAATAGAACAACACTTATGAAGAAGACTATTTTGAGAAGATAACTTCTTTTCTGCTTGGTTTTCAGCCAAGTAGAAACAAAGAACATACCAAATATCCCCAGTACAAGAACGCCATTGAGTTTCGTGGCCATCGTCGACGCTGCAAAAAGAGCTGCCGCATAAAAATGGGTATTTTGTTTGTCAACAAGCCATCGCATCAGAAAGTACATCGTCATGACAAAGAGCATATCATACATGGGGTCATTTCCGATGCGGACAGAGTCAATGATACCAGATGGCCAAAAAATGAGTAATGCTGTAGAAGTGAAAAACAGCCATTTTGTCTTGCATACTATTTGTAAAAGAAGGACACCGAAAATGAGCAAAACAGTAAAGTAAACAAGAGATAACACTTGCAATACAATATGATAGTCAATGCCTACATTCCCCGAGATTTTATAGACTACAGCAGCAGTTATATAATAAAGAGGAGCTTGGAAATTTTCCCAACCACTACTTGGCTCTGGATCTGGAAGCCTCCAATTCGTTGCGACATACTTGATATAGCCCAAATGTCCTTCAACGTCATGTTCTCTTACATTATATGGTGTATAGCTCAAATAGAGAATATGAACACATAATCCCAGTAACATTACAATGACAATACTCTTTTGCTGTTGTAAGTGATTTTTTAAGAGTTGGCAACGTAGCCTCGAAAATATATTTATGCAGAGAACCTCCTTACCATTTGCAGTTTGACCATCTGCTTAAGAAATCCATTTCAAAAGACGGATAATCAGGGTGTCAAGGAAACTGGGAATCTTTGCTCATCTAAACTGAGATCTTGAGCGCGAATCTCATTTCAGATGGAAGGGTTAACGGACACCCTGATAATGCCCATCTTTGCCACTTGTTTATGTGCCGATACATCGGTACGATGCTGAATTGTTAAGCTACCTTCTGTCGCTTTTCGTCCGTTGTCCTTGGCATGTGAACTCCGCCAAGTCTTGTATCAGTCAAACAAAAACGGCGGCGCAAAAGCATGGCCAAGGCAGGCCAGCCATCTTTCCAGGGCTGTAACTTCTTGTCTTTGCGTGGCTCATAGCCAATAGGTACCTCAAAAATGCGATAGCCCGCCCGTAGCATACAGGCCGTGATCTCCGGATCGATCTCGAAACGGCGTCCCTGTAGAGGCAGAGCACACACGAGACTGCTTGGGAGCAACTTGTAGCAGGTTGTCATGTCATGAATATGGCAACCGTAGAGGATATTGGTCACCGCCGTCAGGAAACGATTGCCCCAGCGGGTGGTCACCTTCTGCCCTGAGAGGTCACGCACTCCATACACAGCGACCTTGTCGTAACCAGCCTGAGTTGCCTCTTCCCACTTGCGGACCAGAGCCAGCAAATCCTGCGGATCATATTCCAAATCGGCATCCTGCACCATCACCAGATCGCTGGTGACTAGCCCAAAGCCCGTACGCAATGCAGCACCTTTGCCTTGATTGTGCTGATGGCGCACATAGCGATAGGCATCAAATGGAGCATGTTGGCGAAGCTCCTGCAGGATCTCCCATGCGCGATCGGTTGAAGCATCGTCCACAATAATCACATCCAGATCCAGAGAGACATGCGAAAGCATCTCCAGAACCTGAGCTACCGTTTTCTCCTCGTTATACACTGGAACAATGACTGAGATACGCATAACATTGACCCTCTTGCTTTTGTCATTTTCTCTTTACTACTACGATGTTGACATGGGAAATCTCTGCAATTGGAGTAGAACATTCTCTTACGTCTTCACAAGCCCCTGCCAGATCGGGACACCAGCACGATTCTTCATGGCAATGACTTGTTGCCATCCTGGTTCTATTTGCGCTGTTCGGGTAATAAAGAACGTATGTGAAGGCTTTCCCTCGCATCCTGCTGGCAGTGAGACTGTATCCTGCTGGCTATCAGGAGTCCCAAAGTGCACCTGACCGACCGAACCATACACATTCTGAAAGGCGTCCACTTCCTGTCCTGTAGAGAGAAACTGGTTGGAAGGATAGCGCGTCAAAAAGAGATAGTACATATAGGTTTGATTGCCTGGTTGGAGCCAGACGGTATCACAGGGCCTCACTTGCTGCATCACTTTGCTAAGCACTGGCCTCAATCCAACATTGTATGGGATTTGGTCTGCTGTTGCATCTGTCTGCAAAAGAGGAGGAGCGAAAAAGAAGCTCAGAAACAGTAGATTGAAGATCGAGAATACCATCGCGCTTATTGCCAGTGCTCCCTGTGCAGCAGAGAACCACTTCCATCGATAGCGTCCTAACATCTCCCAGGCAACGATGGCTCCATATCCTGCTAAGATCTCTGGTAGCGGGACGAAATTATAGGTTCGTATCTCATACGTATCCGTTGTCAGGCTTGAAGCAATGGGATAGGTCACAAACCAGATGACAAGCAGAGTGGGAATGACAAAGCCGATCTGACGTGAAATGTGCCTCTGTTGGGACATTCCAATCACTGCAAAGATCCAAAGAGGCCATTCCAACCAGAACACCTCGCCCACTCCCTGTGGAAGAACCTGCGAACCGCTTCTAAAACCTGTAAAGAACAGCACACCAGGACTATAGGCATTTGCATATTGGGTGAAGAACAGCGTAAGCCAATGCGGTTGATTCAAGATAGACATGCTATCGAAATGTCTCTGAAGCAGGTCCCAATGTTGGAATTGCTCAACAGCAAGCGGACTGACAAACAGGCAATAGAATGCAAGCCAGATGAAAAAGTCGGTCCACCCTGAACGTGAGAGGTTCTGGACGAAGGGAAGAACGGCAAAAGCGCATGCACAGAGTAACAAAGGAGCTTCTAGCTTCATGGTCTGATACGTCCCCGTGAGCAAGGCAAATGAGAGGACAGATCCTGTTAGCCATAGAAAAGCCCACCTCAATTCCCTTGGTTTTCTCATTGTGGCAAAGGGTGAAGTGCCACGAGTGAAGCAGTACAAGCCGACGACCGTGAAAAATGGGATACAACTGCCTGGATGAGCAATACGACTAAGATTGATATGCCAGGGATCGATCGTGAGCAAAAGGGCAGCCAACAGCCCGGCAGCAGCGTTGAACCACCGCCGACCCAGTAATGCCACCAAAAAGACGGTGGCAATTCCCATCAGGGCAAAAGGTAAACGGGTACTGAACTCACTGAGCCCAAGGATGCCAACAAACGGGGCGACAACGTACCGAGAAACAGGAGGATCATAATCAATAGACTGACCCGGGGTCCAAAATGAACGAAAGAACACTGGGAAAAATGCCCCATGATGATCGTGTCCAGTCGTCCATAGACTCCAAGCATCGTAGCCTAAAAGCATTGCATCGCAATCAAATTTTTGAGGATAGACATCCAGAGCGTAGAGTCGAAGAACTGAAGCGAGCAAGAGAATGCCGAGCAGGAGTGACCAGAACCAGACGCTAGACACACGCCGTTTCGCTCCTTTTCGCTCTCCTTCTGAAGAAATCTTTTCTTGAATGTTAGCTTTCACCAGATACCTCCTTGATGACAACCAGATATCCGTCGTCTATGAGAGTTCTCGCAGGATTGTACATGGAAGATCCGTTGAACCATCGTCCACCACAATCACATCGAGGTCCAGAGAGACATGCGAAAGCATCTCCAGAACCTGAGCCACCGTCTTCTCCTCATTATAGACAGGAACAATCACTGAGATACGCATCAATGAGACCCTCCTGGTTCCTTATCTATTGCTACCATCTGAAAAGGACCATCAGCGTTCTGTGATCTCCTCCCTGATATCATACGCGTGTGTTGGAGGACGCCTACAAACCAGGTCGCCCATCTCCGGGGAGCAAACTTGATGGCAAGCAGAAACACTTGGTTGACCAGTCCGGGAACCACTCGTCGTTTGCCTGCCATCAAGCCGCGATAGCCGAGCATGGCTACTCTGCTGGATTGCATGGTGACATGACGCAAAACGTTGATGTAAGACCATCAACTCGGAACTAGCTTGTGCCCGCCTGTACTAGTAAGGATACCGAATGTGAGAGGATTTTCACAGGACATCGAGGGAACAACTTATAGGACAAAAGGAACAACTTTCAAGAGTCAGCCCTGAACTCCTTTTCAACCGATCTACTCGTGGAAGGAGAAATTGCCTTTGTTCTCTCGTCTTTGACTATCAAGCTTGTTCTCCTAGCCATCAACACTTCACATGGAGACCACTGGAAACAAGAAACTGTCATTTATTCACTCTGCGGATTTCTATGGACCATCCGGTATCAAACTTTGCTACGAGTGTTGAATGATTGATTACATTTTCAGCAAGAAGATGATTAGTATATGCATCACCTTGCATAGAAAGAGTTGTAATGACATAATCAACTTTGCGCCAATCATTATGAAGTGTGTCAACTTGAAGTATTGGGGCGTTCTCTACTTTCCAATAGTCGTAGGCAAATCGATAGATTTTTAATGTATTACCAGTATCATGCAAATCAGCCCACATGAAATTATCAATGAGTAGATAGCTGTTTGCAGGAATATGGTGCTGTATCCACATGACTGCTTGTTCTTCACCAGTCGTCGGAGAGCTGTTCCACAGGGCAAGATGATCTTCCTGAAAACCAAGGCTAGGGCTTGTATAACCAATGAGCATACCAACTAAGAAGAAGGCAATAAGCAGAACCTGCGCACATCGATTGATCATTCTCTGTCGAACATGAACATATTTCCCTAGAGTATCCCCTAGCCAAAGGAGTAATACGATCGTGGGTAGAAGCCAAGACAACGCCGGGAGAAGAGAAAAGCCGAGAATTTCGCCATCTCTTCCAAGAAAGAGGCAGAGAGAGAGTGTTATGATCCCCATGACGCCAACGAGAGTATGCCCATTTTTGGTGACGAGCCAAAGGAGTAACCCGACATTGAGTGTAAGCAAAGGCAACGCCGGGATAAGATAAAAGCTGCTAATGAGGCCACCTCTCCCAAGAAAGAGCCAGAGAGAGAGTGTCATGATCCCCATGATGCCAGGAAGCCTGTACCGTCTGATAGCGAATGTCGCAAGGATAGCACTGAGGCTTCCCCCAATCACAAGTGTTGGATCGTCTTGCACCCACATTGCCGTCATTTGCCAGAATGCACTATGGATATCAAAAAGACCTCCATCTTTCCCACGTGAAGCGTTGTAGAGAACCATACCAATGAAGTTGACGTGGGGTGGGTTTCCTACCAGTAAAGTACTGGTAGGAAACAGTTCATGCTTGAGTAACGCCATGAGAGGATACAATGAAACCAGAGTAAAAAGGATCGTAAGCCAGCCGATAACAGCAAACCAGCGGTGATGATGGTCTACTTGATAATAGACAAGATAAGCCATGGCTGGTACAACGAAAACAGCTACTTCCTTAGAGAGAATAGAAAGACTCAGGGCAATGGCACTGAACCAGACATGCTTGAGTGGAATGCGTCTCGTTACCAATGGAAAAATGCTCAGGAGCATCCACATCGTACAGATATTATCAAGGAGTACCAAGCGGTGATAATACAGTCCATATGGAGAGAGGGCAAAAAGGAATGAGACAACTGCAGCGATCATGGTATTCTGCGAAATATTGCGTGCGATCAGGTAAAGGACAAAGGTTGAGCAGACTTGGATAAGCAGCATAAATACACGCCCAGAGTTAATAATCATACCAAAGGTATGAAAGCCTCCTGAAGCGAGAGTCCATAATGCAATCTGTAACCAGCCTGCAGGTGCATGATCATAGACATAGATATAAGGGGCGAGTTTTCCTTCATGAACTACCGCCCAGGCTTGTGACATGTACGTTCCTTCATCTTCGGAGTAGCTGGGAAAGTGAAACATATTGACACCATGGGCTAAGGCTGCAATCACTAAAATAGCTCCTATCAGCAGCGTTTCCCACTTGAATAGAGAGTTAGGACGTGATGGTGTTGCGACTCTCACAGTTAAACTCATCATTGGGCATACCTCCCTGTTACGTGTTAGTGACTAAGGGAACAAGCACAGAAGTCAAGAAGAGGGGGAGTTCATTGTGAGGTTTCCTCTAACCTTTCTGTAAAGATAAAAACAGCAATAACTGCACCAATTACGATCTCAAAAACAGGGTCCGCAAACGACGGAAATAGACTGTAAAATGCCATTGATCCATAGAAATTGACAAAGAGACCGTACACTAATAGCCCTATTTGGATGACTATGGGAATAGATGGCAAGATAAACATAAACAGGAGGAATATCAGCGGAAGCACGTCAAAAACGTACCGATACCCGAACTGGGCAGTGCCAGTGGCCTGATAGAGCAAGAGCGCTAAGAGATTCAGCCCGATAACGATTCCTGCTATGGTTACAAATGACATCCTTTTCTTATCTGCATTCTTTCTCTTGCAGAACAAGACTGGAAGAAGCAATAACGCTGGGTAGACGGAAAATATACTATTGCCCTCGTAGTCCATTATTACCGACAGACTCTGAGGTGAAAAGTGGACATTATTGAGAAAGCAATAATACGCATTGTGCAGAAAATAACCCGGGGATAGGATCTCGTTGCTTTTCACGACGGCATCAAGTTTTGCAGATCCTACTTGGAAGCGATGGCCCGTTTCTAGCACATCGTGGAATCTCACGAAGTTATAGAATGCTTCCAGACTGATAAAAGCAAGCGTGAGCAGGCCAAGGGCCAGGATAATCTTGGGGGGTATGGCTCTCCCCGATATGTTACTATGCACAAAGACATAGATGAATAGGATACCGTGGAAGACTAAGGTATATCTGGATAGGCAAGCTAAACAGAAGAACACCGCGCACAGCATCAAATGGGAGTGCTTCTCGCTCTTCAAAAACCGAAAATACAACAGGTAGAACAGCAGAAGGTAGGTCGTAGCAAAGATCTGGTTGGTGTAACAGATCATACCGGCTACTGAGAGAAAAAAGTTCGGAGAAGCCAAGCCAAAGCTGAGTACAAGAAAGGCCTCTGCCATCAATGAGAGAGAAAGACCGAAGTATTTTTTGAACTCTTGCATGACACCATAGAAGAGCACAACATTCACTGTGCCACCAATGGCTGTGTAGAGCACATCGCTCGCCTGTAAATGGAATACCAGATAAAACGGCAGAATCAATAATACAGGTGCAGGTCCCCAGTACAAGTACCATTTGTTTTCAAACAAGGAAAGATCAAACTGGTTAGGAGGGGTAACGTTTGTATGACCGTGAAAGAAGGCATCCAGCAGATAGGTATAGTAAGCCTCATCTGTTGGCGCAAAGATGTTATGCGTGATGCGTACTGCACAATAGAAATAGATCGTGCCAACTATCATGCAGAAGAGCAAGGCGACGCGGTATCTTTTTTTTCTGAAAAAGGGCACAATACTGTTATTTATTACACCCCCCTTTTCTTTGATACTATGGCCAATTTGCATCTTAATATATGTTCCTCCTGTATATTCTCACTGGTACGTCCATCGTAGCAGCAGTTTGCACCCTATTTCAAGGGATAAGAGAAGATAAGTTCTAGCCTCTAAAGGCATTTCCTCTATTAGATTCCCTCCAATCTTTCTTTAGAGGCAAAAGGGATAATAGATGTGAAAAGTACGATCCAAAAAAGCGTTTCCTGAAACGACGGAAACAGACCGTAAAATGCCATTGATCCAGAGAAATTGATAAAGAGACCGTACACTAATAGCCCCATTTGAACGAAAATGGGAATAGATGGCAAGATAAACATCAGCAAGAGGAATATCAGTGGTATCACGTCAAAAAAGTATCGACACCCGAAATCTATCCCGCCAGTGCCAGCATAGAACATAAGGAACAAGAAATTTAGCCCGATCACGACTCCTGCTATCATTAAAAATGACATCCTTTTCTTATCTGCATATGTTCTCTTGCAAAATAGGACTGGAAGAAGCCACAATGCTGGATAGACGGAGAATATACTATTACCTGCAACATCTATAATTAATTTCATATTGCTAAATTTCACAGTATTTATAAAGTAATAATATATATTTTCACTAAAATATCGTACTGATAGAATAGGGTCTTTCCTCGGAAGCTTAGTATTAAATCCTGCAAGTCCTACTTGGAAGCTATAACCCGTTTCTAGCACGTTGTGGAATCTCACAAAGTTGTAGAGGGCTTCCAGGCCGACAAAAGCCAGCATGAGCAGAGCAACGGACAGGATGATCTTGGGGGGCATGGCTCTGCCCGACCTTTTGCTCTGCAGAAACGCATAGAGGAACAGAATACTATTGAAGACTAAGGTGTATCTGGAGAGGCAGGCTAAGCAGAAGAATACCGCGCACAGCACTAACTGCCAATGCTTCTCACTGTTCAAAAACTGAAAATACAACAGGTAGAACAACAGAAGGTAGGTCGTGGCAAAGATCTGGTGGGTGTAATAGATCTGACCAGCTACTGAGAGAAAAAAGTTCGGAGAAGCCAAGCCAAAGCTCAGCACAAGAAAGGCCTCTGCCATCCATGAGAGGGAAAGACGGAAGTACTTTTTAAACTCTTGCATAACATAATAGAAGAGCGCAACGTTCAGGGTGCCACCAATGGCTGTATAAAGCACATCACTTGCCTGTAAATGAAAAATTAGATAAAACGGCAGAATTAACAATATCGGGGCAAATCCCCAGTATATGTACCACTTGTTTTCAAATAATGAAAGACCATCATACCCAGAAGGGGTAATATTTATACGACCGTGAAAGAATGCATCTAGGAGATAGATATAGTAATCGGTACCTGTTGGCACAAAGATGTTTCCCTTGATGCAGACTGCACAATAGAAATAGATCGCGCCAACTATCAGGCAGAAGAGAAAGGCGACGCAGTATCTCTTCTTTTTGAAAAAGGACACCCTACTATCCATAATCATCTGAGTTATTTTTCCTTCTTTCATCCTTTTAAACATTTTCAGCCTTTACCTCCCAATCCTCTATCATATCATATTGCTGATTATTATTTTCTTGCTCGTTACGCTCATTTTGCGCTTTGTCATGGGAAGGCGGATGGAAGAGAAGTGACCTGGAGACCAGCGTAAAGAGCGTAAATCCCAAGAGCAGGAAGTTACGGATAGTAACCAACAGCATCGAAGTAATAAATGACAGAAAAGTGACATGGGGGGAGACCCAACTGATCAAGAGTCCAATGAGTACCCAGTTGGTCAAGAATGCAATGAGTGTCCAAGGGAACAGCCACCAGCGATTACCCTGTCCCACGTATGCAGCCAAAGGGATGACCCAGATGAGATACTGGGTACTGAATACCTTTGCTGTGACCAGTAGTATGAGGAGCGTGAGCAGACAAGCCATGGCCAAGTCGATGCGCCCTCGCAGTTGCAACCTCCAGGTAGAAAGCAGACCCACGGCTAGCACCACATTCATCACAAGGGTGACATGTGTAGACAAAGGACTTACAACATTGTCTGATGAAAACGAACTCACGTATGCTAGCGGAGTTTTCCATAGCAAACTGGCTATCCAGAAAATCGAAGCCGAGAGAGATTCCCATTGTACAGGCCGGGCGATAAAGTGCCCTAGTGGTGCCAATGTCCCTGCTACACTCAACAGGAGCGATACCCCCATAACAAGGACACTTATTCCCACAAAGACTCCTATTGGCAGCCACCTGCGCCATACATACCACTTTCCCGGCGTTTCCCGTTGCAGAGCCAGTAAGAAGGGCACCAGCAAGATCGCTGGATAAAACTTCGCCAGCGTTGCCAGTGCCAGTAACGCAAATGACCTGTTCCAGCACTTCTTTCCTGCACAGATCACTGCAAAGAGCGTCAGTGCTGCCGGAACAATATCAAAGCGTCCTCCTACAGTCATCCATCCACCGAGCACTATATAAAGTGAGTAGGCAAAAGCAGCTTGCCTGGAGCGCCAGTGCTGCAGGACAAAATAGATCCATCCGGCAAACAAGAGCATCCACAGCATAAAATTAATCGTATACGATAACGGTAGAATTTGCAATCTACCAAGAGAAAATATTAGAAGCGCTATCAACGGATAATGGTATGGTAATGTATGATATGGCTGACCAAGAGATTGAGCAGCCACAAATTGTACCAAACTAGAGGGCAGGCCCCATTGCAGCATAGCATACAGTAGCCGATGCTGTGAAATGGTCATCAGATCCTGGGCTGGATTCATTAGAAATCCGCATTGCTCTAATAGTCCTTGCTTCTGAAATCCCAACCAACCTTGCCAGAACGCTATGTCATAACATTGATAGAGTCGGCGGTCTAACGCAAGGGTGTCCGTGAGGGTCCCATAGAGTAGTAGACCCACGAAAAGGGAAAAAACAATCAAGTTTTGCAAAGATCTGGCAAAACTCTGATTACTATCTTTGCTGTTTTTCAATCTGACCTCCTTTGAATTGGAGAAATAAAATTGTCAGCTGCCACTGGAGGTAGATCGGTAGTGCCGCTTTCAGTGACCGAGAAGTGAGCTTGAAACTTGTGCTTGATAAAGCTAACCTTTAGCCAAAAAGACATGACTGATAGATCATTACTGGATGCGTCTGACACCACTACTGGCATCTGGATGGTGGGATAGAGCGTTTTCACCAGATCAGCCAGGGTGATGACAATCAGCAAGAGCACAACACATGCGATATAGGCAAAACTGAGTACCTGCGTCTTAAAGAAAAAGGGTACACAGCTCAAGAGTGAGCAGAGCTGCTCAAGCACTGCCACATAAAAATAGCGTGGGAAGTAAAATGCATAGATGATCGAGACAACATCTGCCAGATAAAAGAAATGATCTTGCATCTGTGGCAAGAAAAATGGGAGCACCAATGCGAAAACGAGCGTGAGCTTGACAATGATGCCTGATGTGATCTGCTTGTTGCTCGTGACCGTCAGGAAACTAATGAGAGCTACCATCATGGCGGCTAGTTGAATCCCTGTCCACCTCCAATCCTGAAATGCAGCTCCTGGTAACCATTGGTAGAAATTAGATGCATTCATTGTTAAGGACGGATACTCGTTTGCCTGCCCTGTGTAGATGGTCAGCAGGCTCCAGGCATCTCGACCCTCAAGTAATGCTGGAACCAATAGGGCTAAGTAGATTACTGGAATGAGGATGAGACATTTGATGGGAAGCTTTCTTGTGAGAAGCAGGACAAACAGCACTGGCAAGAAGAATATAGCTTGTAATTTGAAGGAGATGGCCAGACCGAAGCAAAGACAGGCCCATGCTGGGGATTCCCTCAGAAGAAAATACAGGCTTCCTAGACAACATGCGGTGTAGATAGCATCACTTTGCCCCCATGCGGCACTATTCAGGAAAACAGTGGGAGTAAATAGTATGACCGCTACTCCTATGATTGGCACATAAGAATGTGTGTATTTCAGTCGCAGAATCAGATAGGTGAAGAAGGCTAGCACGAAATCAAAATAGTCACTATGTTTCACATTGTAGAGTGATAGGCGCAATATGAATGAGAGCACAAATAGAGACAGAAGTATACCACATTCGAGTAGGTGTGACTTCTTGTTGACAAGATCTTTTTGCATGTGTCCCTCCATGGATATTCTCAATCTGAGATATGAATAATGTGGGTAGTGTCTCCTTCAGTGACCGAGAAGTGAGCTTGAAACTCTCGCTGCCTAAAGCTAACCTTTAGCCAAAAAGACATGACCAATCGATCATTCCTGGATGCGCCTGACATCACTACCGGCACCTGGATGGTGGGATAGAGCGTTCTCACCAGATCAGCCAGCGTGATGATAATCAGCAAGAGCACAACAAAGGCGACATAGGCCAGATTGACCACCTGTGTATGAAAGAGAAAGGGTATATAGCTCAAGAGTGAGCAGAGCTGCTCAATCACTGCCACATACCAATAGCGCGGGAAGTAAAATGCATAGATGATCGAGACAGCATTTGCCAGATAAAAGTAACGCTCATCCATCTGTGGCAGGAAAAATGGGATCACCAAGGCAAAAACGAGTGTGAACTTGAGAATGATGTCTGATGTGATCTGTTTGTTGCTCGTCAATGTCAGGATACTAATGAGGATAACCATCATGGCGGCTAGTTGAATCCCTGTCCCTCTCCAATCCTGAAATGCTGCTCCCGGTAACCATTGGTAGAAATTCGGTGCATTCATTGTCAAGTACAGATACTCGTTTGCTTCTCCTGCGTAGATAGTTAGTAGACTCCAGGCATCTCGACCCTCAAGCAATGCTGGAGCTAACAGGGCTACGTAGATCACTGGAATGAGGATGAGATATTTGATGGGAAGCTTTCTTGTGAGAAGCAGGACAAACAGCACTGGCAAGAAGAAGATGGCTTGCAATTTGAAGGAGATGGCTAGGCCAAAGAAGAGACACGCCCACCCAGGACGCTCGCTCAGAAGAAAATAGAGGCTTCCTACACACAATGAGGTGTACATCGCATCGCACTGTCCCCATGCGGCGCTATTGATGAAAATGATGGGCGCAAAGAGTATGACCACTGCTCCTATGATTGGTGTGTAAGAACGTGTGTATTTCAGTCGCAGAATCAGATAGGTGAAGAGAGCAAGCACGGCATCGAATACTATTGAGAGGGTTTTGATTGCGGCAAGCTTCGGGAGAGGTGTATAGGTCATCAGGGTCAAGAGATAGAGGTATAGAGGGTTATAGTCGGAAAAAGGATATTTAAGTGCAGCAAAGCCACCGTGAAGTCGAATAAAGTCATAGTCTGGCCCAAAGAAATAAAAATAGTCAGTGGATTTCACATTGTAGAGTGATAGGCGCAACACAATCGATAGCCCAAATAGAAACACGAGTATCAAGCGTTGGAGTAGTTGTGACTTCTTGTTGACAAGATCTTTTTGCATATGTCCCTCCATGGATATTCTCAAAAGAACTACCTATTGAAACACCGTACAACAGTCCAATCTTTTTCTGAATAAAGGATCACCCTGTACCCACAATACGGCAGTTCATTGCCTTTCAAGATGGCAACAAATGAGGGAGCTGACGTAAGTCTTGTATCATTAGGAGAAAAATAGTAGTTTCTATAATTACGAACTTGATAGATACCACCAGAAGCGATAACACGAGCGTGCTTTTGAAAATCGAGCGGGTCTGCTTTGAGATAAAACAACGTATAGACATAATTGAATGTTATCCAGTTAGAAACATACATCGGCTCGTTCGGATAGGCAACAAATCTGGCTTGCATGAGCGCAGCGTCAAATCCATCACTGAAAGCGTCTTGAATGTCATTATTGTAGGTAGTAAAATAGTAAAAACAAAACAAGCTATTATAGAGAGTGAATGCTACGAGTATCACTGATACCATGACCATTTTCATATCCTTTTTGTCGATCGAGTCATAGAGACCATTCACGCCAATGGCACTGAGTGCAATGAAAGGGAGATACATAGCATTCGCCCTGTAGATATTGAGAGGAAAGAGAAAGAACATCGGGATGGTCGCAAGCAGCCAGATCAGGAAGAGATTGGCATGCACCTGCCGTCTTCTGATGCTGTAATAGATCCCAATGGCTACTAATGGAAGGCTTACAAGCCCAAATGCTGAATAGCCGTCAGCCATGTTCCATATCGCCCCATCATGAAAGCCACTGAGAAGAAATTGGGCATTCGCAGCCAATGCGTTTTCTCCGCTTGCTACTTGTGCAAGTCTGCTCGCGATCAATAAAGGGATGGTCAATGGCAAGTGTTGAACAATCCAGGGAGTTGTGTGCAAGATATAATTATCTCCAATAAACATGAAAAACGGTGATGCAACCAGAAAAAAGATCAGCAAGCTTCCTACGACACCAAGTTTGCTTCGCCAAGTCTTTCCCTGGTTCCTCCAAAGCGCTCCCAAGCGGGTGTATGAATTCGTCGTAGGTGAACCGACTTGCCAAGCAGGACAGCGATAGCGTCCTGCGCCCGCTTCAGCGGGCCGTATATCCCGTGTAGGGACCCGCTTTAGCGCGTCCGTGGCTCTCTCCCCATGCTCTGTGCCTTCGACATGTTTTTCATACACCCTTCCCAAGCCGACAAGTCCAAAGTAGAGCACCAAAAAGACGGGAATAATGACAATAGATACTCCATACGTATAAAATGCCAAAGCAAGAAAGAAGAGAGAAAAAGGGATGAGTCTGTGAGCATACTTGGAGGTATAGCAATAGGATAAGCATGCTATACCCAGCAGCAGAAAACAGGGCAGGAGATTCGATTCGAGGCTCCATCGAGACATCATAATATGCCATGGATTTGTTGCAAGCAAAAAAGATGCAAGAAGAGCAGTTCTCGCACCATACCATTTCTTGATGAACGCGTAGAAAATCACAATCGTCAGCACGCCCAGCAGAGCACTGGAAAACCGTTCGCCAAAAGCCGTCAAACCAAAGACCGCGATAAATGGCATATTGAGGTACGAGAGCAGGACATTTTGGCCAGATCCCCATGCAGGAAAATAGACCGGCCATCGATTTCCCCATCGATCTGTCCCGTGTAACAGTAAGGCATACGTCTCGTAGCCAGCACTCACCTCATTCCACTGCAACCCCGCCGGCAGAGAGGGAAACCGATAGAAGCGTAAAGAGGTAGACAATGCCACGATGAAGAGAAAGAGGTGGCGATCCTTGAGGTGAACTTTCTTTATCATCTTGCCTCCTTAACTAAAATGCCCATTGAAACACTGCTCAACCGTCCAGTCGTCAGTTGAATAGAAGACGATCCTGGCCCGACAATCGATCTGTTCATTGCTTTTCAAGATGGCCATAAATGCGATAGCTGAAGTACGTTCAGTTTCACCAAGATCAAAATAATAGTTTCGATACTGAACAACTCGATACGTTCCATGAGACACAACAACACTAACGTGCTTTTGAAAATCTATCGGGTCTGCTTTGAGAAAAAACAAGGTATAGGCATAATTGAGTTGTATCCAGTTAGAAACATAAATCGGCTCGTCCGCAGTGGCAGCGGATCTGGCGTGTTGGAGCGCGATGTCAAATCCAGTATTAAAAGTGTCTTTGCTGTCATTATTATAGTTATTAAAATAATAAATGCAGAACAATCCATTATATATAATTAATGCTATTAGGACAATTGATAATACTGCCAATTTGGTATCCTTTTTGTCGACGGAGTCATAGAGATCACTCATCCCAATGGCACCCAGCGCTATGAAAGGGAGATACAGAGCATTGGCCCTGACAATGTTAAGAGGAAAGAGAAAGAACAGTGGGATGGTCGCAACCAGCCAAATCAGGAACAGATTGGCATGCCCCTGCCGTCTTCTGATGCTATAAGCGATCCCAATCACCATCAATGGAAGGCTTAAAAGTCCAAATGGCGAATAGCCGTCAGCCATGTTCACTATTTGTCCATCATTAAATCCACTCATCAGAAAGTGCACATTCGCAGCCAACGTGTTTTGTCCGGCTGTTATTTCTGCAAGTCTGCTCTTGAGCAATAAAGGAATGGTCAATGGCAGGTGTTGAACAATCCAGGGAGTTGTGTGTAAAATATAATTATCCAGCAGGAACAGGAAAAATGGTGACGCAATCAGCAAAAAGATCACAAAGCTTCCCAAGACACCTCGCCTGTTTCGCCAAAGCGTTCCTCGGCCAACAAGTCCAAAGTAGAGTACCAAAAAAATGGGAATAATGATAATGGATACGGCATAGGTATACAATGCTAAAGCAAGAAAAACGAGAGAGAAAGGGATGAGTAGGCGAGCATACTTGGAGGTATAGCAATAGGATAAGCATGCTATACCCAGAAGCAGAAAACAGGGCAGGAGATTCGATTCGAGACTCCATCGAGACGCCATGATATGCCATGGATCTGTTGCAAGCAGAACAGAAGCAAGCAGAGCAATCCTCGTTCCATGCCATTTCTTGATGAACGCGTAGAAAATCACCATCGTCACAATGCCCAGCAACGCACTCAAAAACCTTTGGCCAAGAACCGTCAAACCAAAGACCTTGATAAACGGGATGTTGAGGTACGAGAGCAGGACACTTTGACCAGATCCCCATGCAGGAAAATAGACCGGCCAGCGATTTCCCCATTGGTCTGTCCCGTGTAACAGTAATGCATAGCTCTCATAGCCAGCACTCGCCTCCTCCGGATGTAACCCTCCCGGAAGAGATGGAAACTGATAGTAGCGCAAAAAGACTGCTAATGCTACAATCAAGATAAAGAGTAGCTTAGATCTGCTATGAACTTTTTCCATCATATTGGCTATATGTTTGAGAAATCCCTTTATCTTTCGGTTAAGAAGGGTATCTATGACCAATTTTGTGTTTCTCGATGTTTCCATGGAAAGTTTCCTCCTCTGTTTAGGGACTACTGATGATCATACGACGCTCGTGCTCAAAGGTACACTCCAAATCCGCGCTGTGCCATCCAGGCTTGCCGATGCCAGACGCTTGCCATCAGGCGACCAGGCCACACTATCGATTGGACTGCCAGGAACTTTGCAGGTCAAGAGGAGCTTGCCGGTAGCGCTATCCCACACCTGCGCTGCGCCATCCAAGCTTGCCGATGCCAGACGCTTGCCATCAGGCGACCAGGCCACACTGAGCACCGGGCCCTTATGACCTGTGTAGGTCAAGACGAGCTTGCCGGTACTGCCATCCCATATCTGCACCGTCTTGTCGAAGCTTGCCGATGCCAGACGCCTCCCATCAGGTGCCCATGCCACACCAATCACCGGACCCTTATGACCTTTGTAGGTCAAGACGAGCTTGCCAGTAGCGCTATCCCATATTTGTACAGTGCCATCAACGCTTGCCGATGCCAGACGCTTTCCATCAGGCGACCAAGCGACACTGAGCACCGGACCAGTGTGACCTGTGTAGGGCAAGAGCAATCTGCCCAGCTGGCTATCCCACACCTGCACTGTCTTATCATCGCTTGCAGATGCTAGGCGTTTCCCGTCAGGCGACCAGGCGACACTGTTCACCGCATCAGTGTGACCTCCGTAGAAAAAGAGGACCTTGCCGGTAC
>Ga0193729_1000176_pt1 | contig 31316 bp, 21 predicted proteins | sample U1c2metaG_FD_143036 | JGI IMG/M metagenome (GOLD analysis project Ga0193729, IMG submission 143036) | Soil microbial communities from a riparian zone of the East river system, Colorado, United States - U1c2 | ecosystem: Environmental > Terrestrial > Soil > Riparian zone | place: USA: East River...
CGTGCGCGGTACGGAAGTCGCATTGGTTCTCGGTCCTGCGCTCGTCCGCTATAGAGATGCCGACGGCATTCAGGACGTCGAGATCACCAAGGGGACCCTGTACCGCTTCACCTTTCCGCCCAAAGTCGCACATGCCTTCGGTGCTTTGGGGCCGGAGCCGATGTTTTTCGTGGGGTTCAACACAGAGATCTACGACTCTGAGCACCCAGACGCACTCCCAGACCACATACTCGGAGCGGATGACCTTGCCAAGCTCATATGAGGGGCGCAGCCTAACCAGACGCTTTGGGCTTCGTTCCAGGGGGTCAACAAAGAGCGCCCATGGCATCTCGTTTCTTCCCATGCAGCGCCCCGGTTCATCAGCATGAGGCCTAACCCTTCGCTGCACCCGACGCGCTACGGCTGGCTGGCCAGCCTCCGCGCGCGGCTGAGCTCAAACGTTAGACCGACACGACCAGACGTTGCAATATGCTATGTCTGGACGCTTGGCGTCGAAGGTCTGGGCGATGGTGTCGATAAACTTGTCAATGCGTTGCGACAGGTCCGGAAACTTTGGTTGCAGCCCTGGCGAGCGTTTGGACCTGATGGACATAGGTTCTTTTTGTCCGACGCCAGCGCATCGGCTTATAGCGGGCGGAGGCACGTTCGGTTTGAAAACGTCGTTTCTCCGGATGATCGTGGAGATCAACGATGGCATCAGCCAGGCTCTCGCAATCTCCAGGATTAATGAACCGAACGCAGGAGTCATCAAAAGTCTCCTCAACTCCCCCGAGCCGGGATATAATGACCGGCTTTCCCATGGCAACGGCCTCATACATTTTATAGGTGTCGATCAATTCCGAATAGGTCGAAAGGTGCATTGGGATGATGCAAGCGTCGCTGTCAGAGAGCAGTTGACGCACTTTATTTAACGGCAGACGACCCAATAATCGCACGCGGCTCTGCAATCCCAGTTTGTGAACCAGAGCCGTCAAGTGAGGACGGAATTCCCCCTCGCCGAGGATGTCGTAGCGTAACCCAGGCAGACGATGCCATAATAAATGCATGGCCCGCAGGACCAATTCGTGTCCATAGCGCTCTTCGACACTGCCGTGCGTAATGAGGCGAAAAAGACCGTCGGGGACTCGTGCTCGGGGTGGCGGACTATCGAAAAAATCGCTGCTGACGTTGTGGAAAACAAAAATATTCCGAATATCGGCGCCACGGCGGCCGAGATTACGGCGCAAAGTCTCGGTAACGGTGAAGCAGCAGTCGGCGTAGTTGACAGCGCGCTTTTGCACGCGTGCCAGGAAGCTGGGCACCCAGGGGAACCGGTCGGACCCGAATTTGCTGACCCAGAGTTCGGGAGTGGGTTCATGGACATATATGCAGACGGGCGTGCCCAGCAACCGGGGCAACCATGCCGTGTAAACGAGAAAATCTGGCATTGTATGCACTTGGACATAATCGTAGCGAAGCCTCATGTGCTTGAGAGTGAGCAGCGTGGTCAGTCCCAGGAACGATGCACCATATTCCATAAGATACCGACCAATGCCTCGGCGCCGGTGGGAAAGCGGGATGCGGAATACCCGGACACCCTTGACCGTCTCAAAAGCGGCCATGCCCGGATCCCGGAGACAAAGCACATCCACGTCGTGATTCGCTTCGCGCAGCGCGAAGGCGACCTTTCGTAGCGTTGGGTCGGCAGGAAAGAATCCGTGGCGGACAAGGCAGATCTTCACGTGTGAATCCTCCTCGACCGAACCTTGTCCCAGTAATGATCCAGCCGCTCTAGTTGTTCACGGCGGAAGAAGTCCATTACTCCCCGGGGCAGTGGCTGGGGTTCACGCCGAAGCCAGGCCCATCCAAAGCCTGCCAGCCGCAGAAAGCTGCTGATTAAAAACGGAGGCTCAGTCGCGCGATGCAGCGCCTTAAGCACTTCGAAGAGGGGGTGCATTCCGTATGCGTATTCCTTGATGCCCGCACGGAAATTTTTTCCAAAAAGTGTGCCAGTCGCGGTCCCGATGGGGCGATGGTGGAAGGCTGGTAAATCAGTGAAGGCATGAACCTGCCAGCCGCGCATGCGCACCATGATCTCCGCGACGGCGTCAATGCCTCCGCGGGCCAGAGGGAGATAGCCCCCGATCTCCTCCCAACATGAGCGGCGAAACATCTGGATGGGCCCGCTAACACTCCAGCGTGCGTTGCTTTTAAGAAGCTTGAATCCCTTGGAGGACTCTTCGTGCAAGACCCCGCCAGCTAATCCTAAGCGCGCATCGGCTTCAAATTTTTTCAGCAACCCTTCATAATAATCCGGGGGTAATGTCACATCAGCATCCAAAATCCCGACATAACCAAAGGGCAGATGGTGCAGTGTTTCATAGCCGAGCCGCAGGGCCTCAGCTTTGCCCTGAAAAGTTCTGACGTTCCTCGGGGGCAGGCTGCAAACCGAAATAAAAGGATTCCGAGCGGCTGCGTCTTGGGCCAAAACCGCCGTGCGGTCATTTGAGCCGTCATCCAAGATCAGCCATCGGAGGGGAAGCACGACCTGCTTGCTCATTGATTCTATGATGGCGCCTAAGTAGTTCTCCTCGTTATATGCGGATGTCAGGACAATATATGAATTATTGACCATAAGAGTGAGAGCAAACTAACAACGCATTGAATGCCCGAACGGTAAGCTTACCATAGACCGCGCCTCAGTTTTGTGTTCGCTGTAAAACGCAACAGCCTTATAATAAGCATCTTAGTTAGACACAGTTTTGTAACGGCCAACGTCAGAGGCGTTTCAAGAGAGGTGTGAAGTGTAAGTTCTTCCGACGCTGTGTATAATATATCGTCCGACATACTCTCTCAAATTACTGTTCTCCAAAGCTTTATACGGCTCGTTGAAGTGTAAGAATGTCCAACCTATGCCGCTCGGCACGGCTGCATTGGGCTGTCGCAGGCTCTCGCTGCTTTAAATCGCGCACTACATTTTTCTATCCACTTCGCTGAAAGGGATCGCGCGTTCGATATTGCCCGTCGAATCCAAAATGCGAATCTCGCCAGAACGAAAGCACGCGCGATTTTCAGCGTATGAAGTCAGCGGGTGTTGGTAGGCTTTGCTCAAAGCCTACCAGCACCAGTCAGCGGAGTTGGAATTTTGGAACTGCCAAAGTGGGACAAATCGAGCGCGAAGCTACACCTTCCAAATCAAACCGCACAGGCTGGTAGTCTGTGCTACGGATTAATCGTAAACGTCATTGCGTTGGACGTGCCTCCGCCGGGCGGGGCGTTCACCACCGTCACGGAAGCCGTTCCGGGCGTGGCGATGTCCGACGCAGGGACGGTAGCCGTGACTTTAATGCTGCTGACAAAAGTAGTCGTTAAGGTCGAATTGTTCCAGTGCACCTTCGATCCCGAAACGAAATTCGAGCCGTTCACGGTGAGCGTGAAGGCTGGGCCTCCGGCTGTGGCGCTGCTGGGCGAGATCGAACTAATCGCGGGCACAGGATTGTTGATGGCAAACGTCATTGCGTTGGACGTGCCTCCGCCGGGCGCGGGGGTCACCACCGTCACCGAAGCTGTGCCGGCGGTCCTGATGTCCGACGCAGGGACGGCGGCCGTGACTTGAGTGCTGCTGACAAAAGTAGTCGTCAAGGTCGAAGTTTTCCAATGCACCTTCGAGCCTGAAACGAAATTCGACCCATTGACGGTGAGCGTGAAGGCTGGGCCTCCGGCTGTGGCGCTGCTGGGCGAGATCGAACTAATGGCGGGCACAGGATTGGGGAAGATGGCATTCCGCACTGATTGCGTGATGTTCTCGGAGCCGTTGTCGAAGCCGCTGCGATAATAACCCCGAGCGCGGATGTAAAAGTTCTGTCCGGTCGAAAAGTTCAAACCAGTCAGAGTCCAGTTACTGCCAGTCGCCGTGCCGTTGCCAAGGGGGGTATAGGTCACATTGTTGGTTGAATACTCAAAGGTAACGCGCGTGAATTGCGGGCTTGAGCCGCCGAGTGTCCAGGTAATCGTAGTTTGCGTTACAGCCAGGTTTTGCAGCGCGGCGGTGTCGTTACTCAAACGAGCGAAAAGGCTACGCGGCTGTCCGCCGATGCTCGTGAAACTTCCGCCCGCTAAAATCTTGCCGTCCGCCTGCACCGCGATTGACCCGACAGGAAAGGGGTTCGCGTTCGGATCGAACGAATCAGCCAATCCGGTCGTGCCGTCGAGCCGGGCGATGCCGTTGCGCGTCTGTCCGCCGATGCTGTTGGCTCCGTTGAATAACCCGCCTGCTAAGATCTTGGCGTCCGCCTGCACCACGATTGAACGGACAAAATCGTTCGCGTTCGGATCGAACGAATCAGCCAAACCGGTGGTGGCATCGAGCCGGGCGATGTGGTTGCGCGTCTGTCCGCCGATGCTGGTGAACTGGCCGCCCGCTAAAATCTTGCCGTCCGCCTGCGCCGCGATTGAAAAGACAGGGCTGTTCGCGTTCGGGTTGAACGAATCAGCCAAGCCGGTGGTGGCATCGAGCCGGGCGATATAATTGCGCGTCTGTCCGCCGATGCTGGTGAAATCGCCGGCCGCTAAAATCTTGCCGTCCGCCTGCACCGCGATTGAAGCGACAAAAAGGTTCGCGTTCGGATCGAACGAATCAGCCAAACCGGTGCCGTCGAGCCGGGCGATGTAATTGCGCGTCTGTCCGCCGATGTAGGTGAAAACGCCGCCTGCTAAAATCTTGCCATCCGCCTGCACCGCGATTGACTGGACACTATTGTTCGCGTACGGGTTGAACGAATCAGCCAAGCCGGTCGTGCCATCGAGCCGGGCGATGTGGTTGCGCATTTTTCCGCCAATGCTGTTGAAACCGCCGCCTGCTAAAACCTTGCCGTTCGCCTGCACCACGATTGAAAAGACATAATCGTTTGCGTTCGGGTTGAAAGCCGTGTCGAGCGTGCCGTCCGTGTTTAATCGTGCAATGTTGTTGCGCGCCACGCCCAAAACGGTGGTAAACTTGCCGCCGATGAGAATCTTGCCGTCCGGCTGCACGGCGGTGGCCTCAACACCATCGGTACCGACGGTGCTGAGATTGAGCGTCTGATCGAGCCGGCCGTCAGTTTCGAGCCGGGCGATGTTGTTGCGCGTCTGTCCGCCGACGCCACTGAAAGTGCCGCCCGCTAAAATCTTGCCGTCCGCCTGCACCGCGATCGAAAGGACCTCACCGTTCGCGTTCGGGTTGAACGAATCTGCCAAGCCGGTCGTGGCATCGAGCCGGGCGATGTTGTTGCGCATTTGTCCGCCGATGCTGGTGAAATTGCCGCCCGTTAAAATCTTGCCGTCCGCCTGCACCGCGATCCAAACGATAGGAGAATTGTTCGCGTTCGGGTTGAACGAATCAGCCAAGCCGGTCGTGGCATCGAGCCGGGCGATGTAATTGCGTGCGTGTCCGCCGATGCTGGTGAAACCGCCGCCTGCTAAAATCTTGCCGTCCGCCTGCACCACGATTGAAAGGACATAATTGTTTGCGTTCGGGTTGAACGAATCTGCCAAGCCGGTCGTGGCATCGAGCCGGGCGATACGGTTGCGCGTCTGCCCGCCGATGCTGGTGAAATAGCCGCCCGCTAAAATCCTGCCGTCCGCCTGCACCGCGATTATATTGACTTGATTGTTCGCGTTCGGGTTGAACGAATCAGCCAAGCCGGTGGTGGCATCGAGCCGGGCGATATAATTGCGCGGCTGTCCGCCGATACTCGTGAAAACGCCGCCCACTAAAATCTTGCCGTCCGCCTGCACCACGATTTCATTGACAAGATTGCTCGCGTTCGGGTCGAACGAATCAGCCAATCCGGTGGTGGCATCGAGCCGGGCGATGTTATTGCGCGTTTGTCCGCCGATGATCGAGAAACCGCCGCCCGCTAAAATCTTGCCGTCCGCCTGCACCGCGATCATAATGACAATACCGTTCGCGTTCGGGTCGAAAGCCGTGTCGAGCGTGCCGTCCGGGTTCAATCGTGCAATGTTGTTGCGCGCCACGCCCAAAACGGTGGTAAAGCTGCCGCCGATGAGAATCTTGCCGTCCGGTTGGACGACGGCGACTTCAACCGTGCCGTTCGCGTTCGGGTCGAAACCATCGAGCGCGGATTGCCCGCGTACCGCCGCCGCGCCGCCCGTTAGCAGCACGACAACGGAAAACAGGAACAGGGTAGCTTTCTTAGCTTTAGATGTTGCTCTCATAAATGAAGTGAACGTTGAGGTTGGACTGTTGAACTGCATTAACTGCAATCCAGTTCCGCGCGGAACCAGGAACCATCCGCACGAGGCGCTTTTGAAGAAGCGGCCTCACTTCGGCTGACTCGGGGCTCCAGTTGGACCTGGAGGTCGCGTAAAGCGGCGATCCCAGCGTAGATCCAGCCCCACGGACTTCTTCAGTCCGGCCGAAGATGCGTTGAAACGTCGGGTGACGTAATCGGTATCGGTTCTTTAACGGTTGCCTAACGAATGTCAAGCTTTCTTTGCATCGCACTGCAATCGCCGCGCAGCAATGCATGCGGGAGATTTTGCGTGGTAGCGCAGGCTTACCGTTGACGCACACCTTCCAAATTAAACCGCACAGGCTGGAAGTCTGTGCTACGGATTAATCGTAAACGTCTTTTGCGTTCGACGTGCCTCCGCCGGGCGCGGCGTTCACCACCGTCACCGAAGCTGTGCCGGCCGTCCTGATGTCCGACAGGACCGCCGGCGATTCGGCTGAAGCGAAACGCTTGCCTCAGCTATTTTTTCGTCTTCGCCGCAGCGCCCTGCTGGACCAAGCGCTGCTCGCTTTGCCGGCGAGCAAGCACGAAATGGTTATTGTCGCCGTAACTACGCCACGGTCCCGGCGGAACGTCTCGGATATCGACGAATTGCCAATCGGTCACGCCCGTCGGTGCCTGCCCGAGGTAATCGCGCACCGCCGGAGAAACATCGAGCCCGGCGCCGTGGTTGAGATTCGGTTTCGGGCGCTCGTTTCCAAAAACATATTCAAAATGGTCCGTCCGGAACGGACCGCAATCTTCCCATTGCGCGTAGCAGATCCGATTGCCTTTGCGAATAGCCACCCAGTGATGCCAGCAGACCGATTGCCCCTCCCCCGCGTAAGCTTGCTTGAACCACGGAATGACCAGCGGCGCTTCGGGCTTGAATTGGCTGTGCGTCACGTCGTTGTAGGGCAGTGCGCAATAGAATGGATTTTGCCGGGGAACGAACGCCACCGGAATGTAGTCTCGCCGCGCCGAGGATTCAGGGTTATCAAAGCCACCGTAATTGTTTGTCCAATTCGCGTCCCAGCAGCTTCGGTAATTCGGCACCGGGTTGTTTCCGCCAGCTTCTTCTCCAATCCAGAAGACTGTCGTGACAATGTTCGTTTTCCAGGGAAACCGCGTTGTGGCCGCGTGCGACGAGGTCGGTATTTGCACCATCGGCTCGACCTTCAAGAACGTCTCATTGCCCAATTTCATCGCATACCTCGCAAAATCCGCCGCGGTCGCATATGGGGAACTCGATGAATCCGACTGACCGTAGGCACAGATACCGCCCGCCGACAGCGACAAAAAGAGGGCAATATTCCTTCTCATTCGCGAATGTAGCGTTGTTTTGTAGAATTCTGGTGCCTACTAGTTTGCTGCGCTTGGCATGGTGACGCAAGCGCGAGCGCTGCGAACGCCAACAACACGTAAAGCCTTTTGTTTTTCATTATGAATAAATGCAATTTACCTCATCGGTGAATGTGCTCGGGGCATATCTTGCAAAAGATCGACCGTTTCTTGTCCGCGAGTGCGTGTTTAAGCAATCGCGACGATCTTCCGGTCAGTATGGGGATTGCGGTGCTCGACCGAACGGGCCGCCTAATCGCGCACTTTGCAACCCCCCCGAATGCCCTTTAACCTCGCAGCCATGATTCATTGCCTTCTTGCGGCCCATGGCTGCGTGAACCTCTGCCACATTGAATCCCTGAATCCTTGCTGCACGCTACACGCTAGCCGCAACACGGTTCCGATGATCCAAGGCAATCGGGATTCCGTGCTTTAGGGGCGCAAGGCCGCAACAAGTGCAAGGCTTCCGATTCGTCGCGCCGGGGCGCGATACAATGGAACCGCATAGCTGCCCGCTGAACGCGAGGGACAAAAAAAAGGGAGTGTGAACTCGGTAGTTGTGGATGAAAGGCAGCTAAGCCTTTACCATCCTGCGCACCCACACCAATCCCAGCCCCGGCGCGCCCACGGCGAGGAGACCAAGGGTTGACCCTTCCGGCACAGGCTCGAAGGCTAGGAATAGCGGACCATTTAGTCCGGAAGCGAAGGTGCTCCGGGTGCCACCGGGAGTAAATTCGTAGATGTTACCGCTGCCCACGTCTGCCTCAAAGAGGCTGCCCGCGCTGTTAAAGGCCAGTCCTAAAGGGCAACGCGCGAGTTGCTGCCTCGGAGTTTGAGGAGTAAACGGCTGCGATGTCAAGCGTAATCGGTAAAATTTTGGCAATTTTCCCGCGAAAGCTCAACCCTGCAACCCTGCGATCTTGATTCAATTTAACGCGGCAGCCGTGATTCCGTGCGTTCGGGCCGAGCGTTCAAGGGGAGAGAATTGTCTTGCCTAACTCTCCGCAATGGCTCTATAGAAGAGACTATATGATACCCTTAAAGGAGTTAGAAGAGGCTGTCTCTATTCGTAAGCAAATAGATACTCTTGAAGAGCGCTTTGCTTCACTCATTGGAACTGCTCCCTCAGGTTTAACAGACCGAGCAGGCCGTAGGGAAGTGTCAGCGGCCACTCGCGCCAAGCTATCCTCTGCGGCGCGGGCGCGGTGGGCGAAGAAGAAAGGTGACCATTCGGTAACCGCGGCCACCTCATTACGAAAGAGGGGTGGGATTACTCCTGCTGGGCGAAGGCGACTGTCACAACTCATGAGAGCGCGGTGGGCTGCAAGGAGAAAAGTGACTACGACTGCTTAAAGCCGGGCAACTACGGTGATTCAATGCCTTCGGGGCGGCTAAGGCCGCGTGAAACCCTGCCACATTGAACCTTTGAACCCCTGCTAATTGCAACACTGTTTCATTGATTCAGTGATTCAATGCTCCAGTGCAACAGATTTTAGCGCTTCCGGCTTTCGGCGAACTGCCGTGGGAGCAAAACAAAAAGCCGCCACGCGGTGAAGCGTGACGGTTCTTTGAGAAATGTTGCTGTTTGTTAGGCCGCGCTGCCTTTACTGATCGTTGACGACGATTTGCGGTGCGGACTTGCTCACTTCAAGCTGATTGCTCACCTTCTGGATCTGCGCTGCCTGCTGTTTCAGGCTTGCCGTAAGGGTCGTGATCGTCGCTTCCTGCTTTGCAACCGTGGACTTTAGCTCTTGCACAGTGCGGTGCTCTTTGAGGAACTCGTTCAGCAACATCGCGTTCACCGCTTCGTAGCGCACGGTGTAGATTTCACCATCGGAATCGCGCACCACCAGGTCCGGGTCAACCTGGGCCACCTCCTCGGCAATCAAACCAAATTGCGCCGTGCCGCTGGGGTCGCTCTTGTACTGAAAAGTCACCGGCTGGAGCGCCAGGATGGCTCCGCTGGTTTGATCCATCGGTTTAATCTCCTTCTTGAACCGCCGGGAGGAGCTAACCGTGCCGAGCTGGCCGGCGGAGTCTATCACTACCGGTACGGCGTTCGCGTTTCCCGTCGTAACTCCACGAATGCCGGCAATAAAGGTGAGTTTTTTGTTGTTAATGTTTCCGATGCGGATGGCGCCGGACTCGCCAGCAACACCACTGTTGCCGATGTCGATATTGAAACTGTCCGCGGCGGTAAGACTTCCACCAGCGAAATCGCCCAAGGCAATATTCCCGCTGCCGGTTGTGATGTTTTCGAGCGCTTGAAACCCACTGGCCGTGTTCTCGCTGCCGGTGGTGTTGAAAGCAAGCGCTTGAACCCCATTAGCCAGGTTGTCGAAGCCGTTGGTGTTGCTATTGAGCGCTTCAAGACCATTGGCCGTGTTGCCGAAGCCGTTGGTGTTGAAATAGAGCGCGCCAAACCCATTGGCCGTGTTTTGGCTGCCGGTTGTGTTGCTAAAGAGCGCAAAACTACCGTTGGCCGTGTTCTCGACGCCGGTGGTGTTGCTGTAGAGGGCCTGGTAACCGTTGGCCGTGTTGTCGCCGCCGGTGGTGTTGCTATAGAGCGCTTGCCGACCGACAGCGGTGTTTGTGCTTCCGCTAGTGTTGCTGCTGAGCGCAGCAGCACCCACGGCGGTGTTGAAGCTGCCAGTGGTGTTCTGATAGAGCGCTCCAGCGCCAACTCCGGTGAGGTTGTTGCCGGTGGTGTTGAAGTAGAGGACTCGAAAACCAATGGCCAGGTTCGAGTTGGCGGTGTTGTTGTGGAGCGCTTCTGTCCCAATGGCCATGTTAAAGCTGCCGCTGGTGTTGAGGGCAAGCGCGTTAGAACCAACCGCCACGTTGTAACCGCCGCTAGTATCCTTCAGGAGCGCACTGGCACCCACGGCCGTGTTGTTGATGCCGGTTGTGAGGCTGAACAGAGCGTTCGTGCCATCAGCGGTGTTGTTGCCGGCATAGCCTCCGGCCGGCGGTGGGCTAACCCCGAAAGCCTTCGGGGCCGGCGAAAGCCCAAAGCAGATGCACGCAAGCATCAGAAGGAAAGCAAGCCGCAAAGGCGGGCGGCCGATCGATTTTCTTAAGTGTAGAGTTTTCATATTTTTTGTTTTATTGCGGTTGGGTTGTTGAAGTGCATGAACTGCAATCCGGTTCCGCGCGGTACCAGGAACCATCCTCGCGAGGCGCTTTGAACAGCGGCCTCACTTCGGCTGATTCCGGGCTCCAGTTGGATCTGGAGATCGCGTAAAGCGGCTTTCCAGCGGAGATCCATGTGGTTAGGATGCGAATGCATGGGGGCCTTGTCACCCGGCTTCTGGCGGATATCGAGAATGCGCACCTGGCTGTTGTTCAGAATTACCTTGTAGTGTTCGGGATTAACCTTCATCGGGTCTTGAGCAAAAATTGCGCCACGCCTCACCGATTAACGCCTGGCACGTCGAAGACTTTTCAGCGACGATGCGGTCTGATTTCGATCACTGTCACGGCAAATAAACTTTTGCTTTTCCTTCCAAGCGAGCTTAAATGTTCAAGCGAACATGATCCAGTCTCAGAACGGTCAATCGCAGTCAGAACGAGGGCACCCTAAACCGAGGGGCTGCTCAACTAGCTTTGAGAGCGATCAACGCAAAATGGACACGAGGGATCGGGTGAAATGATAAGGTTTAAAGGTCCGAATGGGCAATTTCAGTCTCACACACAGAACTGTGTGGAAAGGCCGCAAAATCGGCATTTGAAGCCGTTCAAAAGCAGGGGTGAACTTGGCGGCCAACTCGATCCGCGAATTAACATCGGCGGCCGTCCCAAAGTCTTGACCGAATCGCTCGCCAAAGAACTGCGCAAAAAAGTCACGGTCTGCGTTGGCAAAGGAGAGGACGGAAAAGAGATCGTCGAAGAGAAGCTTCGCGCAGAATGCGTTGTGAAGGCACTGGTGGACAACGCTTGCACGATGAAGCCGCACAGCGTCGCAGCGTTTCGCGCAATTTGCGAGCTTGCCGAACCAACCGAGGAAGAGGAGCGCGGGCCGGTTGACAGGGACTTCACTCGTCTCGTCGCCCAACTCCTTCTTGAGCGCAAGGCGAATGCGCAGGAGATTTGACATGGATCAACGCCAAACCCGGAGAGAGAGAAGGGTGATCAAATTTCAGATGCCGACAAGCGCGGTCAGGACACAACGAGAGAACGCTCGTTCCGCCCACACACTCCTTAAGGAAAAGAGCGGACGGACGGCAATAAGCGATGGTTGGGCGCGCTGCTTTTACTGATTGTTGAGGGCCATTTGCGGCGCAGGGCGGCTCATCTCGACTTGCGCGCTCACCCTCTGCAAGCCCGCAGTAAGCGCTTCAATTTGCTTCTGCTGCTTGGCTATGGCCGTTTCCTGTTCCTGCACCTTGCGGTCTTGCTCGCTCAGCTTGCGCTCTTGCTCCTCGACTTTGCGATGTTCTTTGAGGAATTCGTTGAGCAACATCGCGTTCACCGCCTCGTAGCGCACGGTGTAGATTTCACCCTTTTCATCGCGCACCACCAGGTCGGGGTTCACTTCGGCCGCTTCCTCGGCGATCAAACCAAATTCAGGCCTATTCGTCTTATCGCCGTTGTAATGGAACGTCACCGGCTTAAGCGACAGAATAGCTTCGCTGGTTTTTTCCATCGGTCTAATCTCTCTTTTGAACCGACGCGACGAACTTACCGTGCCGAGCTGGCCTGCGGAGTCGATCAGCACAGGAATAGCGTTGTTGTTTATCGTTGTCACTCCGCGAATCTGGCCGATAAAGCAGCTGTTGCTCACGTCCGCACCCTCGTTGCCGATAGCAATAACGTTAGTCGCCGCGATAACGTGACCGCCAGCACCAGGGCCCAATGCGATATTGCTGTTACCTGTGGTGTTGCTAAAGAGCGCGCCACCGCCACACGCGGTGTTGTCCCTGCCGGTGGTGTTGAAGGTAAGCGCGCTGGCACCGATGGCCGTGTTGCCTTGGCCGGTGGTGTTGAAGAGGAGCGCCTCAAAACCGGTGGCTGTATTAATTTCGCCGGTAGTGTTGCTAAAAAGCGCCTTGAAACCCGTGGCTGTGCTAGCCCCGCCGGTATTGCCACCGGTGGCGGTACTGTTAAAAAGGGCTTCAAAACCGATGGCCGTGTTTCCGAAGCCGATTGTGTTGCTCGCGAGGGCTTGTGTACCAACGGCCACGTTTTGCGGGCCGGTGGTGTTGTTTTGGAGCGCTTGCCGACCGACGGCTGTGTTACTGCCGCCGCTAGTGTTGCTGCCGAGCGCGGCAGCACCCACGGCCGTGTTAAAGCTTCCGGTGGTGTTGTTAAAGAGCGCTCCAGCGCCAACTCCGGTGAGGTTGTTTCCGGTGGTGTTGAAGAAGAGGACTCGAAAACCAATGGCCAGGTTCGCGTTGGCGGTGTTGTTGTGGAGCGCTTCCGACCCAATGGCCATGTTAAAGCTGCCGCTGGTGTTGAGGGCAAGGGCGTTAGAACCAATTCCCACGTTGTAACCGCCGGTGCTATTATTTAAGAGCGCACCGGACCCCACGGCCGTGTTGTTGATGCCGCTAGTGAGGCTGAACAGAGCGTTCGTACCCTCAGCCGTGTTGCCGCCGGGATAGCCTCCGTCCGGTGGTGGGCTAACCGCTTGCACCGCTGGCGAAAGCACTAAGCAGATGCACGCAAACGTGAGAAGGAAACCGAGTCGCAAAGGCGACCGGCTGATTAAATTTGGGACGGGTAGAGTTGCAGTGCTGAGTCGAGTCGGACGATTCATAGGGAGCTTCTTTCTCTTCTCCCGGTGGTTAATCGTGGGACTGTTCAACCTGGACAGGGCGGGGAGCTTCCGGGAGCAGACGCCCCGTGCCCGATTCAGGTTCTATTGTGACGGCGACGATTCCGCCAACATCCCGGCAATCTGTCAAGATTAAATCACGCGCTGTGCGAACTTGCCTTAGCAAGTTTGTCATCCTGCGCGCGAGTTCGCTCTCACCACGATCTCAGCAACGCCCGCACGCCACAAAACCGCGATTCGTACGAGCCGGTTAAAGTTGGCTGCGTCCAACTTTTGTTTGAGCCGGCCGTTATATGCTTGAACGGTTTTCATACTTATCTTCAGCTTCGTCGCGATTTCCGAGGTCGTTTTGCCATCGCCAAGTAGCCGAAGAACCTCGGTCTCACGTCGGCTCAGCGTCGCGCTCGCGTGCATCACTTGCCATCTTGCGAGACCACTAATGCTCAGGCAAGCATTATTTGTAGGTGCTTATCCTGCATCAACAACAGGTAATATCCTACTTCCCACTTTTACGCTCGTATCGGGTGCGCAGGGGTGCGCAGAATAGTAAAGGCGCAGCTGCCTCCGTCGTCCGGCTCGGCGCTTCGGAGCAGATTATTGTTTGGTTTGTCGGACGGGGATGTCCGTCACCGCGCGAGAGACCCGCGCTTCACCAAGAATCGCCTTGGAGCAATTAACGAATCCGGCGCGGAAACCGCCCGTTCCACTCCTGGTAAGACGCACCGGCGTTGATCTGGAATTTGTCGTTGCCCACGACGCCGTCGATATAGGTGCCGAACTCGTCGCCACCGAATTTGCCGCTCGAATGCCCATACATAAAGCCCACTTCCCCGCCGTAATAATACGGAGCCGAGGGCGCGGTCATCATTTCGGCCGACGAATCCTTTCCATCCTTTCCGGATACCTGAGCGGCATTTACTCTCCGCACTTTCGCGGCACTCACGTAGGCGACGCTCATATATGTGAGTGAAGGGAACTCGACAGGCGCCGTTCCCATCCGACCCATCTCGCTCGAAACCGGCAGGCGCGTTCCGTCCAAAAAGTTCAGGACAGGCAGGCGATCAATAAGGGCTAAACTATCCACCGTGCTAAAAATTTCCGGCCGATAGAAGGCAAACGCGGAAGAGGCGTCCAGGGAAGGACTCATTTGCTGCGCCGCCAGGGGAAAGCAAAGAGCGAGAAAGCCAAGGGCGACAAGAAGTGCGCGCTTAATCATGAGAGAATTCACAGCCGAAACCATGCGCGCGCCAGTGAAATCTTGCACCGAGGCGATCCCGTTCGATTCGTGATCAAAAAAGCTACCCCGCTCAACGCTGCAACATCTCAACATCTCAACTCCTCGCCGTTCGACGATTCAACCCTTCAACGTCTTAACGGTTTCTCAAAATATTCGATTCTTGTTTCTGATTTCTTTTTCGAAATTGACCAGCGTGACGCAGTCGCCCCGCAAGGAGTTTGCTGGCGCTCACCGCGCCGCATTATTTGTTCGGCGCTTTCGGCGTGGGCGAGGCGACCAGTTTTTGGAAACGCGGATCGTTCCAGAGCGGATCGAACATCGGGTCGAGCCGGAGAAGCGCAGGAGTGAGCGGCACGTTTTGAGCCAGCGCGCCATCGTACGGTATCGAGAGCAGTTTCTTTAACGCGGCTATGGCGCGGTCGGGCTCCCCCATGCGCGCCGACACCCGGGCCAGGATCTCGATCGGAATAGGACCCTGCACGGCATCTTTCTCGATCGGGATCACGGCCATCGCTAGCTCGATCAGTTTGAATGCGGCGGCTTTGTCGCCAAGGCCCATACTGGTCAGCGCGAGATCTCCAATGAGGGCAAAATTTTCCGGCTGTTCTTTAAGAAAAGGTTCCAGTTCGCTGCGCGCCTGTCGCCAACTTTCCTGAGCGGCGGTATGATCGCCGGCGACGTCCTGTGCCCATCCTAAATAAAAGCGCAGTTCGCCAGTGATAGAACCCAACGCTGGATCAGGCTTGGCCAATATCTCCTTTAGCCGAGGGATGATTTGTGCAGGGCGACGCTCCAGGATCGCTTGGTAAAGTTGTGTTTCCAACGCCTGGGGGTCTTCGGCCGGCGGGTGGATCGAGGCGAGGAGCGCAGAGGCACGCGGCAGATCGCCCTTAGCTTGTGCGATAGCCGCCTTTGCTGCGAGGGTGTCGACGTCGCCCGGCATAATATCGAGAACCTGATCAAACTTTCGCAGCGCCTCGGGGAAACGACGAAGCTCGATATACAATTGTGCATGCTGTCCGAGCAGGTTAACGTTGCGCGGGTCGAGCCGCTCGGTTTGGTTGAAATACGACTCGCTCCGGTCCCACTGCCCGCGCCGCCGCGCGACAGAGGCTAGCAACGCAGGAATCTGGCTGCTGTTCGGCAAGAACTGACGTGCCTGTTCAAAGTAACGCACCGCGGTGTCGTAATCCTTTAGACAGGCGTAGTAGTAATTTCCCGTGGCAAGCAGCGCCTCGCCGAGATTGGGCTGAAGAGCGAGCGCGGTTTCGGCTGCCTGCCGTGCCTCTTCACGCAGGGCGACCGTTGGTTCAAGACTCTGTGTGATGTAGCCGCGCGCGTCCGCGATTGACAGTAGCGCCCAACTAAGGGCGAACTTCGGGTCCAACCTCACGGCTTCTCTGAGATATTTCTGTGCACCAAGGGCGTTGGCGGGTGTGTATGTCGTTTGCACGTTATAAGCCAGGCCGCGCAGATACGCATCGTAAGCCTTGGGATTATCCGTCAGTTTGGCGGCGATGACTTGCTCCTCCTGACCGGTGAGTTTCGCTCGCAACTGATCAGCGATGGCTTTGGCCACCTCAGTCTCGACCGAAAAGATGTCGGTCAGTTTGCGATCAAAGGTATCGGCCCACAGATGGGAGTCATTAGCCGCTTTGATCAACTGCACGTTGACGCGCACAACGTCGCCGCTCTTCTGCACGCTGCCTTCCAAGATGTGGGCGACGCCAAGTTGCCTGGCGATCTCGGGCAGGTTTTCAGGCGCGCTCTTGTAATGCTGTGTGGATGTGCGCGAGATCACCTTCAGATCGGCGATCTTCGATAAACGCGTCAGAATCTCGTCCTGGATGCCTTCGGCAAAGTAAGCGTTGGCTTTTTCTTCGCTCAGGTTTTCGAATGGTAAGACGGCGATGCTCTTTTCGAGAATTGATTGCCCGGCGGACGTGCGAAATGGGCGGCGCCCGTAAATTAACATGGCGATCACAAGGAGCAGCACGCCAATGATGATGAAATCGAGAATTCGGCCCGTCGCGTGACGCGCAAATCCTGCTTTGACCGGATCGAGTTCTTCGGAGCGAACAATTCCCTGAGGCGTGAGCTCGTAGAGCCAAGACAGACACATCGCGATCGGAAAACCAACCGCGAGCGCAATTACGACAAATCGAATCGCCGAGTTTGGAATTTCGAAGAACGGAAAAACCTGCGTTGTGAGCTGGGTAAGGAACCATGCGACGACTCCGTAAGCGACCGCCGCGCGGTAAACGTTGCGCCGCTTCAGCTCGGTCAAGATGTTCTTTGGATTCACTCTGCGCGCCTTGAAGAAGCGCTCGTCACCGCGGCACTCTACCTTTATGCGCGTGACTTGAAAAGCACGTGCAACGCTTCCGTGATTCCCATTGGTTCCGAAAATTCATTTCTCAAACCTCATCCAGAATTTCGAATGGAGCGATCAGGGTCAAGCCTATTAACCTGACCTGCCGGCTTTAAGCGATTCCCGAAAATATTCGATCGTCCTCTTGATTCCTTCTTCGAAATCTACGTGCGGTTCCCAGCCGAGAATTTTTTTTGCGCGCGTCATGTCCGATTGGATCAAGGATGAAACGCTTTAACGCTTCAACGCTTCAACGCTTCAACGCTTTAACGCTTTAACGCTTTAACGCTTTAACGCTTTAACGCTTTAACGCTTTAACGCTTTAACGCTCCGACGCTCCCACGCTTCAACGTGGCGAAGCCAACGATTCCCGAAAAAATTCGATCGAGAAAGAGCTGGAACCATCCCGTTTCGAAACCGACAAGGCTTTCGGACTTCATCGTTACCGGCAGACCTAGAACTTCCTTATAAAAGGGGCACTGCGGCGTCGAATTTGGGAGTGTGGATAGTGATGTCTCGGGTAGCCGGGTGCTAATTGAATTAGCACCAACGCCAATCGCGACGGCTTTCCCTTGTGTCGACAAACCGCCGTTTACTCAGCGCGCTGCTAAGCCGGGTCTTTTACCGCCAGCTCGCGCACCAATTTGACTAACCGCATAACGGCCTTGTCCGCGTCGGGGCCTTCTGCTTCGATCAAGGCCGCGTCGCCGCAATTTAGATTCGCCATCAGCACTTCGATGATACTGGCCGCTGAAAACCGCTCCTCCCCTTTGACAATCCATATTTCTGAACGAAAAGCGTGCGCCACTCGCACGAACTCCGCCGCTGGCCGCGCGTGCAGGCCCAACTCGTTCATGATCTTTACTACGCGTCTGATTCGCGCTGACGCTCTCTTTGCCATTTGTGCGTTGCGTGCGTCGAAAGTCAGAGGAGATTTGCGGAATTCCGAGTCGAACTTCTTCGTTGTTTCGAACTAAAACATCAACTGCACACGCGCGATCACTTCATCGAACTGGTCATCCCCAAATTGAGGATGGGCGGCGCGGAAATCGGACCAGGTGTGAATGTAATTGACCATCAGCTTGATATCGTCGCCGTGGATGTAGTAGTTGAGCCCGCCGGTGATGGAGTGAATGCCGTCGCTGCCCATTTGTCCTGGATTCAAATCCTCCCACCTGACGGCGGCTTGAAGCTTCTTCGGGATCAGGAAGTAGCTTCCCTGAATGTAGTATCCGCTCGTCGTAAAGTCGGCGAACCCCGGAGCAACGCCGTTCACGGTGCGACCATTGACATATTCCTCAAGATACTCGCCGATTAAATCAAACGGACCCAGTTTGAACCATGCGTCCACGCTCCATGCAGTTCTTTCAGCCGCGCCCGGCAGAACGTACGGCGAGAGAGAACCGTCCGCGTTTACCAACAGGTTCAACGTTTGCGAGATATTTGTTCCCTTGTCGTCGCGACTGTTGAGAACGTCCGCGCCAAGCTTCAGACTGGAATCCTGACCGAAGATTTTGCCTTTGAAGGGCATCAATTCCAGCCGGCCGACGTACATGAAGTTGTTATTGTCGTTGGTAGTGGTGTTGCGGCCGTTCCCGTTGAAAATGCCAGCGTAATACGTCAACAAATCCTTCTCATCGGGCCAAATGTTTGTGAACGGCTTGCCCCAGACCTGCACGCCAATCTGCCGCTCCGGCGTGATCGCCCCGGTAGGCAAACTGCGCTCGATTATGATCAGGTATTGGTCTGGAGTAAGTTGCTCCAAGCCAAATGGCGCTTTCCATTGGCCGACTTTGATTTGCGCTTCGGGGAATTGATGCCAGTTAACGAAGATGTCCGTGGCCTCGAAGGCTGTGCGGCCGGATGATATGCCATCACTATTCTCGAAGTCGCCCTCGATCTTGAAGTCGAAGTTCTCCGCAAAATCACCGGTCAGATTGATTCGTGCCCGGCGCAGCCGGAAACGATCTTTCAACGCGGTCATACCAAAGCGGCCTTCGAATGCGGACACATCGCCGTCTTCAAAGTTGACCTGAATGTATCCGCCAAGCACGAGCTTGAATTCCGATGCGCGCGGAACGACAAAAACCTGCGGTTTCTCTTCTTCCACGACGGCCTTTTCGACATACGATTTCCCGTCGGACATGATTTTCGTTTTCATTCTCGCCCCGACCTCAGTTGCCAACGCAGTCTGCTTCTTTAAGCCAGTGACTTCCTGTTCGAGCTCGGCGTTGCGTTTTTGCAACTGCTCGACAGCGCGCTCAAGTTTCTGGAGCCGTTCCGACTCCGAGGATGTCTGCGCCCGCAGCGACGGCGCCGCCAGCAAAATAATTGCAGCCAGGCTACTGACCGTTGCCCGTAAGACGAATTTTTTAATGAACATAAGTTTCTCCTTTTTGGTGAGGTGTTGGTGTTCTCCGCGATTCACTTCCAGCAAACGCGACGGACGCTAGACCTCGATTGTTACAGCCTTATGACGAGGAGGTGACAATTTGGCAACTTTTATCGCACTAGGGGCCGCCGCGCGCGGTGGATCGAGCGCTCCGCGCTCGATGTTAAATAATGGCGGCCAAGCCGCTGACTAATGGCATCGCCCGGCCGAGCGGCCAATCCGCCTGCTTTGTGAGACCTGTCTTTGTAATAAGACGTGGTCGCCGTCGGCCGGCTATCCGCGACAGACGATTGTGGCCGCGGTCGTTGACCGCGGCATTCTCGCCATAAGCTAAGGCCTCTTTTTCGCCGAAGGGGCAGGAGACGCGGATGGCGCAACCGGTACGCTGGCGGGCGGGGAAGCAACCGGCGTTGCGCTTCCCGCCGGCAAAACACCGGCGCCAGAATCGGGCACCGCGGAAGAGGCTGGCGAAGGTCGAGAAGCTGCCGGCGCGGGAGAAGCTGGCGCGGCCGCTTGCGTTTTCATCAGCTCGCGCCGAAGCGCGCTCTCGCCTGCACTCTTGCGCGCATAGAGGATCGACAAGACGAACGTCACCAAGAAAAAAATCGCTGCCAGCCAGGCCGTGAATTTCACGAGCACGTTCGTGGTTTGTGCGCCGAAAATGTTTTCCGTCACCGCCCCGCCAAATGCTGCACCCAGCCCTTCGCTCTTCGGCCGCTGCATCAAGATGACCAGCATCATGAGCAACGCCACCAGCATCCAAACGGCCAAAAGCAGATTAATCAGGATCGACATCGGGACGGGAAATATCGTTGAACGAAGAGGAGAAGCAAACGCTCAAGAATGACGAAGCACGAATGGCGAATGGCGAAATCCGAAATGGCGAGGCGGCGCGTCTGATGGTCTTCGTCATTCAATCATTCGAGCTTCTTCCGTCCTTCGTCATTCGTTCATTCGTCATTTTTTTGATCGCATTCCAAATTTCATCCAGCTCCGCTAGATCCACATCTCCCAGCCGTTTGCCGCGCGCTCGAAGTTCGTCTTCCAGCCGATTAAAACGCCCTACGAATTTATCCGTGGCTTTTTGCAGCGCGTCCTCCGCGTCGAGTTTGCATTTGCGCGCAAGATTAACGACCGCGAAAAGCAGATCGCCGATTTCATCTTCGAGTGATTGTCGCTCTTGCGACACGATGGCCGATTTCGTTTCGCCAAGTTCTTCTTCAATTTTTGCCAGCACGTCGCGCAGCTCGGTCCAGTCGAAATTGACCCGTGCGGCTTTTGATTGCGCTTTTTGCGCGCGCATCAGTGCGGGTAAAGCTCTGGGCAAACTGGCCAGATAATGTGAATCGCTCCTTTTTTCCTCGCGCTTGATCGCTTCCCATTGTTTTAAGACCGCGCCGCTGTCGCGCGCGTCGCTTTTCCCGAAAACATGCGGATGACGCCGCACCAGCTTCTCCGTCACGTCACCGACGACATTATCGATGCCGAATCGGCCGGCTTCGCGCGCGATCTCGGCGTGCATCACGACCAACAGCAAGAGGTCACCGAGTTCTTCGCGAAAATGCGCGTCGTTCTTGGCGCGGGCGGCCTCCGCCACCTCGTAAGCTTCTTCAATCGTCGCTGGCAAGAGCGATTCGTGCGTTTGCTCCCGGTCCCACGGACAGCCGCCCGGCCCGCGCAGCTTTGCGACAATTTCGCAAAGCTTGTCGAAAGTTGAGGGTTGAGAGTTGAGAGCCGCGGAGCTGAGATTCGATAACGATTCGGCCATGGCCGATCTCTCAACCATCAACTCTCAACTATCAACTTCTTCAGATTCTCCAGAGCGAACGGTGGGTGCCGAATTCTGAAATTTCACCGGAGGTTTTTTTGCTCACGTAAATCGTGATTCCGATCACGCTGACGAGCGTTGCGACAAAGATGAACGCGACCAGCCAGGAAGGAATGTGCCCGACGCGCAGTGCCCGGTAAAAAGAGGGGACACTGTCCATGGCGGTCGGGGCATGCAGAAAAATCTTCGTGACCCACGCCACCATGATAAGAATGAAAATAAAAACGTAATTGCGCTTCAACCGGCGCCCGACTGCTTCCAGCTTGCTGATCTTGAAGCAGGGCAAAATCAGATCTTCGCAGACCAGCTTCTTCCATTCGCCCTGGAGCAAGTCTCTATTTTCCATCACCATGGGCACGAGGAAATGCGCTTCGAGCATGCGGATGCGCGCGCGGAAGGCATCGTAGAAGCGATAACGCCGCGCCTCGATCCAAAGCATCACCCAGACAATGGCCAGGTTGAAAAAGAAAATGATGTGCGGCACCTCGCGATTGGCGAAGGCGATCGTAATGATGGCCGTGCTGCTGGTGATGGCCCAGTTAGTGGTGATATCGAGCCGCTGCCGCCAGACCATGATCCGCCCCATCTCGCCGCGATAAAAATGCGACATGGCGTTGACGTAGCCCGGATCGTAAATGCTGCGCTGCAACGAGACCGTCGCCTCGTCCGTCGGTTGGGTTCCGGTGTTTTCAGTTGCCACGGCTGTCAGATTAACTGGATAACTGGCTTTGCCCGGATAATCCAATAAATCTCGCTGCCGCTCATGGCTATCGCGCTGGCTGATCTTCTCGATGAAAAAGATGTGGTGCTGCAATTGCGCGCACGAAAACAGGCGAACGCCTTGCGCGAGATTATCCAGTTGCTGGCCGCGAACGGGAAGATCGACCATCCCGAAAAATTTCTCGAGGCAGTGCTCGCGCGCGAGCAGGCAAACCCCAGCGCGGTGGAGCACGGCGTCGCGTTTCCCCATGTCCGCACCGATTTAGTCGATCGGATCGTCCTGGGCATCGGGCGCAGCCGAGCCGGTGTTCCGTTTGGCAAAGGTCAGCCGGCGCGTCTTATTTTTGTCATCGGTGTCCCGCAACGGTTGATCAACGATTATTTGATTTGCGTCGGCGCGCTGGCCCGGTTCGTCAAAGATGATGTCACCCGAGCGGCGCTGCTTCACGCCAAAACGCCGCGGCAACTTCTGGACGCACTTACCCCGCGGTGAGTAATTCTGTAGAGGCAGGCGTGCCGCCTGCCTGCACTTTTCGCGGTTCGCAGCAGACGCGAACCACACTAGACCGCCACGCGGTCGCCTTCGACCTCCGGCGCGCTCGCCACGCCTTTGCTCGCGCGATATCGCCAAATGGCAAATGCGACGAACAAAAGATCGAGAAGTACAAACGTCGCTACGTAGGTCTCGCCGCCGATGCCAAACCCGTAACTGTGCAACCCTTTCCCGAGAACAAAGTTCACTCCATACCACGCCATTAGCACGGCGAGAAAACAAACCACGCTCGCCACGACGAGGCCGAATTCCGTCCACCAGCCCGCGAGCCGGCCGTGCAAGGTCAGGATGTAACAGAGCAGCGCGATCAGCGCCCAGGTTTCCTTCGGGTCCCAGCCCCAGAACCGCCCCCAGCTGTAATTTGCCCACACGCCGCCGAGAATCGTGCCCGCAGCCAGCAAGAGCACGCCAAGCTGCAACACGCGATAAAGCCAGAAATGCATCGGCGCATCCGCGCGCGCCGCACTCGGATTGCGCGCGTATCGCCAGAGCAAAATGTGCCCGAACCCCATGGCGAGCGCGAACGCTGCGTAGCTCAGCGTGATCGTGAGCACGTGAATGGTCAGCCAGAAATTGTCGCGCAACACCGGCACGAGCGGGTCGATGCTCGACGGCATCGCGATCGGCATTTGATGGACGAGCAACAACGCCACCAGCGTGACCGGCAACGCCGCCAGCAGATAAACCGGTGTGCGATAGCGCGCGAAAAAGATCATCCCGAAAAACGACACTGCGAACGAGACCCAGATGATCGACTCGTACATGTTCGTGACCGGCGGCCGGCCGGCGATCAGGCAACGCATCACGATTCCGCTCGCGTGAAACGCGAGACCAAGGATGACAATTGCCACGCCGAAAACGGGCAAGGTGCCTCCGCCTCGCAACGCGCTCCCCCGTTTGCGCAGATGCGCCGCGATCAAAATCACCAGTGCGATGCCATAACACCAGGCCGCACGATAAAAACCGTCGAAGTGATTGTAGAAATATTCGAGACGTAATTGTCGATCTTCCGGATAAATTGCCGGACTCAGATCGTGTAAATTCTCGCGGAGCTGATTCGACGCGCGACTGAAATTAAAACTGTCGCCGTTTGTGTAGGCGGTGGCCAGCGTTTGGAGTTGTGTTTGGATCGGCGCGAACTGCGTGTCTGTGTAGTACCGAGAAAATTCCGGTGGCACCACCCAGGCGTTGGTTTCGCTCTTCGAGGCCGGCACGATCAAGAACGCGCTTCCGTCCATTACGTGCGCGAAGAGCGCGAGCCGTTCGGTCACGCTCATCACTTCCTGTTGCGAGCGATCGAGCGGCTTCTCCGCTTTGCGCAGCGCGTGTGCCTCGTTCGCGAGCCGGTTCAACTCCGGCAACGCGGTCAATTGCGCGAAAGCGAATCGGCGCTGCGTTTTATCGAGACCGAGATGCTCGATCAATTGACCGATTGAAATCAGCACCATCGGCTCGTTCTTCCAATCGTGCGTTTCCAGCAGCGCTGATAAAACGAAATCATTCGGCGTCCATTTCCGGCCCGCTTTGTCGGTATATGTCGATCTTCCCGTGATCCGGATCAGCGTCTCCTTGGCAAACGTGTCCAACGGTTTGCGGCGTCCACCATCCTGAATGGCGAGCAACCCGAATTGCTTGTAATCCAGCCCGCTCGTGTCCGCCGCCATCCCGCCATCGCGGGACTGCGCGCGACAAACTTCGCCTGCAAAAAAGAGAATTAGGAACGCAGGGATCCAGGAAAAATTCTTCAAGGAACCCACTTTATCCCGGTGCAGCGGTTTTCACAATTCTCGATTCCGGGGAGCACACGCGCCCTCGTCCGGCAGCTGCCGGAGCATCTCGCCGAAATGAAATTCTTCGTTGTAGAGGGCGGGCGTGTCGCCCGCAACCTGGCGGTTAACCGCAGATCACACGGATTGATGCGGATTTTATCTTCCGACTCCTGTAGGGGACGACGCTGTCGTCCCGTGGGAAGCCAACGCCTTCCCCTCCAATGTCCTGTATTCGATGTTGAGCGCCTGCTCGCGAAAGCTTTCGGAGTTGGACGTTTGCTTCGAACTACCAAAGTCCGTACCTGGACGAAAAAGAGGTCGTCTTGGCGCGTTAGATCTGGATTGGTGCGATGCATTGCGATAAACCAGTCGCATGCAGACGCTCATCATCGAAGTCGAAGGCGGTGTGGTCCAGCATGTCGCTTGCGATTCGCGCGACACGCGGGTCATCTTAATAAAATTGGGACGAGCTTGAAGAACCAGGTGTGAAAATCTGTGGTCATTTGTTGCGCCAAGTCGGACGTATTGGAGAATTGGCATCCGAATCGCGGGTGCAATATGAGAGCGCAATTTGGCCTGAGCCGCGTCTCTCGTAAAAACTACGGACTGACGCCGATTAGGACCAGCGGCACCGCGGGCACGCCTCTTCCCTGCCTAACGACGTTGTAAAGTTCTCCTTCGTAGTAGCCGATTCCCGACGACATACCGGACTGCATGCTTTTCATCGGCAAAATTTCCACACCAACATCGATTTGGTCGCCAACGTAAAATGCCAGGTGCTTTACAAAAAGATCATAGGCAACAAACGCGTATTTTCCAAACTGAACCTCAATTGCGACCCGTTGCTTCACGAAATCTGTTTGATTGTAACTGAAGATCGCTTTCTCTCCCGCTAATTCGATGTGTCGCTTTTGAGTTTCGGGGGCTAGCGTGAGCGTCTTTCGAATTAACTTTGCACTTTTGGTAACCCAGTAGCTAACTCGACTCTCCTTCCATCCATTTTTCCACAACCGTTTTCGAAATTGTTCGTTGATTTCCCGCGGACTGTAGAGCAGTCGCCCGGTCATTGTTTTCTCTTTGCTGATCTTTGTTTTGCACTTCTCGGCGTCAATTGCGCCGATCACATCTTGAATCTCTCGCCAAAGGCGCTTCTTATGAACCAGTAGGAACTCAAGACCGTTGAGATGCGAATACGTCTCAACGATTTGCATGCTTCTTTTTCTGATAACGAGCCGGTTTTTCGAACAATCGCATCTCTTCGGAATTGCCGTTTAACCAAGGAGCGTTTGTTAAACTTGCGCCGGCATCAGCTGGATTGAATACCGGTCTTGTCATCGGTCGTGTTCGCAGAATGCCGATTGATTCCTCGGCGATCCGATCGCGGGCGACTTTCACATAGTCCGGCACAATCTCGGCCCCCGCACCACGCCGACCGTGTCGGATCGCTGCGACGATGGTTGTTCCGACACCGAGGAACGGATCAAAGACCCAGGCGTCTTCATTTGTCAGCGAAAGAACCAGCCGCTCAATCAATTCAACTGGAAACTGACACGGATGGATCGTTTTCTCGACATGATTGCTTTTCACATTCGGAATAACCCAGAGATCGCCAGGGTTCTTTCCAAGAGGGTTGCATGAATATTTGCCAGCCTTAGGCCCTTTGAAGTATTTCTTCCCCGGATATTTCTGTCGAACGCGAACAGCATCGAGATTGAAAACATAATCGCCGGTCTTAGTGAACCAAACGATCGCTTCGTACCTGCCTGAAAAACGCCGACTGCAATGAAGTCCATGCTCAAAATGCCAGATGATGCGGTTCCGCATCTTTAACTTCAGGTCTCGGAAAACGGGGTACAGGACTGTATCGAGCGGAACGATCTCCCCATCGCCCACATAATTTCCGACTTGCCAGCAGATGCTGCCGGTTGGACTCAAGACGCGCACACATTCTTCGATCACTGCGCGCTGTTGCTCGTAATAATCACGTAGGCTTAAGCGAGTTTCGTACTTTTTTCCGATGTTGTAAGGCGGTGAGGTTACAACGAGCTGAATCTTTTCGTCTGGTATCCGGCGCAGAAGATCAAGACAGCTTCCGGGGAAAACGACCGCGCGCGCGGAAGGTTCGAATAGATCAACAATCGCGACCGGTTTGTCCACATTTCCGTTTTACAGTTTAGCGTGGTCGGTTGCAAGTTGCCGATTATCCGGCGCCAATGGGAGGCGATTACGCGCTTCGCGACTTCAAATTTACGTCGGGTGAAACGTGGCTGGAGTTGCGTTCGCATTAAGTTTCCGCCACGTCCAGCACAGGTAACTCCACTCGGCTAGAACACCGCTACCGATACGGCGCTCAGAGACGCGATACCGCGCTCAAAACTAATATACGTTTATCCATATATGTTATTGCTGGCCCTCGATTGAGTCGCTCAAGCGACGGCGCTAGAAAAATTGGGGGAATCGAGACAAACGCTGGGCGGATCCGATTCGCCACAGGCAAGGCTCGCGGGCAGATTGATGATGTGGAAAGAGAGGCCGGGCCGCGCGCGATCGTTCATCTCGATATGGATTGCTTTTATGCCGCGATTGAGGTGCGCGATCGGCCGGCGCTGCGCGGCAAACCGGTCGGCGTGGGCGGGGCGCGCGAGCGGCGCGGCGTGCTAACGACGTGCAATTACGAAGCGCGCAAGTTCGGCGTGCGCTCGGCCATGCCCACTTTTATGGCGCTGCAACGCTGCCCAAATTTGATCGTCTTGCCGCCCCGGTTCGATGTTTATCGGCGCGAGGCGACCGTGATCCGCGGCGTCCTGCATCGGTTCACTGCGCTGATCGAACCGCTCTCGCTCGATGAAGCTTATCTCGATGTAACGGCGCATCCGGGAGAGCCAGGACCGCTGGCACGGACCATCCGGGACACGATTTTCAGTAAAACCAAGCTGACATCGTCGGCCGGGATCGGCCCGAACAAATTGGTCGCGAAGATCGCGAGCGATCTCAACAAGCCGAACGGCCAGTTCGAAGTGAAACCGGAAGAAGTGCCGGGATTCATGGAGAAACTGCCGGTGCGCAAAATCTGGGGAATCGGTCCGGTCATCGAGAAAAAGCTGGAACAGTTGCAGATCACGACCTGCAAAGAATTGCAGCGCCTGTCGCGCGTCGAGCTGCAAGATTTATTCGGGAAATTCGGCCTCGAGTTGCACGATCTCTGCCGGGGAATCGATCAGCGTCCGGTCGAGCCGGACCGGGAACGGAAGTCACTTAGCACGGAAGAAACATTTCCAATGGATCTCGAAACACTGGAGCAATGCGCAGAGCGGCTGGAACAATTATTCGAAGAGCTGATGGCCGAGCTTGCGCAAAAAACAGCGACCCGGGCGGTGGCAAAGATCTTCGTAAAATTAAAGTTCAGTGATTTCACTCGAACAACCGTCGAACGCGCCGGATTAATACCGTCGCTGACTGAATTCCGATCGTTGTTGGCCGAAGCGTTCGCGCGCACCGGGAAAGCGGTGCGCTTGATGGGGGTCGGCGTCCGTTTTGCCGCTCTCGAGTCCAAGAACGAAGCGCAGTTGCGGCTCCTCTGAAATCGAATTTCGCGTTGACCTGGACAGTCCTCATCGTCTGTTCGCCCGCGCCGATACCGGGACTTGCGCTAGCTCAAGAGGCGCAGGTCAGGCAGGCCTGAGATTGCGCAACTCGTTGAGCATAAAATTGCCGGTTCGCCTGCCGCGGTTGCGCAAAGATCGCCACGCGCCAGTATCAACGAAATAGGTGAGAAGGATGCTGTCCCGCGTTTTCACTTCCGGTCCGACCGGATCGGCGGAATGCCAGGTGTCGCTTTCAACGGCGAAGGCATAGCCGGTGTTGGGCGCGAAGGGCATCTGTTTTTTCTTCGGCTTTTTGCCGTCAGGCAGCACCTCGTGGAAAATGGTGCCAACGTGTGTCGTCGAGTCGTCCGGCGGCAGATAAAGCTGGACCGTGATCCCTTTCCAGAGGCTGTCAGTGTGCTTAAAAACGCGGTATCCAGGAATGTCGCGGGTCAGGATTGGGACGGGATACATCCGCACCTTCGCGAAGTTCACGCCGAACCGACGCCTAAGTCCGGGCGCGAGCCGCTCCATGAAAGCCGTTTCCAGTTCCTTCGAACGAAGAACGCGGCTGGCCACGTCCCAAATTGCACGCTTTCCGGGTTGGAAGTGCCGAATGTACTCGGGAAATAAATCGATCTTGGTGCGCGTCGGCTTTCCGTCAGGCCTGCTGCTTCCCATCTTGGTTTTTCCCGACATTGCCCGGTAATCGCTCGCCGCCGGCATTGCGCGAAGCATCGCCGCGTAAAAATTGTCCGGGAAAACGCGATCGAGGCTCAAGTGACGGAACGGCACATCATCGGCACATGCCCTTTGCGTCGATTCCACCACGAAATCGATCAAATTTTTAACTGACCACAAATCATCCATCGATTAAAACACTAGAGTAATGCGCGGAAACTTTGCGGTCACGATTTTGTTTATAGCCGTAAGCGGGCTCAAAGCGGCCGAGTATCCCACCCCCACCGAAGGCGATTACACGATTCGCGATTTCAAATTCGCTTCGGGCGAGACGTTACCGGAGTTGCGTTTGCATTATCGGACCCTTGGAAAGCCGGACAAGGATGCGCAGGGCAAAACGCGCAACGCGGTCCTCATCATGCACGGGACGACTGGCAGTGGCGCGCAATTTATTCGGCCGGAATTTGCCGGAGAACTTTTTGGCAAGGATCAGCCACTGGACGCGACCAAGTTTTTCATCGTGCTCCCGGACGGGATTGGTCACGGCAAATCGAGCAAACCGAGCGACGGCATGCATGCGAAGTTCCCGCGCTACGGCTACATCGACATGGTGGAGGGGCAGTATCGATTACTGAACGACGGACTCGGCGTCAATCATGCCCGGCTGGTAATGGGCACCTCGATGGGCGGGATGCACACCTGGCTCTGGGGCGAGACGCGTCCCGATTTCATGGATGCGCTCATGCCCTTGGCGAGTTTGCCGACACAGATTTCGGGACGCAATCGCGCCTGGCGGCGCGTGATCATCGACGCAATCCGAAACGATCCGGCGTGGAACGGCGGGGAATACAAAACTCAGCCGCCAAGCCTGCGCACCGCTGCGGAAATGCTTTGGTTCATGAGCAGCAACCCCGTCTTGCGACAAAAGGAAACACCGGCACTCGCGAAAACGGATGAAGTGCTCAACAAGTTTGTTGCCGATTACATGAAAACCGACGACGCGAACGACGTCCTCTACGCAGTCGAAGCGTCACACGATTACGATCCCGGTCCGAACCTGGAAAAAATCAGCGCCCCGTTGCTCGCGATTAATTCGGCAGATGATCTGATCAATCCGCCCGAGCTCGGCATTCTCGAACGCGAGATCAAGCGCGTCCGGCACGGACGCGCCATTGTCATTCCATTCAGCGACAAGACGCGCGGACATGGAAGTCATACCATCGCAATGCTTTGGAAAGACGAGTTAGTGAAACTGCTGAAAGAAACAGAGCATTAAACCGCGGATAAAGCGGATGGAGATGGATTTGTAGCGGACGCTGTTGGAGTCCCGCATTGTGTTGGGAACTGAACCGCTTCCCTACAGGAATCGCGCTGGTGCAACAGCGGCTCCTGCCCACGGCCGGCATCTAATGAGAAAATGGCGATTCTCAATTGACATACATATGCGTTTATCCGTATATGTATCGGTAACTGAAAAGACTTCGCCAAAGCGAACCAGTGCTGCTCTTCAAGACATTGGCCGATCCGACGCGGTTGCGCTTACTGAATCTGCTCGCCTGCGGAGAAACCTGCGTCTGTGAATTAGCGGACACACTCCGTGTCGTTCAGCCGAAGGTGTCACGACATCTAGCTCGACTAAAGCGAGCGCGCCTGGTCGATGCGCGCCGCGGCGGCAAGTGGACGCATTACCGCTGGGCGCAGCACGGCGATCCACTCGTGCGGCATGTCCTCGAAGGGTTGCGCCAATGGATGGCGAAAGACGAAGTGATGAATGGCGAACGCCACCGGCGCAGAAAAGTTTGCGGCCGAATTAGTCGAAGGAAACCGAAGAGAAACTAGAGCTCATGAAGACGCACGAATTCATCTCCGAATTGCGCGCAGCGCCGCAGAACCGATTGCTTTTTATTAATGCCAACGGGAACCAAGTCCACACCGGTTATCATCTTACGGAATTGAAATCAGCTTCGATCGATGCGGTCGATTGTGGTGGGCGGGTCAACCATTGGCCGGAAACGATCGTACAACTTTGGGTTCCGGCCAGCCCGGCTGACGAATACATGACATGTGCGAAATTTCTAACGATCTTCGACAAAGTGCGCAGCATGATCCCGCTGGAGTTTGACGCGGAGATTCGCGTCGAATACGGCGACGAAAATTTCTTTCCATCGACATATCACGTTCGCGCAGTCACGCGCGATCAAAACACGACGCGGGTGTTACTGGCGCCGCCGCAGACAACATGCAAAGCGCGAGATCGTCGCACCGCGGCTTCACCAGCGACAGAAGCACAATCGTGTTGCGTGCCGCCGCGCGAGTCGTGCTGTGCGGCCTAACGCCGCGCACAAACGTTTAAGATCGACATCGGCAGCTCGGCTTCTTTGAATCGGCGCAATGAAGCGCATCGCTGCCATCCTTACATCGATAATCGCGTCCTGCATCTTCGCGCAAAATCAGCTGCCATCGCAAAGCCCGGACGACTTTGATGTGATCATTAAAGGCGGGCTGGTTTACGATGGGACAGGCGGCGAACCGCAACATGTCGATGTTGCCATTCGCGGGGATCGGATTGTTGGGATTGGCGATTTCGCCGCGGCGCACGCGAATACAATTGTCGATGCCAACGGTCTGGCGGTCGCGCCCGGCTTCATCAACATGCTGTCGTGGTCAACGGAGTCGTTGATCGAAGATGGGCGATCGCAGAGCGAGATTCGCCAGGGCGTGACCACCGAGATCATGGGCGAAGGCGAATCGATGGGCCCGGTGAACGATCGGATTCGCGAGCACATGCTGCGCGAGCAGAAAGACATCCATTA
>Ga0193729_1000177_pt1 | contig 31300 bp, 22 predicted proteins | sample U1c2metaG_FD_143036 | JGI IMG/M metagenome (GOLD analysis project Ga0193729, IMG submission 143036) | Soil microbial communities from a riparian zone of the East river system, Colorado, United States - U1c2 | ecosystem: Environmental > Terrestrial > Soil > Riparian zone | place: USA: East River...
GAGCGGCGAATCTATTTCGATTCCGATGCAGGCGAGCGGCCATGGGTCTATTACGGCGACGAAAAACTCGGCGCACCCGAGTACGACTATGCCAAATTATTCCAAAAGAATGCCCCCGTTGAGCCGGTTGCGTTAGACCCGGAAGTGAATAACGCCGCATATGTTCCAAGACCGGACGACCGTCCCTGGTCGGATCAACACCCCGCTCTTCTATGGATCGCCATCCTCGCGGCGGTGGTTATTTTGGGTGCCGTCGCCGTGCGCTCCTTGACAACAACCGCGAAGCCGGCTTCATAAGGAATTTCTTCGCCTGATATATTTTGAAGTTCCCAAACCCCGGACCATTGGAAAGAAGTTATTTAGCAAAACTTTTTACGTCACGCGGCATTCGTTGCTCAGGGCTGTCGTGGTCCGCGCGCCACAGTTGTTAGAAGTCCATTTTTTACGCGGAACTCTGGTCCTCTCCACCTGATTCTGTCGGACAGTAATCCCACCAGCCACACAATGAAGGCCCCCCATAGGGTTGCCCGGGCTCTCTCTCTGTTCCGTTTATGTCGACACCAGTGAGAGTGCCGGGCTTAATGCGTAAGGGATGAGTCAAGAAAGGCTTCCGACACCCAAGTCTCGGAAGAATTGCCTTCGTAACATCAGGTAACATATGGCTACTCAAGAGCTATTTCGTTAAGTTCGGTCCTGGTGATGAACAGACTGCGGCGGGGAGAAAATTTTTGAACGCGTTGATTGACAGATTGGTTCGAGCGGAATGGGGTCGTCGAATCTATAGGATACTTCCACAGCAGGTGCTTGATCGTCTGCCGGAACCGGACCTTCGGGGTATGGCGGGTGACCATGGAGGAATGATTCGAGGATGGGGGATTGAGTTCGGAACACTCCGGAGGCTAGTCTCACGAGACCCGCTATATCGGAAAGCGCGTCGTGCCGAGGGTGGCAGGTCAGTCCTTACGGAACTTCGGCGAATCAATCTGTTTTTGCTCATTCGTTTTTATTTTCGGGATCTTCAGTCAAAAGACATCGCCGAACTTGGTGTCTACCGTGGCGGAAACGTTTTTTTCATGGCTACGTTGTTAGACGAATTGTATCCGGGCGCCAAAGTGTATGCCTTTGACACCTACACCGGTATGCCGGAAACAAAGCGTGGCATCGACCTGCATGTAGCGGGAGATTTCGGCGATTCGTCACTGGAAGAAATTATGCAGTCGGCAGCGGATCGGGGAATAAAAAATATCGAATTCGTGAAAGGAGATGTCCGCGACACGCTGGCGACGTTTGATGCGCCCATTGCGTTAGGCCACATTGACCTGGATATCTACGAGCCCATCGCGTTTGCGCAGAACGTCATATGGAAGTGTTTAGTTCCTAACGGTTACCTCGTCTATGACGACGCGACGACAAGTTCTTGCCTGGGGGCGACGCGAGCTGTAGAAGACTTTCTCGTCCAGCATCGCATTCACAGCGATCAGATTTATCCCCATTTCGTGTTCCACAAAACCACCTAAAACCTTAACTTCACGTCTCACAACGCCATGGACTTCGAACCGGATCGTTTCACGTATTTGTTCGCGTTGAACCGTGGCATCCTGCTCACCCCGTTTAACAACATGGCCTCATTTTACCCGCGACCACCGCAGCTCAAGTTGATCGCCACACCGAAGTGTCTCGCAAGCCGCGCAAGCGTTGTTTAATTAAGATCCGCCGTCGCGTGGATTCGGAAGCTGAATCTGCACTTGGGTGTACCAGATTCGCACTTTGAACGGGGTTCGGTCATCTAGCAGCTAGCCTTGAGAATTCAATCACGATTACAAAACAAGGCCGATGCAGGTAAACACCGCATATTCTTTGCGCATACTGATCAGTTTTTCGCCGCTAATCGTCTTCGTGTTACAGCGATTCGCGCACCTTCTCCAGTTCTTTCCGTTTTGATTTATCCACATCTGGAAATGACAGGTTCAAGTCGTTCAGCTCCGTTACGATCGCCAGGGCGGCCGCAACCCTTGTGAACCATTTATTATCCGCCGGGATCACGTACCAGGGAGCATTCTTGTTTGCTGTGCTTTGAATGGCCTCCTCGTAAGCGTCCCGGTATTGCTTCCAGCAGCCGCGCGCCTTCACATCTGCCATTGAGAACTTCCAGTTTTTCTCAGAATTCGCCAGCCGCGCGAGAAAGCGCTTTTCTGCTCCTTTTTTAAAGATGCAGAAAAAATTTCAGTACCACGAAACCGGTCGTGTTATACGTCGGTTGGTACTCCAGCTCATTACACTCTTGCAACAGTGGGAGCGGCGAATTTATTTTGATTTCTATGCAGGTGGGGGGCCATGGATCTATTACGGCGACGAAAAACTTAGCGCACCGGAGTACGACTACGCCAAATTATTTCAAAAGGATGCCCGCGTTGAGCCGGTTGCGCTAGACCCGGAAGTCAATAACGCCGCATATGTTCCCAAGCCTGACGACCGGCCCTGGCCGGATCAACATCGGGCTCTTCTATGGGTCGCCATCCTCGCGGAGGTGGTTAGTTTGGGTGCAGTCGCCATGCACTCCTTGAAAACATCCGCGAAACCGGTTTCGTGATGAATTTCTTCGCCTCAATATATTTTGAAGCAACCCCATATCCGAAGCTTGGAAAGAATTATTTAGCGAGGAAAAACTTTTTACGTGACCACGTTGGCCTGCGTTCGTTTGCTCAGGGCTGCCGCGGTTCGCGCGCCACAGGCGTCAGGAGTCCATTCTTCACGCGGAACTCAGTACCTCTCCACCTAATTCTGTCGGACAGTAATCCCACCAGCCACACAATGGAGGTGATTGCGTCGCGCACCGGGAGAAGCCATAGCTTGCTGATTATCGTTTGATCTCGCAGTCCCCAGACCCCGGCAACCCACGCCACGCTGATTCGCAGCAAGAAATATGTTACTAAATACGCGATGGCCAGGCCCGTCCAACCCGCGGTACCGGCGACAATAGCGGCAAGCACTGCCCACGGAAGTCCGTGTGTAAAAATCATTCCCGCGTACGCAACGGGCCGAACATTTCGCAACCCGATGGCCCACCGCAGTTCCTGGCCAAAAAGCTCGTGAATAGTTTCTCTAGGAAATACTACGGACACCGCTTCCCGCATGATCTCTACTCGATGGCCTTGTCGCGCGATACGATTTCCCAACTCAAAATCGTCGGAATGATGATCGGCCATTGATTCCCAACCGCCTATTTCAGCGAGGCGTTCCTTGGTAGTCGCCATCGTCCAACCAAACGCGAACTGCACGCCGCCTTCAAGCCTCCGCGCTATCAAAGCACTTGGCAAAGAATCCGAGCACATGCCCAGCATTGCGAGATCCGCAGCGAGCGTGCCGCCACCGGCGCAGCGATAGAATGACGTAACGGCCCCCACCTCGGCATCCGCGAATGCCCCCACGAGTTCGCGCAAGTAATCTGGCCCCACGCGAACGTCACTGTCACTCATCACCAGCAATTCGTACTGCGCTTCTTTGACTAAACGGTATAAGTTGCTTATTTTATTATTCTGCCCCAACCGTTCGACCGAAGTGGCCAGGCGGATTCGCGTATTCGGAAAGTCCCGCTGTAATTTCTCGATGACCGGAACAATCGGATCGCGGGGATCGCTCACAGCGAAAATAATTTCGTACACCGGATAATTGAGTTGGCAATAGCTCGCAAAGTTATCGTACGCTTCAGAATCCACACCACGAACTGGTTTGAGAATACTTACCGGTGGCGCAAAAGCGTCATCTCGCGGAGGCAAGCGCCGAATACTACGGAAGTAACCGATGATGTTGTAGAGAGAAAGAATGTAGTAAATCAGCGGACACAGCGCCAAGAGCAACAGGAGTGAGCGTAATGCCATCAACACGTTTTATCTGCTCGCTGGGCTAAAATGTCCATAATCTCGACGCCTGGAAAATGACCAAACCGAGAGGAACTCTTCCCCGAATCATACGCCCAATTGCTGCTGGTATTCGAGAGCAAATGTACCAGAGTTCGTTCGTTCAGTTTTTGACAAAAATTCTGACGCAGCTGTACAACCCCAATAAACTAGTTACATTCTAATCAGCGTCCAATATACTGATAACCAGTCCTGATTGATGCCAGCACAAGTTGCGAGACGTTTTTGAGAAGCTCTCTAATTTTGGCTTTACCGGACCTGCCGGGAGCCTTCATACCGGAGCGGTTGCTGCGTAATATTGTAATTTATTGCCGCATTTCGACACCAGTAAGATCGAATTTCGGGCGAAGCATTTAGAACGCGTATCGCTGTGGGGGACGGTGCATGAAGCATTTTATTTCGTCGCGAGTGAATTTCGTGGATCGATCAACGGCGTTGCTTCCAGTCTTCCTGTTAATCCTATGTTCAATACCTTATTCGATCCGCGCACAGGTTCAACCTCCTCAACAAAACACACGCGAGGACAGTTCTAGTTCCACTAGCGATCTGAGACCCGCGCCTCGCGTTTCCGACCTTGCGGCTGAAAATTATGGGCATCTAGCCGCCGCCGCCGCCGATATTCGCGACGTGCTCTTAAGGGATAGTGGTCTGATGGTGGAATTGAAGCGTATAGCGATTAAGGAAGCCACGGATAATGCACAGATTGTCGAAGATTCTTCACTAACCGACGACGCGATCTTCAGCAGATTGGAACGCGATGTTCGATTTCGTTCCTTGGCTACTCGGCTGGTTCAGCGCTACGGGTATTTACTCCCAAAATTCAATCCCGATTCAGAGCTGGCGAAAGAGCGGGACCTGATTCTTAAAGAGCGGGCCCACCGTCAAGTACAGATCGAAGCGCAGGAAGATGCGGAAATCGATGCCGAGATCAAAAAACGGGCAAATCTCGAACTCTCGGGCGATTGCCAAAATGACCAGCAGAGTGGCTGCAACCGATCGAACAGTCAACGAATGCGGCGGCCGGTCAATCCCAACTTAGGGAACCAGGGGCAGCCGAGCGACCAGGGAACGCCGTTTCAACAGCAATTGCCTATCAATCCGACCGCGGGCTCCCAGGTTCTTCGGGCGCGCAACGAGACTCCAAATTTTGACGGGACGGCAAGCGGAGGAGGTCTGGATTCTTTGCAGCAGCTCGCAGCCGCGCGAGACGCCGCTGGTCTAGATGCCCAATCGCTAGGTTCCAGCGGAGGCGCGCTGGACGATAGCGGCAACGAAAGCCGTGCTTCCAGGATCGCGCAGATGATGTCTAGCGCGCAGGGAAGTCCGACTGGCCGAGGGGACTTAGCTGGGTTGTCATTATCAGTGGATCCTACCGGCGTGGGTTCAATGTCGAACAGCAATGGCGGCGCGGGGCGACCAAACTATGCGCAATTAAATTCCGAGCGCCGTCGCTGGAATAGGGAATTGCGCGGGTACGCTCCGCTCGACCTGTCGCCGGTTTCGATGGTACATCGCCCGAATCCGTATGCGAATATCCCCTCGCTTTACGACATGTATGTGCAGGCCTCCAACAAGCAGGGACCTTTGCAAAGGTTCGGGCTGGACGTCTTCCGCAATCAAGACACCGACCTAGATAACTTCCCAATCGACTTGCCGGCCGGCCCGGATTACATGGTGGGGCCCGGTGATGGTTTGGCAATCGATTTGTGGGGCGGGGTATCGCAGCGCATCTCGCGGACGGTCGACCGGCAGGGACGTATTTCACTGCCGGAATCGGGTCCGGTGCAGGTCAGCGGGCATAGCTTGGCGGAAGTGCAACAGACGGTTCAGAAAATACTGCGTGCTAATTATCGGGACGTTTCTGCGGATGTTTCGCTGTCGCGACTGAGAACAGTCCGCGTGTATGTGGTGGGCGAGGTGATGGAGCCGGGAGCGTACGACATTAGCTCGCTGTCGACTCCGCTTAACGCGCTGTTCCAGGCCGGCGGCATCTCCGATCGAGGTTCGCTGCGAAACATAAAGCATTTCCGCGGAAACAGCCTCGTTGAAGATGTGGATGCCTACGACCTGCTGCTCCATGGGGTGCGCAGCGAAATGGCGCATCTCGAAAGTGGCGATACCTTGCTAGTAGCTCCCATGGGCCCGGAAGTTACCATCGAGGGCATGGTTCGCAGGCCTGCTGTTTATGAACTCCGCGGCGAAAAAACTCTCTCGGACGCACTCGATTTAGCAGGTGGAATTCTGCCAGCCGCGGCGCTACAACATATTGAAGTTCAGCGGCTGATTGCGCATGAGAAGCGCACCATGCTCACCCTGGAGATTTCCGCTGCCAGCGACGCGGAAGCGATCACCAAGCAATTGAGCGCTTTCAAGATTCAGGACGGCGATCAAATTCACATTTTCCCGATTGCTCCCTACAACGAAAGCGCTATTTACCTGCAGGGTCACGTAGTGCGTCCCGGCCGCTATTCCTATAGTGAGGGGATGAAGGCGACGGACTTGATCAAGTCTTATGCTGATCTGCTTCCGGAGCCTGCCGGTCATTACGCCGAAATTATCCGGTTGAATCCGCCGGACTTTCGGCCAACGGTCGAAAGCTTTGATCTGGCTTCGGCTCTAGCGAATCCCGCCACCGCCCCGAAATTGGAAGCGCACGACACCGTTCGCGTTTTTGGCCGCTATGATTTCGAACCCGCCCCGGAAGTGTGGATTGGTGGGGAAGTGCGTTCAGTTGGGAAATATGCAACATCAGGGCAGATTCGTTTGCGGGACGCGATTTATCTGGCGGGCGGAACTTCGCCTGATGCTTCGCTTGATTCCGCGCAATTGTTCCGCACCCAAGCCGACGGAACGTTGAAAATCTTTAGCGTGAACCTCGGTGGCGCCCTTGCCGGCAAACCCATCGACAACATTTTGATGGAACCCCGCGATCGCCTGCTGGTGCAACGCAACGTTGCGCAAGTCGATCCGGCTTCCGTGGATATCAAGGGTGAAGTGGCCAAGCCTGGACGTTATCCGTTGACGACCAACATGCATGTCGAAGACCTGATCCAGGTCGCAGGAGGATTGAAGCGCACCGCGGACCCAGTTAAGGCCAACCTCACCCGCTATGCCGCCGGCGATCCGCGACATTCCCCAAGCGAAAATCTATCCATCGCCCTTTCCGCTGTGTCCGCGGGCGATTCGGAAGAGAACAAGCTTTTGCGCGACGGAGACGTGCTTACTATTCCGCAGAATCCTGGCTGGAATGATGTCGGAGCTACCGTCACGATCCGTGGAGAAGTACTGCATCCGGGTCCCTTCGGAATTCGGCCTGGAGAAAGACTCAGTTCCGTTCTGCAGCGCGCCGGGGGATTCAGCCCCCAGGCTTATCCGTATGGCGCGGTCCTGATGCGTACCGAAGTGCGAGATTTGGAAATGAACGCGCGAGCTGAGATGGTCCGGCGGCTGAAAGCAGAGCAGGTACATTTAAGCACTTTGCCGGAAGGCGATAACGATCAAAAGAATGCCAAGCTCACTGCCATTGGTGAAACGGAGACGACGCTTCGCCAACTGGAGCTGAACCCTCCCATCGGACGGGTGGTGATTCGTATTCAGCCGGAGCTAAACCTTTGGAAGAACACTCCCGCGGACGTCGTCGTGCGCGACGGGGACATTCTGGTAGTGCCCAAGAAAGCAGGCTACGTCACGGTGAATGGACAAGTGTTCAATCCGACAGCGGTCAGTTTCAGACCCGGCCGAAGCGCCAAATGGTATCTCAGCCAGGCCGGGGGCTTGACTCAATTGGCAAATAAGAAAGCTGTTTTTGTCATCAGGGCGGACGGCTCGGTTCTGGCAGCCAAAAATAATTCCGGGTTTTGGAGTGGTGATCCTTTGAGTGCTACTCTGCGGGCTGGCGATACGGTCGTAGTTCCGGAAGTCGCCCCGCGCGTCGGAACGAGAAACTGGCAAACGCTGTTCCAGGCTGGCCAATTGGCGGCTTCAGCTGCCTTGGCGGTCGCTTACATTCATCCTTGAGATCGGTCCTTTCATTCCGGCTCGGGAGCAAAGTGCATCGGTCCCTTCGCGTTTTGAACACATTGCTCTTGCTCACGACTTTGAGCGCTGTTTTGCGAGCGCAGCAGCCTGATTTCCAGGATCACAATCCGGATTCGAAGGAACGTAGACAAGACACGAACATGCCACAGCCCGACAGACACACTGGGGACGATGACGGTTCTGACCAGCCTGCGGTTGTTGATTCAAACACATCAATCTCGGGACTCCCGAAAAATATCTTATTCGATCAGCAGCGTATCTGGACAAGCCCTGCGCGACTGCGATTCGCGGACGCGGATTGGCTGATTCCCGCCGCTGGTATCACTGCCGGACTTTTATCAACGGACAGCGATTTCTCGCGACATCTGTCGCATAATCCTTCGACCATAAGCCATTACAAAACCATCTCCACTGCCGGGGTAGCCGCCCTTATTGGCGGTGCGAGTGGCATGTGGCTGGCAAGTTTCCCAACTCATAATCAGCATTGGCGCGAAACTGGTTTTCTGGCCGGTGAGGCAGCCATCGACGCGCTCATTCCCATCGAAATCATGAAATATTCTCTGGGCCGAAGCCGCCCTTATCAAGGCGACGGCACTGGCCCGTTTTTCCAGGGAGGCACGTCATTCCCCTCTGAACATGCGGCGGCTGCCTGGGCTGTGGCGGGCGTTATTGCTCACGAATATCCGGGGCCGCTGCCGAAATTTTTGGTCTATAGCTTGGCCTCCCTGGTTTCTTTTTCGCGTGTCAAGGGACTCCAGCATTTTCCAACGGACGTGTTTATCGGCACTGCTATAGGCAATATGGTGGCTCAAAATGTTTACGAGCGGCATCACGACCCTGACCTCGGTGGGGAAGCATGGAAATCCATCGGGCAGATCGTCCGCGGTGATGGCAATCTCCCCACATCCAGTATGGGCTCGCCATACGTCCCACTCGACAGTTGGATTTATGAAGCTCTTGACCGCCTTACGGCTCTCGGAGTAATTGATAGCGGATTCACGGGACTGCGTCCGTGGACGCGAGCAGAGTGTGCGCGACTTGTGAATGAAGCGATGGATGCGACTAGCGGCTATCCGGATAACAGTCAAGCATATCGCTTCCTAGAACAACTGCAGCTTGAGTTCCAATACGAAATCCGCGACATGGATGGCGGCACTAATGACACCTTTCGTCTCGAATCAGCCTACTCCCGCATAGAAGACATTTCTGGAATGCCGCTTACCGACGGCTACACCTTCGCGCAAACCCAGATTAATGATTTTGGTCGTCCATATGGCCAAGGATGGAGCACCGATAGCGGTGGTTCGATTTATATGACCCACGGCCGCTGGGTCGGATATGTTCGCGGAGAACTGGAGACCGCTCCTCAGATACCTGCGTTCCCTCTCAGCACGCGCGAGACTATCGAACAAGTCAATCACTACCTGTCACTACCGCCCGATACTCCTCAGCCCGCTCAAAATAATTTCAGATTGCTGGATGCTTACGCAGGTCTCATGCTTTCCAATTGGGAATTCACATTTGGTAGGCAAAGCCTTTGGTGGGGGCCGGGTGAAGGCGGTCCAATGATGCTCAGCAATAACGCTGAGCCGATCAACATGTTTCGGATAAACCGAACTGTGCCCCTGAAATTACCCAGTTTTTTAGGCTGGCTGGGCCCCATGCGCACGGAATTTTTTTTGGGACAGTTGCAAGGCTATACTTTTGTGGATAGCCCGACAGGGTTTGTCGGGCAATTCAATAGCGCACTGAATCCTCAACCCTTTATTCATGGTGAAAACATAGCGTTCAAACCCACTCGCAATTTCGAGTTCGGTTTTTTTCGCACCACCGTTTATGGCGGTCCAGGCTACCCACTTACCATCCACACTCTGCTGCGTAGTCTATTCTCCACGTCCAATGAACAAGTTACCGCAATTGGTGGCAGCCCGATCAAACCGGGAGATCGCCGCTCGGGTCTGGACTTCAGCTATCGTTTGCCGGGAATGCGAAACTGGCTGACATTTTACGGTGATGGATTTACAGATGACCAGTTTTCGCCGATAGCCTACGCCGACCGCTCCGCATGGCACGCCGGACTTTATCTGTCGCAAGTCCCGCTGCTGCCCAAACTGGATTTTCGCGTAGAAGGTGTATATACCGATGTTCCGGCTGGCGGACAAATAGGCCATGGCTTCTTCTATTTTAATTTCACATGGAGAAGCGGCTATGTTAACAACGGTAATTTGATCGGTAGTTGGATCGGCAGGGAAGGTCAGGGTGCACAGGCCTGGACGAATTATTGGTTCAGCGCTCGTAACCGGCTACAATTTAACTTTAGGCACCAGAAGGTCAGCAATGAATTTATCCCCGGTGGTGGCACACTGACAGACGTGGGGGTTCGAGGTGACTACTGGTTCCGATCGAACGTCGGACTATCCGCCTCGGTGCAAGATGAACGATGGATTTTCCCGGTGATCCTCCCTACTGCTCAGCACAACGTAACCGGCTCCATCGAAATCTTATTTCAGCCCCAGAAGTTATTCCGCAGGGGAGGCAGTAATGTGACGGCTGGCTTTTCACCGAATGGAGCGTCGGAATGAGACACTCAGGTGGCGCTGTTGCTCCTCAAACTATTCCCGATGTGCCGCACCTGCCGGAAAGCTCTCGCGGCGATGCTCCGGGCAAAGGCGAACAGTCCGTAGCGATGTTTCGGCTGGTCTGGGAGAACCGAAGGTTCCTGACCCGGGTTTCCTTATACGCCGTGCTGGTCAGCGCGGCTATCGCATTTCTTATTTCTCCGCGATATCAGTCGACCGCGCATTTGATGCCGCCAGATAGCCAGTCCGGTTCTGGCCTGGCGATGGCTGCGGCCGCGATGGCCAATTCCGTAGCGGGCAGCGCTCTCGGAGGAATGGCTACCGATTTGTTGGGGATGAAAAGTAACAGCGATATCTTCGTTGGTATCCTGTCCAGCCGCACCGCGCAAGACAAAATAATTAGCCAATTTGACCTCCAGAAAGTCTATGGCGCCAAACGCATGGAAGATCTCCGCCATGCTCTTGCCGATCACACTTCCATCACCGTGGAACGCAAAAGCCAGATCATTGCTATTGAGGTCACCGATAAAAGCCCGCAAAGAGCGGCGGACATTTGCCGAGCGTATGTTGAGCAACTCAATACGCTGGTGGCGGAATTAAGCACCTCATCCGCTCGCCGCGAACGCATCTTTCTTGAGAGCCGGTTGAATGCCGTCAGTCAGGAGTTGGAGGCGGCTGAGAAAAATTTCAGCGAGTTTTCCAGTAAAAATTCCGCCATCGACGTCAAGGAGCAAGGGCGCGCTATGTTAGGCGCTGCTGCCGTTTTGCAGGGTAATCTGATTGCTGCGGAGTCCGAATACGAGGGGCTTCGCCAGATTTATACCGACAGTAATGTCCGGGTCCGGTCGATTCACGCACGAATTGAAGAACTGAGACACCAATTGGGAGCATTAGCAGGCAAAGACGAAAGCACCACAACGGTATCGAAAGATGCCAACGGTTCCCTGTATCCTTCCATGAGGAAACTGCCTCTACTGGGCGTCACTTACGCCGATTTGTACCGGGAAACGAAGATCAAGGAAGCGGTTCTCGAGACGCTCACTCGGGAATATGAAATGGCAAAGGTCCAGGAAGCCAAAGAAATCCCCACCGTAAAGGTGCTTGATCCTCCGCAGATTCCAGACAAAAAATCCTTTCCGCCAAGGCTGCTAATCATTTTCGCCGGTACGGTATTCGCAGTCGCAACAGCAATAATTTGGTTGTTCGCCAAAACCGCATGGCAACAAACCGACGTGCAAGATACGCGAAAAATTTTCGCCCAGGAATTGGCAACCGATCTGAGGACCCAATTGCCGGGATTTTTGCGTGCTAGAACGGGCGATCGAAACGGCGGCAGAGCGACGCCATCTGAAACGGGTCGTAGAGTCCTGAATAAGGACGAGAGCCAGGAATAGCAAGCTCGCGCATGCCCGAAACTCGTTCTAATCTGAATTCACATCTCACCAGTGGGCATCGACTTGCCCGCAATACGGTCTGGAACCTGATTGGTACTGTTGCGCCGATGCTGGTTGCCTTTTTTTGTATTCCCCTGCTTATTAAGGGCTTAGGCACCGACCGCTTCGGGATTGTTACGCTCGTGTGGGCGTTGATCGGCTATGCCACACTTTTCGATTTGGGTCTTGGCCGAGCTCTGACTCAGCTGGTTGCGCAAAAATTAGGAACCGGCGAGCAGGACGATGTTCCCGGCCTACTGTGGACCTCCTTATTTCTGCTGGTATTGCTGGGGCTGGTCGGCACCCTCGCGATTGTTTTGCTGGCGCCTTGGCTAGTTATTCGGCTCCATGTGCCCAGCGCGCTCTCACGCGAAACTTTGTACTCAATGTATCTTCTGGCACTCTCACTCCCAGCAGTCATCAGTACTGCAGGTCTGCGCGGTGTGCTGGAAGCCTATCAGCGCTTTGACATCGTCAACGCGCTTCGTATCCCCATGGGCGTATTTGCTTATGCGTCGCCCTTACTGATTTTTCCCTTCTCTAGAAGTCTGGTAGGAGTTGTGGCGCTGCTGGTGGCGGGCCGAGCATTGTCGTGGGTCGCCCATGTCGTAGCTTGCATTGTGGCTATACCAAAGCTGCGCAGTGGCATCAAGTTTCAACGTAAGGCGATGGGACCATTGCTTCGCTTCGGAGGATGGATGACGGTTACGAACATCATCGGCCCCGTGATGGTGACCATGGATCGCTTTATTATCGGTTCGGTCCTTTCGGTTGGCGCGGTCGCTTTCTACGCTACACCGTATGAAATGATCTCAAAATTTTGGCTGATACCTGGATCTCTTCTGGGCGTCATGTTCCCGGCCTTTTCCACGAGCTTTGTACAGGATCGCGGCCGCGCGGCAAGCCTCTATGGCCGCAGCGTGAAATATCTTCTGCTGACATTGTTCCCTTTGATTCTGATCGTGGTGGTGCTCGCGCAGAACGGCCTCAATCTGTGGCTGGGAGCGGAATTCGCGCAGCGCAGCACGGCAGTACTGCAATGGCTGGCCATCGGAGTCTTTTTGAACTGTCTGGCAGCGGCCCCGTTCGCGGTGGTGCAAGGTGCCGGCAGGCCAGACCTGACAGCCAAGTTGCATATGATCGAGCTGCCGTTGTACCTCATGGCTTTGATTGCGCTTACGAAGTTTTACGGAATCGAAGGCGCGGCGATCACGTGGACCGCTCGGGTGGCCATAGATGCTGTGGTTTTGTTTTGGTTGGCGGGTCGGTTCCTGCCAGTTCAGTCATCCATAAAAATCCAGACGCCATTTTTGATAGCGGGTGCGGTAGCTCTTTTCGCCCTCGGTACTTTGCCGAGTACTCTGACTGTCAAGTTATTGTTCCTGCTGCTGGTGCTTTTGCCGTTTGTTTTGGTGGCGTGGTTTGTGCTGCTGTCCCCTGCGGAACGTAAGCTGGTGCAATCCCCGGTGAGACCGTGACTGCGGCGCCCATTACTGGTCAGCAGTTGGCGCTAAGGAAGGTACCGCACGCCCCTTCCGAAATAAGCACGCATCAGTGTCCATTTTGTATCCTATGTGCGGCGAAGGGTGATCAGCTCTACACCGAACTGGTTGACTGGTTGTTTGAAGTTTCTGGGAAATGGGGCGTACGCAGATGCTCCATTTGCGGTATCGCCTGGCTTGATCCACAACCACTCCCGCAAGACATCTCGGCTCTTTATTTACATTACCAAACCCATGGCTTTGGGGAATCGTCGACTTGGCTTGGCCGGTTGCAGCGCGCAACCGCGCAGTGTGCGCTGGTGCGTGAGGGCTATCCCTTGGAACGCCCGAAAAGAATCCTCCCGAGGCTGCTGGCTAAGTTACCGGGCTCCAAACGCCATGCGAAGCTGAGTGTGTTGGGCTTGAATCCAACGAACCCCGGGCGCCTGCTCGACGTGGGTTGCGGAAATGGTGAGTTTATCGCACGCATGCGCTCGCTGGGCTGGCACGTATCCGGTGTGGATCCTGATCCCACCGCGGTGGCTTGCGGCAGAAGCCAGGGACTTGAAATATTCACCGGCACAATCGCCGATGTGCCTGAAGTTGCCCGATACGATGTAGTCGCGCTGAATCACGTAATCGAGCATGTGACGGATCCGGTGAATCTGTTGCGCGAGTGCCGCACCCGCCTGAGTCCCCATGGGGGACGCTTGATTATCACTACACCCAATCTCGAGAGTCTCGGACATCGGTGGTTTAAAAAATACTGGCGCGGACTCGAAGTGCCTCGCCATTTCACGATTTTTTCACCCCGCGGTTTGCGTGATTGCATCCAACAGGCGGGCTTAAGTGTTCTTTCGATGTCCACCGAGACGCGGCTGGGACCCATGATCTACCATCAGAGTACCTGTGCCCGGGCCGGTGGCCTGCAGGTCGCACAGCGCAAAGACTCTACCTTGAGCAGCAAATTCGCGGCTCATTTGTTTCGAATGACGGAATCCCTTTTGGTGTGGTTCGGACGAGACGCTGGTGAAGAGATTTTCTGCATTTGCGATGCAACAACCAGAACTTGATGCTTGGCGAGAAGGCGTCCTGGCCCATTGTGAAGTAAACTTTCAGGGTGAACGTATGACGTGGATGAGGAATTAAGGATGGACGACACCATGGTTGGCGTCGAAGCTGCGACACCGGTCCCGAAACTCGAGCGCTCCGCATCAAAAGCCAATCTGATAGCGCCTGCCGCACAGACGATTTGCGCCGTTATTATCACCTATCATCCCGATGGCAATATTTTTCAGCATCTGGAAACTATCGTCGGCCAGGTTTCTCAGACCGTGATAGTTGACAACGGTTCGTCGGAACTAAGCGTGACGCAGCTCCGCGAAATCGCCGACCGACTGGGTGTGCATCTGATTCTGAATCACGAAAATAAGGGAATCGCTCGGGCCCTTAACCAGGGTGCCGAATGGGCCGCTGCAGCGGGTTATTCCTGGATTCTGACACTGGACCAGGACACCATGGTGGCTTCCGATATGATTGAATCGTTGACCGCGGTCTTCCTCCGTTACCCCTTGCCTCAGTGGCTCGCGGTCATCGGATCCAATTACACCGACAAGATAACCGGAAAATGGCAGACCAAGACAATTAACAGTAGTGACTCCCTCTATACTACTTCGGTCACTGCTCTTACCTCGGGGAGCCTCGTGTCGCTGAGAGTGTTCCAGGCTATCGGCGGATTTCGCGACGACTTTTTTATCGATTGTGTTGATCATGAATATTGTCTCCGTGCCCGCTCACGCGGCTTCGAAGTGGCGTTGACTTCCAAGCCAGTGATGCAGCATGGGATTGGACATATGACTGAGCATCGGGTGCTTTGGAAAAAGGTGGGCACCTCCAATCATGATGCCGCGCGTCAGTACTTCATGTCGCGAAATTCTTTCCTGCTTGCCCGACAGTACATCGGAACAGATCGTCGATGGATTCTGGGTTATATGTGGGCTTGGCTCAAATCAGTTGTGGTGATTTCCCTTTTCGAACAAGCGCGAAGTTCTAAAATGAAGAATATTTTTCGTGGCTGCATCGACGGTATGCTGGGACGGACCAGCAATCGGGGATCACAGCGTTGACACCTTTTCGCACTGTCGGGATTATTGAAATGCTTCTATTCTGCGAAGAGTTATTTACGGGGTTGCGTTCGCTACGCTGTGATTGGGTCGAACGATGATTTCGGAATTGGCTCGCTTTGCCAATGATTGCTACCACATCTTCAAAGCCCCTACCGGCTCGAAGGCGGCAATCCTTAAAGATCTTATCCTTCCTGGCGAAAAGCGGATGGGATTTCGCATCAGCCATTTCGATCCAAAAACACTGAACTATCTTTATCGAGAGATATTCAGCCGCCAGCCTTATTTTTTTCGCTCTGAGAACCCCGCACCGGTAATCCTGGATTGCGGAGCCAACGTGGGCATGGCCACTCTGTACTTCAAATGGCTCTATCCTCAGGCGCGTGTGCAGGCCTTCGAGGCTGATCCGGACACCTATCGATTGTTGCAGCAGACCGTAGCCTGGAATGATCTGGAGGTTGAGACTCACAATTGCGTACTGTGGGACCAGCAAACTGAGGTCGAATTTTTTGTAGACCGCACCAATCCCGGTAGTCTTTTGATGAGCACTGATGGTTTCCGGTCCTCGAGTCAGCCTATTAAAGTACAGGCGTGTAAGCTTTCAGGTTTCATCGCAGGCACGGTCGACTTCCTAAAAATGGATGTAGAGGGTGCGGAGCATCGCGTACTCCGCGATTTAGTGCAGTCTGGCAAACTAAAAAACATTCGCCAAATGGTCGTGGAATATCATCACCGCATCGGACAACAGAAGTCACGGCTGGCCGAATTTCTGCATCAGTTGGAGCAGGCCGGGTTTGATTATCAAATTAATGCGGGACTTTACCCGGTTTCCTCGCAAAACGTTTTTCAAGACGTACTAATCGCAGCGTATCAGTGATGGCCGCGTCGCGTTAAGCAGCAGGGGTGGGCAGTTTTAAGCTATGGCAGAAGCGGTTTCATCGTGGTGGGATTCCAGGCTCGCTCGAACACTGGATCGTCTAGCCCTCCTTGCGGCGACATTGGTATTGGTCCGCCTGGTTCTTGAGGAGGATCTTACCTGGATCGCCGTCCTATCGATTTTTGTCCTGGTGGTATCTCTGACGGCCATTCGCTGGCCCCTGGGTGCTCTGTTGGTGTTGATCGGCATGAGCGCCATGCCCGTTTACTTCGTCGAAATCAGCGGCTGGAAGGCGCGTCCCGAACATTTTGCTGCGGGAATAGTTTTGGCGGCGGTGTTTATAGCCTTTGTCTTTCTCAAACAGCGCGCGTCCTGGGATCGTTTGGACTATTGGATACTGGCGTACCTCGCGATAAATTTTATCAGTTCTGCCTTCGCCTCTTCTGCGCCATCCAGCACGTTGCGTTGGGCATTGCAGAATAGTCTCGCCGTGCTTCCCTATTTCCTGATTCGTTTTCTGGTGCGGGATTTAGATATGCTCCGGAAGACTTTTCGAATTTTACTCGCGGTTGGCTTCGCAGAGTGCATCTACGGAATCCTTTGCTATGCATCTCATCAGATTTTTGGCACAACGGCAGGAGTACAAGTCGGGCAATATTTCGTTGATGTGGCGGCTCCCTACGGTTCGATGTACGAGCCGAACCTTTTTGGCGCTTACACTGCATGCTGCGCCTCGTTATTTCTGGCCTGCTACTTATTCGCTGGGCGTCACCTGCGTTACATGATTTATTTTCTCATTGCCTCGTTGGCTGCTGTGTTGAGCTTTTCCCGAGCTGCACTCGCAGCGCTGGTGATCACGACTGTTTGGGTATTCTGGAAAGCGCGGCACGCTAATACTTTCGATTTAAAGAAACTGGCGGTGTTCGCCATCGCCTTAACGCTCATTATTACTCTGGCCTTCACGCTGGCGGGCGACATCCTCATTAAGAGATTCACTAATCTTTACTACGAAGGATTAACCGAGGAAACTGCGATTGCCCGTTTCATTGTCTTCCAAGAGGCTTTGATGGACATTCCAGGCCATGTGTTTTTTGGCAATGGCACCGCCAGCTTCAATTTGTCCTTTGACTGGGCACCCTATATGCCGCAGTGGGCGGGCGAAAAAACGTGGATTGGCAACGCCCCGCTGCGCATTGTCCACGATACCGGCTTAATCGGGCTGTCCGTGATGGTGGGCTTTTTTGTGACCGTCTGGCGCAAGGTGCGCAAGATCAATCGTGCTCAGGGAACTTACGACGCCATGTTACTTGGCCTTCTGGCCGGAATTTTGCTGTACAGCATTTCGTTTCAGTCGACGGATGGAACCATCCTGGCTTTTTTCTGGGTCCATCTGGGGCTGCTAGCCTCCACAACGATTCTGAGTATCCCGCCCGCGGAAACCAAGCAGCAGAGCACCGTGAACCTAACGTCTGGCACAACTGATTGATCGCGTTACCTGCGACAATGGAACCGAGTCATTGTCGGGGCTGTTTTTATCCCTTGGAGTCAAAACTTGATGAGCTATTTTCTTGCAAGAGGTATGACCGCAGCCAAGGTTTTCTCGCTCCTGACATTGTTCGCGTTGGGATCAACCACCTGTCATGGGCAATGTACTAACGATCAAAGCTCCTGCCGTTTGAGCGTGCCGCATTTTGTAAAATTTGACGGCACACTTAAACAATTTACCGGTGCGTCTAACGGTCGCGTCATTGCCCTTAAACTCTCGATTTACTCAGATTCCACCGGCGGCACCCCGTTGTGGCAGGAGATTCAAAATACCCAACTCGATTTGCAAGGGCATTACGAGGTGATGCTCGGGGCTACCGCGAGCGACGGCATTCCTGCGGATTTATTTACAGTCGCCGAGCCGCGTTGGCTATCGGTTCAACCCTTGTGGCCTGGAGAATCCGAACAGCCTCGGGTGCTGATGGTCAGCGTGCCCTATGCTTTCCAGGCCGCCAATGCACAGACCTTGGGGGGATTGCCGGCCTCGGCTTACGCCAAGGCTTCGACTGCCACTTTGGAGACCGGCTCGGCAGCGGTCTCCGCGACGACATATTCTGCGACTATTCCCGCCGCAAACTCTACCACTGGTTCCACCGCAAACACCGAGGGCGGTTCTCTCGCAAGTGCTACAACTGGTTCCTCAGCGGCTTCAGATCTCACCGCTGTTCCGCCCCGGCACATCGCTGCGGTGGGTACACTCAATACCGTCGCGAAATTCGCGGCCGGCGGAGGCCTGGAAGATTCTCAAATAACCGATGTAAATGGTGTGGCGGGTATGCGGAATCTCTCAAACATTCTCTTTGCTAATCGTTTTCCGAACGGAGTTTCCGACGCCGTCGCAGCCTGTCCCGCGAAGGGCTGCGTTATTTATGCGCTATCCCCGGACGTAAACCTGAACCTGGGCTCCATCGACCCGGGAAATAAATCCGTTACGATTTATCTCGGCCCCTACACCTACACGGTGAACACCATCATGCTCCGCAAAGGGATGAAGATCATAGGGATGGGTGCGTCACAGAGTCCCAATGCAGCATCGGTATGCACCGCTGCATCTCCCTGCAATGGCACCTCCCTGCAATCTGTCAACGGTAATAATCCGGTGTTTGTGATTCCACAAATAAACAACGATCCGGCTACAAACATTCTTCTGTCAGGTTTTCGGGTGTACGGTTCTGCCGGCAACACCAGCGAAGATGGCTTCCTGTTAGATACCAGCTCCACTGTGAATAGCGGAATGTGGGAATCCATTCTCGACGATATCTCTCTTAGTGGTTTTGCTGGGATCGGAATCCACGTGAAGGGCCGAAATGACGGTTTTTCGGCTGCCTCTCAATGGCTTCTGTTCCATAACGTAGTGGTCTTCCGCACTCCCGGCGGAGGGAACGCCTTACGCTTGGAAGGTGCCGTTTTTGAGTTGCGTTTTGTGAATTGCGAGTTTGATGGGCAGCACATAGGGGATGGCACCAATATTTATATTGGTGGGCTATCCGGTGGCACGGGAGGTTACCCGACCAGCCTGGTATTTGAAGGATTGGTCTCTCAACAAGCCAATCTGGCCGTGCAGATCGACGGCGGCGTCCACCTTGCCTTCTATGGCTCGCATCACGAATTGCTATCGGCCGCATATCAGATCACGGACAACTTCGTCATCGGCACGAGAGGAGTCACCATTTCGGACGGTTTCTTTGCAGGGAACGTGGGAATCAATGGAGGTGCCGGGTACGACTTGAATGTTGCGAGCTCGAATGTAGCGGGCGTGGTCTTCACCCACAATCAGATTTTTGGTCCCCCAGACGCGGTGGTCAAGAGCACCAATTTGGCCAGCGTTGTTTATCAGGATAATTTGTATCGTGCCGGCAACCTTCCGCCGACTTCAGGTATTTCGACTCAAATATCTCCGGCCACGGTCATCGATATTCAGGGGGTCCATTCGGTCGGCTTGAATCCTTCGGTAACACCGATCACCACCATCAATAGCGGTTTGGGTCCGGGAGAGATGATCACATTTTTTACTTTAGGCGGGCCGGTAACCTTTCAGGCTGGGGGTAATATCGATCTGATGGGAATGACCACGCTGTCTGTCACCGGCACGATCACTATGATCAGGACGGATCTCGGTGGCCAAATTTGGAAGATCGTTTCGCAATGGACCCCGACCTTCCCGGCTCCTCCTCGCGCGCCCGTTCCTCCCCCGCCTAATCGCCCCAACTAAAATTATCGAAAATCTCCGGCGGTTGTCGCCCATGAACCTAGTTCCGGCTCCCGTTATAAGTTAAGCTGCTACTTCATAGATATGAGCGTGCCGCATCACGTCAAATTGAAATGAGCAGTTACGATATCGCCGTAGCCTATCGAATTTATCCAAAGGTTGCCAAATCCGCATTGGGACTTCCGTTCAGCGGCGATAAGCTTCACCTCTCTGAAGTGTGTTTACGGTCCTTTAAAGAGTCCCTCGGAAGCATGCGCGCCAAAATCTGGGTTTTGCTGGATGGCTGCCCGGAAGATTATGCCGCTCTGTTCCTGAAATATTTTGATCCGCCAGACCTGGTCCTCCTTCGCCTGCCCGGCATCGGAAATCAAGCAACCTTCGGAAAACAGCTCGATATTCTCCTCGAACAGACCGATTGTGAATTCGTGTACTTCGCCGAAGATGACTACGTCTATCTCCCCGATCAATTTTCGAGGATGTTGGATTTTTTGCGGACTTATGACGACGCTCATTTTGTTTCTCCCTACGATCACCTGGATTGCTACACGTGCGAGATTCATCGTTTCCCTAAATGGGTTCGCGTTCAAGCCAATCATCACTGGAGAACGGCGGCATCCACCTGTCTGACGTTCCTCACCCGCAAGGACGTCCTGCGGCAAAAGCGATACCTCTTTCGTAGTTATTCCTGGCGCAATCACGATTGCAGCTTATGGCTGAGCCTTACTAAGCTATCGCTGTTCAATCCCCTTGAGTTTTTGCGTTTTGTAGTAAAGGAACCGCTGTTCGCCAAGATAATCGCGAAGGCGTGGCTATATGGCTGGCCGCAGATTTTTTTCGGAAAACGCATGAACCTGTGGGTCCCCATGCCCGGATTGGCCACGCATTTGGATAATAAGGCCCTGTCTCCGGGCATTGACTGGGTATCGATCATGAACGTGCTGGCGAAGAGAGACGACAACCACGCGGCATCCGGTGAGCAGGCTCTCCAACCTGTGGCTCCTCCCCGAAGGGCAGGTCGCTGATTTGAACCCTCGTTGCACGGTCATCGTATTGAATTACAACGGCGAGGATCTCTTGCCGCGCTGCCTTGACAGCCTGGCCCCGCAGAGAAGTGAATCTGTCGAAGTAGTTGTTGTCGACAATGCTTCCACCGACGGCTCGGCGGCATTAGTCGCACAGAAATATCCGTGGGTTCGATTTCTTGCACTTGATAAGAATTATGGATTTAGCACGGCCAACAATATCGCGCTTCGAGAGATTTTGTCGGCAGGAGTGGAGTTCGCGCTTTTACTCAATAACGACACTTTTGTAGCTCCGGACTTTATCGCCCAAATGCTCGCCGCCATGAGCATCGATTCTCGCATCGGTGCGGTTTGCCCAAAAATATACTTTGCCGATAAGCCGAAGGTCCTCTGGTACGCTGGCGCCGACTTCAATTCCTGGACCGGCAGAGTGACCACTCGCGGATGGAAGCGGGAAGATCACGGTCTGTTCGACGCTGAAGGAGAAATAACTCAAGCCACCGGATGCGCCATGTTACTGCGCTGCAGCGCGCTGCGCGAAGTCGGGCTTTTTGACGAACAATTCTGGGCCTATGTCGAAGACCTGGACTTATCCGTGCGCTTTCGGCGGACTGGATACAAACTTGTCTATGCCTCCAAGGCCCACGTGTGGCACGGGGATGGAGCCACCGCTGTGAAATCGCTGGGTTCCGGCAGCCAGGCGTTACGACAATATTTAAGCACGCGCAATTTTGTGCTTCTGGCCCGCAAGCATGTGCGATGGTGGCAATTGCCCACCTTCACGCTCGGTTTTGTCCTGCATCACCTGGCTTTCTATTCCGCTTTACGATTGTGGCGCCGCGACTATCGAGCCTTTTACGCCATTTATAATGGCCTGGGCGAAGGTCTAGCTGCTTCGCTGAGTTCTTCGTTAAACCCAAAGGCGGAAGCGGACTCGGGAGCACCACAAATAACACGCCGGCCGGATACGTAGCTTCAGCAAACGCAGAGGGTTTGGCGGGGGCTGCATGGATAAAAATTCGATCGGAGACAACCGAAGCGCGAACCCTGTCATTTCCATTAAGCTCGAAACTCCTCCGATCTCTTGAGTTGTAGACACCCGACCGAGATAGAATAGTGTGTGCCATGTCAGAGCATCTAAACCACATTACGCGCGAGATTGAAGACAGCATCCGCGTTAAGCAAGGCTTAGCTCAGGCTTGTGGTGACCAAATTATCGGAGCTGCGAGGCTGATACAGAACTGTTTACGAGCAGGTGGCAAACTCATTGTCTTTGGAAACGGCGGAAGTGCCGCTGACGCCCAGCACCTCGCTGCCGAACTGGTGGGCCGATATCGCGCCGACCGTCAGGCCCTCGCGGCTGTTGCCATCACCACCGATTCCACTTCCATGACAGCGATAGCAAACGATTATGGGTTTGAACGAATCTTTTCGCGGCAAATGGAAGCGCTTGCCAGGCCCAACGACCTCGCTGTGGCAATTTCGACTAGTGGTAATTCGGCGAACGTCCTTAGCGCTTTGGAGTTCGCAAGATCTGTGGGTCTTGCCAGCATTGGCCTCACCGGCATGGACGGCGGAAAGTTACGCGATCTGGTCGGCGTATGCATTCGCGTCCCCTCCAATTCCACTGCGAGAATTCAAGAGAGTCACGCCTTAATCGTGCACATTCTGTGCGGAATTGTGGAGAACGCCTATGTTCAAGAGCGGCGTGGCTGCAACGGAGTACAATCCGCGATCGGCGAGGTACGCTAATTGCGGGATTTTGTCGCCCTTTTAACTTCATTTCCGCGCTGCCGAATCGCCGTCATTGGCGATTTAATGTTGGACGAATACCTTTGGGGCCACATTGAGCGGATTTCACCGGAAGCTCCCGTACCGATTTTGAATGTAGTGCGGCGCTCTTCCACGCTTGGCGGGGCGGGAAACGTGGTGGAAAATCTTCGCGGCTTCGGAGCCGAGGTAATCGTGTTCGGTGTGGTCGGCGAGGACCAAACTGGGCAACAGGTTCGCGATTTATTGCGATCGCATGGGGCGGACACTGCCGGGGTTATCACTGATGCGCCCAGGAAGTCTACTCGCAAAGCCCGTCTGATGTCCCTGGAACATGGTCAACAGGTTTTTAGACTGGATGAGGAATCGACTTCGACGCTGGACGCGGGAGTCGAAAACAAAATAATCGGGATGATCCGCGCGATGACTGACGGCATCCAAGCCATAGTATGTTCTGACTATCTGAAAGGAGTTTTGTCAAAGAGCGTGCTAGCGGCGGCGTTTGAGGTTGCGCGCGAGCGGGGCGTCCGCAGTATTGTGGCTCCGAAGGATTCCGAACCCGAGAAATATCGCGGTGCGCATGTGCTTATGCCAAATTCACGGGAACTCATGCAATTGGTCAGGGCAATTGATAAGTCCGACGATTCGATGCAGAGGTCGGCTCGTCAGCTGATCGCCGACCTTTCTTTGGAAGGGCTGGTAGTTACGCGCGGCAGCGAAGGCATGTCTCTCTTCGAAGGTACCAACAACGATTTTCGGAAGGTGGATATTCCCACAACGGCGCGCAGCGTGTACGACGTCACTGGAGCAGGCGACACCGCGATTGCAGCTTTTGCGGCAGCGGTAGCTTCGGGATCTGATCTTGAGACAGCCGCCAGGGTAGCCAACATCGCTGCGGGGGTCAAAGTTGGAAAGCGTGGCACCGCCAGTGTCAGCCTGGAGGAGATTCGTCTTGCAGAGAACAGGTAGCGCTATCAGAACGATTAACCAGGAATTGATTTGATTCAAATTACGAAATCCGCAGAGTTGAAAAACGCCAACAGCGCAGCGCTCGGAGGCTTGGTGAAATTCGGCCCTTGGCGGCAGCGGATCGTCCGCTTGGTCGATACCGTGGTGGCCCCGATTGTTTCTGCGCTGGGTCATTTGCGCGTCTCGGCGAATCCCGATGCCTCTGCCGAAGTCAGCAGTATACTCGTTGTCGAATACTGGAATTTGGGCGACATCGTAATGCTATCGCCTTTCCTTCAAAATCTGCGAACGCAGTACCCAAAAGCATATATCGTCCTTTTGGCTAGCCCTAAGACCGCCCCCCTCCTCGCTCACCAAAACCTTGTCGATGAAATAATTTATGCGCGTATTCCGTGGGCGCAGCATTATTCACGCTGGAAAAAGTACAATCCTTTCTCTCGCCTTTGGATTGAGCTTCCGCTAACACTGAAGCTTCTACGCAAGCGTCGCTTCGATTTGGGCTTCACCGCCCGGGCGGATCTTCGGGATAATTTCATGCTGTGGTTTGCTGCGGTGCGACGACGTATTGGTTATTCTTTTGGCGGCGGCGGATATTTTCTCACCGATCAGGTGGCGCCGGACGTTCGCCATCCGCACTGGGCGGATCGATGGTTGCGGCTTCTGGAACATCTTGGCAAACCGGTCATTGCGCGCGAACCCCACCTGGATTTGAGCAGCGAAGAGCGTTTAGGGGCCGCGAAAATCTTGGACGAACTCGGAGTGGAATCCGGCGATTTCTTGGTTGGCGTGCATCCCGGAGCTCGCAGCGTCACACGTCAATGGGGCAAAGACAACTTCAATGAAGTTGCGCGGCGTCTATGCGATCGGTTTCCGATTAAAATAATATGGTTTCACGACCCTAATCAGGGATCATCGATTCAGAAAGACGGTCAATTTTTGTTTTTGTCTTTGCCCTTGCGTCAATTTATGGCTGTGTTGAGCCAATGCAGCTTGTTTTTATGCAATGACAGTGGCCCCATGCACATTGCAACGGCCTTGAGTGTACCGACCGTTGCCATTTTTGGCCCTGGCGACCCGGCGTGGTATGGCCCACTAGGCCCCAATAATCAAGTTGTAATTCGCCCCGGCTTCTGGTGCCGGTCTTGCCTCGATTACTGTTTGTTTGATCAGCCATACTGCTTGCGTGCCATAGGCGTGCAAGATGTCTATGAAGCTTCGGCGCGATCAATAGAAGCTATGCTGGTGAGGCAGGCCCAGCCCGACCAGGTGCCCACGTAATAAAGAACTTCCTGATTGTTCGAAGGTCCAATTGGTATAATGATTTATCAACGGTGAAGACTTTATAACTTCGTATTCATGCCGTCAAAATTAAAAATTGCCATGATCGGAATCAAAGCGATTCCTGCAAGGGACGGCGGATTTGAGACCGCCGTGGACGAGATGTCGCGGGGAATGGTGGCTTGCGGTCACGAAGTGGTGGTTTATAACCGCTCCGGGATGAGCGAGCTTTCGGGCGCCGACTATCAAGGTGTACACTTAGTTACATTACCCACTATAAAATCAAAAAATTTAAGTAGCATCGTGCATGCTTTCCTTGCCTCAATGCATGTGGCCTTCCATCGCGCAGACGTGGTCCACTATTTTATAACCGGAACAACTCTGTTTGCTCCTATTCCCAGGCTTTTGGGGATGAAAACGGTTTGCTCCGTGGATGGCACCGATTGGCAACGTGGAAAATGGGGCAAATTCGCGCGATGGTATCTCAAGCTCTCCGAGTCTTTAGCAGTGCGATTCTCGAATGCCCTGGTATCGGACTCTCGCGACGTGCAACGTTACTACCGCGAAATGTATAACGCGGATTCTTCGTTGATCACCTATGGCATACGCGATATGCCGGCCAACGGACGTGAATGGTTGGATCGCTTCGGACTGAGCCCTCGGGACTACGTTCTTTTTGTTGGCCGGCTAGTGCCAGAAAATAATATCCACCATCTGATCCATGCTTTTGAGCAGACCCATACCGAAAAGAAGCTCGTGATTGTCGGCTCCGACCCTTGGGAAAAAGAATATGTGCGTTCCTTGAAATCTACTAAGGACGCTCGAGTAATCTTTACGGGCGGCGTGTATGGCCAGGGTTATGCCCAATTGCAGAAAAACGCTTACCTGTTTGTATTGCCCGATGAAGTGGGAGGCACACATCCTGCTTTGGTAGAGGCTATGGGGTTTGGGAATTGTGTGCTGGTGAACGATACTGCATCGAATATGGAAGTTATCGGAGCCGCGGGATTCAGCTACCAGGGCAAAGAAGAGTCGCGGGATTTATCGCGGCAACTGCAGATGTTACTGAACGATCCCGCGCTCGTAGCGGAATTTCGGTTAAAAGCTGAGGCTCGGGCCCGCGCTAACTACCGTTGGGAGGTGGTGGTACGCGAGCATCTGAAGCTTTATAGCCGGGTCTTAGGTGTGCCTGAAGTTCAGCTATCCAGAGCTATAGATTCATAAAATGGAGAGTGAATGCTCAGCATGTGGCGACACAATAGGGTTCGTTACCGCACAACTCCTTAAGAACTACACGCTTTAGTTGATGGAGTTGTTGGAATAAGATTCGCGTGACGGTCGGTGAATGCAACTAGCTGTGTGGCCGAGGCCGCGTTTGCACTGTAACTTATTTAACAGGTATTTTTGTTAGGAGTCCCATGTCGACAGCTACTCTCTCGCCTGAGCAAGTCCATCCGAAACAAATCGAAGATCGCGCCAAGGCCCGCCAACAACGCTTCTACCACATACATAGGAATTCAATATGTGTTTTCGTCCTGATGGCGTCCGACTTACTTGCCATAGCGCTGTCCCTTCGTCTCGCAACATTTTTAAGGGCTGAATGGCTGCCCAGGGTGGATACGAGTGTGCCCCCGCTGGCCTTTACGTTTCGTCATTACCTAGGCTTTTCCTGGATGTGGCTACTGCTGATTGTGCTGCTAGCGGTCGAAGGTTTGTACACTCAGCGACGCACCTTGTGGAATGAAATTGCCCACCTGACCAAAGCGACGGTGCTGGGACTCATAGTGATTTTTGCCGCCATTGCCGTGGTTCAGCGAGGAGCATTGCTCTCGCGGGTCACCGTGGTGATGACCGGCCTGATGCTCTTGATGGTTTTGCCCACCTCGAGGTATTGGACCAAGCGCGGGCTAGGAGCAGCGGGTCTTTGGAGGAAACGCATACTGGTCATTGGCACCACGGACACCGCTCAGTTGGCCCTCCGGGGATTATCTTCCGATCCGGTGTTGGGCTACGAAGTGGTCGGTTTGCTTGATGAAGACCCCAACAGAAGAGGTACGTGCATCGCTGTGTGCGGAAAGAAGAAGGTATATGTTCTCGGCCATTTGAACGATGCCCTTACGCACATTAGAAGGGCCCATGCCAAGGATGTGCTGATCGCCTTGCCTAATCTGGAAGAAGGAAAATTGCTGAAACTGGTTCATCAATTACAGCAGCGTTGCGAAAGCATTTATGTTGTTCCCCAACTGTGGGGACTGCCAATGATGAATCTGAGAGTGGACGGCTTCCTTCGCGAGCGCTTGATGATGCTCAAGCTCTCCAACAATCTGGCCAAGCCCTGGAATAGCTGGCTGAAGAGAATCTTTGACCTGGCACTCGGGTCGGCGATTGCAGTGGTGGCCCTGCCGCTGGGCCTCATCGTGGCGCTTCTGATTCGAATCGATTCGGGTGGCCCGGTGCTTTTCATTCAGGAGAGGCTCGGTTACAAGGGCGCGCACTTCCGGTGCATCAAATTCAGGACCATGCACGTGAGATCAGACGAGATGTTGATGAACCACCTTGCGGGTGACCCAGCCGCCGCCGCCGAATGGCACAAGTACGCGAAACTTCGGGATCATGATCCGAGGCTGACTCGTTTCGGGCGTTTTCTCCGTCGCTGGAGCATTGACGAGCTCCCTCAACTCCTGAATGTCTTGACCGGCGAAATGAGTCTCGTGGGTCCGCGTCCGTACCTCCCGCAACAACGCGAGAGAATTGGCGTTGACCTGTTTACGATATTATCCTCGCGACCAGGCATGACGGGTTTCTGGCAGGTGAGTGGGCGAAACCAACTGACGCTGGACGATCGCGTACAGCTGGAAGCTTGGTACGTGAGAAATTGGACGGTGTGGTTTGACTGCATCATCCTGGCGAAGACTTTCCGAACCGTATTATTCCCTCAGACTGGCCCCGAGCTCAGCAGTTTTACTGTGCTGGACGGCAAGGTAGATTCCCCCACTCACGTTCCATCCGCAAAAGTGCGCAGTCATTCGGCATAAGCGCCGCATGTGCAATGTAGACTGACCAAGACTTACATCACATTATAACTATTACTAACTATTACCAGTTTTGCGCGGCGACCGAGCGAACGATTAGGTAACTGGGCCGGAGATGGTTCCATCGTAGCGTTCCTTCACATGGCTGATGAGCAGCCGGATGCTGTTCGCCAGTTGCACCACTTCGCCTTCCCCGCGAATTTCAAATTCAATTTCATAATTGCCTGCTGCAGCGTGGTCCACCGCTTCTTTCAAACTCATCAAAGGCCTTACCACCTGCTGCGGCAGCACAAAACTGATCCAGATACTTACCAGCAGCGTGATTGCCGATACGATGCTCAACGCCCACTCCGAATGCGAAATCAATCGCCGGGCTCGTCGATGGTCTCCGTCTATGCGATCCCAGTTGCGCGCTTCCAATTCCGAAGTCAGCCGCAAAACATCTTGCCCGGAATTCTGTAGGTCAGTAGTAATCTGCTGCAGCGCGGGATTCCCCTCCTGCGCCGTCTTGGTGATCTGCGTATCAAAAGAGCCAATCCTCGCTCGTAACTCCTCGATTAGTTGATCCCGCGGTTTATTTCTCGCCCCTTTCAGGATGCTCCCCAGGTCTTTCTCGTACGCCTGCAAAACATTTTGAATTCGATCCGCTGGCGCCTCTCCGGGCTTCTGCATGTTGGCGACCGCGTTCTTGAATTCCTCGTCGTACTGGTGCAGGGCTATTAACGCCTGGTCCGTCAGCGGTTGATCTGCGGCATTCAGCTCGCGGATCGCTCGCAAAATCTGCTCCAGTTTGGAAATCGACTCGTGATTGGCCTGCAAAGAAGAGGGATCGTACAGCAGCAAATAATTCCTCTCTGCCCGCCTGGCCTCCAGCATCTCGATGGAAGCTTGTTGAGAAAGCGTTGCCGCCGGTGCATCGAAGCTCACGATGCGGTCCACGATTCGTCCTACCACCAGCAGGTAGTAAATCGCAAAAAAAATCACCGGCACCAGAATCAATCTCACCACCGCCAGGCTAAGGGCCACACGCCGTCGCAGCGAACCGCCCGGTGCGAGCACCTTAAACGATCTCCGAATCGCCAATCTCATCGTTAAGTTCTCCTCACGCCCTCCGCACCATAGCACGCCAGCGCCCCAGATTCACCGTTCCATCCCTCCCGGAAAGTCGGGCATGCCCAGTCGCCAGTAACCTCAAAACTACCGCCCCGATAGACACCCTTGCCGCACTCAACTTCTTATTTTTCGCCCAATTATTTCCTATTGCCCCTATCCTATCGCTTACTTCTAATGACCCGCTGGAACGAGGACCGAGATTCCCAGTACTCCATCGCATGCCCCTCTCGTAAAATGGTCTTGTCGATGAACAGGAGAAACCAGTCCCTTCTGTGCACCGCTTCCCCCATCGCGCTCTGCAGGAGCGCCCGGTGACGCGCGGTCGATTCTCGCGTCGCGACTGGCTTCGTCAGGCCGCCCAGGTCGCTGGTGGGTTGCCTTTAGTTGGTTCTTCTGCGCTAATTTCCGAATTCCTCCAGCGTACGCAGCCCGCGCCGCAACATACTCAGCCCGCACCCCAGCGTCAGCCTGCTCCACAGCAGCCTACCGAGCGCCCTCCGCTCTTTGAGAACGACCCCACCAAGTACCGCTTCACTCGTGACGAAGATGAATTCCTCGAAAGTATTGAACGCACCACCTTCCAATTCTTTTGGAACGAGACCAACCCCGTCACCGGCCTGGTTAAAGATCGCAGCCACGCTGACGGCACCGATCAACGCAATGCCGCCAGCATCGCGGCCACTGGCTTCGGCCTCACTGCTCATTGCATTGCCGACCAGCGCGGTTGGGAGCAGCGCATGGAAATTCGCGATCGCGTTCGCAATACCTTACGTTTCGTGGCTACCCGCGTCCAGCACGAGCACGGCTTTTACGCGCATTTCTTGAATATTCAGAATGGCGAACGTGTCTTCCAGTCAGAAGTTTCCTCCATCGACACCGCCATCTTTCTTTGCGGGGTGCTCACCTGCCGGGCCTATTTTGATGACGCTGAAATATACGAGCTGGCCACCACGATTTTTGAGCGTGTCGATTGGATGTGGATGCTGCAGGGCCACAAAACTCTAGCCATGGGCTGGACCCCTGAGCACGGCTTCATTAAGACCCGTTGGGACAGTTACAGCGAGCACATGATGATTTATCTTCTGGGTCTGGGCTCCGCGACCCACACTCTGCCCCCCACCACTTGGTCTGCGTGGTCCCGGCCCATTTTCGAATTCAATGGCATTCGCTATATCAGCGCCAAAGCGCCCATTTTCATCCATCAGTATTCTCACGCCTGGTTTGATTTTCGGGGACGCCGCGACCACTTTGCCGACTATTTCACCAATTCCGTAATCGCCACGAAAGTCCACAAATTGTGGTGTCTCGAATTGGCCCAGCAATTCCCGGACTACAGCGAAGACTTGTGGGGTATCACCGCGTCCGACTCCGTTCGCGGATATACCGCCTGGGGCGGCCCTCCGGAAATGGGTCGCATCGATGGCTCGGTAGTTTCGTGCGCCACCGCCGGCTCCTTGCCATTCTTGCCACAGGAGTGTCTGCGCGTTTTACGCTATATGCGGGAAAACTACGCCCAAAAAGCCTGGCGCACTTACGGCTTCGTGGACGCTTTCAATCCGCTCACCAACTGGTACAGCGCCGACGTGCTGGGCATCGACTTGGGCATCACCATTCTTATGGCCGAAAATGCCCGCACCGGCTTCGTCTGGGAACAGTTCATGAAAAACGATGAAGCCATTCGCGGAATGACCCGCGCCGGCTTCCACGAATTAGTCACACCTCAACCGCTTAATTCATGATCGGGTTTCGCTGAGGTTCCGCGCGGTTTAGTCTTTAGTTCGCGACTTCAATCAATGCCAGCGAATGCGGCTGCAGCGTCAATTTCAGTTCCCCATTTTTGAGGACTTGCTCCTCAGCGGACGGCATCGCCGCCGCTTTTCGCAATGTCTCGATTTGTGGCCGGGAAGGGAATCG
>Ga0193729_1000178_pt1 | contig 31219 bp, 27 predicted proteins | sample U1c2metaG_FD_143036 | JGI IMG/M metagenome (GOLD analysis project Ga0193729, IMG submission 143036) | Soil microbial communities from a riparian zone of the East river system, Colorado, United States - U1c2 | ecosystem: Environmental > Terrestrial > Soil > Riparian zone | place: USA: East River...
CGGCTTGCGTGCACGAGATGCGAAACGTTTTGTCGGGCAGCAAAATAAGCAGTGCGCCTGTTTTCGCTTCCATGTGCATTGATTCGCGCACGTCGAAAAATTTTCGCGGCGCTTCCTGCGCAACTACGCCGGCGCGCTTGATCACATCGACATATGGTTGCGCGCTGCCGTCGCCGATAGGCGGTTCGTTTGCGTCCATCTCCACGATCGCGTTGTCCACGCCCATCGCGAAAAGCGAGGCCAGCACGTGTTCGACCGTGTGTACGCGCACCGAGCCTTCGCCGATGGTCGTGGCGCGCTCGACCATTTTGAGATTGTCGATCTTCGCGTCAATCGTCGGCTCATCCTGCAAATCTTTGCGTTTGAATTTGATCCCGTGATCGACCGGGGCCGGATGCAACTTGAGCGTGACCTTTTCTCCCTTGTGCAACGACGTGCCGCTAAACCCGGCGGCTTTGCCAAGAGTATGTTGAAACTCGGGCGTGGAAGACATCCTTCGCTAACTAACAAAGATATGACGCGATGACTAGTGCCGCTTGTGTCCGGAGCCGCTCGCCCCGGCTGGCGCGATGCTGGTTTGCCATGGCATCACGCGCATCGCGTCGCGCACAGCGCGATGGCTACGGCAAGCGCGCCGTTCATTTCAATTCAATCTCGCCACAATCGAACGCCATCATCTTGTCGATATTCGACACGTGAACTTGCTCAACCATCGTGCCATTGGAAGCCCACACATCGACAGATTTCTCCCCGCTTTTAGTGATGGATGCGTGCACCAACTGCGGTGCTTCGATGACGGTGAAGAGCGGTAAGTCATCCATCGTCTTGAGAAAGATCTTCTCTTCGTCAAAGCCGACGGCAAGATCGACAACCAGCCGCGCGTCTTTCGCCAAGGGATTTGAAACGAGCTTCACCTGAACGTGATCTGTCGCGCTCGAATCAGGCGAAAAATCCGCCGCGCGGCCCCTGTCCTCTACCTTCAGGCGACCAACCAAATAACCGCGCGCATGATATTTTCCGGCAGGTAAATCTTGTTCGTTATTATTCTTTCCATCCCACTTCGCGATGAGCGCGTCCGCGCCGACGGTGAATTCATCCAGCTCGGCTTCCTGCATCAGCACGCGCACCAGCTTTCTATTCGCGTCATAAATGCCAAGGCTGATCGTGCCTTCGAGCGGCGGTGGGACGAAACTGATGCGCATGCCGCGCGCAGGTGACGCGTTCACGTTTGGCGAGGGCGTTGGACTTGGTGACGGCGTCGCGTTTGGAGTTGGCGACGCTGTGGGCGAGGCAGTCGACCCAGGTGATTCCTGCGCGATCGCGACGGAGACTAACGCGAAGCCGATCAAGATTGTGGCGTTAACTTTTTTCGTCATTGTAACGGCGCGCCGTGAGCGTCGCATCATTTCAGCGACGGTCATACACGCCGCTACAGTAGTAGCGCCAATTCACATTCGGGAAAAGATTGTCGCGCCATTCGCAGTCGCGCAAAAATTCTTCATCGACGTCGTTCGCCGCAAACTGATCGTGCAATCGATTGAAACGAACAAGGTGATCTGTGGTTCGCTTCGTGGCGTAATCTTTTGCCGTTCCTGTTTTCATCAGAAACGCCCAGTCGCTTGATTGGGCGAGCAAAAGTTCGCGCGCGAGTTGTTTGAGAACGCGATCGGCGAACGGCATCGCATCGTTTGCGTGTGTTCGCGCGACTTCAGTCATGCGACGGGCGGCGGCGTGCAGGTGCGGATAAATCCATGAGTTGCTCGGGCTCAGCCAGACCTCGAGATGCCCTTTATCGCCCCAAGTCGACCTTGCAGGTTCGAGCGTTTGTTGCGTTGGATGGTCGGCGAGAAATTCGCTCGGCGTTGTGAGCCGAAAATCTTCGTTCGCCGCTTTGCGAATGAAAAGCTCGAGGAAGTGCAAACCTTCGAACCACCAGTGCCCAAACAATTCTGCGTCAAATGGTACGACAACGATCGGATCGAAGTTGAGCGCGCCAAGAGCCTGAAGCTGCCTCCTTCGTTGTTCGAGAAAATGCGAGGCGTGCCCGTCCGCGGCTTTTTCCGCTGCGTCGCGATCGTAGAGATCTTTTTCAACGCTCTGTCCGGTGATGCGATGATATTTTACGCCGGAGAATTTCCTGGTTCCGCGCGCAACCGGCCCGAGATGGTCCATCGGAAGATCGAAACCGATATCCCGATAGAATTCCCGGTAGGCTGGATCGCCCGGATAACCTTCCTGCGCGCTCCAAACCTGCCGGCTCGAATCGCGGTCGCGCGCGAAAACTGCCGGTCCCGCTGGCGTGTAACACGGCGCATAAATCGCGCGCTGTGGTCGCCGCTTTCCGTAAATCAAACCGTGCGCATCGAGAATGAACCAACGCAGGTTAGCTTCTTGCAAAATTGATTCCAGGCCGGGCGCGTAGGCGCACTCGGGCAGCCAAAAACCAATTGGATCGACATCAAAAACATCGACATACGCATCTCGTCCGATCAAAACCTGTGCGCGCATTGCTTCGCGCGAATGCAGTGGAAGCAGAGCATGGGTCGCGGCGCAGGCGATGATTTCGAGCGCGCCGGTTTCTCGCAATTTCCGAAACGCGGCCAGCAAATCGCATTTCCATTGCTCGACAAAGAGACGTCGGCTTTCCGAAAACATTTCGGAATAAAATTCGGCAAGCTTGCGAAGTTGCGGTTGATCCCGGCTACGCTCGATTTCGCGCGCTGCGAGATCGAGCAAAAGATCGATATGTTGCACGTAACGCTCGCGCAAAAGCTCGTCTTGCAGCATCGCGCAAAGCGTCGGCGTAATCGACATCGTGAGCTTGAACGGGATGGCGTCGCTCATCAACCGCTGCATCATGGCCAGCAACGGAATGTAAGTCTCGGTAATCGCCTCGAACAACCAATCTTCTTCGAGAAAATGTTCGTGCTCGGGATGCCTAACGAACGGCAGATGCGCGTGCAGCACGAGCGCGAGAGAACCCATCGGATTTAAGATTTCAGATTGCAGGTTTCAGGATGAACACGAGTTCCCGCTGAAATCCTTAAATCGCTAAATGCCTACAGTGTCCGGCAAAAATCCTGGAAACGATCCAACCCTTTTTTGATGACGTCGATGCTTGTGGCATAACTGAGCCGGACGGTGCGATCGTCGCCGAAAGCAGCGCCGGGAATAACGGCGACACTTGCTTTACTCAGCAAGCGATCGGCGAAGTTCTGCGAAGTCAGTCCGAGCTGGCTGACGTTGACGAGCACGTAGAACGCGCCCTGCGGCCTGACCGCAGTCACGTTTGGGATCTTCGAGACGCGATCGAACATATAATTGCGGCGCATGTCGAACTCCTCGCGCATGTCGGCGAGGGGTTGTTGGTCGCCTTTCAAGGCGGCGAGCCCGCCATATTGCGAGAAGGAGGAAGGATTCGACGTGCTGTGGCTTTGAATCGAATCCACGGCTTTCGCCACCGCTTCCGGCGCAGCCAGATAACCAAGACGCCAGCCCGTCATCGCGTACGATTTGCTGAAACCGTTGACTGTGATGGTGAGATCGTACGCCTCCTTGGAAAGCGAGGCGACGCTCACGTGCACCGCATCGTCGTAAACGAGTTTCTCGTAAATTTCGTCCGACAAAATGTAAATGTCTTCCTCGGCGGCGACATCGACGATCGCCTGCAATTCCTCGCGCGTGTAAACCGCGCCAGTCGGATTGCACGGACTGTTCAGGATCAACATCTTCGTCCGCGGCGTCATCGCGTTTTCAAAATCTGCCGCGCGCATTTTCCAGGCGTTGCGTTCCATCGTCGGCACAATCACCGGTTCCGCGCCGGCCAGCTTCACCATGTCGGGATAACTGACCCAATACGGCGCCGGGATCACGACTTCGTCGCCCGGCTGACAGGTGGCGAGTACCGCGTTGTAACAGGCATGCTTCGCGCCGTTGCTCACTACGACCTGGGTGGCGCGATAATTGAGCTGGTTGTCGGCCGCCAGTTTTTCGGCAATCGCCTGACGCAATTCCGGAATTCCGGAACTCGGCGTATATTTCGTAAAGCCGGCTTCCAGCGCCGCAATCGCCGCCGCTTTGATGTGCTCAGGCGTATCGAAATCAGGTTCGCCCGCGCCGAAACCGCAGACATCGATTCCCTCGGCTTTCATCGCTTTCGCTTTGCTGTCGATCGAGAGCGTGAGGGAAGGGGTCAGTTGAGCGGCGCGCGCGGAAATTTCCATGTTGAGGGTATGAGTTTGCAAAATTTAAGGAGCGCACACTATTGGCGACGGTAGAAGTTTTCAATCAAAGGTTTGAAATTGTTCTCGCTCACCTGGACGATCGCCATCTCGCGCTCGGCATTGTCCACCGAATCGGAAGCATGCGCGGCGTTGATCATGATGGTCTGTCCAAATTCCTTTCGAATTGAGCCCGGTGGGGCCTTGGCCGGATCAGTCGGCCCGAGCACGTCGCGGATCTTGCCGACTGCGTCTTCGCCTTGATAAACGATGGCGATGCATTTTTCGGTGCCGGGTGCATTCCTTTTATCGGGCGAACATTCACTTGGTCTCATTCCGGCCATGAATTCGACGATGCTCTCCCAGTTATCGCGACCGCTAATCTGGCCCAGTTTCTCCTCGAGGACCGGCAGCACGGGTCCGTAGAACTCCTCTGCCTGCGCCACGCTCATGCGATGAACCTTGAAGCCGATAATGTAGAGGCCGGAGCGCGAAAAAACTTCAATGACTCCACCCGGCCGCAAGTTTGGAAATTTGAAATTATCCGGCTTAATCAGCACGAGCGTCTTCTCGATCTTTGCGGTTTTCGGGAAAGTGATCACCCGATCGAGAAGTCCACCATCGACATCGGAAAATTCCGCCCAGAGTTTCAAATCGCGTTCAACTGCTTTTGCCTCGAACGCCGCCAGCACTCCTGGCTCAAAGTAAGTCGCTTTGCCGGAGCCATCGGCGATGTAATCGCCGAACGTGTCGCGAATTGTTTCGCCGCTCGTTCGCTCGTGCACGATATGTCCGACGGTGCGGTGAATCTTTTCCACTGCGTCGGGACCACGAAAAACCAAAAACAACACGCGCGGCCACTGGCCATTAATGTTGCCGGTGAAATTTTTCAGCACGTACTCACGAATCAATTCCTGCGTTGCGCGATGACGCGCATCGGTTTCGGTCACGATCGTTTCTGCGTAGCGGTTCGCCAATTCCGCGCTCGGCGCGAACATACGCCCCCCCACCAGATCGAGACCCGTGCGCGAGATCAGCCGCGCGATGATCCCGCCGGTGCGCGATTTGCGCATCGAATACGGCGTGACAATGGCGTAGGATAGTTCTTCGGCCTGCATGATTTGGTCGAGCGGCTTAAGATTAAACCGCGTCGATGCAGAAAAACCGAAGCCGCTGAACGGTGCGAGAACCTAGCCGCCGCTCTTCTCTCGCGTCAACTGCGTTTTGGGGGAGTGGTCGCCGCGGCGACTTGGGTCGGCGTCTCGCCGAAACGAACTCTTGCCGGTCGATCTTATTTTTTCTCGGCGTCCTGTTCCTTCATCTTCGCCATCTTTTGCGCAAGACCGGCGGAGTATTTCTCGTACTGGACGTTATCGACGGTAAAAGTTCCTTGCATGTAATTCGAGTTTTCGAATGCCCAATTTTGGTCGGCGTCGTTATAGGCCAGCTTTACGGTTCGGCCTTGTTGGTATTCGTGATGAACAGGATCAGCGCCGGGAGGATTGACGATTTTCGGTGAATTGCCGAGGCCGCCTTCCAACAAATGGCCGCGGAAGTTGCCGTATTGCCCGAGAGTGATTTCGTGGTCTTTGCCTTCAATCTTTCGCGAGATCGCCACATAACGAGTCTCGGTTTTTTTTGAAGCGGTTCCCGGAAGGATCTTGGCCGCGATCGCTTCCAAGGCTTTCCGCTGTTCAGGAGTCGCCTTTTCATCGATGTAAGTGTAGGAAAAATTCCAATTACCAAATGAGCTCATCATCGTTTGGCCTTCCGGGCTCTGTCCCATGTTCGCCATCGCCAGGCCGTCGAGTTTCACTTTTCCGTAATTCCCTTTTTCAATGAAGAGCACTTGGCCGCCGCCGCAGGTCATCTTGGTCGGTTTGGAATCGAACCAACACGGGCAAGCAGCGTCGCAAGAACAGGCTTCCTCGAGTTGTCCGGTAATTTTCCACGGCGTTTTATCCTTGGGTGGATCGGCAGCTCGAACCAAGCCAACAAAACAGAAAAGCGCAGCGAGAGCGCTGGACAATGAGAGAGTGAGCAATTTCATTTTCATAGCTTGAGAAGCTACCGCCCGGGCCTGTCGGGAGACAAGCCGATTCTGCGGCGCGTTCCTAGCTCACAAATTCGGTCGCGAAAAGGCCTTCGCGGCCGGTTCGACAAATAGCGGCCAAAGCGTAAGATCGACATCTGCAAAAAAGTCGGCGACAACTGGAACCGTCCTCGTCGAAGCTAGTTTAGAGATATAATATGCTCATAGTAATGACTACCAGCGCTACGCAACGCGAAATCGACGGCGTTGTGCGCGTGATCGAGTCTCTCGGATTTCGCGCGCATCCGATGCCGGGCGTAACGCGTACGGCGATCGGCGTGACCGGCAATCCGGGCACGGTGAACATTGGTCATTTCGAGAATCTGCCGGGCGTGGCCGAGGCGGTCCACGTGACCAAGCCGTACAAATTGACCGCGCTCGATCTGCGGCCAGAAAGAACAATTGTCGATGTTGGCGGCGCGAAAATCGGCGACGGGTCACTTGCGATCATCGCCGGACCGTGCGCGATCGAAAGTCGCGAGCAAGCTTTTTCTGTTGCCGAAATCGTGCAGCGCAGTGGCGCAAAGTTCTTCCGTGGCGGCGCGTTCAAACCCCGCACTTCACCTTATACGTTTGCTGGACTCGGTGAAGAAGGATTGAAGATTCTGGCTGACGTTCGCGAAAAATTCGGACTCAAGGTCGTGACCGAGGCGCTAGATGAATCGACCGTCGATCTGGTCGAAAGATACGCCGACATGATTCAAATCGGTTCCCGCAACATGCAGAATTTTACTTTGCTGCGACGTGCGGGACGCTCGCGATTACCGGTTCTATTGAAGCGCGGGATGGCTGCGACCCTGGAGGAATGGTTGCTCGCGGCCGAGTACGTGATGGCGGAAGGCAATTACCAGATCGTGCTTTGCGAACGTGGCGTGCGCACCTTCGCGCAGCACGCGCGCAACACGCTCGACCTGGCGGCAATTCCGGCGGTGCGGCGAATCTCACATCTGCCGGTGATTGTCGACGCCGCGCACGGAACGGGCCGAAGTTACATGGTGACGCCACTGGCGCGCGCCGGCGCGGCTGTTGGGGCCGATGGTCTGATGGTCGAAGTGCATGCGCGACCTGAGCAAGCGCTGTCGGACGGCGCGCAGACGCTCACGTTCGACGAATACGAGCAAATGGTGAACGAAGTGCGCGCGATTCACAAAGTCATCGCGTAGGCCGGCGTTAAATTCGCAAAAAACAGCGGGTGACGAGGCTCGAACTCGCGACGTCCTCCTTGGCAAGGAGGTGCTCTACCACTGAGCTACACCCGCGTTTTTGAGCGGGAAGCAATAATGTCCACAGGCCTCCGCAGCGCAACATTTTAATTGCTCCGGTGGCCCAAGGATTCTCGAAATTTTTGAATCCAAATTGGGCGGCGACTGCATCTCACCCCCAAAGGATCACTATGAAAACACTGTTTATTGCCTGTATTTTCTCGGTTGCGCTCGCGCTTGTCGTCTTTGGTCAAAATCCGACGGCGACGCAAGCGACTTCGCCTGCACCGGCGACATCGATGGCTCCGCCACCGGCTGCGACCGCCGCGTCTGCAAATGATTTAGCAGACAAGATTCAGCAGCGGATCGAAAAGAGATTTAAGAAAGGCGCTCACATCCGTGTCGAGACTGACAGTAATGCGGCTCCGGATAGGCATGAAGAGTCGGGCGACATTCCGCCGCAAGTGATTCCAATTGTCGCGATCTCCGTGTTGGCTGTATTTGGCGCGCCGGTTCTGATCGTTGCCGCGATCATGTATTTCGGTTTCTCGAAAAACCGAATGATGCATCGAACGATCCGAATGATGGTGGAAAAAGGCCAGCCAGTGCCGGCCGCTTTGCTCGCGCCGCCCGCACCGGCGCAACGCCAGCGCTCCGACATGCGTCGGGGAGTTGTCCTCGTCATGGTCGGTTTGGGACTCATGCTCTTTCTCGGAGCGGTCAGTGATTGGGAAGACGGAGTCTGGAGCCTCGGCATCATACCGTTCCTGATCGGCGCGGGTTATCTGCTGGTGTGGAAACTGGAGGGAAAGAAGGACATTCCGCCACTGCCGCCGGCGCAGTAGCATCGAGACGTGGAGCTAACTGATGCGGACCTCGTCGCTCGAGTTCTTGTCGATGACGACCAGCACGCTTTTGGCGAGCTGGTCCGCCGGCATCAATCGGCTGTCCGAGGTCTCCTCCGCCAACTTACCCGCACTGACCTCGCCCTCGCCGACGATCTGGCACAGGACACTTTTATCCGCGCCTACAAACACATCCGCAGTTTTCGTGGTGAAGCGCGGTTTTCGACCTGGCTTTATCGGATTGCCTACAATTGCTTTCGGGAAGACGCGCGCCGCCGAAAAGAGCTGGTCGGCATCGATGAAGAACAATTACAGGCCGAGGCAGATCCGCAGACTGTCGATCCTGGTCTAAGACATGATCTTATGCATGCTCTAAGCTCGTTGCCGCTGCGTGAGCGGTCGGCAGTTTTGCTTTGCTGCCAAAACGGTTTATCGCACGATGAAGCGGCGCGTGTCTTGGACATTCCGCTTGGGACGGTGAAAACAAATGTGTTGCGCGGTCGGGAGAAATTAAAGAAAATGCTGGCAGCTTGGGGACCTGATTGAGATGGACGAAAAGAGCCAGGAAGATTGGTTGAATCGACAACTGCGGGAGGCCGCGCCGTACATCGATGACGACGGGTTCACGACGCGCGTCCTCCAGAAATTGCCGGCGGCGCGACCGCAGCGACAATCGCTCCGTGCGGCAATTCTACTTGGAATCACATTACTTGGCAGCGCGATCGCTTACACGCTCTCGGATGGCGGTCGCTTCATTGCAGTAGAGATGCAGCGTTTAGCGGTGTTACCGTCGCTCTGGCTAATTGCGCTCGCGCTCGCTAGCGGAATCTTAGTTATGGCTGGCGGACTTATCGCGGCGATATCTAAGACGAGGCAACTGCAACCTTAGATATCTAGGCGTTGCATTTTCGGCCTTGCGCGCGAAGGTGAGCAATGTTTACGAATATTCCGAGCGCGACTCTTAGACAGCTCGTTAAACTTTCGGAGCGCAAAGAAGCGCTCATGGGCCAAATCCAGGAAATCGATCGCGAGATGGTTCAATTGCAAAGCAAATTCGGCGTCCCGTCCGCGAGCACGAGCCGGGGCGCGCCAGTAACGGTCTCGCGCGTGGCGCGCAGGCCAAGTGGCAAGGCCCGCACAAAACGCGGAGCACTTAAAGATAAAATTGTTCGAGCATTGCGCTCGGCGGAAGGAAAAGGAGCAACGGTTCGTGAACTTTCAAAGAAACTTGGGGTGCCAAGCGCGAATCTTTACGTTTGGTTCCATGGCACCGGCAAAAACGTTCGCGGTATCAAAAAGATCGGCGTCGCGAAGTACCGACTTACAAGTTAATCAAGCAGCGCAAAGTTCGCGCGCCTGCCGGACGTCGGCATTGATCTGTCGGGCGAGCGCTTCCACACTCTCGAACTTTCGTTCCGGTCTAAGATAGCGGACAAATCGGACTTCGAGATCTTCGCCATAAATATCGCGTTCGAAATCGAGAAGATGAATTTCGAGGAGGCGTTGCGATTTGCCGCCACTGACTGTTGGTCGATAACCGAGATTTACCACGCCGTGATATAAAACTCCCTCAAACCATGCTTCGGCGAGGTAAACTCCATTCGGCGGAAATTGCTCGCTGTGTGCGCTCAAATTAGCCGTCGGAAATCCAATTTTCGTTCCGAGCTGGTCGCCCCGCGTGACTGCGCCGAGAATGGTGTAATCGCGGCCGAGCATTTCCGCCGCCTTCGCCAGGCTGCCTGCTTCGACCGTCTGGCGAATCGCAGTGCTGCTCACGACCGCGCCGTGGACCATCACGGGCGGGATTCCGACGACGTTGAAATCAAAATGCGCGCCGAGCGTTTTTAGAAGGTCGAGATTTCCGCGTCGATCTTTGCCAAAGGACCATTCATGGCCGACACAGATTTCCCGCAGCGGTTTCGAGTGCGTGACGAGTTGCTGCACGAAATCCTCCGGAGAGGTAGCTGCGAATTCGCGGTTGAACTCGATGATCAATAAATGCGAGACGCCGAGAGCGCGAATCAACGCGATCTTGTGCTGGGTGGCGGTGAGCAGATGAGGCGCGTCGCGGGGGCGGAGCACCTTTGCTGGATGCGGATCGAACGTTACGACAACCGACGTTCCTTCCGCCGCGTGCGCATGTTGGGCGGAGGTGGAGATGACGGCTTGATGCCCGCGGTGCACACCATCGAAAACGCCGATGGCTAGAAACAATGGGCCGCGCAACTGGTTCAACTGGGAGATCAACCGCAGAATTTCCATTGTCGGTCCTAACTTAAGCGCCGCGCATGCGTGAAACATCCGGGAGTGTCAGGATCCGGCTAAGAATTTCTTCGCGCGGCCCACGTCTAATCTTATCCACAGTGATGGCTTGATCGACATCGAAGCGCCCAGATTTCACGCGCCGCAGCGATTTGAGATGCCCACCGCAACCAAGTTCCTCACCGATGTCGTGGACATAGGTGCGAACATAAAAGCCTTTGCTGCAAACAACGTTGAAATCGATTTCGGGGAGGGCGATCCGATCAACCGCGTAGCGATAAACGTGGACGAGCCGCGGCTCGCGCTCGACCACTTTTCCTTGCCGCGCCAGTTTATAAAGTGGAATGCCACCGTGTTTGATGGCTGAAACCATGGGTGGCATTTGATAGAAATCGCCACGAAATTTTTCAAAGGCGGCGCGGATTTGGCTTGCCCCCAGCTGGGGAACTGGCCGCCGATCGATCACTTCTCCTTGCCGATCTTGTGTGCTGGTTGTGACGCCGAGCATGAGCGTGCCGGCGTACTCTTTGTCTTCGCTCATCAACAAATCCTGAATCTTCGTTCCGCGCCCGAGTGTAAGGAGCAGCAAACCGGTGGCGATGGGATCGAGCGTGCCGCAATGCCCGACTTTTCTAATCTCGAGCTTGCGCCGAATAAGCGCGACCACGTCATGCGACGTCATGCCCTCGGCTTTGTCCACGAGCAAGACGCCATCAGGAGTCGCAGCCAACGGCATTACAAATTGCCTCCAGAATTTTTTGTTCGACTTCAGCGAGAGAACCCCGCACGCGTGCACCTGCCGCCAGAGTATGTCCACCGCCGCCGAATTTCTGACAGATCGCGCACACGTCTGTCTTTTCACTCTTCGAACGCATGCTCACCCGCACTTTGCCGTCGGGAAGTTCTTCAAAAAAGACGGCGACAATAACTCCGCGGATGGCGCGGAGATGATCGATTAAGCCTTCATTGTCTTCGGGAAGAACGCCGAGCTCGGCCGCGGTTTCTAAACTCAGGCTAAAACTTGCGACGCGACCTCCGCCTTCAAAGCGCATGGTGCGCAGCAGCTCGCGCAACAATTCAACTCGACGCCGTGGATAGTTCTCATAAACCTGCTGATTGATTTGTCCAACATCGACGCCGGCGCGCACGAGCTCCGCCGCGATCTCAAAGGTTCGAGCGCTGGTGTGCGGATATTGAAACGATCCAGTGTCAGTGGAGATCGCGACGTAAAGATTTTCCGCGATCGCGCGATCGAACGGTAAGCGCTCGCTTGTGATCAGCTCGAAGAGAATTTGTCCGGTCGCCGGCGCGGCTGGATCGACATAAACCAGGTCGCCATAGCCTGGATTGCTCGGGTGGTGATCAATGTTGATCCAAATTTTTGCCGTACGAATGGCCTGGAACGCGGTTCCCAGCCGATTTTGAATCGCCGTGTCAAGTGCGATGGCAACATCGACGTCTTCCGCGCCGGAGGGCGGCTTGGTTAATAATTGCGCGCACGCAAGAAAGGAATATTTCTCGAGCATTCCATCTTCATTCCACACGCGAATGTCTTTGCCGAGTTGCTTGAGCGAAAGAGCAAGGGCGAGCTGGCTGCCGAGCGCGTCGCCGTCGGGACGCACGTGACTCAGGATGACGAAACGCTGATGCTCGCGGAGCGCCCGGCCGATTTCCTCGAACGTGGATCTGGCCGCGCTCACTCGTGCTCGGTGTGGGGCGTTTCGATCTCTTGCAGAATCTCGATCACGCGAGCCCCGCGCTGGATGGAATCATCGAGATGAAAAACGAGATGCGGTGTGTATTTCAAAACCACACGACGCGACAGCTCAGCTTGCAATGCCGGGCGATGTGCCTCCAGTTTATTAATGACGCTCGCGCCGTCGGTCGATCCGAGAACGCTGACAAAAACGTGCGCATTTTTTAAGTCGGATGTGACATCGACATGGTTGATACTGACCAGTGCGCTCTCGAAAGTCACTTCGCGCGCGATACTGTTGCTAAGCTCACGTTTCAAGAGTGCGTTGACGCGTAATTGTCGATGTTTCACGGGCGAATCAATGGAGTAATGGAGTAATGGAGTAACGGAGTCGCCATCAGTCATTACTCCATCAGTCCACTACTCCTTCGTTTTAGAGTTTCTGCGCGACCTGCTCGAGTTGATAGCACTCGATGATGTCGCCTACTTGATATTCGCTGAAGTCGCCGAGCTTGATGCCGCATTCCAGACCGGAACGCACTTCTTTCACGTCGTCCTGGAATCGGCGCAGCGTCGAAATTCCGCCGTCGTAAACCGGCTGGCGTTTCCGCAGGACGCGAGCGCGGGCGACGCGGGCGACGCGACCATCGGTTACGAGACAACCGGCGACAATGCCTCTGCTCAATTGGAAAACCTGTTTCACTTCGGCGTGACCGATGACGGTTTCTCGATGTTCGGGATCGAGCAGGCCGGCCATGGCTTCTTTGATCTGGTCGATCAATTCGTAAATGATGCTGTAGAGCTTGACCTGGACGCCTTCGCGTCTTGCCGCCGAAACCGCCATGCTCTCGACCTTGATGTTGAAACCGATCACGACGGCATTTGATGCGCTCGCCAGCAGAATGTCCGATTCCGAAATCGGTCCTACCGCTGAGTGAATAATTTCGAGATCGATTTTTTTGCTTTCGATTTGTTTCAACGCGCCCACGAGCGCTTCGACCGAGCCCTGCGCATCGCATTTCAAAACGATGCGCAGAATCTTTTTCCCCTCGGCCGCTTCGAGCAAACTCTCCAGCGTGGCGCGTTCCGGCACGGTCAATTTGTCCGCGCGTTTCGTCTGCAAACGTTCCTCGCTCAAAGTTTTCGCCGACCGCTCCGATTCCATGACCAAAAATTCATTGCCGGCATTCGGCAGACCGGTGAAGCCAAGCACTTTTACCGGCGTCGATGGCCCAGCCTTCTTGATCGGCTCACCGCGATCGTCAAGGAGCGATTTCACTTTTCCGCTGTAATCGCCGCAAATAAATGCGTCACCGATTTTCAAGGTCCCCATTTGGACAATGACCGTGGCCGTGGGACCGCGGCCGGCTTCCACTTGCGCTTCAATCACGGTGCCGCGCGGCGTGGCGGTGGGTGAGGCTTTGAGTTCCATCACCTCCGCCTGCAACGCCATCATTTCCAGCAAGTGATCGATGCCAATGCCTTTGGTGGCGGAGACCGGGCAGACAATCGTTTCGCCGCCCCAATCTTCCGGCGCGAGCTCTTGTTCCTGCAATTGCTTCTTGACCCGGTCGATATTGGCCGAAGGCAAATCAATCTTGTTGATCGCAACCATGATCTTCACGTGCGGCGCCGCTTTGGCGTGACTGATTGCTTCGAGCGTTTGCGGCATTAGGCCATCGTCGGCGGCGACAACGAGGACGACGATGTCGGTGACGTTGGCGCCGCGGGCGCGCATCGCGGTAAAGGCCGCGTGGCCGGGAGTGTCGATGAAAGTGATTTTCGTTCCTTTGTAATCGACGCTGTAGGCGCCGATGTGCTGCGTGATTCCGCCCGCTTCGCCGGCCGTGACCCGAGTTTTCCGGATCGCGTCGAGCAGCGACGTTTTGCCGTGATCGACGTGACCCATGAACGTAATGATCGGACCGCGCGGCTTGAGCTCCTCCTCCTTCTCGATGACCGGCTTTGGCGGCGCGACAACGACCTGCTCGATTTTATGGACGCCGGCGCCTTTTTCCCGGCGCTCTTTTTCGAGGACGAATCCGTGGTTCTCGCAAATCTTTGATGCGATGTCGGGCTCGATGGTTTGATTGATGTTCGCGAAAATGTTGAACGTCATCAGTTCTGCGATGAGCTGATGCGGTTTTAGGCCGAGCTGAGTGGCGAGCTCTTTAACAATGATCGGCGGCTTGATGTGAATGATCTTCTGCGGCTCGAGTTCCAGCTCGGGCGGAGCCGCAGCCGCCGGCGCAATCGTACCATCCACAATCGCACTCGGTGCCGCCCCTTGCGCATCCGCTTTGGCACCAAGTACAGGCGTCCGCTCGGCTTTAGGTGGAATGGACGGCGCCTCCAGGGACGCCCGAATCCGTGAAATCGGCGGGAGTACGACGCCCTTTGCTGCGCCGTCTTCACGTTTCTTGCGCGGTTTTTTTTCGTCGATAAGCGAAACACTCTCGATAACCGGGCGTGGCGCGGGCCTCGAGGGGGCGGTTGCCTCGGGACTCGCTGGACTTTTCGCTGGCGCGGCGTCGGCGCGCGGGGGTTTTGCGGGCGATGCTACTTTGTCGCTCTTTGCCGCCTTGGCTTTCGATGCAGTCGACTTGGGGGTTCTGCCCGCGGTGGGTTTGCGAACCGCCTTTTTGATCGTCGTCTTTGTTGGCATCTCTGTTCCTCTAAAACTTCGCTCATGGCTCGAGCGTTTTAAGCGGAGCCATTTTTCTGCGCGCCATCTTGTCGATGGATCGCCTCGTGGATTTCGCGCGCCTTTACTTCGTCGATTGCGAGGATGTCCACAAAATCCTGTACGTCCGCAGCGCGCAAGCCTTCCAAATTCGTAAAGCCCGATTTCACGAGCGTCAGTGCCTGTTCCCCCGTGATCGGGAGCGCGGCCGCAAGCGTCTGGGCGGCTTGGGCAACTTTTTGTTCAACCGCGGTTGTGGCCGAAGTGTCCCTGTCGATATTGATTTCCCAACCGGTGAGGCGCGAGGTCAAGCGCGCGTTCTGTCCTTTTTTTCCAATGGCGAGCGAAAGTTGATCTTCGTCCACCGAGATCTGCGCACTTTTCTTCTCCGTGTCGAAGACGAGGTTCTTAACCTTGGCCGGCTTGAGCGCTTCGAGCACAAATTGTTTCGGATCCGAGCTCCAGCGAATGATATCGACCTTCTCATTGTTCAGCTCGCGCACGATATTTTTGACGCGCGAACCGCGCATGCCAACGCACGCGCCAACCGGATCGACTTTTTCATTCGCGCTCCAAACTGCGATCTTCGTCCTGTAACCAGCCTCGCGCGCGATCCCGCGAATCTCGACCGTGCCATCGGCGATCTCGCTCACTTCCAACTCAAAAAGCCGGCGCACAAAATTGGGATGGCTACGTGAAACGATGATTTCTGGGCCGCGAATTCCGTTCTCGACCGCGACGACATACGCGCGAAGCCGGTCGCCTACGTTGTAGTCTTCCACGACGACGCGCTCGCGTTGCGGCATGATGGCTTCGAATTTTCCAAGATCGAGAATCACATCCGAGCGATCGAAGCGCCGCACGGTGCCGCTCACGATTTCCCCGGCGCGATCCTTAAACTCCTCATAAATCATTTCCTTTTCGACCTGGCGAATGCGCTGCATCATCGCTTGTTTAGCGGTCTGCGCGGCGATACGGCCAAAGTTGCGCGGCGTGACTTCCATCTCGACGGTGTCGCCGATCTTCGTGTCGGGCTTGATCTTAAGTGCTTTGGCGAGCGCGATTTCGTCTTGCGGATTTTGCACGTTTTCGACAACAACCAAGTTTGCGAGTGCACGGATGTCACCGGATTTTGGATCGATGTCGATGCGCAAATCGCGAGCCGCGCCCACGCTTTTTTTCGAAGCCGAGAGCAGTGCGTTGGAGACCGCCTCGAGGAGGATGTCGCGTTTGATCCCGCGCTCCCGCTCCAGGTAATCCAGCATGGCGATAAATTCCGCGTTCATAAAAACGTCTAGCCCGCAGACCAAAAGGAGTGGGACACCAATTCCCACTCCGATCAGCGCGGACTAGACCCTGAGTTTAACTTTGTAAGGCGCAGTCGTCAAGTTGTGTAGGTTACCTTGATTTGAACGTTGAACGCTCCAACGTCCAACATCCCAACGTCCAATGCGTTCGCGAGTGAACAGTTTGTTGATCGTGCTCCTAATTTGGGCGGCGATTTATCTGCCGGCGCTTGGTTCGCTCGAGATCAAAGGAGAAGAGGGAAGGCGGATTCTACCGGCGATCCGGATGCTCGAGACTGGCGATTACGTTGTTCCGCGAGTGGGCAGCGCGGCCTACTTTAGTAAACCGCCGCTCGTCAACTGGCTGGTGGCCGCATCGTTCAAGCTCTTCGGACGTCGCAACGAGTGGACGGCCCGCACGCCTTCCGTGCTTTGCGTGTTGGCCGTGGCGATCGCGTTCGTCACGGTCGCGCGCGGCAGTCTCGGAGCGCGTGGATCGACAATCGCTGCGCTGATTTGGTTGACAAATTTCGGCATGATCGAAAAAGGCCGCTTGATTGAGATCGAAGCGCTTTACGTTTCTCTTTGTGCGCTCGCGATGATTTGCTGGCTCAGCTGGTGGGAACAGAAACGCTCTCCGTGGCTGACGTGGATCGTTCCGTGGATCTTTCTCGGGCTGGGTTGGCTAGCAAAGGGGCCGACGCATCTTGTTTTCTTTTATGCCTTAGTTCTGGCGCTGCTTTGGCAAACCAAGCAGTGGAAATCGCTTTTTCATCCCGCGCATTTCATCGGCATTTTCGTGATGCTCGCCATATTTGCGGCATGGGCGATCCCCTTCATTCAAATGACAGTGGGTGAGCGAGTGATGAATAAGTGGTCGGGGCAGTCCCTCGGCCGCATCACGGGAGGGTTTTTCCACTTCTCGGTCTGGATTCTAACCATCCCGCACGCGTTAGTTTATTTCCTGCCCTGGCTACTCTTCTTGCCATTAGTGCGCTTCAACAAATTTCGAGATGATAGACAGCGCGAACTCGCGCGCGCGCTCGCATGGAGTGCCGCGCCGCCGCTTATTGTTATTAATCTCATTCCGGGTGTTGCCCCGCGCTATTCGCTGCCTGTGTTGACGCCGTTTTGCTGGCTCGCGGCGCTGAGTTTTGCAGAGAACGCTTTCGCGCGACCGAGTTGGATGAGCAGGCGAGATAAGCCGCTTTGGTCGCGGGTGGCGGGGCCATTGGTTGGCTTGGCCGTTGCGATTGGGGTGATCGGTTATCCGTTGCTGGCGATTGCCTTGGAGCATCGGCAAAAGGTGAAAAACGTGGCTGCGAAGATGAATGCTGCTATTCCGCAAAAGGAGATTCTTTACGCGGTGGATCCGAATTATCAGCCCTTCTTCTTTTATATGCACGCTCCCGTCAGATATGTAAGCCGTCTCGCAGAGCTTCCGAGTGAAACGCGATATTTCCTGGTGCGGCCGGACAATGAACGGGACGCCCTCGCGAGCGAACAATGGCTGCCTCGCCGCGCTCGATCGATTTTGCGGGTGACAGATTACCGCCACGAAACGGTGATTCTTTTCGTGGTAGGCCCTCCTTGAAAGCCGGCCGGGCCGGATTGACAAATGCGAAATAGTTAGCACGCTAACTATTTCACGATGCCGAAGATCGATCCGGAAACAATTGGCCCGCTACTGGGCGGAACCGCCCGCGCCTGGCGATTGAAGCTGGACGAGCGGCTCAAACCGATGGGCTTGAGCCAGGCAAAGTGGCGCACACTGTTACATTTGTCCGTCGCTCCCGGCCCGCTCACCCAGGCGGAGATCGCGGCGCGGCTCGGAATCGAAGAACCAACGCTGGTGACGTTGTTACATCGCCTGGAAAGCGGCGGTTGGGTGACGCGCAGGAGTTCGCCGCACGATCGCCGTTGCAAAATGGTTCATCTCGGCAGACGGGCGCAGCGGGTGATCGCGCAAATCAATGCCGTGGCGAGTGAGCTTCGACATGAATTGCTCGCCGACATTCCAGCGCCCCAATTGCGGACCTGCATCAACGTGCTGGCACGGATTCGGGAGAGAGCAGAAACGAGCGATAGAGCTTATCGCCGTAGAATGGGAGCGTCGCAGTTTCCGCTGCCGCAGGACGGCCACGGCAAGAACGGAAATGCGATTACAAAGGGAGGGTTGGCGCGCCGCGCGGCGAAATCAAACAAATGAAGACGGCACGCATCAAACGTCACGCTATTCCGTGGTGGGGGTATTTACTCTTTGTTGTGTTGGCCTCTTTCGTTTTGTTTCGAGCGTTTCGCGAGAGAGTGAATTCGGCTAAAGCGGCGCAACCGCCGTCGCGACCGGTGTTGGTGGCGAAAGTCATCACCAAAGATGTGCCCTTGTATCTCGATGAAATCGGCACCTGCGGCGCCTACGAAACCGTTCAGGTGCAGGCGCAGGTGAGCGGGCAGATCATGGCGCGTCACTTTCAAGACGGGGCTGACGTGAAGCAGGGCGACTTGCTTTTCACGATTGATCCGCGGCCCTACCAGGCCGCGCTCGATCAAGCACAGGGGCAGCTCGCCCAAGCACAATCGCAACTTATTCTCGATCAAATTACGCTGAAACGACAGCAGGAATTGCGCACAAGAAATGTGATTTCGCCGCAGGATCTCGATACCGCTCAGGCAACGGTGAAAAGCGACGAGGCCAAGGTGAAAACCGCCGAAGGCGCAGTTGCAGCCGCGCAGGTGAACCTCGATTATTGCAACATTCGCTCGCCGATCAATGGCCGGGCTGGCTTGCGGCTTGTCGATGTTGGGAACATCGTGACTGGCGGAAACGGCGGTGGCGGTGGCGCAGTGCTGCTGACGATTCAGGGGTTGGATCCCATTTACACCGACTTTACTGTTGCCGAAACCGACTTGGCGCTAGTGCGGCGTTATCTCGGCGGCCCAAACGTGAAAGTGGAAACGCGCTCTTCGGATGGGAGCATACCGCCACGTCTCGGCGATCTCTATTTCATTGACACCGCGGTTCAGCCAGGCGCGGGCACAGTGAAAGCGCGCGCCGTTACGCCCAATCCCGACCACGCTCTTTGGCCATTGGAATTTGTGCGCGTGCGTTTCATTCTCGATTTGTTCAAGGACGCGACGCTGGTCCCGTCACAAGCCGTGCAAATCAGTCAAAATGGTCCGTTTGTGTTCGTGGTGAAACCGGACAACACGGTTGATTTGCGACCAGTCAAGCCGGGTCAACGGCAGGATGGCGACATGACCATGCTCCAAAGTGGCGTACAACCCGGGGAAACCGTCGTCGTTACAGGACAGCTTGCGCTCGCGCCCGGGACGAAAGTTGATCCGAAACCATATAACGCACCCCATGAACCCGAGGGCGGTCAAGTCGCCGTTAAAGCTCCGATGTAGAGTCGTTTTTCGAATATGGCCCAAGCAGATCAACCCGATGGTGCAGGAAATCATAAACAGGATTCGCCCTCCCATGCTGCCAAGGATCGACGGCAGTCCGCAAAATTACCCACGGCGGATGCGCGATCAAAAGCAACACCCGGCGCGAAGTTAATCCAGGTCAGTGGCTCTGGGCTTTCGGGACCGTTCATTCGCCGGCCGGTGATGACCGTGCTGTTGACGTTGTCGGTCATCGTCGCTGGGATAGCCACTTACAACAAACTGGCGGTCAACGATCTGCCGGCGGTTGATTATCCGGTTATCCAGGTCACCTGCTCATATCCGGGCGCGAACCCGACGACAATGGCGAACAACATCGCCACGCCGCTGGAGAAACAGTTCCTGCAAATACCAGGCCTCGATATCATCACGAGCGCGAGCACGCAGGCAAATACCTCGTTCACCCTTCAATTCAGTCTCAGCAAAAGTATCGTTGACGCGGCCACAGACGTGCAGGCGGCGATTCAGCGCGCAACCGGGAAATTACCAGTCGATTTGCCCAGCCCGCCGACATTCACAAAAACAAATCCGAACGATCAGTCGATTTATTTGCTCGGTTTACTCTCCGACACGCTGACTGATGGCGATCTCTACAAATATGCGTCCACGGCCGTGGCGCAGCGCATTGCCATCCTGCCCGGTGTATCGCAGGTAAACATCTACGGCGTTCAAAGCGCGATTCGCATCAAAGCCGATCCCGCTGGGCTCGCTTCGCGGGGTCTGACCATGGACGACCTCTCGCGGGCGATCCAAGCTGGAACGGTTTATTCCGGTGCCGGACAATTGGATGGTGCGCACCGCACGTTCGTCCTCCAACCCAACGGCCAGATTGACCAGGCGGAAGGATATCGCAATCTCATTGTTGCACGGAACAAAGATGGTTCGCCGGTTTATTTGCGCGACGTGGCCGAGGTTCGCCAAAGCGTACAGGACGAGCGTCTCTCTCGCACCTTTTGGATGCGCGGTTTTAACCCGCCAGGCTCGGTCGTCGTGCTGGCAGTCTCCCGGCAGGCAGGAGCAAATGCGGTTGAGGTCGCGAATTCAGTCAAAGCGCTCTTCCCCGAGCTGCGTGCGAGCCTGCCCGGATCGATCACACTCGTTCCGGTATTCGACCGATCACAGAGCATCGTTAATTCGGTTGCGGATGTGAAATTCACGCTTGTGATCGCATTTATGCTCGTCGTGATGGTGATCTATGTTTTCCTCGGACGCGCCACAGACACGCTGATTCCTGTGGTTGCGCTGCCGCTCTCGCTCCTCGTCACATTCACGGTGATGTACATGCTTAACTTTTCCATCAACAATCTGACGTTGATGGCGCTGACGCTCGCCATCGGCTTCCTTGTTGATGATGCGATTGTCTTTTTGGAAAATGTCGTGCGACGCGCCGAGCACGGCGAATCGATTGTAAAGGCGGCTTATAACACCGCGGGCGAAATTTCCTTCACCATTCTGTCGATGACCTTGTCGCTCGCTGCCGTTTTCATTCCACTGGTGTTTCTACCCGGTTTGCTTGGACGGATTTTCCGCGAATTTTCCGCCACGATTATAATCGCCATTCTCGCTTCCGGTCTGGTTTCCTTAACGCTGACCCCGCTGATGTGTGCGCGCATTCTTGGCGAACACAAAGCCGGACATAAACGCACACGCATGGAGAAATGGACCGGCGATTTTATCAAACGCGTGATCGCGGCCTACGGTAGGGCGCTCGACAAATTCCTCGATCGCGCCTGGCTGACCGTTCCGATCCTTCTCGGGTGCATTGTCGGGCTCTGGTTTTTCTTCACGCATTTGCCGTTTACATTACTCCCGCCAGGCGACAGCGGTTTTGTGAGAGGCGTCTTCATTGCGCAGGAAGGCTCTTCACCCGCGGAGATGCATGCATATCAGCAACAGGTCAATCAGAAGCTGAAGGATGATCCAAACATTGCGCAGTTTTTCACGCTCGCCGGTTTCGCGGCTCGCACCGCATCGTCGCAGGGACTGGTTTTTGGTTTTCTCAAACCAAGAAGTCAACGCCCGCCAATCGAGCAATGCATTCCGCAATTACAGAAATCGATTAGTTCCATTCCTGGTATTACCGCCATTTTGCAACCCAATCCGGTGCTGCAAATCAATGTCGGTGTGACCAATCAGACCCAGGGCCAATATGCCTACACGCTGAGCGGCATTGTACTCGACGAAGTTTACACGGCCGCCGACCAGTTGATGAACAAGCTGCGCGAGTTCAAGGGTTTTGCGACAGTGCGCTCCGATTACTATAACAATACTCCGAATCTCACCGTCGATATCGACCGTGAGCGCGCTGCCACTTATGGTGTTTCCACATCCGCAGTGGAGAGTTTGTTGCGCACGGCTTACTCGCAGAACTACGTCTATTTGATCAAACAACCCGAAGATCAATATCAGGTCATTCTGGAAGTGCAGGATAACGAGCGTGCGCGGCCGGCCGATCTCGACAATCTTTATGTGCGCAGCAACAGCGGCGGCACAACCAGCGCGAGTGGAGCTGGGGGCGGGGGAATTACCACGACTACTGGCACGGCGGCCAATCTCGTGCCGCTCCGCGCCGTAACATCGACAAAGCAAATCGTCGGTCCGCAGGCGGTCAATCACCTCAATCAATTCACCAGCGTGACCATCAACTTCAACCTGCTGCCGAACGTCGCGATTGGTGACGCGACGAAATATATCGAGGACAGTTTTGCCCAAGTGCAGAGACAATTTCCGACTGTGCAAGCCACATTCCAGGGTGAAGCGCTTGTCTTTCGTCAGTTATTCCAATCGCTACCGCTGCTGCTCCTCTCCGCGATCTTCGTTATGTATGTGATCCTCGGAATTCTCTACGAAAGCTACGTTCATCCGATTACGGTGCTGTTTCCAGCGATCGTGCCGGCGGTCGTTGGTGGGTTATGTACCCTCTGGATTTTTGGATCGACACTGTCGCTCTACAGCGTCATCGGCCTCTTTCTTCTGCTCGGTATCGTGAAGAAGAACGGAATCCTGGTGGTCGATTTCGCGCTGAAACGGATCGATGAAGGACTGAGCCTGCGAGAGGCAATTCACGAAGCCAGCCTCGAGCGCTTTCGCCCGATCATGATGACCACCTTCGCCGCCCTGATGGGCGCTCTGCCGCTGGCGATCGGTTTCGGCTCAGACGCCTCATCGCGACGCCCGCTCGGTCTTGTTATTGTCGGGGGTTTGATTTTCTCCCAGTTGATCACGCTCTTCGTCACGCCGGTCATTTATCTCTGGCTCGAGTGGTTCCAGGAACACGTCCTCGACAAAGTGCCCTTCCTGCGCAGCGCACACACCCATCATGAAGGCGAAACCGAGCCGCATCCCAGCGGGACTGGCGACGGCGAACTCGAACCGATCGGCGCGCACTGAGCGAAACTTCGGTCGCAAAGAATCGACAATAGCAATCCATAAAACTGAATGCATCTCCGTGGTTCGAAAATCGAAATCCAAATCGAATCCCGATTAATAAGATCCAAAACGCCAGAGATCGAGTAAGATTTCGATCCGCCTGAGGCGGATCGCGTTTCGAGCTTCGAATTTGTTTCGGATTTCGGATTTTTGAACTGGCCTCGTAATTAGATCGACATGCGCGCGATGATTCTCGAAAAATCAGGGCAGCCGCTTCGCTCGCATGACACGCCAAAACCGAAACTGGGCGCGGGACAATTGCTCGTTCGTGTTGCCACTTGTGCCGTTTGCCGCACCGACCTTCACATTGTCGATGGCGAGCTGCCGGATCCTAAACTGCCGCTCATCCCCGGGCATCAAATCGTTGGACGCATCGAACAAATAGGCGAGGGCGTCCAGGGATTTTCTGCCGGTGACCGCGTCGGCATCCCGTGGCTGGGCTGGACGGACGGGGAATGCGCTTATTGTCGATCTAAGCGCGAAAACCTTTGCGACCGCGCGAAGTTTACCGGCTACACCATCGATGGGGGTTACGCCGAGTTCACCGTTGCAGACGCGCGATTTTGTTTTCATTTGCCTAACGAATACAACGATGTCGAGGTGTCGCCGCTTTTGTGCGCCGGCATGCTCGGCTACCGCTCCTATCGCAAAACTGGCGACGCGCATCGCCTCGGCGTTTACGGTTTCGGCAACGCCGCGCACTTGATCGCGCAGGTCGCGATTTACCAGGGCCGCAAGGTTTTCGCATTCACCCGACCGGCCGACAAAGCTGGTCAGGAATCTGCACGCCGTCTCGGCGCGGTCTGGGCCGGCGGCTCTGATGAAATGCCGCCGCAAGAACTGGACGCCGCAATTATCTTCGCGCCGGTCGGTGCCCTTGTGCCGGCGGCCCTGCGCGTCCTCGCCAAAGGCGGCATCGTTGTTTGTGGCGGCATTCACATGAGCGACATCCCCGCTTTTCCATATATCGATCTTTGGGGAGAACGCGCAATTTGTTCGGTCGCAAATCTGACGCGCTGTGACGGCGAAGAATTTCTCGAGATCGCGCCGCGCGTTCCGGTGAAAACACAAACGGAGACTTTCCCGCTCGAAGAAGCTAACACTGCTCTGGAAAAATTTCGCTCCGGTCAACTCAAAGGCGCCGCCGTCCTCGTGATCAACACTGACCTTTGACCTCTGATCTTTGGCTTCTGACTTCTAGCGATGAACGCGCAATTCTCTTCCGAAATATCGGACTCCGGAGAATTTCAACGTCAGGAAGATGCTTTCCACGAATGGATTTCGAGTGATGGATCGACATCTTACCCCGCGGTTACGGACCGTTATCATCTTTATGTCTCGCTCGCTTGTCCGTGGGCAAGTCGGACCGTCATCTTCCGGAAGTTGAAAGGACTCGAGGACGCAGTCGGCATGACCGTTGTCGATCCAATTCGCGACGAGCGCGGCTGGGCCTTTCGTGATGGACCGGGTCACAGCATCGATCCGATCAACGGTTTCAAATTTCTCAGTGAAGCCTACGGCGCAACCGATCCGAACTTCGATGGCCGCGTCACCGTGCCGGTGCTGTGGGACAAGGAAACGGAAAAAATCGTCAACAATTGCGAGGACGACATCTGCCGCATGTTCAACGACGCCTTCAACGCGGTCGCGCGAAATAAAGATGTCGATTTTTTTCCAAAAGAGATCGAGGCCGAGCACGCGAAGCTTTGCGATTTTCTCTACGACAACGTGAACAACGGCGTTTACAAGGCTGGCTTCGCCACGCGCCAGCGACCCTACGAAATTTCTTGCAAGAAAGTTTTCGAAGCGCTCGACGAGTTGGAGAAACGTTTATCGAGAAGCCGTTACTTGTTGGGCAATCGCATCGTCGAAGCCGACTGGCGCCTTTTCTGCACACTTGTGCGGTTCGACGTCGTCTATCACGGTCACTTCAAGTGCAACATCCGCCGCATCATCGATTACCCCAACCTGCAAGGTTACTTGATGGATCTCTATCAGCAGCCGGGCATTGCCGAGACCGTCAACTTCGATCACATCAAGCGCCACTACTACATGACGCACGAAAAAATTAATCCGACGCGCATCGTCCCCATCGGCCCTGCGCTCGACCTTATGCGACCGCACGGACGCGAGAAGCGCTCAAGCTGATAAGGAAGCCGAAGGTGGATATTCTACTGCAAATAGTCGCGCGGCTCGATTAATTGGAAGCCAGGCCTGTTTGCACGAAATCGCGGAGCCAGTAGGCGGGGCCGGAACCGAAAACGACGAGCAGGCGGCCAGCCGGCCGTGCGATCTGAATGAGCTTCGCAAAGATTTTCGCGTTGCGCAGATACCAGGCGCCGTTCACATGCGCGCCCGGCTTGCTCGGTCGCGTTGCCCAACCGCGGTAGCGCGTAATAGAATTCGCGCTGATCGGCGTTGATGCGCGCCCGGATCGTTCACATGCGCGAGCATTTTCTTCACCGGCGTGGTCTTCTGCTCGGCTTCCATCTGTTTCATCGCGACAGTGGACGAAGGGCGAATCCCGGTGCAATTTTCCGCGCAGCGGGTTCAAAATGGGTGACGATCTAACAAAGACATTGTCCAAGCCGGCTAAAAGCTTGCGTATTTTGGTTGTCGAGGATCACGGGGAAACGCTCCAGGTCTTGTCCCGTCTCCTCAGTCATTTCGGTCACGAAATTTCGGTCGCCGATTGCACACAGAGCGCGCTGCAGATTGTCCAATCGAAAGAGTTCGACGTCGTCTTGTGCGACATTGGCTTGCCCGATGGGAGCGGCTACGACGTGATCTCTCAGGCCAAACGAAAACAACCCGTGAAAGGCGTAGCCCTTACTGGATTCGACAACGACGAAGATATCAGGCGAAGCAGAGAAGCCGGCTTCGATTTTCATCTCACCAAACCGGTGGACTTCCACGAGCTGCGCACTGTTCTGCGCCAGATCGCTTCCTAAGGAGCGCTCATTGCAGCTCGCCGTGGCCGCGGAGGTCTGATCTGAGTTTGCAGCAGCGAATCGATCAATGAATTTCTGGAGGGATTTGAAATCATGGGACTAAGATCAGGTGGCGAGAGGCCCAAAAATATTTGCATGTTTTTGCATTTTTTGCTTGCAATGTAGATCGCATTCTGCCAAAACGGCGATTCTACGGAGGGAAACCATGAATAGGACAATGAAAACAATTCTCGCAATTTTTGCAGGCGGCCTCCTTTTGTGCCAGCAAACGCAGGCAGATCCCGTCACCGGAGCCATCGAATTCTTCGGTAGCGCCAGCGCTTCGGGCCCTAGCGGTCCGCCAGACACGATCCACTTTACCAATCCGTGGCACACGCTGGCGGCAACTGGCAGCTACGCCGTTGTTCTCACTGGAACGGACACCACGTTTAATGACTTTACCTTCACTGGCGACGGCAGCGCCGCTACGCTTGTTCTTCCGGACATGCCAGTATGGACGTTTACCGTCGGTCCAACGACCTACTCCTTTGACCTTCTTGCCTTAACAAACGGGCACGTGGACGCCGGTTCGATGGCATTCACCGGAACCGGCATCGCGCATATTACAGGCTTCGACGATACCCCCGCTTCGTTCGCGCTCCAAGGCGCCGGGACCGGCTTTGACTTCACACTCTCGAGCTCCACAACAGCGACTATACCTGAAGGCAGCACAACGGTTCTGCTCGTCCTCGGATTGGTGCTGGTTGGGATCGTGACGTTGCGTCAAAAACTGGCAGCATAAGCAGGCCGGCTCTCTCTGGTAAGCCGCATTGATGGTCAGGACTCGAGAATAGCGCAGCACTCTGTTCTCGGCCAGATCGCGTCCTAAGAAGCCGCCCCGTGGCGCGACCGCTGTGGCCCCCGCCTGATCTGAATTTGGAGCCCCGAAAGCTTCCGGGGTTGCCGCTCCAGAATCAAATCGCGAATCGCTCTCGAATTCTGTTTTGAAATCGTAAATCGGTAAATCCAAAATCGAAAATGTTGTCGTCCCCGCAGTTCAACGGATTTCTCATCGAATGAACCAAGAACTGAACTTTTCAGACCCAACATGGGTCGAAGCATTTATGAAGATGAAAAAAAGCAGAACCTTGACGGTCGGCTTCGCACTTGTCGTGGCCGCAGTGATCAAAGTCCAGGCGCAGCCGAGTGAAGCTCAACTGATGAAAGAAACGAAGGTGACAAAGAGTCAGGCCGAAAAGACCGCACTCACGAAAGTTCCTGACGGAATAATCAAGAGCGCGGAACTCGAAAGGGAACATGGGCTCTTAATTTGGTCATTCGACATCGCAAAACCAGGCACGAAGAGAATTACGGAAGTCCAAGTCGACGCGAAAACCGGCAAGATCGCCTCGGTCAAAATCGAAACTCCAAAGGATCAAGCGACTGAAGCCGCCGCCGAGAAGAAATAATCGATCCGGAGCGATTTCGCCGGACAACCCGTGGACGACGCTGGTGCGCGACGTTGCACCGAGATGATCGCCGATGACTTGGCGCAGTTTCATATTCCTGTTGCCTCGCAACAGCCGCTGTAATTTCTAAGCGTCCCCGGCGAGAATCGAACTCGCATTTAAGGTTTAGGAAACCTCCGTTCTATCCGTTGAACTACGGGGACGGATGTACCAGATATCAGATACTAGATTAGCGATTTTCGATTTTCAAAATCGAATTCGAAAACGTCGATCTTAGTGTAGGACTAGGAATCTGCGAAGTCCGCGGTTAAGTTTCTTCGGAGTGCGGCGGTCATCCGCTTTGGCGCAAGGCCATAGCGCGATAAATAGAGCGACGCTACAAATCGCTGGCGATCGCGCGACCTTATCGATACATCTACATTGCACTTGACGCACTGTCCAGCGGGCCGTGCGCACGCGCCACAGGCGCGTGGCTACATCTTTATTTTGGAATCTTCATCCCTAGCTCTTTGATGAGGAAGGCCCAGCGGTCGGCGGTTTCTTCGATGATTTTTGTGGTCGGTTTGCCGGCGCCGTGGCCGGCTTTTGTTTCGATCCGAATCATTACCGGTTTGTCGCAACCTTGCGCAGCTTGCAATGTTGCGGCGAATTTGAAACTGTGCGCAGGCACGACGCGATCGTCGTGATCGGCGGTCGTGATCAGCGTCGGCGGATAACAACAACCTTTGGCGATGTGATGCAACGGTGAGTAGGCATGGAGAAATGGAAAGTCGTCCTTTTTCTCGGAGCTGCCGTAATCGGAAGTCCACGCCCAGCCGATGGTAAATTTTTGGAAGCGCAGCATATCCATCACGCCCACCGCCGGTAGCGTGGCGCCGTAAAGATCGGGCCGCTGCGTCAGGCAAGCGCCGACTAACAATCCGCCGTTGCTCCCACCGCCGATCGCGAGTTTCGATGTCGATGTAAACTTATTGTCGATCAAGTACTGCGCCGCGGCGATGAAATCGTCGAACACGTTTTGTTTGACGTGCAGCATTCCCGCTTCATGCCATTTCTCGCCGTACTCGCCGCCGCCGCGCAGATTTGCCAGCGCGAATATTCCGCCCATTTCCATCCAAACGAGATTGGCCGGACTGAACGAAGGCGTCTCGGAAATATCGAACCCGCCGTAACCATAAAGGTAAGTCGGGTTCTGCTCGCCACGTTTCATTCCCTTTTTGTAGGAGATGAACATCGGTACGCGCGTGCCGTCGGCGCTGTTGTAAAAGACTTGCTCGGTCGTGTAATCGTCCGGGTTGAATTTCACTTTCGGCTGAAAGAGCAGCTTGCTTTGGCGATTGTCGAAGTCGTAACGAAATATCGACGTCGGCGTGGTGAAACTGGTGAACGAATAAAAAGTCTCGCGATCTTTGCGTTTGCCGGTGAATCCGCCGGCCGAACCGATTCCGGGCAGCGCGATCTCGCCATCGGGCGACCCGTCCGGCTTGAATAATTTCACCAGGCTGTGCGCATCTTTCAGATAAACCGCGATGAAGCGGTCGCCAACCACGCTGACGGCTTCGAGCTTATCGCTAGACTCCGGCACCAGCTCGTCCGGCTGTGGCGGGAGCGGTTTGGTCGTATTGACGGAAATGATGCGGCCAAGCGGCGCGTCTAAATCCGTCTGGAACCAGAATGTCGGCCCATCGTTACCGAGAAAAGCGTATTTCGCATCGGCCTTATCGAGCAGCTCGGCGACCTTCGAGTTTGGATCGGCAAGGTGCTTATAGAAGATCCGGTTTTTTGGATCGGTACCGCGCTGCACTGTGATGATGAGATAATGACCGTCGTTGGTCACTTCGGCGTTCAAGAGCCATTCCTTTTGATCGGGCCCCTCATAAATGAGTTTATCCTGCGATTGCGGCGTGCCGAGTTGATGAAAGAACAGCTTATGGTTGTAAACCTGTGAACGGAGTTTGTCTTTCTCATCCGGTTTGTCGTAGCGGCTGTAGAAGAAACCGCTGCCATCTTTTTTCCACGCCGCGCCCGAGAATTTGATCCAGTCGAGTTGATCTGGTCGGTCTTTGCCTGTCTCGACGTCGCGCACCTTCCATTGCTGCCAATCGGAACCGGCGGTCGAAAGGCCGTAGGCGAGAAGTTTCGCGTCATCGCTCACTTCCAATCCGCTCAACGCGATCGTGCCATCTTTCGCGAGGGTATTCGGATCGAGAAGTTGTTTCGGTGGTTTGGATAAATTTGTCGACGAGTAGAGCACATTTTGGTTCTGCAAACCCGAGTTTTTGGAGAGGAAGTAACGGCCCTTTTCTTTGAATGGGACGCCAAAACGCTCGTAGTCCCAAACTTCGGTGGGACGCTTTTTGATTCCGTCTCGTTCCGGAATTGTTTTCAAAAAATCGAACGTGATTTTATCTTCCGCTTCGATCCATTTTCGCGACTCGGGCGAGTCCGGATTTTCCAATGGTCGATAGGGATCCGGCACTTTCGTTCCGAAATAATCGTCGACTTGGTTGCTCGTCGGAGCCGAGGGATATTTGAATGTCGGCTGCGAGTCTGCCGCAAAAAGAACTGCCAGCGGCGACGCAATGAAAAGCGCGAGAAACTTGCGGTTCATAACTTGCCGCCAACTATGACCGCCAAAAAGTCGATGTCGATCTTAGCCTTGGCATCGCGACCGCTTTTAAGAGCGCCGCGAGCTAGGAAGACAACAAATTAAACTGGGAATAATTCCTCAGTTTCGGTAGCGGGCCATTTAGTGGCCGCGTTTTTTGCAGTCGTTTAATCCTCGAGGATCGTCCCAGAGATGCCGTGCGCTCCTTGACGTGGCTTACCGTCGCTTCGCCGCGCCGGCAATTAAGCGATCTCGCGAGACAATCGCGCGTTTGTGCGTGCCGCGGCCGATCACGCCTCCGGGATCGTGCGCGATAACGTCGAAGACGAAGAGTTTTCCCTCGCGTCCGCGATAAGTTGCGCTCGCGGTGACTTTCGCGCCAATCGGCGTCGCAGCGGTGTGGCTCACATCGACATGTGCGCCCACCGACATTTCGCCAGGTTGCAACAGCGGATGCAAAATTCGTGCGCTGGCCAACTCCATCAACGCGATCATACGCGTCGTAGCGAAGACCGCTGGAAAATTATCGCGCGGATCGTCGCTCAATTTTAGCGCGCTTGCGCAATCCGATTCGCGGACGACAAGCTTGACCGTCGCACTCGCGCCGATCTCCGGTTCGGTCGCCGCCGCGATACGGACTCGTCCGGTGGCGAGCTCGGTCATTCGTGTTTCCAGCCGTTGCCGTCTCGCGCCAGCGCCGGTTCGGGAACAAGATCGACATCTTCGGTTGTGCCTTCCAAGTCCACATCCATCAGAGACCTCTCGTGGTGCTCTTTTGCGATGAGCATGTAGAGCGAAGGCACGATGAACAATGTGAAGATGGTTCCAATCGTCATCCCGCCGACCAAAACGAGACCGATGGAATTTCGTGCGGCTGCGCCGGCGCCCGTCACCAGTGTGAGCGGAAAGTGACCGGCCACTGTGGCCACGCTCGTCATCATGATCGGACGCAAACGAATGCGTGACGCTTGCGCGATGGCGGCGAGTTTATCCACGCCCTGCCGTTGCAACTCATTCGCAAACTGGACGATCAAAATTCCATTTTTTGAT
>Ga0193729_1000179_pt1 | contig 31200 bp, 40 predicted proteins | sample U1c2metaG_FD_143036 | JGI IMG/M metagenome (GOLD analysis project Ga0193729, IMG submission 143036) | Soil microbial communities from a riparian zone of the East river system, Colorado, United States - U1c2 | ecosystem: Environmental > Terrestrial > Soil > Riparian zone | place: USA: East River...
AACATCAAGATCGTGGTGGAGCTGATTGCTCCGATCGCGATGGAGCAGGGCCTGCGTTTCGCCATCCGCGAGGGTGGCAAAACCGTCGGCGCAGGTGTGGTCGCCAAAGTTTTAGCGTAGTATCCGCGCCCTGTTTTAGGCGCTGGCGCGCCACCTAATCCGGGGGTCGAGGACGACCCCCTATTTGAAAGTTAAGAGAAGACTATGGCTAATCAGAACATCCGCATCCGCCTGAAGGCTTTCGATCATCGGTTGATCGACAAGTCGGCGCGGGAAATCGTCGATACCGCTAAACGCACCGGCGCGACCGTCAAAGGTCCCGTGCCGCTGCCCATCAAAATGGAGCGTTTCACGGTACTGACAGCCCCGCACGGCGATAAGGACGCCCGGGATCAGTTCGAAATCCGCACGCACAAGCGTCTGATGGACATTTTGAACCCCACGGACAAGACCGTGGATGCCCTGATGAAGCTGGAACTGCCGGCCGGCGTCGACGTCCAAATTAAATTGAATTGAGGGTTTTTGATGCGGGGCCGCATCGGTCCCGCTGAATTCGGTGCAGGAGCACCCGGATTACTTGCGTGAAGCGCTTGGGATCCCTATACTCCCGCGTCCATTTTAGAGGTCGGAGCGCGTGGGCGCCGACGCCAAATTCTCAAGGGGATTTGGGGTCCGTGTGTCCAAACCGCTGATCTGTCGCAACGATGCGAGGCTCGTTTAAAGCTCTCGCTGAATGAGGATTGACAATGTCCATTGGTCTGGTTGGCCGCAAGTGCGGCATGACCCGAGTATTCACCGACGCCGGTGTAACCGTGCCCGTGACGGTTGTCGAGGCGTTGCCGAATCGCATCTCGCAAGTCAAAAACGATAAAACCGACGGCTATCGTGCGGTTCAGGTCACCATTGGCAGCCGCCGTCCGTCGCGCGTCTCCAAGGCCCTGGCCGGCCATTTTGCCAAGGCGAATGTTGCCGCCGGTTATACCTCTCAGGAATTCCGCTTGGCCAAGGGCGAAGGCGACGCGCTTGCCTCGGGCGGCGAAATCAAAGTCGACATGTTCACCGCGGGCCAAATCGTCGATGTCACGGGCACCACGGTGGGCAAGGGCTTTCAGGGCACGATGAAGCGCCATAATTTCGCGGGCGGCATGAAGACCCACGGAAACTCGGTGTCGCACCGCGCGCCAGGCTCCATCGGGCAGCGCCAAACGCCGGGCCGCGTGTTCAAAGGCAAGCGCATGTCGGGGCATATGGGTGTGCGCAATCGCACCATTGAAAATCTGCGCGTTGTGGAAGTCGATGCCGCGCGCAACCTGCTGCTCATCAGCGGCGCGGTGCCGGGTGCCGAGGGCAGCCGGGTCATTGTTAGGCCGTCGGTGAAGGCGTTGGGCCAAGCGCGACGTCAGAAGTTGATGCCGAACAAGGCTCCCACTGCTGCCAAGGGCGCTCCTGGTGCCAAGGGCGCTGCTCCCAAGGCGGGCGCCGCCAAAGCCGACAAGAAGTAGACCCCATGAAAGTCCAGCTAAAAAATGCCAAGCCCGCCAGCGAGATTCAATTGTCGGACGCGGCCTTTGGGCGCGTTTACAACGAAGCGCTGGTGCACCAGGTCGTGACGGCGTACATGGCGGCCGGCCGTGCCGGCACCAAGGCGCAGAAGACGCGCGCTGAAGTGCGCGGCGGCGGCAAGAAGCCCTGGAGCCAAAAAGGCACGGGCCAGGCCCGCGCCGGCTCGATTCGCAGCCCCATTTGGGTGGGCGGCGGACGGGCTTTCGCAGCCAAGCCGCGCGATTTCTCGCAGAAGGTCAATCGCAAGATGTACCGCGCCGCCATGCAAACCATGGTGTCGCAGCTGGTGCGTCAAGATCGCTTGGTGGCCGTGGAGTCGATCGAGCTCACGGCGCCCAGGACCAAATTGCTGATCAGCAAGTTGGCCGAATTTGGATTGACGCGAGCACTCATTCTAGTCGAGGCCTACGAGGAGAAATTGTTCTTGGCGGCCCGCAACGTTCCCCATGTGGAAGTGATGGCCGTGGCCGCTCTCGACCCCTTGAGCTTGGTCAAACACGACAAGGTCGTGGCCACGGTTGGTGCCTTGAAGTTGCTGGACCAGCGTCTCGGAGGCGCGGCATGAATAAAGAACGTTTGATGACCGTGCTGATTCAGCCGCACGTGTCGGAAAAAGCCGCGACCGTGACGGAAAAGGCGAACCAATACGTGTTTCGCGTGCGTGACGATGCGTCGAAGGCGGAAGTGAAGCAGGCCGTCGAGCTGATGTTCGAGGTCAAAGTCGAGGGCGTCAATCTGTTGAATCGTCCCGGCAAGACACGCCGCTTCAAGAATATGGCGGGCAAGCGCAACGGTTTCAAGAAAGCGTATGTGCGCTTGCAAACCGGTCAGTCCATCGACTTCACCGGCGCCTCGGCGAAATAAGGACCTAAGGCCATGGCACTCATCAAGATGAAGCCGACCTCACCGGGTACGCGCTTCGTAGTCAAAATCGATCGCTCGCACCTGCATAAAGGCGGACCGCTCGAGTCTCTCACCACCAAGAAGAACCGCACCGGTGCTCGTAACCATTCGGGCCGGCAGACCACGCGTCACATCGGCGGCGGTCATAAGCAGCGCTATCGCCTGGTCGATTTCAAGCGCGACAAGGATGGGATTCCCGGCACCGTCGAGCGTCTGGAATACGATCCGAACCGCACCTCGCATCTGGCGCTGGTCCTCTACAAGGACGGCGAGCGCCGCTACATCCTCGCGCCCAAGGGCGTGAAGGCCGGCGACGAGATTCGCTCCGGTTCCGATGCGCCGATCAAGGCCGGCAATGCGATGCCGTTGCGGCACATTCCGGTCGGCAGCACGGTGCACAACATCGAATTGAAGGTCGGCAAGGGCGGGCAGATGGCGCGCAGCGCCGGTGCGTCCGCGCAGTTCGCCGCGCGCGAAGGGGTGTATGCCAGCCTGCGCCTGAAGTCGGGCGAAATGCGCAAGGTGCATGTCGATTGCCGCGCCACCATCGGCGAAGTCGGCAACGACGAACATAATTTACGCGTCTTCGGCAAGGCCGGTGCGGTGCGCTGGTTGGGAGTTCGCCCGACGGTACGCGGCGTCGTGATGAACCCCGTTGATCACCCCCACGGCGGCGGTGAAGGCAAATCCGGTCAAGGTAATCCGCACCCGGTGAGCCCATGGGGCCTGCAGACCAAGGGCAAGAAGACGCGTCGCAACAAGCGCACTGACGGCATGATCGTTCAGCGTCGCAAGAACAAACGACTGTAAGACTGGAGAATTATCAGTGCCTCGTTCGCTAAAGAAAGGCCCGTTTGTGGATTTGCATCTGGCCAAGAAAGTGCAAACCGCCAGCCAAAAGAATGATCGTCGCCCGATCAAGACCTGGTCGCGACGTTCCATGGTCATTCCCGACATGGTCGGCTTGACCATCGCCGTGCACAACGGCCGGCTGCACGTGCCGGTGCTGGTGTCGGAAAACATGGTCGGTCACAAGCTCGGCGAATTCGCCCCGACGCGCACGTTCAAGGCGCATTCCGGCGACAAGAAAGTCTCGGCGGCGGAGTAGTCATGCAGACCAAAGCAGTTTTACGCTACGCGCGCATTTCTCCGCAGAAGTGCCGCCTGGTTGTCGACACCATCCGCGGCAAGTCGGCCACGCTGGCCGTGAACACGTTGAAGTTCATGCCGAAGAAAGGCGCCAAGATCGTTCTCAAGGTGTTGGATTCCGCGATTGCCAACGCTTACAACAATTTCAATGCCGATGTCGATGATCTGAAAGTGACGCGCGTCGAGGTTGACCCGGCGCCGATGCTCAAGCGCTTTCACGCGCGCGCCAAGGGGCGCGGCGTGCGTATCGCCAAGCGCAACAGTCACATCCTGGTTCAAGTGTCTGACGGAAAGCGAGAGGCCTAATGGGTCAGAAAGTAAATCCGATTGGTATTCGTCTAGGCATCACGCGCGACTGGTCGTCGAAGTGGTATGCGCATTCGAAGAACTTCGCTTCGAATATTCACACCGACTTCCTGGTGCGCAAGTTTCTGAATAAGAAACTTGCCGATGCGTCGGTGAGCAACATTCATATCGAGCGGGCGGCCCGCCGCGCCAACATCACCATTCACACGGCGCGGCCGGGAATCGTGATCGGCAAGAAGGGCGAGGACATCGAGAAACTCCGCACCGCAGTGGCCAAGATCCTCGGCATGGGCATGAACGACGTGCGCCTCAACATTGCCGAGATCCGCAAGCCCGAGTTGGATGCGAAATTGGTTGCGGAAGGAATCTCGCAGCAGCTGGAGAAGCGTGTGATGTTCCGGCGCGCCATGAAGCGCGCGGTGACCAATACCATGCGCTCCGGTGCGCTCGGCATCAAAGTGCGCATTTCCGGCCGCTTGAACGGATCGGAAATTGCCCGTACCGAGACCAATCGCGAGGGACGGGTTCCGCTGCATACGTTTCGTGCCGACATCGACTACGGTCTGGCGGAGGCGCAAACCACTTACGGTGTCATCGGCATCAAAGTGTGGATCTTCAAGGGCGAAATATTCGACAAGCCGGCAGAGGAGGCCGTCGAGGCCGAGGCTGAGGGCGCAGCGGCGCCGGCAGTCGCCAAATCCACCGAACCTGCGGCGCCGGCCGCTAGCTGATCGATCAGGTAAATAAGCATGATGCAGCCGAAGCGGACCAAGTTCCGCAAACAATTCAAGGGCAAGATCTCGGGCAGCGCGCACCGCGGCAATTCCGTGGCGTTCGGCGAGTTCGGCCTCAAAGCCACCAACCGGTGCCGCATGACTGCGCGCGAGATCGAAGCGGCGCGCCGCGCCATTTCCCGCTATGTGAAGCGCGGCGGACGCATTTGGATACGCGTCTTCCCGGATGTGCCCATCACCCAGAAGCCGCTCGAAGTACGCATGGGCTCAGGCAAAGGCAACGTCGAGTATTGGGTGGCGAAAGTGCTGCCCGGCAAGGTGCTGTTCGAAATCGAAGGCATGAGCGAGACCATTGCGCGCGAGGCATTTCGACTGGCCTCCGCCAAATTGTCGGTGTCGACCGCGTTCGTCAAGCGTCAGGTGCGGACATGAAGGCGAAAGACTTGCGCGCGAAGCAGCCCAAGGATCTCGGCGAGGAGCTTCTCAAGCTGCGCCGCGAACAATTCAATTTGCGCATGGCCCGTGCCACGGGTCAGGCGGCGAAACCGGATCAATTTGCGAAGGTGCGCAAGAACATTGCGCGCGTAAAGACGGTGCTGGCCCAATCCAAGGCAGCCGGAGGTAAGGCGTGATGTCGACCGAAGCACAAACAACCGAAGCAGCCGCGCCGGGCGCCGCACCGGTTGCCGGACAACGCTTGCTCATGGGCAAGGTGGTCAGCAACAAGATGGACAAGACCATCACGGTTTCCGTCGAGCGCATGGTCAAGCATCCGACCTACGGCAAGTACATTCGCCGCACCACCAAGCTGCTGGCGCATGACGAGAGCAATGAATGCAAGGAAGGCGACACGGTCTCCATCAAGCCGTGCCGGCCGATGTCGCGTCGTAAATCTTGGGTGCTCGTGCGCGTGCTAGAACGCGCCCGCGCCGAATAAGGGGCCCGACATGATTCAGATGCGAACGATTTTGAATGTAGCCGACAACAGCGGCGCCAAGCGCTTGATGTGCATCAAGGTGCTCGGCGGCTCGAAGCGCCGTTATGCGGCTGTGGGCGATGTGATCAAGGTCAGCGTCAAGGATGCGATCCCGCGCGGCAAGGTCAAGAAGGGCGAGGTGTATGACGCGGTCGTCGTGCGCACCAAGAGCGGCGTGCGCCGCGCCGATGGGTCGTTGATTCGCTTCGACACCAACGCGGCGGTGCTGTTGACCAACAAGCTCGAGCCCATCGGCACGCGTATTTTTGGACCCGTGACGCGCGAGCTGCGCAATGTGCAGTTCATGAAGATTATCTCGCTCGCGCCAGAGGTTCTTTGAGATGGCCTACGGCCAGGATTTAACGGGTCGCGATGCGCGACCCCATGTTAGCGGCGCGAAGCGCGCCGGAAGAAGTTGGAGTTCGGTTTTTTCAGGAATAGGCCGATGAAAAAGATTCGCAAAGGCGACATGGTGATTCTGATCGCCGGTCGGGACAAAGGCCGCAAAGGCGCCGTCATCGAAGTGCTGGCTGACGATCGCCTGCGCGTCGAGGGACTGAACATGTCCAAGAAGCATCAGAAGCCCAATCCGCAGATGGGCGTGCAGGGCGGCATCATCGAGCGCGAGGCGCCGCTGCATGTGTCGAACGTGTTGATTTTCAATCCGGCGACCCAAAAGGGCGACCGCATCGGCTTCAAGGCGCTCGAGAATGGCCGCAAGGTGCGCATATTCAAGTCGAACAAAGAAATGGTCGACGCGAAATAACGAGTAATTTATGGCAGCAAGACTGAAACAAATTTTCAACGACAAGATCGTGCCGGAGCTCAAGCAAAAACTCGAGCTCAAGAACACGATGCAAGTCCCGCGGATCTTGAAGATCACGGTCAACATGGGCGTGGGCGAGGCCGTGGCCGATAAGAAGGTCATGGACGCTGCAACCGCCGATATGGCGAAGATCACGGGCCAAAAGCCGGCCGTGACCAAGGCGAAGAAGTCCGTGGCGACATTCAAGGTGCGCGACGGCCAGGCGATCGGCTGCAAGGTGACTTTGCGCGGCGACCGCATGTACGAATTTCTGGACCGGCTGGTGAGCATCGCCATTCCGCGCATCCGGGATTTTCGCGGCATCAGCACGCGCTCCTTCGACGGCCGCGGCAATTACAGCCTGGGCGTCAAAGAGCAGATTATTTTCCCCGAGATTCAGTACGACCAGATCGATCAAATTCGTGGCATGGACATCACCATCTCCACGTCGGCCAGAGACGACAAGCATGGCCGCGCATTGCTCGAAGCTTTTAACTTTCCGTTCCGCAAGTAGGTAGCCCATGGCCAAGACGAATATGCTCATGCGCGAGAAGAAACGCCTCAAAGTAGCGAAGAAATACGCTAAGCGGCGCGCTGAGCTCAAAGAGCTGATCCGCGACCCGAAGACCGGGCAGGAGGGTCGCGAAGCTGCGCAAGTGGAACTGCAGAAGCAGCCGCGCGATGCAGGTGCCACCCGGCAGCGCAACCGCTGTTCGATTACCGGCCGTTCACGCGGCGTGTACCGTAAATTTGGATTGGCCCGCACCAAGCTGCGCGAGGCCGCCAATCGCGGTGAGATTCCAGGCCTGTCGAAGGCGAGTTGGTGAGGCGCGCACAATGAGCATGACTGATCCAATTGCCGATCTCTTAACGCGTATTCGCAATGCGCAATCCGCGGGCAAGCCGACCGTGGGCATGGGCGCCTCGAAGCTGAAAGTGGCCATCCTCAAGGTGCTGCAGGCCGAGGGCTACATCGCGGGCTTCGGCGTCGACAGCACGGGTGCGAAGAGCACATTGTCGATCGAGTTGAAGTATCACGATGGCCGTCCCGTCATCGATCGCATCGAGCGCATCAGCCGTCCGGGCCTGCGAATTTATCGCGGCAAGGATGAGTTGCCCAAGGTGCTCGGCGGTTTGGGCGTCGCCGTGGTCTCGACGCCCCAGGGCATCATGTCCGACAAACAGGCGCGCGCAGCCGGCACCGGCGGCGAAGTGCTGTTCGTCGTCCAGTAGTTCCAGACGTACAACCAGGGTTTTATCTATGTCTCGAGTCGCAAAAATGCCGGTAGATCTGCCGCAGGGCGTTACCGCCACGATCGGCGCAGAAGCCATTACGCTGAAAGGCGCCAAGGGCTCGCTGACGTTGGCGATCAAGAGCGGCGTCAAAGTCGTGCAGCAAGACAAGCATTTGGAAGTGCAGGCCGACGAAACGGCGGAGGGCATGAATGCCATCGCCGGCTCGACGCGCGCGCACCTCGCGAACATGGTGATGGGCGTTACCAAGGGTTATGAGAAGAAGCTGGAACTGGTTGGCGTGGGATACCGCGCCGCGGTTCAGGGCAAGAGCCTGACGCTGACCTTGGGGTATTCGCATCTGATCAATTTCGCGATTCCCGACGGCATCACCATCGAAGCGCCGACCCAGACCGAGATCCTCGTCAAGGGTATCGACCGGCAGCGGGTCGGCCAGACCGCCGCGGAGATCCGCGGTTTTAGACCCCCCGAGCCCTACAAGGGCAAGGGCGTGAAGTATTCGGACGAGAAGATTTCGCTGAAAGAGGCGAAGAAGAAGTAATCATGAAATTGACCAAACAAGACACTCGCTTGCGCCGCGCGCTGCGGGGCCGGGTAAAGATCAAGGAACTGAGCGCCCTGCGCCTCTCGGTGCATCGCACGCCGCAGCATATGTATGCGCAGATCATTGCGCCTGAGGGCGACAAGGTTCTGGTCGCCGCCTCGACCTTGCAGAAGGACGTGCGCGGGGAATTGAAAACCACCGGCAACATCGAGGCCGCTAAAGCCGTCGGCCGCGCCATCGCGGAGCGCGCCAAGGCCAAGGGCATCGCGAAGGTCGCTTTCGACCGTTCCGGTTTCATGTACCACGGGCGCGTCAAGGCGCTGGCAGAGGCCGCTCGCGAAGCCGGTCTCGAGTTCTAACTAAAAGGTCTTAAGGCACTATGGCGAGAACAGAAAAACCCATGTCCGGCGATGACTTGCTCGAAAAGCTGGTCGCAGTCAATCGCGTGGCGAAGGTGGTCAAGGGCGGCAAGCAATTCGGCTTTACCGCGCTCACCGTGGTAGGCGATGGCGCCGGCCGCGTCGGATTTGGCTATGGCAAGGCGCGCGAAGTGCCGGTCGCCATCTCCAAGGCCATGATGCAGGCCCGCAAAAGCCTGGTGACGGTTTCTTTGAAGAACGAAACCCTGTTTTACGCTGTCAAAGGCAAGCATGGGACTACGCGGGTATACATGCAGCCGGCCGCGGACGGTACCGGTGTGATTGCCGGCGGCGGCATGCGCGCGGTATTCGAGTGCGCCGGGGTGCGCAACGTGCTGGCCAAGAGCTACGGTTCGCGCAATCCCATCAACGTGGTGCGGGCCACCATGGACGCGCTCGGCAAGCTGCGCACGCCGGACGACATCGCGGCGAAACGCGGCAAGACCGTCGAAGAGATCGTGGGCTAACTTCATGACAGACAAGAAAGTCGGTACAAAAGTCAAAGTGACTTTGATCAAGAGCATGTACGGCCAAGTGGCCAGCATCCGCAATTCGGCGCGCGGCTTGGGCTTGCGCAGGATCGGGCACAGCGTGGTGGTGGCGGACACCCCCTCGAATCGCGGCATGATGAACGCGGCAAGTCACATGCTGAAAATTGAGCCGGCTTTGGGCGGGAAACATTCATGAGACTGAATACCATCAAGCCGGGCGCCGGCTCCAAACGACTGCGGCTGCGCGTGGGCCGCGGCGCCTCCGCCGGTCAGGGCAAGACCTGCGGCCGCGGCGTCAAGGGACAACGCGCCCGCAAGGGCGGCTATCACAAGGTCGGATTCGAAGGCGGCCAGATGCCCCTGCAGCGGCGACTGCCGAAGATCGGCTTTCGCTCTGCCATGCAGGCCTCGCGTGCCGAACTGACGCTGTCGGACCTGATGCGTGTTTCCGGCGCCGACGTCACGTTGGCAGGCCTGATCGAAGCGAATCTGGTGCCTGAAAACACCAAGCTGGTGAAAATCATTCTGTCCGGCAAGGTTACCAAGCCGTTCACCATCAAGGACAAAGTCATCACCGCGACCAAGGGCGCCAAGAGCGCCGTTGAATCCGCGGGCGGAAAATTCGAGGTTTAAGAGAAAATCGTGGCCACATCCACCACCAATGCAGCCGCCGCCTTAGGGGACATCACCCGCTTCGCCGAAATGCGCAAGCGCCTGCTGTTCCTGCTGGGCGCGCTCGTTGTGTACCGGATCGGCACGTTCATTCCTGTTCCGGGCATCGATGCGGCGAAGTTTGCCGCCTTCTTCTCGACCCAGAACGGCACGCTGCTCGGCATGTTCAACATGTTTTCCGGCGGCGCGCTGCAGCGTTTCAGCATCTTCGCGTTGAACGTCATGCCGTACATCACGGCGTCCATCATCGTGCAAATGGCATCCATGGTGTATCCGCCGTGGAACCAGATCCGCAAGGACGGCGAATCGGGCCGTCGCAAGCTGATGCAGTTCACGCGTTACGGCACGGTGGGACTGGCGGCATTCCAGGGTTTTGGCGCCGCCCTGGCCATTCAGAATTCGGGCAGCAATCTGGTTCCAAATCCCGGTCCGCAGTTCCTGTTCGTCGCCACCATTTCGATTACCACGGGCACCTTGTTCGTGATGTGGCTGGGTGAGCAGATCACCGAACGCGGCATCGGCAACGGCATCACCATGATCATCGTTGCCGGCATCATCGCCGGGCTGCCGCGCGCCATCGGCAACACCTTGGACATGGTCCGCACGGGTGAAATGAACCCGCTGATCGTGCTGTTGATCCTGGTGGTCGTGGTGCTGGTGACCTTGTTCTGCGTGTTTGTCGAGCGTGCGCTGCGGAAAATCCAAGTGAATTACGCCAAGCGCCAGGTGGGGCGGCGGATGATGCAGGGTCAAAGCACCCATCTGCCCTTCAAATTGAACATGGCGGGCGTCATCCCGCCGATTTTCGCCTCCAGCTTGCTGGTGTTTCCGGCCACCATTGCCCAGTTTTTCGGCAATAGCCCTAACCCAAATGTCATCCAGAGGACCTTGCAAAAGATCGCTGCCATCCTCAACTATGGACAACCGCTGCATGTAGTTCTGTTTGGGTTGCTCGTCATCGGATTCGCGTTTTTCTACGTGGCCCTGGTGTATGACGCCCGGGATACGGCCGAAAACCTCAAGAAGGCCGGCGCCTTCATTCCCGGGATCCGTCCGGGCCTGCAGACGGGCGAGTATTTGGACAAGGTTTTGACCCGCCTGACGCTGTGGGGCGGCCTGTACATCATGGCCGTGTGCTTGCTGCCCGAAATCATTCGCATGGTGAATCCGGCTATTCCGTTTCAGTTCGGCGGCACCTCGCTGCTGATCATCGTGGTCGGTGTCATGGATTTCGTCGCGCAGCTGCAGTCTCACATGATGTCGCAGCAATACGAGGGCCTGATGAAAAAGGCCAGCCTTCGGGGCATTGGAGCTAAGAAATGAAAGTTCGACCTTCCGTCAAAAAGATCTGCAAGAACTGCAAAGTCGTGCGGCGGCGCGGCATCGTTTACATCATTTGTTCGTCGGACGCTCGCCACAAACAGCGGCAGGGCTAACGAATTGATCTCTAGAGACTTTTCTAATATACTAGCGCGCTTTTTTTCGTGGGCGCGGGTGGAGAAATAGATGGCGCGTATCGCCGGCATCAACATACCGATGAACAAGCATGTCGTCATCGGCCTGACCCACATTTTCGGCATCGGCAATAGCCGTGCCGGGCGCATCTGCGATGCCGCCGGCGTGAAGCATCACGTCAAGGTGAAGGATCTGACCGACGCCGAAGTGGCGTCGCTACGATCTCAGGTCGCTAAATTCGCGGTTGAAGGCGATCTGCGCCGCGAAGTGTCGATGAACATCAAGCGCCTGATGGACTTGGGCTGCTATCGAGGAATCCGCCACCGCAAGGGCCTGCCGATGCGGGGCCAGCGTACGCGCACGAATGCCCGTACGCGCAAGGGTCCGCGCAAGCAAGCGGTGAAGATGAACGCGCCGCCGGGCAAGGTCTAATGCTCGCGCAGCGAGCAACTAAAGGACGGCGTCGCAGCGACGCCGTAGAGGTTCAATAAGATGGCTGATCCGAAACAAAATACGCAGCAGGCCGCTGCGGCCGCTCAAGGTGGGAAGCCTGCGCGCAAGAAAGTACGCAAGAACGTGCTGGACGCAATCGCGCACGTGCATGCTTCTTTCAACAACACCATCATCACGATCACCGATCGGCAGGGCAACACGCTGTCGTGGGCGACCTCAGGCGGCTGCGGCTATCGCGGCTCGCGCAAATCGACGCCGTTTGCCGCGCAGGTTGCGGCGGAACGCGCCGGCACCGCGGCTCAGGAACATGGCGTGAAAAACGTCGAAGTACGGGTCATGGGCCCCGGCCCGGGCCGCGAATCCGCGGTGCGCGCATTGAACGGCTGCGGCTTGAAGATCACCAACATCGAAGACGTCACGCCGATTCCGCATAACGGCTGCCGTCCGCCGAAAAAGCGCCGCGTCTGAGCGCGGCGTCTTAGAAAGTCAATCAAAGGTTCGCAATGGCAAAATATACCGGTCCGAAGTGCAAGCTTTCTCGTCGCGAGGGAACCGATCTGTTCCTCAAGAGCGGCGTCAAGCCTCTCGAGTCGAAGTGCAAGCTCGAGGTGCCACCGGGCGGCGTGAAGAGCGAGCGCAAGCAGCGCTTGTCGGAATACGGCCTGCAGCTGCGCGAGAAGCAGAAGTTGCGGCGCATGTACGGCGTTCTGGAGCGCCAATTCCGAAATTATTATCAGAAGGCCGCAGGCCGCCCCGGCGCGACCGGCGAGACGCTGCTGCAATTTTTGGAGTGCCGGCTGGACAACGTGGTCTACCGCATGGGGTTCGCCTCCACGCGCGCCGAGGCCCGTCAGTTGGTGAGCCACAAAGCCGTGTCCGTCAACGAGAAATTGGTGAACATCGCCTCATATCAGTGCAAGGCCGGCGATGTGATCAGCTTGCGTGAGAAGGCGAAGAAGCAGACGCGCATTACGGCTGCTTTGACCATCGCTGCCCAGGTCGGTTTTCCCGACTGGGTCGAAGTGGACGACAAGAAGTTCTCGGGAATTTTGAAATCGGTTCCCGATCGGCAGGAAATTCTGCCGGACATCAACGAGAGCCTGGTCGTCGAATTGTATTCCAAGTAACGCACCGCAGCTCAATGCTGCGTTGTCCCCGGTTAAGTCAACGTAGGTGAAATCCATGCAGGGATCGATCAATGAATTTTTGAAACCGCGGGTCGTCAAAGTACAGCCCGTGTCGCCGCGACATGCCCGCATCGTGATCGAGCCGTTTGAACGCGGCTTTGGCCACACGCTGGGCAATGCATTGCGCCGGGTGCTGCTGTCCTCGTTGCCTGGGGCCGCAATCACCGAAATCGAAATCGACGGCGTGCTGCACGAGTACACCGCCATCGAAGGCGTGCAGGAGGATGTCGTCGACATTCTGCTGAATTTGAAGGCCGTCGCGATCCGCATGCACACCCGCGATGTTGCAGAAGTGCGCCTCCACAAGAAGGGTCCGGGGCCGGTGACGGCCGGCGATATCGCCGGTGATCATGACATCGAGATATTGAATCCGGATCTGGTCATTGCCAACCTGACCAAGGCCGGCGAATTGTCGATGTCGCTCAAAGTCGAGCGCGGCCGCGGCTACCGTCCGGCGGCGCAGCGCATGGCATTTGAAGAGCAGACGCGCGCGATCGGCCGCCTGCAATTGGACGCATCCTTCAGCCCCGTGCGCAAGGTGACCTACAACGTCGAGAGTGCGCGCGTCGAGCAGCGCACCGACTTGGACAAGCTGATTCTGGATATCGAGACCAACGGGACGATCGACCCTGAAGAGGCGATCCGCCGTGCCGGCGGAATTCTCAAGGACCAGTTGTCGGTGTTCGTCGACCTGCAGGGTCAGGATGAATCGACGACCAAAGCCACTGAAACGCAGTTCGATCCGATTCTGTTGCGTCCGGTCGATGAACTGGAACTCACGGTGCGCAGCGCCAACTGCCTCAAGGCGGAGAACATCCACTACATCGGCGATCTGGTGCAACGCACGGAAGTCGAATTGCTGCGCACGCCGAACCTCGGCAAGAAGTCTTTGACGGAAATCAAAGAGGTTCTCGAGAGTCACGGCCTGACGTTGGGTATGCGGATCGACAACTGGCCGCCGCCGGGATTGAAGCGCGACGACGAGCGCGACGGCATTTAATCAGCGATAAGGGTTAAGAGAAGAACATGCGTCACAGAAACAGCGGCCGTCAGCTATCGCGAAATGCCTCGCATCGTCATGCGATGTTGCGCAACATGGCGACCTCGCTGCTGCAGCACGAAACCATTCGCACCACGGTACCGAAGGCCAAGGAATTGCGCCGGGTGGTCGAGCCGTTGATCACCCTGGCCAAGGTGGACTCGATCGCGATGCGCCGCCTGGCGTATGCGCGGTTGCGCGACGAGAACGTGGTGGAAAAGCTGTTTGCCGATTTGGGACCGCGCTTCAAGGCGCGCGCCGGCGGCTACACGCGGATTCTAAAGATGGAACCACGTCCGGGCGACTCAGCCGACATGGCGCTGATGCAGCTGGTCGATTCCGCGGTGGTAGCGGCCGAAAAGAAGGACGATACAAAGGCCGCCAAAGCCCCCAAGGCAGCCCCGAAGAAGACCAAGAAGGCGGCGCCCGCCGCCGAGGAAAGCGAGGCAGAGGCCAAGCCCAAGCGGCGCAAGAAAGCCGCCGCTTGAGGCCGGCTGCCGCGGCATCCGCGGCGACATTCTCTTAGGCGGCGGCCCCTTTGCGCACGGCGACTCGCGCGAAAGCGTCTCGAGTCATGTTCTCAGGCTTGTTTGCGGTCGCGGCGACGTTGTCTTCGATGCGCACGCCGCCGTAAGGCTTGAGCTCCTCAACTACCGCCCAGTCGATATGCGCACGACGCTCGTCCGCGTGAGCCGCGGCAAGCAACGAATCAATCAAGTAGATGCCGGGCTCCACCGTCACCACCACGCCGGGTTCGAGCATGCGGGTCAGGCGCAGGAAGGGATGGCCTTTGGGCCGCTCACGCTCATGACCCTTCGCATCGCCCATGACGCCGCCGACATCGTGTACCTGCAGGCCCAGCAAATGCCCGATGCCATGCGGAAAGAACACGCTGGTGACGCCGGACTCCAAGGCGGCTTGTCCCGGCAACTTGGTCAGGCCGATCTGCTGCATGACATCGCCGAGGATCCGGTGTGCCGAGAGATGCACGTCGCGGTAATCGCGGCCGGCAAGGATCTCGCTACACAGCGCCAATTGCGCTTTGTCCATCGCTTGCACGAGATCCGCGAACCGCCCGGAAGATTTCGCGTACGTGCGGGTGATATCCGCGGCATAGCCGCGGTATTGGGCGCCGGCGTCGATCAGGAATGAGCGCAACGGCGCGGGCGTCGAGCGTGCCAAGTGCTGGTAATGCAGCACGGCCGCATTCTCGTTATAAGCGACAATATTGTTATAGGGCATCTCCTCTTCGCGCTGCTCGCAGGCTTCCAGATAGCTCATGTGCGCGTCGTATTCGGAGCCTCCGCGGCTGAATGCCGCGAAAGCTGCCGCATGGCCACGGGCGCCCAGTTCGCTGGCCTTGCGCAGACACGCCAGTTCATAGGGTGTCTTCACGGCACGCTCATAGTCGAGCAGCACCATCAGATCCTTGGGGTTGACGCACTTGGGGTCCGCGTCGGCCGGCGAGGCGTCGGGTCCGATGAAGGCCACGCGGCCTAATTTTGCCCAGTGCTCGGCGGCCTTCGCGTCATCGCTCATGACGATCAAATTGACCGCATCCGTCCAAGCGGCCGTCGGCAGTTTGGCCGGCTTGTGCCAAAAATCATCGGGTTGGTAGAACAGGATCGTTGGACGCTCACCGGGCGTGTAAACGAGAATGCAGCGCGGATTGTCGATGATCGGAACCCAGACCTTGAACTGGGGATTCACCTTGAAAGGGTAGTCCTGGTCGTCAAGAAACTGGAGGGGCGGCCGGCCGGCATGAACAACCAACGTGTCAAAGCCGCTCTGCGCGAGCGCGCGGTCCGTACGCCGCATGAGAGCCGTCAAGTGCGGCGCATATAGCTGATCGAGACTGGAATCGCTCACATGTCCTCCGCAATCAATGGATTGTAAATTATGCGCTAGATGCGCTCACCGCTATAGGCCTTTAACCCCGTCTGCGATTTCCAACGTTAAAGGCGCGCGGGCATTCGCGAAAGAGATATGAAAATGAGCCAAAACCCTCTAAAATCAGCCGGGACATTTGGGTATAGGCCCAAAACAACACGCTCGGCCTAAATTTTTTATCCTTAAATTTTCTGGGGTATCGATAGATGAAGACTAAACTTGCTCTGACCGCCTTTGTCGCTGCATTCATGCTGAGTGCCTGCGGCAGCAAGACCGAGGCTCCTGCCCCGGCCGCCTCTCCGCCTCCCGCCGCCGCCCCTGCTGCGGATGCTGCTGCTGATTCGGCCGCTGCCGCGAGCGCGGCTGCCGATGCAGCTGCCAGTGCAGCGTCAGCTGCGAAGCCGCAATAAGCTTCGTCGGTAGCTGATCTCACAAGCCCGGGCGGGCGGCCATCAGGCACGTTCGTCCGGGCTGTGTCTTTTCAAGACTAGGATGAAGACTCGTTGCTCGTCAGTATTCGCGACGTCAGACATTCAAAACAGGATCGCCGCTGGATCCAGAGCGTCTACGGCGAATACATTGAGTCCCTAGCCGACCTCAATACCGGTTTATTTTCCGTCCTCGGCACAAACAGCCCGCACCAGGATGAGATTTTCGCCAACTGGTTTTCCAACGATCACTCGCATCCGCTGCTCATTCTCAAGGGATCCGACTCGGTGGGTTTTGCCTTGGTCACGCGGCCGCGCATTCCCACGGCCGGTGAGAAGGCCGCCGACTATAGAATGTCGGAATTCTTCGTTCGAATGCAGTACCGGCGCGCGGGCATCGGCCGCGATGCTGCGACGTTGATTTTCGACCGCTTCTCGGGAGACTGGGAAATCGTCGAATATATGCGCCATCCCGGATCGGTCGCCTTCTGGCGCCACGTGGTTACACGCTATAGTGCGGGGCGCTTCACAGAACGCACGCGTCATGGCGAAGTACAACAGCGTTTCGCGAGCCGGTCCTCGACTGCGAAGAAGTAAGGGGGAGAGGGGGCCGCATATTTGCACGTTTCTCGAATTATGAGCTCAAGTTCCATTCAATCCGGTCGATATTCTGGCTCCTGTGCAATCAACATCTACTGTCGCATTTGATTTCATTCGCAGCCTCGCCGGCGAATTGTCGGGCGGCCACGTCGATTTACCGTCGTTCCCTGAAATAGCGCTGCAGGTCAGGCGGATCCTGTCCGATCCCAATACCCGGGTCGAACAGATTGTGCGCGTCGTCGGATCGGAGCCGGCGCTGGCGGCCCGGCTGCTGCGCATCGCGAATTCCGCGGCGATCAACCGCAGCGGCAAAAACGTCACCGACCTGCGTACCGCGATTGCTCGTATCGGCCACAACATGGTGCGCAGCGCCTCGATGTCTTTCTCAATGGATCAGATCCGCAAAGCCAACAAGCTGGCGACATTGGCGCCGCATCTGAACGATCTTTGGGAACGCAGTACTTACGTGGCCGCATATGCCTACGTGCTGGCGCGAACTTGCACCCGGGTCAACCCGGACGAGGCAATGCTCACCGGCATGATGCACGGCATCGGCAAGCTGTACATCTTGACGCGCGCCGCCAATCACCCGGAATTGTTTGCGAGCGAGCCGGTGCTGAATGACATCATCAACGATTGGTACCCGTCGATCGGCAAGGCAATTCTGGAGAATTGGAAGTTCTCCGAAACGATGGCGCGCGCGGTGGGACAGGAAGATTTCTTGCGCACCGATCTCGATGCGCCTGATCTGACCGACGTCGTCGGCGTCGCGATTTTGATGGTTGCCTACGGCACGGACGTCGCCGGCCTCGATGCCACCCTGCAAGAGCTGCCCGCCGCAAAACGGCTCGGCATGAATGAGTCGAAAACTCTGTCCGTCATGCAAGATTCCGCAGCGGAAGTCACTGCCTTGAGCCAAGCCCTGGCCGACTAGCCGGAGCCTGCGTCCTCGCGGCCACGCGGAATGCTCAGGCTGGCTCCCACCGTTCGGCCGCGAACGCTTCGGCCACGTAGGCCACGTTGTCCGGCATGATGCCGGCGAGATTCATGCGGCTGTCTGCGGTCATGTAGATGTGATGCTTTTCGCGCAGCCGCTCTACCGCGTCGCGAGAAACGCCGAGCAGCGAAAACATGCCGTGCTGTGTGCGGATAAAATCAAACGAGTTATCGCCCGTCACTTCTTGAAGTCTTTGCGCCAACAAGCTGCGCATATCCTGGATCCGCGTTCGCATGGCATCGAGCTCTTGAATCCATTCGCGCCTCAAGGGCGGCTGCGCAAAGATCCTGGCGGCTATCGCCGCGCCGTGATCCGGCGGCATCGAGTAAATGCTGCGGGCGATGTGCAGCATGTGACTCTGTACGGCGTCTGCGCGAGCGGCGTTTTCGCTGATGGCGATCAGGCCGCCGACGCGCTCCCGATACAACCCCAGGTTCTTGGAAAACGATACGGCGATCAGCGCTTCGGGCACGCGCTCCACGACCATGCGCACCGCCGCGGCATCCGCGTCGAGCGAGGCGCCAAATCCCTGATAGGCCAGGTCCAAAAAGGGGACCAGCCCACGCCGCTCCAGCAGGTCTGCCACCGCCTGCCATTGCGCAGGACTGAGGTCCGCGCCGGTGGGGTTGTGGCAGCAGGCATGGATGAGCACGGCATCGCCGGCGGACGCGGCTTGTAGGCGCTGCAGCATCGCCTCAAAGCGCAGCTCGTGGGTGGCGGCATCGTAGTAGGGGTAGCGCTCGAGCTTCAGCCCACAGCCTCCCAGCAGGGGGGCGTGGTTGCCCCAGGTCGGATCGCTCAGGTGCACCACAGCGTCCGGTGCGGCGGCTTTGATCAGTTCCGCCCCCACGCGCAGGCCACCGCACCCACCGGGGGTCTGAAGCGTCCTCGCGCGCCGATCGCGGCGGGTGGGGTGCGCGGGGCCCAGCACCAGATCTTCCAGCGCGCTGTTGAATTCCTCGCGTCCGGCAGCGCCCACATAGGACTTGGTGGTTTGGGCCGCCAAAACCTCTTTTTCCGCAGTCCGTACGCAGTTCAGGATGGGCGTGTTGCCCGTAAGATCGCGGTAAACCCCTACGCCCAAGTCAACCTTTTGCTTAAACGGGTCTGCTCGATATTTAGCCATCAATCCGAGAATGGAATCGGATGCCAACTGCTCAAGTTGCTGAAACAAAAGTTAACGCCCCTGTCTTAATTTAGAGAGCATTATATCGACCGCACCAGCGCTTAGGCCGGAGAACTCGGCGTCTCCAATCAAAGACAGTAGGCCGATGACACCTGCCGGCGTTAGCGTGTACGCTTTAGCCAGTCATCAGCGGGAGAGTTACCTTATGGCGCTTTGGAATGAAAAACCCACGCCGGGCCCTTCGGGTCCATCCGTTCCTTCATCGGCTTTAGCCCCCGAACGAAGTCCGCCCGATCGCTCAGTTGATCCGGGATTGGCCGTTTCGGCGCGCCGTCCCACTCCTAAGACCGCCGTCGAGGGCGGAGAATCCGTGATTGCCGCGAATCTGTCGATCGAAGGCAAGATCGAGGGCTCGGGAAATGTTCGTATGGCGGGTCGCTTCAAAGGCGATGTGCGCATTGACGGAAATTTCACCATGGATAGCGGTGCTCATCTGACCGGCCAGGTACTGGCGGGCATCGTGGTCGTCGGCGGCGAACTGCAGGGCAATATCGAATCCGCCAAACGCGTCGATGTGCTCGAAGGCGGCATCATCGTCGGCGACGTGAAGGCAGGATCCATTACGGTCGCGGCCGGATCGCGCATGCGCGGGCATGTGGAATTCGGTTGGGAAGACGAGAAAGGCAAGGTCAAAGGCTTGGTCAACGGCAGCTAGCGATGGCCGTCGCTCGCCAGAGCAGCCTCGGCGGGACCCGGGTATGTCCGCACTGCAAGGCAACGGTTTTGCAGAGCGCGAACATTTGCCCGGGGTGCCAGCATCACCTGCGCTTCAACACCGTCAACGCCGAGCCGCAGGCTCAGGCGGTTTCCGCGATGCGTATCGAGGGAACCATACATCACCCCGGGCGCAACGAGCAGTGCGAATATTGCGTGGTCATTGCGATAACCAACCAGCAGGGCGAGAAGATTGCGCGTCAAGTCGTCGGCGTCGGCGCGTTGCAGCCCGGTGAACGGCACCAGTACAGCTTCTCGGTCGAATTGATGCCGGTCAAGGGCCCGAAGCTGCCGCGACTTTAAGGAGCCTGTCAGGCCCGGTGTTGATTGCCGCCCTCAATGGCAATGAGGCGCAGAAATTCCGCGCGCGTGGTTGCTTCTTGGGCATCCCGATCTCCATCGCCGCGCGTTGAATCGTCACATTACGATAACATGACGGGCACAAGTCAGCCTTCCGAAGCTTTCACTGGGGAATAATCCTTGAATCATCAATCCAGCGTTGGGCTCTGCGTCGCCATGGTTTGCGCTCTGTGCGCGCAGGCCGTCTGCGCGGCTCCCGAGAGCGATGCCGTCACGCGAAAGAATGCGCACGACATCTTCAAGCAGCTGATCGAAATCAACACCACCGATTCGGTCGGCAGCACGACTGTGGCGGCGCAGGCCATGGCGCAGCGGTTGTTGGATGCCGGATTTCCCAAAGCGGATGTCGTCGTGCTGGGACCCAATGATCGCAAGGGCAATATGGTCGCGCGTTATCGCGGCAAAGCGGGCTCGAAATTGAAGCCGGTCCTGATCATCGCGCATTTGGACGTCGTCGAAGCGAAGCGCGAAGACTGGAGCACCGATCCATTCCAGTTCGTCGAGAAGGACGGTTACTTCTATGGCCGCGGAACGCAGGACATGAAGGACAGCGACGCCATTGCGGTAACCGACTTCATTCGCATGAAGAAGGAAGGATTCGTTCCCAACCGCGACATCATCCTGGCGCTGACGGCCGACGAAGAAAATGGCAAGTCCAACGGCGTCGACTGGCTGCTCAAGAATCACCGCGAACTCATCGATGCGGAATTTGCCTTGAACCCCGACTCGGGCGGCGTGCGGCCGGACAAGCCCCAGATTGTGGGATTCGAGGCAACCGAGAAACTCTACGGCGACTTTCAGGTGCTCGCCACGAACCCGGGCGGCCACAGTTCGCTGCCGATACCCGACAACGCGATTTACCACGTGGCCAATGCACTCGCGGCTTTGCAGAAGTGGACTTTTCCGTTCGAGCTGAATGCCGTCACGCGCGAGTATTTCGCCCAAATGGGCAAGATCGAGACCGGGCAGAGGGCCGCCGATCTACGCGCCATCCTGGCGACGCCGCCGGATGAGAAGGCAGTCGAGCGACTGTCGCAGGATACGCACATGAACGCGGTCATGCGCACAACCTGCGTCGCGACCATGTTGAGCGGCGGGCACGCCCCCAACGCGTTGCCGGGGCGGGCCGAAGCCAACGTCAACTGCCGCATTTTCCCCGGCCATTCCCAGGAGGAGATCCGCCTGCAGTTGGTCAAGCTGTTCAACGATCCGCAACTCACGGTGCGCTACCGCAGCGACACCGGCGAATTGACGGATCATGGATCGGATCGCAAAGCCATGGCGCCGCCGCCGCTGCGGGACGATGTCATGAATTCACTGCGCAGCGTTGCCGCCAAGTTTTGGCCGGGTTTCACGGTGTTGCCGATCATGGAAGCCGGCGCCTCTGACAGCATTCACACCATGAATGCCGGAATACCCAGCTACGGCATTTCAGGCGTTGCGATCGAGCGAGCAGATGACCGGGCGCACGGCCGGGACGAGCGCGTCAAAATCGATGCCTACTACACGGGCGTCGAATTTTATTACCAGTTCCTCAAGGCGCTCACGACGCCGGCTCCATGACGGGCGGCGAGATCGCCGGCGTGTGCGCACTTTCGCGTGTGCACGCTCTCTCGCGTGTGCGCACTATCGAGGAGTGCGGGGGACTGCCTGTCCAGCCGCGCCGCTACGAGTGAACTCGAACTGCAGCAGCCATTGCCGAGAGTCCTGGCTGTCCGCGGGCGTGAACTTCCATTTTTTTGCGGCCTCTAGGCCTAAGCGCGCGAAATATTTGCTTGAACCCTGATTCTCCAGCGTCTCGCCGACAACATTTCCGGAGCGATCGACGGTCACCAAAACCGTGACCTTGATCTGGCCGCGAATGGAGTTACGTGTTCCGTGCGAGAGCGCGGGTACTTCTTGATGAAGCACGGCAGCTGCCGCGGACATCGGCGTTGCCGGATTCTGTGAAGCGGCAGCCGACGCGACCGAGGGCTGCGATGATGATTGAGCGGTGCTCGATGTGGGCGGTAGGGAGTTCGGGTGACTCCGAAACGGCCGTATGCCGGCCCAAATGGCCACCAACACGATAACGCCCACGGCGATGGCGGGGACGAGCATACGAAGCTTCGATGCACTGGCAGCAGGGGCAGGTTTGCCGGGTACTTTCATGTCGGCAGGCAGCCGGGAAACCGGCGGTGCGGGCGGCGCCGGCGATGCGTGCGCCGGCGATGAGTGCGCCGGCGATGCGTGCGCCGGCGATGCCGGACTAAATTGGGCCTGCAGGTCAGGGATCGTTGGACGGCCGGCCGGGTTGGGAGTCAAGCAGCGCCGCACGACGCCCGTCAATGGGTCGGATGAGTCTCCAAGAGCCGCCGCAGGGTTCTGTGTCAGCGCCTCAACCAGGGTGATGCCGAGACTCCAGACATCGCCGGCGGCCTCAATCGCGCCGTTTTTTGCTTCGGGAGGATCGTACACCGAAGGTTTTGCACTGACGATGGCGGGATCGCCGGCGGACCGGATGGTATCGCTCGCCAGCTTGAGCTGGTCATTGACGACCAGAAAGTTCACCGGTTTCAGCTGACCCTGCACCAAGTTTTTGCGGTGCAGGTATGCCAAGGCGTCGAGGGTTGGGATCAGCATTTCCCGCACCTCATCTGGTGTCAGCGGCCGGTGCGGAAGAATCTGAGCGAGAGTCTGCTCGGCGTATTCCATGACTACGAATAGAAAGGGGTGTCCTCCAAGCTTGCACCGGCCCGAGTCGAGAATGCGAATCAGGTGGGGGTGGGACAGGGCGGCGACCCTTTGCCAGCGCGCGAGTTGTGACTCGTCCACCGCCGGATCCGCCGGCACGAGCTTGATCGCGGCTTTGGGGAGATTTTGCGCGCGAAACTCGGTCAGGAATACCACGCTGTGGTTCGACCTTCCGAGAAAGCGGCGCAAGGGGAAGAGTCCGTTGACAATTTGACTCTCCCACTTCGTCCAGATCTCGATCTCCGTCATCGCTTGCCTCCAGGGGGAAGAAAGATATCATCAAGCGTTGCTCAAGGAGCGTGCGTGTCAGCGTTTAACGACACATTGTGATGCTGAATTTCGACGGATCGCGCGCCCCTCCAATGCCATAATGACCGAAGCAAAAATCCCCGCGAGCGCTATATGGCAATTATACAATTGGTACATGCACGGGAGCGCGATTTGGGCGGCTTCGTCGTGCGCCGAGTGCTTCCCGCACAGGGACGGCAGATGGTCGGGCCCTTTATTTTCTTTGACCATATGGGCCCTACTCAATTCGAGCCGGGCCATGGAATCGACGTCCGGCCCCACCCTCACATCGCGCTGGCTACCGTCACCTATTTGTTCTCAGGTTCGCTTGAACATCGCGATAGTCTCGGCAATGTGCGCGAGATCCGGCCGGGAGACGTGAACTGGATGACGGCGGGGCGCGGCATTGCGCATTCGGAGAGGACACCGCACCTCGCGCGAGCGGCGGGCGGGAAGCTTCACGGCATCCAAAGCTGGGTCGCGCTGCCCGATGGCCACGAGGACATCGAACCGAGTTTTACGCACTATCCCGTGGCTGTGCTCCCGCAGCGCACCCTCGACGGAGTCACCCTGTCGGTCGTTGCGGGCGAAGCATTCGGCTTGGGCTCGCCGGTGTTGAGCTTGTGGCCGACGCTTTATGTGCACGCCGGCTTTGCTCCGGGAGCGGCCCTCGAGATGCCGTCAGACCATGACGAGCGCGCCATTTATGTGGTGAGCGGCGAACTCGAGGTGGGCGGGGCCAAGCTCATCGAGGGTCAGCTCGCCGTGCTGGAACCCGGAAAGAAACTCACACTGCGCGCCGCCGGTGAAACGAATGCCATGCTATTGGGAGGCAAACGCTTTCCCACTCCCCGATTCATATGGTGGAATTTCGTGGCGTCATCCCCTGAGCGGATCGCGCTCGCCAAGGATCGTTGGGCCAATCGTCAATTCGCGCCGGTCCCGGGCGAGACCGAGTTCATTCCGCTGCCGTCCGATTGACGGCATTGGCAACACGACAGGAGTCTCAATATGAGCGATAAAACTGCAACTGTGCATTGGGAAGGGCGGGGCAAGCAGGGCGTCGGCAAGATCAGCACCCAGACTGACGCGCTGAAATCCTACCCCTACGGATTTGCCAGCCGCTTCGAGGACGACCGGCGCGGCACCAATCCCGAGGAGCTATTGGCTGCGGCGCATGCCGCCTGTTTCACCATGGCGTTTTCGTTCGGCTGCGATGCGGCGGGCTTCGCCACGGCGGCCGTCGATACCCAGGCTGCGGTGCGATTGGTGCTGAAGGGCGGGGGCTTCTCGATTGAGCACATCGGCTTGCGTCTCGAGGCCAGCGTTCCCGGGATTGACGAGGCGACGTTTCAGAAAATTGCTGCCAAGGCGAAACAGGATTGCCCGCTCTCCAAGGCGCTGGCAAGCGTCCCGGAGATTACGCTGACGGCGATTTTGCGTTAGCCGGGTAGAGCGGTGATTATTCGGGCGAGCCGATCAATTCTTCGAGCAAATCCGTGCCTCGGTAGGCGAAGCCCGTATAAACCTGCAGCAGGTTTGCTCCCGCACGCAAGGTCTCACGGGCGTTGGCCGCGCTCACGATACCGCCGACCCCGATAATGGGAAAGTCCGCGCCCAGTTCGGCGCGCAGTTGGGATATGACCTTGACGGACAAAGGGTGCAGCGGAGCTCCGCTCAAGCCCCCGCGGTGTTCCGCGGCAGGCTTGCCCAGTACATTCAAGTCGCTCGACGTGTTGGTGGCGATCACGCCGTCCGGCTGCAGCGAGCGTAGTTGCTGCGCCAGTTCGGAAACCTGCGCTTCGCTCAAGTCGGGCGCGACCTTGACCAGCAAGGGCACACGCTTGCCGTGACGCTCCTGCAGCGCGACCCGCTCCTCGAGGAGCGTGCCGAGTATGCGTTGCAGGCCATCGCGATCCTGCAGCTCGCGCAAACGGGCGGTGTTGGGCGACGAGACATTGACAGCCACGTAGTCGGCATGCGGGTAGACCTTGCGCAGGCAGGCAAGGTAGTCGTCCTGGGCGCTCTCGATGGGCGTATCGAAATTCTTGCCGATGCTGATGCCGCGGATTCCCCGATAGCGGCTGCCGGAGAGACGGGTGATCAGGTGATCCACGCCCTTATTGTTGAAGCCCATACGATTGATCAGCGCAAGGTTGCCCGGAATTCGAAACATGCGGGGCTTGGGATTGCCGGGCTGGGGACGCGGGGTGACAGTGCCCAACTCTATGTGACTGAAGCCCATGGCACCCAGGGCATCCAAGTAGTCGCCATTCTTGTCGAAGCCCGCCGCGAGCCCCACCGAATGAGCAAATTGCAATCCAAAACAACGCACGGAACATTCGGCAGGGAAAGACCACGCCGGCCACAGCGGCCGCATCACTTTCAATCCGGCCAACCCCAAATCATGGGCCAATTCCGGATCGAGCCGTGTGAGGACCGGCATCCCGGCAGCCGCGATTGCCGCGGCGGCGCGTCTCAAACGTATCTCCAGGTTGCCAGCGCGCCCAGATAGAACAGCACTTCGGTGAGCAGTTGGGTCATGTCGAGAACATCCTTCGATCCGCCGGCGCGCTTGAGCTTGAGGACTGCAATGATACTAAGAGCCGCGACGATGGCGGCGGTCAGTCCGATGAGCCCGGGAATACCCAGGAGTCCCGCCGGTGCGAATCCGATCAACAGAGCAAGAGCCAAGGCCCCGCCGCTCACGGGCATGGACTTCTCGGGCCGGGTGGCCATGACCGACACGGCCAGCGCGAAACTGGCCGAATATCCGCAAATCATGATCAACGCCGGCGGCACGTTCGCCGGAACGGTGAAGGGCAGTTTCGCCGCTGACAAGGCCATCAGGGCGTTGTACTTGATCAGTAGACACAGCACGCGGCTCAAGACATCGAGCCGTGTTGCGGGCAATGCGCTGCGCATCTCGGTGCTGAGCAGGGCAGTCGCCGCCATCGACAGAATCATCGCCACACTCGAGGGCCAAATTTGCGCTGCGAGCCAGTAGACGGCTCCGCCCAAGGCTCCGATCAGTGCACCGATGAGCGGCGCAAGCGGGCCGGTCACGCGCACTGTGCCGTCATGCCCGTTTACGTTCGAAGCCACGCGCCGCTGCCAGCGTGGCACGCAGATAGTGTCCCGTGTAGGAAGCCTTGTTGGCGGCAATTTGTTCCGGTGTGCCGACTGCGATGACGCGCCCGCCGTTGTCGCCGCCCTCGGGACCCAAATCCACCACCCAATCGGCAGTCTTGATGACGTCCAGATTGTGTTCGATCACGATGACCGTGTTGCCCTCGTCGCGCAGGCGTTGCAGTACCAGAAGCAGCTGCGCGATATCCGCGAAGTGCAGGCCGGTGGTCGGCTCATCGAGAATATAGAGCGTGCGCCCGGTGGCGCGCTTCGAGAGTTCCTTGGCCAGCTTGACGCGCTGCGCCTCGCCGCCCGAGAGCGTGGTCGCGCTCTGGCCCAGGCGCACATACGAGAGACCCACATCGAGCAGCGTCTGTAATTTTGGCTGCACGGTGGGTATCGCCGCAAAGAACGGCAATGCATCCTCGACCGTGAGGTCGAGGATTTCCTGAATATTCTTTCCCTTGAAGCGGATCTCCAATGTCTCGCGATTGTAGCGTTTGCCTTTGCACACATCGCAGGGCACATAGACGTCGGCCAGGAAATGCATTTCGACTTTGATGACGCCATCCCCTTGGCATGCCTCGCAGCGTCCTCCCTTGACGTTGAAACTGAAGCGGCCTGCTTCATAGCCGCGTGCGCGGGCCTCGGGCACGGCGGCGAAGATTTCGCGAATCGGTGCGAACAGGCCGGTATACGTCGCCGGGTTGGAACGCGGCGTGCGCCCGATCGGGCTTTGGTCGATCTCGATCACCCGATCAATGTAATCCAAGCCCTCGATGCGATCGAAGTGCGCGCTGCCGGCCGACGCATGATTGAGCGACGTTGCCACGGCGCGAAACAGGGTGTCGTTGATCAGGGTTGATTTGCCCGAACCGGAAACGCCCGTGACGCAGGTCATCAGTCCCAACGGAAACTCCGCCGTGACTTTCTTCAAGTTGTTGGCCGTGGCGCCGATCACGCGCAGCATGCGCTTCGGATCCGGAACATGCCTCAAGCCCGGAATCTCGATGCGGCGCCGGCCGCTCAAGTACTGCCCGGTGATGGATTCGGGGTGCGCGGCGACCTCGGCCGCGGATCCTTGCGCAACGATGTTGCCGCCATGCACGCCTGCACCAGGCCCCAAGTCGACCACGTAGTCGGCCTGGCGGATGGCATCTTCATCATGCTCGACCACGATCACGGTGTTGCCGAGATCGCGCAGGTTGACCAAGGTATCGAGCAGACGCTGGTTGTCGCGCTGATGCAAACCGATCGAGGGCTCGTCCAGAATGTACATCACGCCGACCAATCCGGAACCGATTTGACTGGCGAGCCGAATGCGCTGCGCCTCGCCACCCGACAAGGTATCGGCGCTGCGGTTCAAGGTGAGATAGCCAAGCCCGACATTGCCCAAGAATCCCAAACGATCGTTTATTTCCTTGACGATCTTGACCGCTATTTCGCCGCGCCAGCCGGCGAGCTTGAGCTTGCCGAAGAACTCCAGCGCCCGCGCCACCGACAACGCCGAGATTTCCGGCACGTTCTTGCCGTCGACAAATACATTTCGCGCGGCGCGATTCAAGCGGGTTCCCGCGCAGTCGGGGCAGGGCCTGGAGGAGCGGTACTTGGCGAGTTCCTCACGCACCGCCACCGATTCGGTCTCGTTGTAGCGGCGCTCGAGATTCCTGACAATGCCCTCGAAGGTGTGCCTGCGCGATAGCGTGCCGCCCTTGCCGTCCAGGTATTTGAATTCGATCTCGTCTTCGCCGCTGCCGAATAACACCAGGTCTTTGATCTTCTGCGGCAGGCTTTCGAATGCCGCCTCGATGTCGAACTTTGCGTAGCGCGCCAGGGATTGAATCAATTGAAAATAGTAGGCGTTGCGGCGGTCCCAGCCGCGTACCGCGCCGCCCGCCAGGGACAGATGGGGATTGGCGACTATTTTGGCCGGATCGAAAAAATCCTGGGTGCCGAGGCCGTCGCAGGTGGGGCAGGCGCCAATGGGACTGTTGAACGAGAACAACCGAGGTTCAAGTTCGCTCAAGGAGTAATTGCAAATCGGGCAGGCAAATTTATCCGAGAACACCAGTTCCGCGCGCTCCGGATCGTCCATATAGGCGATGCGCGCGACCCCCTGGCCCAATCGCAGCGCGGTTTCGAAGGATTCCGCCAGGCGTTGACCCAAGTCCGGCCGCACCTTGAATCGATCGACGATGGCTTCGACGGTGTGCTTGCGGCGCACGTCGAGTTTTGGCGCCTGATCCAATTCCACCACCTTGCCGTCGATTCTCGCCCGTACAAAGCCGCCTGCCTGCAATTCTTCGATGAGTTCGACATGCTCGCCCTTGCGCTCGGAATGGCCGGGCGCGAGCAGCATCAAGGCCGTCCCTTCGGGATGTTGCAGGACGGCGTCCACCATTTGGCTGACGGTTTGGGCGGCAAGATCGATATGGTGATCGGGGCAGCGCGGCGTGCCGGCGCGCGCGAACAGAAGGCGCAGATAGTCGTGAATTTCGGTGACCGTGCCCACGGTGGAGCGCGGATTGTGCGAGGTCGATTTTTGCTCGATGGAGATGGCCGGCGACAGACCCTCGATGGTGTCGATGTCGGGCTTCTCCATCATCGATAAGAACTGCCGGGCGTACGTGGACAGCGATTCCACATAACGCCGTTGGCCTTCGGCATAAATCGTGTCGAAGGCCAAGGAGGACTTACCAGACCCCGACAGGCCTGTGAATACAATCAACCGGTCCCGCGGCAGGTCGAGATCGATATTCTTCAAGTTATGGGTCCGGGCACCCCGGATTCGGATATTTTGCATCTAACCGATCACTATACGCGCCGCGTCAAGCGCGGGTAAAACACACTGATAGCGCGCTGTTTTCTGCAGGATTGCGCGCCTGAAGCAGGATATTGGGGCGAGGCCGGCCCTCTACAATATGCGGCTACGCTCGATCGTCATGAGCAGAAAGGCCGGCGCCGTTCCGATTGGCGGGTTTGCTGCGCCGGCAACTCCGGTCGCGGGATCTGTGAGATACCTCGGCGTGCTGTCGTGATCTGGCCATGCAGGCCTTTCAGCGCGTCGATATAGATCTCAGAGAACGTGGGGAAAGGCTGGATGGTGTCGCGCAGCACCTCGAGCGGCACGCAGGCGCGGATCGCAAGGGTGGCCTGCTGCAGCCACTCGCCGGCCTCGGGGCCGAGCGCATAGGCGCCGGTCAGCCGCTCGCCGTCGCTGAGCAGGGTCATGAATCCGTTCGACTCGTCGTAGGCGCGCGTGTAGGTGGCGGTTTTCGCGACCTCTGATACGCGGGCAGTCGCGCTGAAGGTGGCCTCGGCGGCGCCGACCGATGCCGCCTGCGGATCGGTGTATGTCACTCGCGGCACGGCCTCGTAGTTGGCCTCGCGCGGCTCGCCCAGGATGTTCGCCGCGACGATCCGGGCCTGATACTTGCCGACGTGCGTCAGCTGCCAGATGGCGTTGACATCGCCGATCGCCCACAGCCGTTCGCCCGCGCGCAGCCGCGCGTCCACCGGGATTCCGCGGCCCTTGGCATCGAGGCCGACGCTCTCGAGGCCGAGCCCATCGATGCGCGGACGCCGGCCCGTGGCGACGAGCAGCCGATCGCCGCTCAGCTTCCTGCCGTCGTCGAGTTCCAGGAAGTAGTGCTCGCACTCGCGACCCGCGGCAGTCGCATGCACGCCCAAGGCGAGTTCGACACCGTCGCGGCGCAGGACTTCGCCGAGTGCCTCACCCAGCGGCCGAGGCTCGCGAGGCAGTAGGTGCGCGGTGCCCTCAACGAGCGCCACCTCGCCGCCCAGTCGACGAACGGCCTGCGCCATCTCGACGCCGACCGGCCCACCTCCGAGCACCAGCAGCCGGCGGGGGACGGCCTTCATGCCGGTCACCTCCCGGTTGGTCCAGATTCCCTCGAGACCGCGCAGGCCCGGCACCGGCGGGATGATCGGCTCCGAACCGGTCGCCACGACAATGTGTTCGGCGGTGTAGCGAACGCCGCCGACGTCGACCACGCCGGTTCCCGCCAGCCGCCCGCGCCCGCGAATCAGGTCGATGCCATGAGCGGCGAGCCAGCGTTGCTGGCCGGCGTCGGAGTAGTTCGAAACCATGTAGTCACGCCAGGCAAGGACCGCCTCGATGTCGACCTTCGCGGTCGCCGCGGCGTTATTCGCGCCGTGCACAGCCTCGCCGGGGCGCAGCAGTGTCTTGGACGGAATGCATGCCCAGTAAGAGCACTCGCCGCCCACCAATTCGCGCTCGACGAGTGCGACGCGCAGCCCGCCCTCTGCGAGCGCGCCGGCGCAGTGCTCGCCCGGCGGGCCGCCGCCGATGACGATGACATCGTAAGCGCTGCTCATGACGGCAGCGGCTCGCCGGCCTGCTCCCGGACGATGTACTCGGCGTACCAGTCCGCCCAGTTCGCATCTCGCTGGCCGGTGCGCTTCTCGTGCTCGCCGTGTGCGGCCGCGGCGCGTCGCAGCGCCGCAGCGAGTTCAGTCGACGAGGTGAATGTTGTGTCGTCCGCGTCCACGCGTCCAGGCAATCGCGTAGTGACCTCCTGGAGCAGCCAGCCATTGCCGTCCGGATCGCTAAACGAGGCGCGCGTGGCGTAACTGCGCCGCTGCGGATCCGCGCCGCTCACACGGGCTTCGCCGCCGTCGCGGTGGAACAGTTCAGTCACTTTGACACCGTGCCCGAGTAGCTCGGCGCGCGCTGCTTCGATGTTGGACACGACGAGATAGATTCCCTGTGCCGAACCCGGTGCGGCCGATGTGACTCCCTTGCCGAAGTGGATTGAGCACGGCGAGCCAGGAGGCGTGAACTGCACGACACGAAAATCGTCACCGATGACGAAATCCGCGTCGAGCCTCCAGCCCAAGCCGCCATAAAAGCGCTTGGCGCGATCGACGTCCGAAACCGGGAT
>Ga0193729_1000181_pt1 | contig 31154 bp, 31 predicted proteins | sample U1c2metaG_FD_143036 | JGI IMG/M metagenome (GOLD analysis project Ga0193729, IMG submission 143036) | Soil microbial communities from a riparian zone of the East river system, Colorado, United States - U1c2 | ecosystem: Environmental > Terrestrial > Soil > Riparian zone | place: USA: East River...
GCCGTTTGCGCACCGCAGGTGCCGTTCGAGCGCGGCGGGGCCGAGATCTTCGCCGCCGATCTGGTCGGCGAGCTTCGTGCTCGCGGGCACGAGACGGACCTCGTGACCGTTCCCTACAAGTGGTATCCGGGCGAGCGCGTGCTCTCCCAGGCGTTCCTGTGGCGGCTGCTCGACCTGAGCGAGTCCGATGGACGCCCGATCGAGCTCGTGATCGCGACGAAGTTTCCGTCCTACGCCGTCAGGCATCCGAACAAGGTCGTGTGGTTGCTGCACCAGTTCCGGCAGGCCTACGAGCTCGATCGAACCGAGCTCGGCCAGTTCGGTGAGAGCGCCGAGGAGCGCGCGACGCGCAGGGCCGTCCAGCGGCTCGATCGCGTGGCTCTGGGCGAGGCGAAGAAGGTGTTCGCAACCTCCCGCAACGTCGCCGACCGCCTGCAGCGCTCGACGGGAATCGCTGCGGAGGTGATGCCGCACCCGCCGCAAGAGCTGCCGTATCGCACCGAGAGCTATGACGACTTCGTGCTCTCGGTGGGCCGCCTCGACCGCGCAAAGCGCCACGAGCTGCTCCTCGATGCGCTGGCCACCGACGCGACGCTTCACTGCGTCATCGTCGGCGACGGCCCCGACCGTGAGCGGCTGGAAGATGTCGCACGCAAGCACGGGCTCGACGGGCGCGCACGTTTCACCGGCCGCATCGACGAGGAAGAGCTCGCCGGGCTCTACGCACGCTGCCTCGCCGTCTACTACGCCCCGGTCGATGAGGACTTCGGCATGGTCCCCTACGAGGCGTTCCTCGCCGAGAAGCCGGTCGTGACCACCACTGACGCAGGTGGACCGCTCGAGGTTGTCACCGATCGGACGACCGGTCTCGTGATCGAACCGCAAGCTGCGGCGCTCGCCGAGGCGTGCTCCTGGCTGCGCGACCACGTCGACGACGCTCGTGCGTGGGGACAGGCCGGAAAGGAGATCGCGCGCCGCGTGTCCTGGGACGAGACGATCGCGCGTCTGCTCGCGTGAGAGTCGCGTATTACTCGCCGCTGCCCCCGGAACGATCCGGGATCGCCGATTACTCCGCGCTCCTGCTCCCCGCACTCGAGCGGCTGCTCGAGGTAACCGTGGTGCGGCGCGGACGCACGCGGCCCGTGGCCGCCGACGTCGCGCTCTACCACGTCGGCAACGATCCGGAAGCGCACGCTTGGATCGTCGATGCACTGAGACGCCGGCCCGGCGTGGTCGTCCTGCACGACTTCGTTCTGCACCATCTCGTCGCAGGACTGACGATCGGCCGGAAGGACGGACACGGCTATCTCGCAGCGATGGAGCGGGACGCCGGCATTCCGGGGCGCCTCCTGGCCCACGGCGTGCTCGACGGCCGCGTGTCTCCCCCGTGGGAGACGAGGCCCGACGAGTTCCCGCTGGCGGGCGAAGTGCTGGCCAATGCGACTGGTCTGATCGTTCACTCGCGCTACGTGGAGGAACGCGTGCGCGAGGCCGGCTACGACGGTCCCGTCTGGCGGATCGAGCACCCAGCCTGGCCCTCGGCGGAGATCCGCCCCGCACAGATCGAGGGCCGCCCGCTTTTCGGCTGCTTCGGGCATCTGAACGCAAGCAAGCGCATCCCCCAGCTGGTCGAGGCCTTCGGCCTGGTCCGAAAGCGCCATCCGGAGGCGAAGCTCCTGCTCGTCGGGCCCGCATCGCCGGGCTTCGATGCGGACCGGTTCGCAGCGGCAGGCGTCGAGCGCATCGGCTACGTCGAGGAGCAGGAGCTCTGGTCGCTGATGGCGTCATGCGACGCGTGCATCTCGCTCCGCTCGCCGACGATGGGCGAAACCTCGGGCAGCGCCATCCGCGCGCTCTCGCTTGGACGCCCGCTCGTGGTCAGTGACCTCGGCTGGTTCTCGGAGTTGCCGAGCGACGTCGCGCTGAAGGTCACGGTGGACGAGGACGAGATCCCGTCGCTGGCAACCGCGCTGGAGCTGCTCGCCTCGAGCGAGGCGACCCAGCTCTCGATGAGCGATGCGGCCCGCGCCTACGTCGAGCGTGAGCACGACCTCGCGCATGTCGCGGAGAACTACGCGGCCGCGCTGGAAGAGGCCGCCGGCGGGACCACTGTCGCGGACGCAGTCGTTGCCGAAGTCGCGCAGGCCGCTGCCGAGATCGGCATCGAGCCGGGGACGATGTTCGCGGCGGAGCTCGCCGGCCGGCTCGACGACGTCGGGCTCGCCCGCAACGGCCGGCCGGATCCGGCTCCGCCGCCCAAGGCCGGCCCTCTTGCCCGCGTCCCGGTGTGGGCGTGGCTCGCCGGGCTCGTCGTCCTCTCAGCGGTCTTTCGCTACGGCCTGTCGCGCCGAGTCGTCGCCCCGTGGATCATGGTCGACGAGCTCATCTACTCCGAGCTGGCAAAGAGCTTCGCGCAGACCGGCCACTTCCTCATCCGCGACGTCCACCACGGCGCGTACGGCGTCGTGTATCCAGCGCTGATCGCGCCGGCCTGGCGGGTTTTCGGTTCCGTGCAGGACGCATACGCTGCGGCGAAGACGATCGGCTCGGTTCTGATGTCGCTGACCGCGATTCCGGTCTACTTCCTCGCGCGTCGAGTGATGACGCCGGTCCTGTCGCTGTTCGCAGCATTGCTGGCAGTCGCTGTTCCGTCGCTCATGTACACGGGGACCTTGATGACGGAAACCGTCTTCTATCCGCTGTTCGCGTGCGTGGCGCTTGCCCTCGTGTTCGCGCTCGAGCGTCCCACCATCCGGCGGCAACTGGTGCTGTTCGGGCTCTGCGCGCTCGCGTTCCTGACCCGGTCGCAGGCGATCGTGCTCATCCCGGCAGTCGCGACGGCGCCCCTTCTCCTTGTGTGGCTAGACCGACGCCGGCTGCGAATGCTCGCCGACTTCCGCGTTCTCTACGCTGCGCTCGCCGCCGTCGTCGTTGCCGCGCTGGTCGTCCAGGTCGCCCGCGGCCATTCCGTCTACGACGTTCTGGGCAGCTACAGCGTGACCGGACATGCGACCTACAGGCCCGACCAGGTGCTGAAGTGGGTCCTCTTCCACATCGCCGAGCTCGACCTCTACCTCGGCATCGCGCCGTTCGCGGCTCTCGTGCTTCTGACTCTCGTCGGCCGGTCGCTCGACCGCCCGCTCCGCGTCTTTCTTGCGGCTTCGCTCCCGCTGACGGCCTGGCTGTTGCTCGAGGTCGGCGCTTTCGCGTCGGCGCTTTCGCCTCGCATCCAGGAGCGCAACCTCTTCTACGTCGCGCCGTTGTTCCTGATCGCTCTCCTGGCGTGGATCCAGCGGGGGATGCCCAGGCCTCCTCGTGCCACGGCGACCGCGGTGGTTCTCGCGGCCGCGCTGCCCGGAGCGATTCCTTATCACCGACTCATCGACACCTCCGCCGAGTCGGACACGCTCGCGTTGCTGCCGCTCTGGTGGCTCCAGGAGACGATCGTCGGCCTGGACACGATCCCGGTCGTGGTCGTCGCGACCGCTGCGGCGATCGGCCTCCTCTTCTTCTCCATCTCCGCGCGCTACGCGCTGGTCCTGCCTGCGGTGGTGCTCCTGTGGTTCGCGTTTGCGACGGAGCGAATCGAGCGCTTCGACCACGGCTTCCCGAAGGCGTCCGTCGGTGCGCTGTACCAGGGCATCACCGCGCCGAGGCGCGACTGGGTCGACGCTGCGGTAGGCCGCAATGCCGACGTGGCGTTCGTCTACCCCGGCACGGATCCGACACACCATCCGGACACGCTGTGGGAGAACGAGTTCTACAACCGCAGCATCGGTCCGGTGTACGACCTCCGGCAGCCGTCGATGGGAGGCCTGCCCGAGACCAAGGTGACGCAGCGGGCCGACGGCGTGCTGCTCGCCGACGGGAAGCCGGTGCGTCACGCCTACGTCCTGAGTGAGGAGAGTGTTCCTCTTGCGGGCGTCGTGGTCGCTCGCGACAAGCTGAAGGGAATGGCACTGCGGCGAACCGACGGCCTCCTGCGGATCGGCTACCGGGTGCGCGGCCTCTACCCGAACGACACATGGTCCGGCAAGCGCATCACGTACACGCGGCTCCGCTGCGCCGGCGGCACGGTCACGGCGCAGCTGCTGCGCGACCCCAACCTCGTCAGCGGTCCGCAGACGGTGCGGGCAGGCCGCAGGAGCGTGACGTTCCGTTCCAACGACGAGGCGTCGCTGACCGTCCCGCTCCGCCCGCGCAACGGAGTCTGCGTCGCGGTCTTCACGGTGAGCCCCACGGCCGTCCCCGGGCCCGCGGATCCGCGCGTTCTCGGCGTGCACTTCCTCGAGTTCCGCTACGCCGCTCCGTGAGGATCGCGTACGACGTCACGCCGCTCTCGCACCCGCGGACGGGCGTCGGCAATTACATCCTCGGCGCCTTGAAGGGGATGGTGGAGGCCGCGGACGGATCGCACGAGCTCGTCGCCTTCGGTCCGGTGAGCATTCGCGGCCGGACGCTGCTGGACGGGGCTCTGGCAGATCTTCCCCTCGAGCGGAAGATCGCCACGGTGCCGTTCGGGCACGCGGTGCGCACGGCCTGGAGCCGGTTGGGACGACCGCCGGCGGAACGCTTCCTCGGTCAGCTGGACGTGTTGCACTTCACGGACTGGATGGTTCCCCCTGGACGTCCACGTGTCCGCGCCACGATGATTCACGACCTCGGCCCGCTGCGATACCCGGAACGGTTGCATCCACGCACGGTGCGCTTGCACACTGCGACCGCTCGCGCAGCGGTCCGCTGCGACGTGGTCTTCACGAATGCGGAGTACACGGCGAACGACATCGTGGAACGGCTGCGGATTCCGCGCGAGCGCATCCGCGTCGCATATCCCGGCGTGGACGCTCGCTACCGGCCCGACGGCGAGCGGCGCGAGCATGGCAGCTCGTACGTGTTCACGACCGCGACCGCGGACTGGCGTAAGAACCGTGGCGTCGTCGAGGCCGCGCTGAGGCTGCGGGGCGACGACCTCGCGTTGCTCGGGCTCGGCGATGCTGGCCGCGGTTACGTCACCGACGAGCAGTTGCCCGCCCTCTACCGCGGTGCAGAGATCTTCGCGTACCCCTCGCGATTCGAGGGTTTCGGTATTCCGGTCATCGAGGCGATGGCGTGCGGCGTTCCGTGCGTGGTCTCTTCGCACCCTTCGCTGGACGAGGCGTGTGGCGATGCCGCGGTTCGCGCCGATCCGGAGAGCCCGGAAGCGTTTGCCGAGGCGATCGGCCGAGCGCTCGCCGAGCGCGAACAGCTCGTCGCCCGTGGCCTTGCTCACGCGGCTCGCTTCGACTGGGTCGAAACGGGCCGCATTCATCTAGAGAGCTACGCTGGCGCGCTGTGATGCGCGTGGCGATCGACGTCTCCCCGCTCGCTCAGACCCGTGCTGGAACGGCGCGTTACTTGAAGGGCCTGATGCACGAGCTCGAGCGCCGCGACGACGTCGCGGTCTCGACCCGTTCGTTCGGAGGCATGAGCCGTCTGGCGACCCTGGCGCGTGACGGCGTCTGGTACCCGTTCCTACTGGGACGGGAAGGTGGCGCCGACGTCCTGCATTGTCCGACGTACCGCGGCCCTCTTCGTTCGAGCGTGCCGCTTGTCGTCACGGTGCACGACCTTGCCGTGCTCCGGCACCCCGAGGCGTTCAACCGCTGGACACGGACGTACAGCCCACGCGTCGTGCCGGCCGTCCTTCGTGCTGCGCAACGGGTGATCGCCGTCTCGCAGTTCACGAGGCGCGAGCTCGTGGAGCTGCTCGGAGTGCCGGACGAGAAGATCCGAGTCGTTCCGAACGCAGTCGGCGACGAGTTCACCCGCGAGGGTCCGGCCGAGGACGGGGACTACGTCCTTGCCGTCGGAACGCTCGAACCGCGCAAGAACCTCGACCGGCTCGCGGAGGCAGTCCGCCGGACCGATCGCGAGCTGCGTGTCGTCGGAGCGCGCGGCTGGGGCGGGGTCGAAATCCGCGGGGACGGTGTCCGGTGGCTCGGGGAGGTCGACGATGCAAAGCTCGCGCGCCTCTACCGCGGTGCGGCCTGTTTCGCGTACCCGTCGCTCTACGAGGGCTTCGGTATTCCCGTCCTGGAGGCGATGGCATGCGGCGCTCCCGTGGTCACCACCCGCGGTGCCGCGATGGAAGAGGTCGCCGACGGAGCGGCCGTCCTCGTCGATGCTCGCGATCCCGCCGACATCGCCGCCGGCATCGAGCGCGCCGCCGCTGAGCGCGACACGCTCGTCCCGCGCGGCCTCGAGCGGGCGCGCGCGTTCCGGTGGGACGCCGTAGCAGCGGCGACCGTCGACGTCTACCGCGAGGCTGCCGCATGAAAGAACAACCGCTCGTGCTCCTCGATGCGGACGTGCTCGGACGCCACCGAACCGGCGACGAGACCTATGTCACTCAGCTACTGCGCGAGCTTCCAGCCGTCGCGGAGGATTTCCGCATCGCCGCCGTGACGCGAGACCCGGAGCTCGTCCCGGACGGGATCGAGGCCGTGCGGCTTCCCGCTCGGTCGCAGGAGCTGCGCATGGCGGTAGCGCTTCCACGTCTGCTGCGGCGGCTCCGTCCCGATGTCGCGCACTTCATCCACGCGCTGCCGCTCCACTGCCCGTCCCCTGCCGTTGTCACCGTGCAGGACCTGTCGTGGGAAAGAGACCCGAGCGTCTTCGGCTTCTGGGACCTCGCGACCTTCAAGGTCTTCGTGCGGCGCGCAGTCCGGAAGTCCGAGCGCGTGCTCGCGATTTCCGAGCGCACGAAACGCGATCTCATCGAGCTGTACGGAACGCCTCCGGAGAAGATCGTCGTCACGCCTCTCGCGCCCGATCCTGCGTTCGTGCCCGCGGGTGAGCACGATTCCTTCCTTCTCTTCGTCAGCGCGATCGAGCCGCGGAAGCAACCGCTGGCCGCGATCGATGCAGCCAACGCCGTCGGACGCAGGCTCGTGGTGGTGGGGCCGCCGAAGGACGAAGAGCTGGCAGCCGAGCTCGAGCGCCGGGGAGCCGACGTGCGCGGTTACGTTCCGAAGGACGAGCTCGTGCGGCTGTACCAGCAGGCGGCGTGCCTGGTGTTCCCGTCGCGCTACGAAGGTTTCGGTCTGCCCGTCGTCGAGGCCATGGCCTGCGGGACGCCGGTCGTTGCGGCCCCCGAGCGGGCGATGCAAGAGGTCGCCGGCGACGCCGCGATCTTCACGGATGACCTCGCCGACGGCGTGCGCCGTGCGCTTGCGGACCGAGAGCGACTCTCCGCGCTCGGCCTCGAACGGGCGAAGACCTTCTCCTGGCGCGAGACTGCGCGGATCACCGCCGACGTCTACCGGAGCGTGCTCGCCGCGTGAAGGTCTCGGGCGTGTTGGTCGCCACGGGGCCGGGCGAGGCCGAGCTGCTGCAGGCCTCGATCCCGGCGCTGCGTCCACAGGTCGACGAGCTCGTCGTCGTTGCGAATGGGCCCGGAAGCCGTCCCGGAGACTTTGCCGGCGACGCACGTGTGCTGGAGAACGACCGTCCGCTCGGCTTCTCCGCGAACGTCAACCAGGGCATCGCGGCGACCACCGGCGAGTACGTCGTGATCTCGAATCCCGACGCGGTCCCGGAGGCGAACTGCGTGCGCGAACTCGTGGCGTTCGCCGACGCACGTTCGCGTTGCGGCCTCGCGGGACCGAGGATGATCAATCCCGACGGGACCCTGCAGGCCTCGCGGCGCAGGTTTCCCACGGTCGGCGGAACGATCATGCGGCGGACGCCGCTGCGCTCGCTCTTCCCGCCGCTGCGCTGGCAGCGCCGCCACTACCTCCTCGATGCACCGGACGACGAGCCGCTGCAGGTGGACACGATGCTGGGGGCGTTCCTGCTCATGCGCCGCACGATGCTCGAAGAGATCGGCGGGTGGGACGTGGGATACAAGCTCTACGTCGAGGACATCGACCTCAGCTACCGCGCGATGAAGGCCGGCTGGGAGCGCTGGTGGGTGCCGGAGGCCGTCGTCCACCACGAATACCAGGCGGTGATCGACAAGCACTTCTTCACGCGCCGGAATCTCTGGCACTTGCAGGCGATGGCCCGCTTCCTGCGCAAGCACCCCGAGCGACTCTTCGCGCTCCGATGACCGCGGGGAAATACGACAGGCAGGCGGAACGCTGGTCCGAGACTGCGTACGGAGATGCGTCGGCGTATCTGGCCCACAGGGCAGAGCTGGTCGGCTCCCTCGGTCCTCCGCTCGAACTGGGCGACTCGCTGCTCGATCTCGCGTGCGGAGACGGCGGTCTCGCGGACCATCTGCCGGATATTCGGTACACGGGCGTCGACTCGAGCCCGGAGATGGTGCGAGCCGGAACCGAGCGTGGCCGCAACGTCGTCCTCGGCGACCTCAACGACTTCGAGCCGCCGGGGCCCGTCTCGGCCACTACGTGCTTTCGAGCGATCTACTACTCGACCGACCGGGTGGCCTTCTTCCGTCGTGTCGCTGGGTACACGGAGCGGAAATTCGTCTTCGACGTGAATCCGCGTCAGTACCGCGTCGATGACGTTCGCGCGGACTTACAGCTCGCGGGGTTCGACCAGTTCGAGCTCCAGCCGTTCTTTTCGCCGCAGCGCTTCGCTTTACCGCGCCCGTTGGAGGTCGCGCTTCATGCGCTCGAACGCACCGGGCCGTTGGCGAGACTTCTGCTCGCCGTTCGCTTCAGCTACTTGTGCGTCGCCTTCCGAGGTGGCAAGAACACGTAGCTCACCTTCGCGCCGAGCTGGCGCCGGTCCGACTGGTCGGACGACAGTTGCGCCGGAACGAACGTCGGCGTAATCGTCACCTCGACGCGGAAGCGAGGACCGGGCGCCTTCAGCCCCACGACGATCTGCTCCTTGCTGTGGATGTCGAACCGCTTCACGTCGCTCGGCTTGCCCAGATGCGGCTGCTTGTCGTCGCCGATGACGATTCGCCCGATCGCAACGGTGACGCGCCCCGTTTTGTTCGGGCCGCCCCAGGCTGCGCGTGAGACGACGACTCGAATCCGGCCGGCGCGATTGCTCTCCGTCGAATACCGCGTGTAGGCGCTGAACGCCCCCGTCCAGCCGTCGGAATAGACGCCGACGACCGAGCCGCGCAGTCGCAACGGCGGCGCGATCTTGACGAGCCGCCAGGGCTCGAGCCCGCCCCCGGCCTTGTGCAGGTGGGTCGCGACCGTCTTTCCGACCACTTCGATGCCCTGCTCCTCGACGACGTACGGATACCCCCAGGGGCCGCAGCGATTGTGGCTGCAGAGCGCGCCGTCTGACGCGCGAGGATCCGGCGTCAGGAACGGGCCCGGGCCCTGCGCGGTCCCGTCGAGGCTCCAGACCGCCTTGAGCGACCGGTTCCAGAATTCGGTCAGCCACTCACCGTTCTGATCCGTCATCTGCTGGCCGATGTACAACGTCGGCGCACCGCGCGTGACGTCGTCGACCCAGGTGAACGGCGCGCGGATGTTATCGGCGAAGCGGTCCGAGAAACGGTTGGAGCCGGAGGCGAACGCGATCTCGCCGGTCAGGTTCCAGCCGATGACCGCCACTCCGACTGCGACGGCGAGCCACGTCGCTCCACGGCCGACGAACCGGGGCGCCAGCAGCAGCGCGATCGAGAAGCCGAGCAGCGCGACCAGGCCGATCTTTGCGCCCGTCGGATCGAGCTGGAGGTAACGGTTGGCCTGCTGCAGGATCGCGAGGCCGGGCGCGTTGTACGAGAGGTCGAGTCCCATCTCGTACGGCGTCGTCAGGATGAGCGCGAGCACGAAGGCCGACGACAACGCGAGCGCGACGGGGTGGAGCCGCCGCCGCTCGAGCCACAACGCCGTCCCGGTGAAGAGCAGCGGCGCGAGAAAGATGAGGTTGCGCTCGTAGGTGTACGTCCCGAAGGTGATCGAGACGTAGGTCGATTTCACCGCCGTGTAGATGCCGAAGCAGACGATCGCGGCGAGCAGAACGCTGCGAAAAACGCGCAGCTCTTGACGCGCCGCTTCGCCGGGTGCGCGCCAGAGGACGGCCAGTCCTGCGACCACGGGCAGCACGCCGAGTCCGATCGTCAAGGCGCCCGCGGCATTCAGGCCGAGGTCCAGCATCCGGCCCTTGTAGAGGCGGGTCGTGTCGTTCCATTCGAGCGAGAGGTGACCGAGGACCGCGCTGACGATCACAGCGGCGCCGATGACGAGCGTCACGAAACCGACCCAGTCCCACGCGCTCCAGGTCCTGCGCCAGCGGCCGATGTACTCGGATCGCCACAACAGAAAGATCCCGGCTAGCAGGAAGAGCGGCGGAATCATCGCGAGCTCCCCGCGCACGAACGGCGCGACCAGAGACGCGATCACCGCGCCGCCGATCCACCAGCGCGACGGCGTGACAAGCGCGCGCAGGATCAGGAAGAGCGAGAGAGTCGACCAGAAGTAGGCGAACGGCTCCTCGACGATCATCGACGAGTACGCGAGTGCGGGAATCGCGGCAGACGCGGCTGCGACGAAGAGTGCCGGCCTTCGGCCCACGAGCAGGCGAGCGAGCCCGTACGCGGGGAACACGGTCGCCGTCATCACGATCACCGTGAGGTACTTCACCGTCGCGTACGCGGAGTGGAGGTTGTCGATCAACCAGGCCGGCGCGAGAACGTAGGTCCAGAGCGTCGTGAACGAGTACGGCTGTCCACGTCGCGCCGCGTGGCCTGTGTCGGCGATTGCGCGCGAGAGCTGTGTGAGCTCCAGTTCGTCGCCGAAGAGCCAGGGCGTCTTGTGCGCCCAGGCCTGGATCATGTAGACGATCGCAAGCCAGAGAAAGATGCTGAGCAGGGGGACGGCCGCCAGCAGGCGATCCACCAGCGTTCGCTCCGCCGGCGTCGTCCGCGCGGTCACAACAGCCATTCGCGAGTCAGTCGGCGGTTGCGCCGAGCACGGCGCGAGGATCGAGGTCGGTATCGCGCCGGACGAAGCGACAAGGCACCTGCGCAAGCGTGCAGGCGTCGATGACCAATCCGAGGCGCTCACGCGGAGCGTCAGGGATCGTGACGAGAACAGCGTCTGGCTGCGCGCGCGAGAGGATTCCCTCGATCTCCTCGGTGCTGCCCAGCACCGGCACACCCTGCAGCCTTCGCCGCGAAAGCCGTGGATCGTCGTCAACGAAGCCCACGACCTGTTCGCCGGCTGTCTCGCGTAGCTCACGCAGCAGACTGCGGCCGCCCCGACCGGCGCCGACGATCAACGTCCGGTGACGATCGGCGCGTCCGGTGAGCGCGGACACTCCACGTACGAAGGCCCGCTCCCAGAAACGCGAGGCGCCGACGAGCACCGTGCAGACGAGTGCATCGATGATGAACACGCTCCGCGGGAAAGGGCCCCAGGCCTGGGTCGCATCGAGAATCAGGTACGCCGCGACCTCCGACACCACGACCGCAGAGACGATGCTGGCCGCGTCGCGTGCGCCGGCGTAACGCCAAACGCCCCGGTAGAGGCCGAACGGGATGAACGCGAGATAACGAATCGCGAGCACGACGGCGATCGACACGAGGAAGATGTGCCGCTGGTACGGGCTGCCGCTCCCTTGGATCCGCAGGTAGTACGCGACCGCGAAGGAGGCGGTGATGAGCGCAAAGTCGACGATCGACTCGATCAGCCGGCGCGGATTCACGACGAAGGTCCGCAGCCAACTCTGGTCGCCGGAGAAGCTCGGCGCGCGTTCCGCGTCGGAGAGCCCGCTTGCGAACTGGACGAGCAACGCGAACGTGAGCAGGACGCCGATCAGCGTCACCCAGGCGTTGTCCAACACCGCGTAGGCGAGGCTGGTCGTTCCGAGCGCGGCGGAGATCACCGCGAGCAGGACGACGGCCCGCTTCTCTGAGAGACCGTGATAGACGAGCCGGTGCGAGGTGTGGTCGCGTCCTCCCTGGTAGACAGGGCGCCCATCGAGCAATCGCACGATCGTGACCAGCGTCGTGTCGAGAATCGGGACGGCCAGGACCAGGATCGGGAGCATCAGGGTCGCGACGGTCGTGCCGGCCACTTTCCAGCTCGCGGTCAGCCCGAGCGCGCCCAGCGCGAACCCCAGCGGCTGGCTGCCCGAGTCGCCCATGAAGACCGCCGCCGACTTGCCCAACCGTAGGTTGAAGGGGAGAAAGCCCGCGCACGCAAGCGCGAGCGAGAGGGAGAGCACCAGCACCGCGTGGTTCTTGTGCACGGTGACCGCGTCGACCGCGAAGAACGCGGCCGCAATCCCGGCGAGCGTCGTCGCGAGCCCGTCCATGTTGTCGAGCAGGTTGAACGCGTTCGTCATCCCGACGAGCCAGATGAGCGCAACCACTCCGGCCAGGAAGTCGTTCGAAATCAATCCCGAGATCGTCAGCCCGTTGAAGATCACCAGGACGGCTGCCGCGATTTGTGCGGCGAGCTTCGGGATCGGCCCGAGCGAGAAGAGGTCGTCCAGCAATCCGGCGACGAAGAGGATCGCGCAGCCACCGAGGATCGCCAGGAGCTCCCGGTTGGCGGGGGCCGCATCGACTGCGACCGCAAGCCCGACGCCGGCGAGGAGGCCGACGAAGATCCCGATCCCACCGAATATCGGCGTCGTCCGCTCGTGCCAGCGGTCCTCACGCGGCGCTGCAGCGAGGCGGGTTGCAAGGGGGGTGCGAAGCAGCAGCCAGATGGCCGCCGACGCGGCTGGAAATGCAGCGATCGCCGCGAGCGCCTTCACGGAGCTGAAGCGTAACGAAGGGCTGTAAGAAGCATGTGAGGCCACCTCTAGACTAGGCCGCGGCCATGACGACGGTATACGGCGATCTCGTCCGCTACCGCGAGTTGTTCGGGAACCTGTTTCGCCGGGATGTCCAGGCGAAATACCGGGGCTCGCTCCTCGGTCTTGCCTGGACGCTCGCGAATCCCGTCCTCTTGATGGCGGTGTACCTGTTCGTGTTCTCGGTCCTCTGGAAGACGCAGTTCGGGTCAGAAGGGCACTACGCGCTCTTCCTCCTCGTGGGGCTTTCGGCGTGGATCTTCTTCGCCACCTCGGTGCAGTCCGCGTCCAGGTCGATGCTCGACAACGCCAATCTCATTCGTAAGACGCGTTTCCCGCGCCAGCTGTTGCCGCTGGCGGTCGTCGCGACCCAGCTGATCAGCTTCGCCGTCATGCTGATCGTCCTGCTCGCGGTGAACTTCGCGCTGTTGCCGCGCGTGCGCGCAACGGAGTGGCTTGCACTGCCGCTCGGGCTCGCGGTCGTGGCGCTCACGTGCGGTCTCGCACTCGCCGTCGCCTCGATCAACGTGCTCTTCCGCGACGTCGAGTTCCTCGTGTCGGCACTCCTGCTGCCGCTCTTCTTCCTGACGCCGGTGCTCTATCCGCTCAACAATCCGCAGATCGCCCGGCGCGACTGGGTCGTCGGGATCATCCATTGGGGGAACCCGCTCTCCCCGCTGATCGAGGCGCTGCGCGCCCCGCTGTTCTACGGCCGCTTGCCCGGTCTCGGCGACACGATCTACACCATCGTTGCCGCCGTCGTCGCGCTGGCTCTAGGCGCCTACGTCTTCAACCGCGTCGACGACCAGATCGCAGTCGAAGTCTGATCCTGGCGTCATAGACCCAAGGCTCGTCGCCTTCCGGCTGCCAGGCCGGCAGGCCCGCGACCTCGGTGTTCGGCTCGAGCGGAGGCAGCAGCGACGGCAGGACGAGTGGATGCGCGAACGCCGGGTTGCGTCCTCCGCCGGGCTCGTACGGCTCGAGCTCAACGGAGGGTCGCCGCGTCTCGATCGATCCGCCCACGGCTGCGTAGCCTTCCGTGTGCGCGGCGTAGACGCGTTCCTCCCAGTCGGGTGCGAGGTCGGCATTCGGCGGCAGGGGTGCTCGCGCTCCGGCGGCATCGCGTGGCGCGACCTCGATGTCGACGTGCGGCGAATAGTTGCCGAGCTCGGCGAGCCAGAAGCGTCGCTCGTCGACGAGATCGAAGGCGAGGCGGTACGGCCCGGGTGGGATCGGGCCGCGCAGGTCGAGCGTCCGGTCGACGCGCTCGCCGGGCGCCGCGCTCACCTCGTAACGGAGCCCGTCCCAGAGGATCGGATTGTCGCGCTCGTCCAGCCAGTGATACGAGAGATTGAGGTCGCGCCACGCGGCGGTGCCCGCGTTCTCCAGCTGAACGCGCGCCCGGGTCAACGCGCCGGCCTGAGGGCGGTCGAGCTCGTAGCCGAGCCACCGCACCGCGAGCGGGCCGGCAGGGACGGGATGGTCACCGACTGCTTCCAGAGCCGGACTAGCCTACGTGGCGTGGAACCGCTTCTCGTCAGGGCGTGCCGGCGCGAGCCGGTCGAGCGCACGCCGGTCTGGTTCATGCGCCAGGCGGGCCGCTCGCTCCCCGAGTACCGCGAGCTTCGGAAGCGCTACGGGCTGTTCGACATCGTCGCCGAGCCGGAGCTCTGCGCCGAGGTGACGCTGCAGCCGGTCCGACGGCACGACGTCGACGCAGCTGTGATGTTCACGGACATCATGTTCCCCGTCCTCGGCATGGGCGTCGAGGTCGAGCTGGTCGAGAACGTCGGCCCGGTGATCACCTCGCCAATCCGGACCCGTGCCGATGTCGATCGCCTTGTCGTGCCCGAGCCGGACGAGTCCGTGCCAACAATTCTCGAGGCTGTGCGGCTCGTGCGTGCAGCCTTGCGGGACGACCAGGCTGTGATCGGCTTTTGCGGCGGTCCGTTCACCGTCGCGGGCTACCTCATCGAGGGGAAGCCGAGTCGCGAGTTCGCGACCGTCAAGGCGATGCTGTATCGAGAGCCTGAAACGTGGCACGCGCTGATGGACAAGCTCGCAGATACGTTTGCGCTCTACGTCGCGGCGAAGGCTCGAGCCGGTGCCGACGTGATCCAGGTCTTCGACTCATGGGTCGGTGCGCTGTCGCCGTCGGACTATGAGGAGTTCGTGGCGCCGTACTCGGGGCGCATCCTCGCCGCGGTCGACGTCCCGACGATTCATTTCGGCACGGGCACGGCGACCTTGCTGTCGTCGATGGCCGACGCGGGCGGTGACGTGATCGGGCTCGACTGGCGCATCCCGCTCGATCGAGGCTGGACGGAGGTGGGCGAGGAGCGCGGCGTACAGGGCAACCTCGATCCCGCCGTGTTGCTCGCCCCCTGGGAGCGAGTCGAGTCCGAGACGCGCGCTATTCTCGCGCGTGCCGGAGGGCGGCCGGGTCATGTATTCAACCTCGGGCACGGTGTGCCACCCAATGCAGACCCGGCTGTTCTCGGGCGTCTGACAGAGTTCGTGCACGAAGCAACCGTGGAAGCGCGCGTGTGAAAGCTGCGGTCGTGCTGATGGCGTACGGCTCGCCGGAGCGACTGGCTGACGTTCCGGCGTACTACTCCGACATCCGCGGCGGCCGTCCCATTCGAGCGGAGCTGATGGAGGACCTCGTCGAGCGGTACCGCGGGCTTGGGATCGAGGATGGGTCGCCGCTCAACGCGATCACAGAGGAGACACGAGCGGCGCTCGAGCGTGAGCTCGGCGACGTGCCGGTGTTCACCGGCATGAAGCACTGGACGCCGCGCATCGCCGAGGCCGCGGACGCCGCCGTTGCAAGCGGCGCGGAAACGGTGGTTGGCCTGGTTCTTGCGCCGCACTACTCCTCGATGTCCATCGTGGGCTACCGGCAACAGTTGGAACGCGGGCTCGGCGGCCGAGCCGAGCTCGCGTTCATCGAGAGCTGGCACGATGAGCCGGGCTTCGTGGACCTGCTGGCGGAGCGGGTGCGCGAAACGCACGCGCACGTCGTGTTCACGGCGCATTCTCTGCCGGCGCGCATCCTTGAGTCCGGGGACCCGTACGAGGCCCAACTCCTCGAAACCGCCCAGCTGGTCGCAGAGCGCGCGGCGCTCGAGACATGGTCGTTCTCGTTCCAGAGCGAGTCCCAAACGGGCGAGCCGTGGCTCGGCCCGGACATCCTCGACCACCTGCGCGAGCTGCACGGCGGCGGGGTGCAAGACGTGCTGGTCTGCCCGATCGGGTTCGTCGCCGACCATCTCGAGATCCGGTGGGATCTCGACCACGAGGCCGCCGAGCTGGCCGACGAGCTCGGGCTCGCCTTCCGGAGGATCGAGATGCCGAATGCCGACCCGGCGTTCGTCCAGGTGCTCGCAGGGCTGGTTCGACGGGCGCTCGCGGTACCCTCGGAAGCGTGACCCGACCGGGCGAGATCGTCGCAGAGCACGCCTCGCGGCACTTCAAGGTCTATCCCCGCGAGGCGAGGCGGTTGAAGGATGCGATCGTCGCGCGCCGCCGGTCGCAGCCCACAGAGGTGCGGGCGTTACGTGACGTGTCCTTCCACGTCGATCCGGGCAGCGCGATCGGACTCGTCGGACGCAATGGCTCTGGCAAGACGACGCTTCTGCGGCTGCTCTCCGGAATCATCAAGCCCAGCTCCGGCAACGTCGAGGTCGGGGGGCGCGTCGGTTCGCTGCTCGAGCTCGGCGCGGGCTTCCACCCGGACTTGACCGGCCGGGAGAACGTGTTCCTCAACGGCTCGATCCACGGCCTCAAACGTGTTTACGTTCGCGAGCAGCTGGATGAGATCGTCGCGTTCGCCGGGCTCGAGGAGTTCATCGACCTGCCGGTGCGCACCTACTCGTCGGGGATGTACATGCGACTTGGTTTCGCGATCGCGGCGCACATCGACGCCGACGTCCTGCTACTCGACGAGGTCTTCGCAGTCGGAGACGAGCAGTTCCAGCGCAAGTGCTTCGGCAAGATCTTCGAGTTCAAGCAGCGTGGTGGGACGATCGTGTTCGTCTCGCATGACGCAGCGGCGGTGGAGCGCCTCTGCGACCGCGCCGTTCTGCTGCGTGACGGGCAGGTCGAGTTCGACGGGCCGACGCACGACGCGATCGTGCGTTACCGGCAGCAGCTCGCGGGAGAGGTCGACCCGGCGGAGCGCGGCGCCGGCCTGAACGAATGGGGGAGCGGCGAGGTGCGGATCGAGAGCGTCGAGCTCGTCGGTCCGGACGGCGCGCCGCGCACGCAGTTCCTCGCGGGCGAGCCGCTGACACTCCGCCTCCGGATCGTGGCCGCGCAACCGCTCGCTCCGCCGAGGCTGTCGTTCGAGTTGCGAGATGCGTCCGGTCTGCTCGTCGCGGGCTCGGGGCGCTCGACTGCCGAGCTCGGCTGGGATCAGGAGACGACCGAGCTGGGGGCCCGCTTCGACGTCGAGCAGTTGCCGCTCGCGGACGGACGCTTCCAGCTGCGGCTGGGCCTCACCGACGAGACAGGAGAGCGGCTCTACCACTGGCTCGACAATGCGCTCGCCTTCGTCGTTTACCCCGCCGGCGAGGAGCGCGGCGTGGTCCGCCTCGAGGGCCGTTGGACGGGGGAGGAGATCGGCGCGCCGGCGGAAAGGGTCGCGACGTGAGCTCGCGCACCTGTCCGGACTGGCCGAAGCTGATGGAGTACGCGCCCGACCTGCAGTTCAAGCACTACACGGTGGCCGAGGCAAAGCTTCCCGGCGAAGCGCTGATGAACATCCCCGACGTGAAGCTCGAGTCAGTGGCGATCTGCTGCGACCTGGAGCGGCATGTCTTCTATGCAGCGCACACGGACCCAGAAGTCGCCGAAGCCCTCCGGGCCACGCATTGGTTCGAGCTCGCGGAGTGGACATCGAGCGGTCCCGGCATGGCGATGGGCTGAGCCTCACTCTCGGCACAGCTTCGTCACGCCGGCGTCTTCCTTTGGGGTCAGACCCGTGGACGGGTCCCCGTTGGACGGGGATTCTGTGCCTAGACGGTGTCGGGAGTGTGCCGCATGTCGCCTCGCTCGGGCCTGATCCTGTCTTTCGGCACGGTTTCGGCACGCCGGCGTCTTCTTTTGGGGTCAGACCCGTAGACGGGTCCCCGTTGCATAGGGATTCTGTGTCTAGATGGTGACGGGAGTGAGGAGCGGCTCGCCTCGCTCGAACGCCAGGATGTTGTCCACGACGATGCGCGTCATCGCTTCGCGCGTCTGACGTGTTGCGCTGCCTAGATGCGGTGTCAGGACGACGTTCTGCAGCGGCAGCAGCTCTGCCGGGACATTCGGTTCGTGCGCGAAGACGTCGAGGCCCGCGCGGAGGCGCCCCGAGACGAGCTCCGCGACGAGCGCCGGCTCGTCCACGATCTCGCCGCGCGCCGTGTTGACGAGGCATGCACCGTTACGCAGCAATGCCAGACGGCGGGCATCCATGAGGCCACGCGTCTCGGGAGTGAGTGGCGTGTGGATGCTCACGAGATCCGATTCCGTGAGGAGCTCGTCGAGCTCGCGATACTCGCCGAGGTCCGTCTGCGCAGGCGTCCGCTGGGTGTAGAGCACGCGCAACTCGAAGCCCTGGGCGCGACGGGCCACTGCCTGCCCGATGCGCCCGAGCCCGACGATGCCGAGCGTCGAGCCCGTCAATTCCTCCGCCAGGAAGCCCTCGGTCCACTGCGCCGTCCACTCGCCGGAACGAACGTGCGCGTCGCCTTCCACGAGCCGCCGCCGCGCGGCCAGGATCAGCGCAAACGTCAGATCTGCAGTCGCGGCCGACAGCACCCCGGGCGTATTGCTCACCGCGACGCCGCGGCGGGCAAGCTGCTCGATCCCGAGCCGGTCGTACCCGACGCTGTAGTTCGCCACGAGCCGTAGGCCGGGCAGGAGCTCGAGCGGTACCGGCTCGTTCGCGACGACCAGCGCCTCGACGTCGGGGCGGGGCGACGTCAGCTCGGCCAGAGCCCGCACGTCGACGTCCGCGAGCTCGTCGAAAGCGGGGCCGGGGTACCGCCGAGTGGCGAGAACCTTCAAGGGATGAGTCTCCCATGCCGAAATGACAGGCGATGAAGGTCAGACTCGCAGCGACCCTTGCGGTGACACTCGTCGCGATCGCCGTTCCGTCTTCCGCCGGCGCCTTCCGACTCGAAGGTGGACGCTGGCCGACGGCGACGATCACGTATTACAACGAGATCCCGGCGTACGCCTGGGCCGTCGACTCCGCCGCCTACGCGTGGAACACGAGCGGGGCGCGGGTGAGGTTCCTGAAGAGCTCACGTCGCAACGCCAAGGTGCTGGTCGGCATCCGCTGGTTCAGGGCTGCCGGCGACGCCAACATCCAGCGGACCAGCGGTCGCTTCGTCGCCGCGAAGGTGGGAATTGAGAATGGCCAGGATCGCTACACGATGGCACTCGTCGTCGCGCACGAGCTGGGACACGTGCTGGGCCTTGGCCACGAGGACCGCGTCTGCGCAACGATGAACTCGTATCTCGTCGACAACCATCCGGAGCACTGCGCCGCGGCTCCGGCGGGACAGTGGGTCTGCCGTCTCCTGCGTGCGGACGACGTGCGCGGAGCGGTGCGGCTCTACGGCGGAACCGTCCGGCCCATTCGCGGCCCCGAGTTCTGCAACCAGTAGTCAGCGCCGTCCGGCGAGCACCTCGTTTAGCGGCCGCGTGTTGACGACGTCAGCCGCAGTCGCCCAGCCTCGTCGCGCCGTATGCACGGCGAGACGCATGTTGCCGAGGCCGCGCACGGAATGCGCGTCGGTCGAGACGACGATCGGGACGCCGGCCTCGATCGCGAGCCGGATCTCCGGGCCGGAGAGATCGAGCCGGTCCGGCAGCCCGTTCGTCTCCAGCGCGACGCCCGTCTCGAGCGCGACCTCAAAGGCGCGCTCGAGGTCGAGAGCATTCGGGGGACGGTGATTGATGATCCGGCCCTTCGGATGACTCAGCGCGCGCACAGCAGGATGTCGCATCGCGTCTGTGACTTTCCGCGTCAGCTCGTCGCGTTGCTGCCGCTGCCCTGCGTGCAGGCTGAGCTGCACCCATTCCAACTCGGCGAGCACGTCGTCGGGTAGATCGAGCCCGCCGTCGGCGCGGATGTCCACTTCGGTGCCACGCAGCACGCGAAACGGCGCGAGCTTCTCATTCACCGCTGCGATCTCCTCTCCCTGCCGGCGGAGGTCGTCGGCGTCGAGACCGGGAACGACGCGCACGTTCGGCGTGTGGTCGCAGATCGCCACGTACTCGTAACCGAGATCACGCGCTGCCGTCGCCATCTCGAGGATGGTCGCCTTGCCGTCCGACCACGTCGAGTGCATGTGCAGGTCGCCGCGGATGTCTTCGCCCGTCAACAGCGGCGGCGGCTGACCGCGGAACGGTTGCTCGCGCAGCTCCGGTGGGCACCACGGAACACCGAGCTGCGCATAGACCGCCTCCTCGTCCGGCCCGGGCGGTAGCTCGCCGAGGGCTGCGACGTAGGCGTCTGTGCCCGTCGCGACGAGCAACTCGGTGCCGAAGCGCGCCGGTTCCGCAACCACGAGCTCGACGGGCACGCCTTCCACCGTCACGCCGACCGCGCCGCGGTCGCTGCGCTCCAGTGTGGAGACGATCGACGGCAGCGCCTCGAACGCGTCGAGCACCGGCCCGGGTCGGCTCGCCGAAGAAACGACGGCAAAGACGAACGAGACATCGGCCCAGCGGCGGGGATCGCCCGCGACCTCGCCGCCGACGCCGGCCGCGATCTCCTCGAGCAGCGCGCGCGCCCGATTCAGAGTCATTCCCTTCGCCTGCTGCGGCTTCCCCTCGCGCTCGAGGGCGGCGAGCAGGCGCTGCTCCGTCTGCGGACCGATGCCGGGCACCGAGGTCAGCCTCCCTTCGCGCGCCGCCGTTCGAAATTCCTCGGCCGTGCTGACACCGAGCGCCTTTCCGATCTCGACCATCCGTTTGGGCGCGACACCGAGAAGGCGCCCGAGCCCGATCAGTTCCGGCCGCACATCGTGCTGGAGCTCGTCGAGTTCGGCGATGCGCCCTGTGTCGACGAGCTCGCGCAGGCGCGTCGCGATGCCGGGCCCGATCCCCCGGAGCTCCTCGACGCGGCCGGCAGCGACGAGCTCGACGATCGGGGCCTTCGTCTCGCGAATCGTCTCGGCCGCTCGGCGATACGCGCGTGACGTGTAGAAGTTCGAGCCGGAGAGGTCGAGCAGCGCAGCGAAGAGATCCAGCTGCTCGGCGATCGCCGCGTTGTCAGGGGAGTTCGGCATGCTCGGGTTAGTCTTGCTCCGTGACGATGTACGTCATTCCATATCGCATCGGAGGCAAGACGCGGCTGGGCGACCCCGATCTCGCGCTCGCCATGCTCGCCGACGTCAGCGATGCGGTGAACGGGCTCGCCGAGGAGGCGCTCGTCATCGACGGGCCGGGCGGACAGGGCGAGGCCGTGGCGGGCACATTGGCGGCGCATCGCGGGCCCGTGACGATTCTCAATGCCGACCTTCCCTGCGTCACGAGCGCTGAGATCGAGAAGCTGACGGCAGCCGCGCCGGCGCTCGTTGCCGCACGCGACGGGACCACCAACGCTCTCGCGCTTCGCGATGTCGGGGACTTCAAGCCGCTTTACGGTCCCGGAAGCGCTGCTCGGTTCGCCGAGCAGCTGGGTGCGGTCGGGTTGGATCTGCCCGGGATGCGCGATGACGTCGACACCTGGGACGACGTCGAGCGCGTGCGCGACCGAGTCGGTAGGCACACCCGCACGTACCTGAACCAGCTGGCGCGCACGTGAAGGTCGCAGCCCTCACCGGCGGCGTCGGCGGCGCGCGCTTTCTGCGCGGGATCGTCGACGCTGTCGATCCAGCGTCCGTTACCGCGATCGTCAACGTCGGCGACGACCTCGAGGTGCTCGGCCTTTCCATCTCGCCTGACCTCGACAGCGTGCTCTACGCGCTTGCCGGTCTCGCTGACGAGGAGCGCGGCTGGGGCAGGGCGGAGGAGACGTGGAACGCACTCGGGACCGTCGAGACGCTCGGCGGCGAGTCGTGGTTTCGACTCGGCGACCGGGACCTCGGGTTGCACGTCGTCCGTACGCAGGCGCTGAACGAAGGCACGCCGTTGTCCGCGGTGACGGCGCGACTTGCCGCTGTCCTCGGGGTCGAGGCGACGATTCTTCCTGCGACCGACGAGGTACTGCGCACGTGGCTCGACACGATGAACGGGAGCTTCGCCTTTCAGGAGTGGTTCGTCGCGCGCGCACACCGCGACCCCGTCGACCGGGTCCGCTTCGCAGGCGCAACGGATGCGCAGCCTGCACCCGGCGTGCTCGACGCACTGCACGAGGCGGACCTGATCCTCATCGCGCCGAGCAATCCGTTCGTTTCGATCGGTCCGATCCTCGCGGTCGAGCGGATCAGGTCCGCGTTGGAGCGGCGGCGTGTTCCCTGCGTTGCCGTGAGCCCGCTCATCGGCGGCCGCGCCGTCAAAGGTCCGGCTGCGACGATGCTGCAGCGGCTGCAGGGCGGGACGACGGCCGCACACGTGGCGAGCTGTTATCCCGGCTTGATCGACGCGCTCGTGATCGACGAGGAGGACGCTGCCGACGCCGACGCCGTCTCGGCTACAGGTGTCCGGCCGATCGTGACGCACACGCTCATGCGCGACGCGGCCGCACGGAGGCGCCTCGCCGAAGCTGCACTCGACGCGGTCGCATTCGCGTGAAGGTCGCGATCATCGGGGGCACCGGCGCGTTCGGGCGTGCGCTCGCAAAGCGACTCCATGAGGTCGGCAAGGACGAAGTCGTCGTCGGCTCGCGGGACGCCGAGAGAGCGGAAGGGACCGCAAAGGAGCTCGGCGTCGCGGGCGGCCTCAACGAGGACGTCGTCGCGGGAGCAGACCTCGTCGTCCTGGCCGTCAAGTCGAACGCCACGCTCGAGACGGCGAGGGAGCTCGCGGCGGCGATCGGCACCATTCCCGTCCTCTGCGTCGCCAGTGACCTCCGCTTCACCAAGGAAGGCGTCCTTCCCGGCCGACATCAGGGGTCTCTGGCGGAAGAGGTCGCGCGGATCGTGCGCGCACCGGTCGCTTCAGGGCTGCAGTCGTTCGCTGCGGCGAACCTGGTCGAAGGCGATCCCGGCGACGCCCTCGTCTGCGGCGGGAACGATCCTGCGAAGGAGCTCGCCCTCGAGCTCGCCGGCAGGTTGGCCGACCGTGCCATCGATGTCGGCCCGCTCGAGAACTCGCGTGCCCTCGAAGGGATGACCGCCGTGATCCTCAACGTGAACAAGCGCTACAAGGCGCACGCAGGCATCCGCTTGACGGGATTGCCCTGAGCGGCGAGCTGCGCATCATCCCGGTCACAGGCCTGCCGGAGATCGAAGAAGGGGACGACCTTGCCGAGCTCATCGCCGCGAAGGTCGAGCTCGAGGACGGCGACGTGGTCGTGGTTGCGCAGAAAATCGTGTCGAAGTCCGAAGGACGAATCATCGCCCTCGCCGGCATCGAGCCCTCGGATCGGGCGCGAGAGATCGCAGGTGACGACGAGGACCCTCGCCGCATCGAGGTCATCCTGCGCGAAGCCGCACGCGTCGTGCGAGTCCGCCCGCCGCTCGTGATCGCAGAGACGACACACGGCTTCATCTGCGCGTCGGCAGGCGTCGATGCTTCCAATGCGCCCGAGCCGGACACGCTCGTCCTGCTCCCTCACGATCCTGACGCATCCGCGCAACAAATCCGCGACCGCCTCCGCGAGCTCACGGAGCGCGAGGTCGCGGTTCTCGTCACCGACTCGTTCGGGCGCCCGTGGCGCCAGGGAACGATCGACGTCGCCCTCGGCGCAGCCGGGCTGGAGGTGATGCGCGATCTACGCGGAACGCGTGACCGCGTCGGCTACCAGCTCCACTCGACGATGATCGCGACGGGGGACGAGATCGCGAGCGCCGCCGAGCTTGTGATGGGAAAGGCCGACGGCGTTCCGGCAGCAGTTGTCCGCGGCCTCGAGGTCGCAGGCGAGGGACAAGCGCGCGACCTCGTTATTCCCGAGGAAAGAGACTTGTTCCGCTAGCTCGTCTGTCACATAGGCTGGCCGCGATGGCCGGGCTCCGCAAATCAGACGTCGATCCCGACCCGCTCGAGCAATTTCGAAGCTGGTACGCCGAGGCGGAAGCTGCCCGCTTGAAAGCGCCACCGGCAATGGCTTTGGCGACTGCGACGGCCCACGGTGCCCCGTCGGTCCGAATGGTGCTGCTCAAGGGCGCCGATGAACACGGCTTCGTCTTCTTCACCGGCTACGTGAGCCGCAAGGCCGGCGAGCTCGACGCGAACCCACAGGCCGCGCTTCTCTTCCACTGGGACTCGCTCGGGCGCCAGGTGCGGATCGAGGGCCGCGTCGAGCGAGTCGCCGGACAGGAATCCGACGCCTACTTCGCGACGCGTCCGCGCGGCGCGCAGCTCGCAGCTGCTGCGTCACGCCAGAGCTCGGTGCTGCGGGATCGCGCCGAGCTCGACGAACGGGTGGCCGAGCTCGACCGGGAGCATGCAGGCAGCGAGGTGCGACGGCCGGAGCACTGGGGCGGCTATCGCCTCGTCCCGGAGACCTACGAGTTCTGGCAACACCGCGACGACCGCATGCACGACCGGATGCGCTACCGGCGCGCCAGCGGCGGCTGGGTCGTCGAGCGGCTCTCGCCCTAGCGGTCCAGCCGCACCAGCAGGTGCAGCCGGTCGTGGTCCTCCGGGTCTGCGAAGCCTCGAATGACCCGAAAGCCGGCCTTTTCGAATGCGCGCAGCGAGGCGAGATTCTCGGCGTCCGGATCGGCGATGCACGCGTGAATTCCCGGATCCGAGAAGACGACGTCGCGCACTAAACGATCGAGTGCCTCGGAGCCGAGACCACGGCCGATCGCTTCTACCTCCCCGATCAAGAGATCAACGCCGGCGACGCCGTCCTCGACGGCGACGAGCTCCTGGTACTCCGGATAGTCCGACACGCGATAGGACTGGATGAATCCGGCCGGCCGATCAGCCAGGACGATCAGGTAGAGGTCGGTGGGATCGCCTCCCTCGATCGACGGCAGGTAATGCTCGACAACCTCCTCGTATGTCTCTCGGTCGGTCCACCAGCGCCGGACGTGCTCCCGCTTGAGCCACTCGTAGAGGAGCGGGAGATCGGCCGCCGTCAGCGGGCGAAAGTCGATCCTCACTCGAAGAGCGCGGACACCTCGTCGGCGTCTGCGCTCGGCAGGGGGTGCTCGAGCGCCTCCAGTGCCGGTTCGAGGTGCTCCGGCCGGCGCGGCCCGACGACGACCGCGGTGACCCAGGGCTGCGCGAGCAACCAGGAGATCGCGAGCGTCGCGGAGTCGACTCCGCGACGTGCTGCGACCTCCGCGAGCCGGTCGAGTGCCGTGAACGTCTCGGGTGTACGCAGATGCTCGTACGGGCCCGGGCGCATCGACATCCGCGAGCCGGCGGGCGCCGGCTCGTCTCGCTTGTACTTCCCGGTCAGCCAGCCGCCTGCAAGCGGACCGTACGGCGTATACGCGATTCCGAGCTCCAGGCACAGCTGCGCGACGCCGTCGTCGTCGGTGCGGTCGAGGAGCGAGTACGAGTTCTGGACGAGCGTTGGTTTGCCGGTTCCCAGGACTTCGCCAAGCTGTTTGGCATCGAAGTTGCTGACGCCGTAGGCCGTGATCAGCCTGAGCTGGACCAACCCGTCGAAGGTCGCGACGGTCTCTGCAACGGGAACGTCCGGATCGAACGCGTGCGCCAGATAGAGATCGACTGAATCGACGCCGAGGCGATCGAGGCTCGACTCGAGCTGTCGCGTGATGCGCGTGCGCGCCAGGCCCTGGTCCTGTCCTTCGGCCATCGGGTTGAACGTCTTGGTCGAGATCTCCGGGCGGACACCGCGGCTCGCGATCCACTTGCCGATCGTCGTCTCGCTCTGACCGCCGCCGTACGCGTCGGCGGTGTCGAAGGTGGTGATGCCCACCTCCCAGGCGGCATCCATGATGCGGAACGCCTCTTCCTCGTTCTCGCCTTGCCCGAAGAACTCGGGCGCGGAACCGATTCCGCCGAAGTTGCCGCAGCCGAGAATGATCCGCGAGACCTCGACGCTCGTCCCGCCGAGCTGACGGCGTTCCATCGCAAGAGTCTACGAGCGGCGGTTCCTCAGGTGCTTGCGCAGTGAGGCGAGACGCGCGTCCCAGTCGGCGCCGACGCTTGCCATCCAGTCCATGGCGGCGCCCAGCGGCGCCGGCGTCAACTGATAGAGCGTTTCCCGCCCTTCGCGCCGGCTTTCGACTAGCCCGGCCTCGTTGAGGGCGTTGAGATGCTTCGCGACCGCCTGCCGGGTCACCGGCAGCTCGGCCGCCAACTCGGTCGCGGTCGCCGTCTCACGGCCGGCCAGCGCCTCGAGAACGTAACGGCGGTGTGGATCGGCGAGCGCATCGAAGACGCGTCCCGTCTGGTCGGTCACAGGCGCCGACTTGGCGGCGCCGCATAGAGGCCGTGCGGGCTTCGCCCGTGCGGCCGGCTTACGCCCGCCATTAGATCGATCCCACTGTGACCAAACTGCGCAGCGGGGTGTACGCGAGAGCCAGCGCGCGGAGCTCGAGTGCGGTAGAGAACTCGGGTGTGGATTCGCGCACGAGCAGGCGGGTGCCCTCCTCGACCTCCTCGAGCGTGAACTCCACTTCGCCCTGATCGTCCCAGTCGAGGACGAGGCGCTCGCCCGGCTCCGCCACGAGGACTTTCGCGCGGCGCTCGTCGCCGTCGTCCCAGCGGAAGACGCCGTCCCCGCCTTCACGTGGGTCGAGCTCGACGTCGTTCGCGAACCACTCCTCCAGCTGCTCGGCCTCGGTGAGGGCTTTCCAGACCTCGGCCGGTGAGTCCGGGAACACGATCTCGCGGGTCACTTCCATCTCTCCTCCATTCCGCAACCTCTGGGTTGCGTATACTAGGCGCAACCGACAGGTTGCACATTACCAGGAGGTCTGATGCCCTTGATTCCGATGGTCGTCGAGCAGGACGGGCGGTACGAGCGCTCCTTCGACATCTACTCGCGCCTGCTCCGAGAGCGGATCGTGTTTCTCGGCCAGGAGGTCGAGGACGGCATTGCGAACGTGATCACCGCGCAGCTCCTTTTCCTCGAGGCTGAGGACCCGGACCAGGAGATCTCGCTCTACATCAACTCGCCGGGCGGCTCCGCCTACGCCGGGATGGCGATCTACGACGCGATGCAGTACGTCAGGCCCGACGTGCGCACGATCTGCACGGGCATGGGGATGTCAGCTGCCGCGATGATCCTCTGCGGCGGCGCGGCCGGGAAGAGATTCGTGCTGCCGAACGCCAAGGTGATGATCCACCAGGGCTCCGCCGGCTACCGCGGCTCGCCCGCTGACATCCAGATCGCAGCGAAGGAGATCCTGGAGATGACCGAGCGGATGGCGGAGATCATCGCCCGCCACACGCGACACCCGGTCGAGCAGGTGCTGAAGGACATCGACCGCGACCACTTCATGACACCGGAAGAGGCGGTTGCGTACGGGCTCGTCGACGAAGTGATCCAGCCGGCCGATGCGCGGCTCGCGACGAAGGCGCGCTGATGGACCTCGGGCGAGCAGTCAGGTCGGCGGACCGAGGCCGTGTCGTCGGGTGGCGTGCGTGGACGGTGGTCGAGACGGAGGACCGGGTCCGGTTGGCCTCGGTCATCTACGACACCGTCTGGCCTGCTCCCGGCCCAGTGACTGCGGAGTGTGAGTGCGGGCATGCGCACGTCGCACCCGCGCTTGCCTGCACCTGCGGTTTCCATGCAGCGCGGGATCCGGTCGATGCGCTCACCTATCTGCGCGGTCGCGACGAGCCGAGGACGCTCTGCCGGGTCCTCGGTGAAGTGTTGCTCTCCGGCGTTGTGGTCGAGACGGAGGGCGGCTATCGGGGTGCGACCGCCCGTCCACTTCGTCTCTACGCGGACGATGCGAAGGTGGCCGCCGCGCTCGAAGCGACCTATCGCGTGCCCGTACTCTCTCCGGGATGCGAGTGCGGTTCTGTGACGAGCTCGAGGGCTGCTTCGGCTGGATTGCCGACGAGTTCATCGAACGCTGCTCGCACGCTCTCGCCGTGGACGGTCGCGTCTGGGTGATCGACCCGATTGATGGAGACGGCGTCGAGGAGCGAATCCGCGCAGCCGGCACGCCCGCCGGCGTGCTCCAGTTGCTCGACCGGCACAACCGCGACTGCGCCGCGCTCGCAGGTCGGCTCGGCGTTCGCCACCATCTCGTTCCGGGAGGCTCGCTCGGTCCGTTCGCTTTCATCCGGATCAAGGACAGCCATTCCTGGCAAGAGGTCGCGCTGTGGTGGCCCGACCGGCGTGTGCTCGTGTGCGGCGATGCGCTCGGCACCGCGCGGTACTTCCGCGCGGGAAACGAGCGGCTCGCAGTCCATCCCTTCCTGAGGGTGCGTCCTCCTCGACGGCAGCTGGGGTCGCTGCAGCCGGATGTCGTCCTCTGCGGTCACGGCGAAGGTGTCCTGGAAGACGCAGACGCCGCGCTCCGCGAAGCGCTCAGCACGTCGCGACGGCGGATCCCCGGTCAGGCTGCCAGCGCGCTGCGCGCCTGGCGGGCGAGTCGATCCGGGGGCGGAACCCTCTAGTAGGCTCGCGACAATGTGCTTCGAGCTCGATTCGGTTCCGCCGATCCCGGTGATCCGCGGCGCCGCCGTCTCGCACGAGGACCTCGTCCTCGAGGCGAAGGACGGAAACACCTTCGCCGCTTTCGCCGCGGGACCCGATGAGCCCGGCGACGTGGGCATCGTGATCCTCCCGGACGTGCGGGGCCTCTATCGCTTCTACGAGGAACTGGCGCTGCGCTTCGCCGAGCGCGGGATGGCGGCCGTGGCGTTGGACTACTTCGGCAGAACCGCCGGTGCCGCAAAACGAGGCGACGACTTCGAGTACATGCCTCACGTCGACAAGACGACACCGCAGGGCATGCAGGCCGATGTCGGCGCAGCCGTCGAATACCTCCGGTCCAAGGGTGCCCGTGCCGTCTTCACGGTCGGCTTCTGCTTCGGCGGCCGCAACTCATGGCTGTCGGCCACGGGCGGGCACGGTCTCGCTGGAGCGATCGGCTTCTACGGGCGTCCTGGAGAGGGCAGGGACGGCACGCCAGGCCCGGCTCAACGTGCCGCCCAGATCGATGCTCCGATCCTGGCCCTCCAGGCAGGGGCCGATCAGCACATCAGCGCGGCGGACAACGCCGTCTTCGACGAGGCGCTCACAGCCGCGGGCGTCGAGCACGAGGTCGTCTCCTACGACGGCGCGCCGCACAGCTTCTTCGACCGCAGCCAGGAGCAGTTCGCCGAAGCATCCGATGACGCCTGGACAAGGGTCCTCGCGTTCATCGAGGCTCACTCCGGCTGAGCCGGGCTTTTACGAAGCTCTTACCCGGTTCTCAGCCCATTCTCAGGCTGGGGTGGTTCTCTGCAATCCATGAACGAAGGCGGCTACGCCCTGGAATCGCCGCGCCTTTCGGCCCTCGCGCGCCCGCGCTCGGGCCGCAGGCTGGCGACGGCGTCCGCGGTCTGGGCGCTCGTGGCCGGGAACGCGGCGCTGATGGTCTGGCTCTGGGTCCACGGAGGCAACGTCTCGGACGATCTCAGCACCGGGGAGCTTCTGACCAGTCTCGCCCGGATCACGGGGTTGCTCGGCGCCTATTCGGCGCTGCTGCAGGTGCTGCTGCTGGCGCGCCTGCCCGCGGTCGAGCGGCTCTTCGGCTTCGACCGCCTGACGGTCTGGCACCGCTGGAACGGCCACGTGTGCCTCGACCTGATCCTCGCGCACGTCGTGCTGTCGGTCTGGGGTTATGCCCTCATGGACAAGATCTCTCTGCCGAAAGAGGTCAGCACGATGCTCGGCGGCGGCGTCTACCCGGGGATGATCACCGCGACGATCGGAACCGCGCTGCTGATCGCCGTCGTCGTGACCTCGGTCGTGATCGTCCGCCGACGGCTTCGGTACGAGGCCTGGTACGCGGTGCACCTGCTCGCCTACGCAGGAATCGCGCTTGCTTGGTTCCACCAGATTCCGACCGGGAACGAACTGGTCCTGGATCGCGTCGCGGCCGACTACTGGCGCGCGCTGTATCTCGGCACGCTCGCCCTGCTCATTGCCTTCCGGATCCTCGGCCCGGCTCTGAATGCGCTGCGGTACCGCCTGCGCGTGGCGGAAGTCGTCGCCGAGGGCCCGGGCATCGTCTCGCTGCGCATCACGGGACGCAGGCTCGATCCGCTCGACGCGCGGCCCGGCCAGTTCTTCCTCTGGCGCTTCCTCGACCGGAAACGCTGGTGGGCGGCGCACCCCTTCTCGCTTTCCGAGGCGCCGGACGGCCGCTCGCTGCGGATCACGGTCAAAGCCCTCGGTGATTTCACGAGCCGGCTTGCCGAGATCGCGCCTGGGACCCGCATCGTCGCGGAGGGGCCCTTCGGAATCTTCACGGAAGCTGCGCGCCGCCGGAACAAGATCGTCCTGATCGCAGGCGGGATCGGGATCACCCCGATTCGCGCGCTGATGGAGGACATGTCGGGAGACGTCATCGTCATCTACCGCGTCGTTCGGGACGAGGACGTGATCTTCCGCGACGAGCTCGAGGAGCTTGCGCGCGAGCGAGGCATGACGCTCTTCTTCGTCGTCGGCGACCACGCGACCGAAGACGGGGCGCGCCTGCTGTCGCCGTCTCATCTCCAGGAGCTCGTCCCCGACATCGCCGAACGACAGGTCTACGTCTGCGGGCCGCCCGCCATGACAGAGCAACTCGGGCGGAACGTCCGCGGTGCCAACGTCCCCCCGCGCTTCATCCACACCGAGAAGTTCGCCCTCTAGCGAAAGGAACCCATGCGCAAGTCCATCACTGTCCTCCTCACCGTCGCCGCACTCGCGCTCCCGATCGTCGATGCGAGCGCGGCGGCGACCAAGGTGGCGACGAGGAAGATCGTCGTCACCAAACGCTTCACCGGCTCGCTCGCCTCGGTCCAGCAGTGGGGCAACCTCCAGGTGACGATCGTCGTCCGTAAGACGACCACGATCACCGGAACGAAGAAGAAGGTGACGCGGAAGCTGACTGCGGTCTCGGTGCCGATCTCCCCGAATCACACCGACCGTTCCGTCTACATCAACTCGAACGCCCTACCCATTCTCAAGTCCGAAGCGCTGAGGGCGCAGAGCGCGAACATCAACATGGTCTCGGGCGCGACGGATTCGAGTGACGCGTTCGCGCAGTCGCTCCAGTCCGCGATCCTCAAGGCGAAGCACGCATGAGCGTCGCGGCTCCGGCACTCCCTGGCGTGCGCCGCGTCGAGCAGATCATGGGCCTGCCGGTCGTCGTGGACATCCGTGACGACGATGAGGCCGGTCCCGCGCTCGAGCGGAT
>Ga0193729_1000182_pt1 | contig 31110 bp, 30 predicted proteins | sample U1c2metaG_FD_143036 | JGI IMG/M metagenome (GOLD analysis project Ga0193729, IMG submission 143036) | Soil microbial communities from a riparian zone of the East river system, Colorado, United States - U1c2 | ecosystem: Environmental > Terrestrial > Soil > Riparian zone | place: USA: East River...
ATTCGCCACCGCACCAGGCGACGACTCGTTCATCCTCAAAACGCAATCGCAAGCCGCCGAGCGTAATCTCGAGTCCGGCCGCCGCCTCATCGTTGCTGACGAGTAGGTTGGCCACGCGCAACGCAAACGGGTCGAGCGCGCCGCTGGTCGAAACGCCAAACTGGCGGAACCCAGTTCGGCCCAGATCCTGCACGGAGCTCAGAAATCCCGCGCGCTCAACAATCACCTTCATCGCATTGTCATCCTGAAGGAACTGAAGGATCTCATACAACTGCGTTGATCACACCGATTCGCCCGAACATCCGCTAGTTCGAATGTGAGGTCCCTCTCCCGCGGCCGCGGGATCGGGATGACCTTTCGATTGCTTCAACGCTTCAAACTCTTCCCGGGTGATCGCGCGAAAGCGCACGCGATCGCCCGCACGTAAGAGCGCAGGCGGATTTTTTGTCGGATCAAAAAGTTTTAAGGGCGTGCGTCCGATGAGATTCCAACCGCCGGGCGAGCGCAACGGATAAATTCCCGTCTGCGCGCCACCAATCCCCACCGAACCAGGCGGAATTTCTTTTCGCGGCGCGTCGCGCCGCGGCGTCGCTAAATTCCTCGCAAGGCCGCTCAAAAACGGAAAACCGGGAACGAACCCAATGCAGGCCGCTCGGTATTCGCCTGTGCTATGAAGATCGACCACTTCAATCGTGGAAATTTTTGCATGTTCAGCGACGTGATCCAGATCAGGAGCAAATTCTGAATCGTAGCAGACAGGGATTTCAACCGTGCGCGACGATCGCGCGGTTCGGCCGGGGTCAGCGCCCCCGGCTACAGCAGCGCGAATACGTGTTGCAAACCAATCGAATAAGTTATCCGGTGTTTCAGTCGCCTTGGCGACGGTAATCGGGTCGAAGAAAACTGAGACACTTGTGTAAGCAGGCGCGAGTTCAATGACCCCTGGAATTGCTGCGTTTCGAATCCGCTGAAATGTACGAAGCACCTCGTCCAGAGTTTCCTCAGGCGCGTCCTCAAATCGCTCGCGCACACGCACGATAAGAGCGGAATCGCCGAGGGGAACAATTTCCATTGGCCCTATGGAAGCTACTCTGCGCGCTTCGCCTCAATCTCGATGTTGATTGGAACGGTTTGGCTGATGCCAGAGACTGTCTCGGTCGCCGGAGCGAACATCAGGTTGAAGTCGCGTCGCGTGATTGGATCGACCGTAACAGCCCAGCGTGTCCGGCTCGTGTCGTTGAGCGGTGTAAGTAATTTCACATGAAGTGTGATCGGCTTGGTCACGCCGTGGATGGTCAGGTCGCCAAGAATGTCGCCGCTTTGCGGGCCCGTCTGTTTTACGCTTCGGCTCTTGAACGTGATCTGAGGATATTTGTCGACATTAAAAAATTCGGCGCTGCGCAGATGATCGTCGCGCTTTTTGATCCGCGTATCGATGCTGCGCACGTCGATCTGCGCCGTTACCGCGGAATTCTCTGGATGCTCGCGGTTGACGTCGATCTTACCATTGAACTTGGTGAATTTTCCCTGCGTGGTCCCCAGAAATTGATGCACACTGAAACCGATCGTCGAGCCTGACGGACCGAACCTGTATGTCTCGTTGGCCAATGCGACGGAACTCAAGCTGACGACTGCGACTGCAGCGACAAGATTAGGTAATTTCATTTCGAATTCTCCTTCGTTCTCTTTTTCGCCTCCGTCGCCAGCGTTTTCAAGAGCGGCGTACGAGAGAGCGGCAATCGCCCGAACAAATTTCCCAGCGCAAAAGCGGGGTCGGCCTTCAATTTTTTCTGGTCGTGCACACCGGCAATCCGCGCCAGCTCTGTCTCGAAATGTGAGACCGCGCGAGGCGTCGGATCGTTTGTATCGAGGTAACCGAAAGCCCTGTGCAACAGCATAAACAATTCCGGTTCCCGGTGATCTCGCTCTGTGCAGATTTCAATTAGCTCGACAAAATACGCCGCCGTCTGCGTGCACAGATAATTGCGGCGAATCCCGGCAAATGGATTTTTCAGCACCACTTCAGTAAGTGTGTGCAAATCCGACTTCCTGCTTCGCGCGATCGAAACGTCAGCCAAAAAAAATAAATCCAGCTTTCCCGCAAACGGACTTTTAGGTCGGCGCGCGCCTTTGGCGATCGTTTGGATACAACCGAACGATTCCGTGCACCACGAAATGATCAGACTCGTGTCGCTGAATTTTCGTTTCCGTAACAGGATGGCAGCGGTGCTTTCCATTCGACGCAAAGTAATACACGAACGATTGAAGCGTTACAGCGCGCAAGCAGAGTCATCCTGAGCGTAGCAAAGCGGAGTCGAAGGATCCCGTGGCGCTGCCGTAAGGTACTAAAATGGGATTCCTCGACTTCGCTCGGAATGACGTTCTGTTCTAATCTTGATTTTGCAGATGCCGACAAGAACCACAGAAACCGCGCGCGTACCAGAAGACGTCAGCGGGCGGCTACATCGTGTGCCCGTTGGTAGCGTGACCTGGCGGCATACATTCCGCGCACTACGGCATCGCAATTATCGACTGTTTTTTTGGGGGCAACTGGTCTCGCTCATTGGAACGTGGATGCAGCAAACCGCGATGAGTTGGTTCGTCTATCAAATCACCAATTCAAAGCTGCTGCTGGGAATCGTCGCCGCCATCGGATCCGCTCCGATGATGTTGTCATCGATCTGGGGCGGCTCGCTCGCCGATCGTCATCCGAAACGATCGATCCTCCTGGCGACTCAGACGGCGCAAATGGTCTGTGCGTTCTTTCTTGCAGCCGGTGTTTGGGCGGGTTTCGCCACGCCGTCGTTCATTATCGTTATCGCTGCCTTGAACGGCGTCGCCATGGGCTTCGATATGCCAGCGCGCCAGGCGTTCACAGTCGAAATGACAAGCCGCGAAGATTTGCTAAACGCGATCTCGCTTAATAGCTCGATCGTCAATGGCGCGCGTGTGGTCGGTCCATCGGTTGCTGGATTACTGATTGGTTGGGTTGGCGTCGCAATGTGTTTTTTCCTAAACGGTCTCACGTTTGTTGCGGTAATTGCCGGTTTGCTGATGATGCGCTTACCACAGTTTCAGCGGCCGGCGCACGTCGTCTCTGCCAGCGAACACGCCTGGAACGGCATCGTCTATTCACTGAGACATCAGCGAGTGCGGACGATCCTGCTGCTCTTCCTTGCAGTGGGAGTCTTCGGGTGGTCATACGGTGTGCTAATGCCGGCTTTCGCGCGCGACGTGCTCGGTCGCGGTGCGAACGGTTACGGCATTTTGATGTCGGCGAGTGGGACGGGCGCCTTCATCGGGGCACTCGTTGTAGCCACTTACGGACATCTATTTACGCCGCGAAGACTGGCTCTAGGGGGCGTCTGGTTGTTTTCGATTGCGCTATTCGCTCTTTCGCTGAGCCGAAATTTTTACGTCGCACTCGGATTTCTCTTCGTTGCCGGATTTGGGATGCTCCTGTTTTTCTCCACATCCAACACCGTGCTACAAACGATCGTGCCGGATGAAATGCGTGGCCGGGTCATGGGCGTGTGGTCGCTTGTCTTCGGCGCAATGATTCCACTGGGCAGCCTCGAAGCCGGAGCGGTCGCGCATTGGCTGGGCACAGGGTTCGCGCTCGCGTTTGGCGCAACTGTTTGCGCCGTCTCCGCGTTGGTGACGCTGTTCGTGATTCAGCGCCGTGAGGCGAGGAATTCAAGATAAACTCAAACGACGCCTTACGGCAGCGGCACAAGGGTGCGATCAGCGGTTTATAATATGCAGAGCGCGCTTCTCCACATTTAGCGCGGCTTCCCTGACGGCCTCGCTCAGAGTCGGGTGCGAGTGAGTTGTGCGGCCGATATCTTCGGAGCTGCCACCAAACTCAATGACCGAAACTGCCTCGGCGATTAGCTCCGAAGCGGCATGGTGCAGAATGTGTGCGCCAAGAATGCGATCGGTCTTAGCGTCGGCAACGAACTTCACCATTCCTTCCACGTCATCACTACAAAGTGCGCGGCTGTTAGCACGGAACGGAAACTTGCCGATACGCACATCGATCCCTTTTTCCTTCGCTTGATCTTCGGTAAGACCAACGCCCGCGAGCTCGGGATTTGTGTAAATGATACCGGCAATGGCGTCGTAGTTTACGTGACCGGCTTTGCCCGCAATGATTTCCACGCAGGCGATCCCTTCGTCCTCGGCCTTGTGCGCCAGCATCGGACCCGTAATCACATCGCCGATGGCGTAAATGCCTTCGACGTTCGTGCGAAAATGTTCGTCTACTTTGATGCGCTTCTTTTCGTCAAACTCCACACCAACTTTTTCTGCGCCCAAGCCGTCCGAGAACGGCCGACGTCCGACTGACACAAGCACCGTGTCGGCTTCGAATTTCACTTCTTCCTTGTCTTTGGTCGCAATTACCGTGGCGCGACCGTTGTCGATCTTCACAGCGCTAACCTTTGTTTCCAGGTGAAACGTCATGCCCTGAGCGGTGAGCAAACGCTGAAGCAGGTTCGAGAGCTCCAGGTCGAACCCGAGCGCGATGCGGGGCAGAAATTCCAACATCGTCACTTCCGAGCCGAGCCGGTTCCAAACAGAGCCCAATTCCAAGCCGACCGCCCCTGCACCGATCACGATGAGCTTCTTTGGAGCTTCGCTGAACGTAAGCGCTTCGGTGCTGCTGACGATTGTTTTCCCATCAAATTTCGCGAATGGCAGTTCAACCGGCGCGCTCCCGGTAGCGATAACGATATTTTTTGTCTCGATCTCCTGCGTCTCGCCCTTGGAGGATTTAACGGAGACTTTTCCAGGCGCGGTAATCGTGGCCGTGCCTTCGAAGACGGTCACCTTGTTCGTTTTCATCAACGAGCGGACGCCACTGTTAAATGTCTTCACAACTTTGTCCTTGCGCTGTTGCATCTTCGCCAGATCGACATGCGCGCCGTCGATCACGATGCCGTGCTTCGCTGCTTCCTTCTTAACGAACATGAAATGATCGCTCGAAGTCAGTAGTGCTTTGCTCGGGATGCAGCCCACATTCAGGCAAGTGCCACCAAGCTCCTTGTCCTTTTCGACCAGGGCAGTTTTCAGACCGAGCTGACCGGAGCGAATCGCAGCAATATAACCGCCAGGTCCCGAACCAATGATAACAACATCAAATTTTTCCATATGTCATTGTGTCATTCCCACCGAAGTGGAGCAATCGCCGTGACTAAAGCGGCAGAGCACCGCCTCACTCCAAAACGTGGCCGTCGTTGCAAAGTCACATGTGCGATTGCGCCTTGGGGTGCCGCAGTGCTCTGCCGCTTTTACTCTAAAAATCCAGCGGGAGCTTTTTCGGATCTTCGATGCAATCCTTCACTTTGATCAGAAAAGTGACGGCTTCCTTCCCGTCGATTGCTCTGTGATCGTAACTGAGCGCCAGATACATCATCGGCCGAACTTCCACTTTCCCGTCCACGCCAACGGGTCGCGGCATGATTTTGTGCATGCCGAGGATTCCGCTTTGTGGCGGATTCAAAATCGGTGTGGCGAAAAGCGATCCATACACTCCGCCGTTCGTGATGGTGAATGTGCCGCCCTGCAAATCTTCAATTTTTAGTTTCCCGTCACGCGCTCTGCTGGCGTAATCGGCGATGTCGCGCTCCAAGTCCGCGAAACTTTTTTTGTCCGCATCGCGCACAACCGGAACCACGAGTCCCCGCTCTGTGCCGACGGCTACACCAATGTCGTAGAAATTGTTTTGGATGAAATCCTCATCCTCAATGCGGCCGTTGACTACCGGCACGGCTTTAAGCGCCTCTACGCATGCTTTAACAAAGAACGACATTAAGCCCAGTTTGACCCCGTTCTTTTTCGTAAACTCATCCTGTTTGTTCCGGCGCAACTCCTGAACGGCGCTCATGTCGCATTCGTTGAAAGTCGTCAGGATCGCCGCGGTGTGCTGGGCCATCACAAGCTGCTGCGCGATCTTGCGGCGGAGCGGCGACATCTTTTTGCGGACAAACCGCCCGTCGCCTGATGGTTCAACTTCGCGAGCTTCAATTTTTTCTTCCGCGTTCGCCGCGGCTACGTCGGACAAGTCAGCTTTGCCGCGCTGTTGTACCGCAGCCAGCACATCTCCTTTCGTTAGGCGACCTCCTTCGCCTGTGCCGCGAATTTTTCCGGGCTCGAGCTTTTCCTCTTCGATAATCCGGCGGACTGCGGGCGAAAGAGCTGTTGTAGTCGCTGCCGTTGGCTGCGGCCTGCCGCGGTCAGCGCCCGCGGCTACAGGAGCTTTTTCTGCTGCGGCCTTTTTCTCCGGCTCGGTTTCTTTTTTCTTTTCTTCCGGTTCTTTCTTTTTGGGTTTCTCTTCTTTTTGTTCCACCGCCGGCCGTTTTGAATCGTCGATTATTGCAACTACCTCCTGGCCCTCGGGTACCTTCGTTTCGAGCATGCCGGCTTTTTCAGCGACGATTTCGGTAGAAACCTTATCGGTCTCGAGCGTGAAGAGGGCTTCGCCTTCGCTTACGAACTCGCCGGATTTCTTGTGCCAGGCAGAGACAACACCGCTGGTGATCGATTCACCTACCGAGGGAATTTTAACTTCAATCGCCATAGGTGAGAATTACGTAAGCTAATCGAGCGTCGCGGTCGAGATGCGTTTCGTCAACAGACGAGGCGAATGCGGCGGCTCAAACCGCAAACGCGTCAGCGACCAAGCGGGCCTGTTCGCGCTTATGTCTAGTCAGCGCGCCAACGGCGGGGCTGGCGCTCGCTTCCCGACCGGCATATGCGATTTCACTGCAAAAGATCGTGCGCAGGCGTGGTTCGATGAAAGTCCATGCCCCCATGTTTTCCGATTCTTCCTGGCACCAGACGAGCTTCGCGTTTTTTGAGAATGGTTTGAGCATTTCGCGCAATTTCTTTTCCGCCAGCGGATAAAGCTGTTCTATGCGAATGATCGCAGCGTCGTCGATTTTGCGCTGGGTCCGGTAATTGAGCAGATCGTAATAAACTTTGCCGGAGCAAAAGATGATCCGCTTTATCTTCTCTGCAGAACCTGTTTCAGGTGCGCCGAGAATTTCCTCGAACCTGCCATGGATGAATTCTTCGGCAGGCGAGGAAGCAAAGCCGGCACGCAACAGACTTTTCGGGGTCATGATGATCAGGGGCTTGATGAAGTCGCGCTTCATCTGGCGCCGCAACACATGAAAATACTGCGCTGCCGTAGTCAGATTGCAGACCTGCATGTTGTCCTCGGCGCAGGCTTGCAGAAAACGCTCGAGGCGCGCGCTGGAATGCTCGGGGCCCTGACCTTCATAGCCATGGGGCAGCAGCAAGACAATCCCACTCGGCCGCTGCCATTTCGATTCCGCTGAAACAATGAATTGATCGATAATCGTCTGCGCGCCGTTGGAGAAATCACCGAACTGCGCTTCCCACAAACAAAGCATCTTCGGATAGTCGAGCGAGTAGCCATAATCGAACCCGAGCACCGCAGCCTCTGAGAGCGGGCTGTTGTAAATGCAAATGCGGGCTTGCTTCTGGGCGAGATGCATGAGCGGCACGTAGGGTTTCCCCGTCTTTGCGTCGTAAAACACAGAGTGCCGTGTGCTAAAAGTGCCGCGTGAGCTATCCTGGCCTGACAATCGGATCGGAATTCCGTCCAGAAGCAGCGATCCAAACGCGAGCGCTTCGGCATAATGCCACTGATAGGGACCGCCCTCCTCGAAAACTTTGCGCTGATGATCAAGGACAATGCGCTTGATCTTCGGCTGGATTTCGAAGCCTTCCGGAACGCGGGTGAGACCATCGACAATAGTCTTAAGCGTCTTCTGGCTGATCGCAGTCGGCTCAGACTCGCTTGAGTACTCAGGTTGAAATATCGCTGTGGATTCTCTGAACCTGGCTTTCTCGCTGGCCTTGCGTTTCTCGATGGCGTCGACTTCATCTCGCGTCATTTCGAGCCGCAAACCGAACTCGGTTTCCAGCGAGACGGCATCGTCTTCGCTCAGCGTTCCCGCTTCCAACAACTCGCGTTTGTAAAGCTGCGTGACTGATGGGCGCTTCTCGATTTTTGCGTAGAGATCAGGCTGGGTAAATGAGGGCTCGTCGCCTTCGTTGTGGCCATAGCGACGATAACAATACATGTCGATTACCACGTCGCGCCCGAATCGCTGGCGAAAATCGAATGCCATATCGCTAACAAACTTAACGGCCAATGGATCGTCGCCGTTCACATGAAAGATCGGCGCCTCGATCATCTTCGCGATATCGGTGGAGTACATCGAGGAACGCGCATCTTTCGGAAGGGTAGTGAACCCGATCTGGTTGTTCACGACGATATGAATGGTTCCGCCCGTGCTGTACCCGGGTAACTGCGACAAATTGAGCGTCTCAGCCACGATCCCCTGCGCGATGAAGGCAGCGTCGCCGTGCACCAGCAGCGGCAGGACTTTGCGCCTGTGCTCTGTGTCCCCGCGAAGTCGTTGTCTGGCGCGCGCTTGTCCTTCGACTACTGGATCGACAGCTTCCAGGTGGCTCGGGTTCGACGAGAGCCGGATCTCGACCTCCGCACGCGAGGCAAGTCTGCGTACCGAGTGATAACCGAGGTGATATTTCACATCGCCGTCGCCGGCTGCCAACTCGGGAACATAATTTTCGCTAAACTCGGTAAAGATGACCTTGAGCGATTTGCGCAGAAAATTTGCCAGGATATTGAGTCGGCCGCGATGCGCCATGCCCATGCAAATCTCCTCGACGCTGCCTTCCGGACATTTGTGCAGGATCGTGTCCAGAATCACCATGAGCGATTCCGAACCCTGAAGTGAGAACCTTTTCTGCCCCACGTAACGCGTATGCAGGAAAATCTCGAAGGATTCCGCTTCAAGCAGCGCCCGCAACAGGGCCACCTGCACTGCTGCTGGAGTCGAATGCTTGTGCGGTCGCGTCTCCAATCGCTTGCGGATCCAGTCACGCACTCGCGGGTCCTGGATGTGCATGAATTCGGAACCGATGGAGTCGGCATAAATTCTCTCAAGCCCGGAAACCATCTCGCGCAACGTCATGGGCCGATTGTCGAGGAAGAATTTGGATGAAACGCGAAGGTCCAGGTCCGACTCTCCGAAGCCGAACTCGCGAAGACTCAGCAGCGGGTTTTGCGGGCGCGTCTCTTCCAGGGGATCGACCCGCGCAATGGTGTGACCAAGCGAACAATACGCGTAAATGAGACCATCCACCCGCGTCTGTAACGCCGTTTCGCGAGCCGCGGCAGCCGACGCGCCGTCCCGCTGCGGTAGATTTCCAAGCTCGAACCCTTCGAAAAAGGCTGACCACCCGGAATCGACCGACTCAGAATTCCGCTGCCAGCGGCGATAATTCTCTTCGATCAGTTCTAAATTTGCGCGAGCACTAATTGAAGTGCGCATAGCAAATTTAATCTCCGACGATTCCGCGGTGCGGCAAGTTGACAGTCCAGAGGCGGCCTCGTTACTTGCTGCGGATATGACGCCGAGGGAAGTCCATGTTCTCGTGTGGGTGCGATACGCGCTTTGCATGCTGGTCGCTTTGCTGCTGATCTTCGCGCAATCGGTCTCTTGTTTCGCCCAAGCCGATCCAGCTTCGGAACCGTCTGTGATGGCAGTGGCAAAGGTTTTGCCTGCGGTTGTGAATATTAACACCGAACGTGTGGTGAAGCGCACGGTGCGCGATCCGGTTGAGGATTTTTACGGGCAGTTCTTCGGCTACAATCGTGTCCGCCCGCGCCAAATTCGCCAGACTCTGCAAAGCCTCGGCTCGGGTTTCATTGTCGATCCGGCAGGCTACATCGTTACCAACCAGCACGTGGTTGAGCGCGCCGCGGACTTGAAGATTTACGTGACGACAAACGACGGCAAAACCTACAATGCGCACTACATTACCGGCGATGATAAGACCGATCTGGCGTTCATCAAGATCGACGCCGAGACCGCATTTCCTTTTATTAACCTTGATAATATTTCCCCGAACCTGCTGGGCCAGACGGTAATTGTGGTAGGCAATGCGGTTGGATATGGTAGTTCGATCAGCCGCGGAGTTCTTAGCGCGGTCAAGCGCGACATCACCGTGGACGATACGGAGTATAAGGGACTGGTACAGACTGACGCGGCAATTAATCCGGGTAACAGCGGCGGACCGGTGATCGATCTATCCGGCCGACTGGTTGGTATCAGCTCGGCGAAAATGGCTTTCACGCCGCAAGGCGTGCCCACTCAGGGAATGGGTTTTGCAATTCCGGCGGACGTAGTGCGCGATAGCGTGAATCAATTCAAGAAGGTCTCGCAAAAACAGGCCACACCAAAGAACCAGCCTGCGTCCGCCGCTGATACCTCTGCGTCGAATGCGGAAAAGCTATTTGGACTGCAGCTACAGGATTTGAATCAGGAACTGAGCGATGCGCTGGGTTACATCCGAGGACGCGGTGTTTTGATTACCGCAGTCGAACCAGATAGCCCGGCAGATGAAGCCGGGCTCGAGCGCGGCCTGGTGATTTATCGGGCGGCCAACTCCGAAACGAACTCCGTCAAACAAATCGAGGAATTGCTTCGAAGTGTCCAGAGCGGTACGAAACTCGAATTTACGGTTGGCGTAATCCGTACGGGCCGACAAAGCCGGCAGCTCGCCACTTTGAGCATGACGGCGCGTTAAAAAAAAACGGCAACGCAATCGGGGTTCAGTTGTCTCATGGAAATATTGCAAAATGATTAAGGTCGAAAATCTGACAAAACGCTATGCTGGCCAGCCTGCCATCCGCGATTTGAATTTCGAGGTTAGCCGAGGCGAAATCATGGGATTTCTTGGGCCCAACGGTGCGGGCAAAACCACCACGATGCGCATTTTGGCCAGCTTCATGCCGCCAACCTCCGGCCGCGCCACGATCGCGGGATTCGACGTTTTTGAACAATCGCTGCAGGCCCGAGCGCATCTCGGTTACATGCCAGAAAATGTGCCGCTCTACAGCGACATGCGCGTAACAGAGTACCTGCGTTACCGCGCGGCCCTTAAGGGTGTCCAACATCGTCGCATCCCCGAGCGTGTTGGCGACGTAAAAGAACTTTGTGGTCTCAAGAGCGTAGAGAACAAGCTGATCGGGGCCCTATCCAAGGGATATCGGCAGAGGGTGGGACTCGCGGACGCGCTGCTCGCTGAACCGGACCTGCTAATTCTGGATGAGCCGACAATCGGCCTCGATCCAAACCAAATCCGGCAGGTGCGCGAGCTAATCAAGAACTTGGGCGAGCAGCATACTATTTTGCTTTCGACGCACATCCTGCCTGAGGTGGAGATGACATGCAGCCGCGTGATCATCATTCACAAAGGACGAATCGAAGCATGCGATACTCCGGAAAATTTACTGGGAAAAATCAGGCAGGCCGGCGGTGTTGTTCTTGAAGCAAAAGTGGGAACAGATAACGGCGCGGACGAGCTAAAAAAGATTTCAGGTGTGCGGGAAGTGATCACCGATGGGAAGGATGATTGGAAGAGATTTTCCCTGCGGGTCGAATCAGGAGTCGATGTACGCGAAGAGGTTTTCCGCCTGGCGACAGAGCGCCACTGGGCCGTGCGCGAGCTGACTCAGCGTCGAGCAACGCTTGAGGATGTGTTCGTGGAAATCACGCACGCAGACGCAGTGTAACTATGTCGGCAAAATGGCTCGGGGCCCAATACCCAATATTTGATTTATGAGGAAATTCTACGCTCTTTTTTCGCGCGAAGTACGCGGCTATTTCCACTCCCCGATTGCCTACATCGTGCTCATCTTTTTCCTGATAGTCAGCGGGATCGATTTCTATTTCCAGGTCTCCTTCATGAACCAGCGCCAGGTGCAGTATACGGTGCAGGAGGCATTTTTTAACTCGGTCTTCTTTTGGTTTGCCTTTGTTCTGATTTTTCCGCTCATCACCATGCGTCTGTTTGCTGAAGAATTTAAGCTCGGGACGATTGAGCCACTGACGACTGTCCCGGTACGTGACTGGCAGGTAGTACTTGCGAAATTTTTCGGCGCGCTGGTTTTCTACGTGATTCTCTGGATCCCGACGCTGCTTTACTTTGCCATCTTTCTCAAAGTGACGAACGAGCCGGCTGCGCATTCTGCCGGAGCATACGCCGGGTCTTATCTGATGCTCTTATTACTCGGAATGTTTTATCTTTCGATTGGTTGTCTGACATCCGTTCTAACCCGAAACCAAATCATCGCGGCGGTCATCTCTTTTTGCGCAATTACGCTGCTATTTTTCCTCGGTCTGGTTCAGTTCATTCTGCTCGATGTGAGCTCCGAAACGCGCGACCTGCTGGGGTACTTCTCTGCCATCGAACATATGGGGACGTTCTCGCGTGGCGTGATCGATACACGGCCAATCGTTCTCTACGTGAGCATGACCATCGTGATGCTGGTGCTCACCCACCAGGCATTCCAATCCCGCAAATGGAGGCTTTGAGCAATGGCTGAGGAAACAAACGCGCACAGGACACGTTCCCGGAAAAAAATTGGTCGGCTTCGAATCGGTTTCAACGTTCTCGCGCAAATCTTGCTCATCTTATTTCTGGTCGCGATGGTGAACTCGATCGCCTTCAAACACTACGCCCGCTGGGATTTTTCGCGCGATCAAAAATATAAGCTCTCAGATAAAACGAAGCGTTTCCTCGATACGCTCAAGGGCAAGATGCGCATCACGGTTTTCTTTCCGCCTACCACGCCGGTTACCACGGATGTTCAAAATTTGCTGACGGAATATCAGTATGCCGGTAAAGGAAAGATCGATATTGAGCACATTGATCCCGAGCGCAATCTTTCCCGGGCAAAGGAGTTGTTTGACAAATACAAGGTCGTTACCGACGAGCCTCTTCTGGTAGTCGATTACGAAGGACGCAACAAAACGGTGAAGGCGTCGGAGATGGCTGACATCGACCAGAGCGGAATGGCCCTAGGTGAAGGCCCTCGTGTAGCCGCGTTCAAAGGCGAACAAGCCATCACCAGCGCAATGATCGATCTTGTGGAGGGGAAAAAGAAGACCCTTGGCTACGTCCTCGGTCACAAGGAACCAGCACTCACGGAAGGCAGCGCGATCTCGGTCCTGAAAACATTCATCGAAAACGAGAACATCCAGTTCAAAGAACTAAACCTTCTCGATCTGGATGCGATTCCCGAGGACGTAAAAACCGTCATGATAATTGGGCCGCAGTACGATTTTTCGGACCGCGAAATGAAATTGCTGCGCAACTTCTGGGACAAACAGGGGCGGATTTTGCTTCTCCTCGATCCAGCAGCGAAAACGCCGAAGTTAGACGCGTTTGTCAGCGAGCTAGGCGTAAAGGTGAATGACGACAGACTAATGGTTTTTCTGCGAACCGGGATCCAGGAACTGGCACTGACACGAGATGTTCAAGCGCGTTTCCTGGGCGACAGCCCGATCACAAGACGACTAGCCGATGTGCGGGCGCTCTTTTTAGGCGGTACTTCCTCGCTCACGCTCGAGCCCGACCGCGCCCGCGTTGCCAACATCCGGATCGAACCACTGATCCAGGCGGAAAAAGGCTATTTTGCCGAGACCGATTATAACACGGACAATCAAGCAAAATTGCAGGCTGACGCGAAACGGGACGACAATACACAAATAACAATAGGCGCAGCCATTGAAAAAGGTGGTAGCGCAGATGAGCGGGTTCAGCTGAACTCATCGCGCCTGGTAGTCGTTAGCAATGCGACGTTCGTTCAAGACAATGCAATTACGCAAGATCAGCAGGGGCTCGATTTTATGTCCGGCAGTGTGAACTGGCTGCTGAGCCGGGAACAGCTGATCGGTATCGCACCAAAAGTTTCAAAACCTCTCACCTTCAGTTTGAATGGAGACGCGTTGACTCGTCTGCGCTGGATCGTTCTCGTTTTCATGCCGTTGATCCCCGCAGTAATCGGAACGGTGGTTTGGTGGCAACGGCGCGTGTAGCACATACGATGGGACTTGAGCGTCGCGATAACATGAATCTTCGGGCGAGCGCGCCCCTCGCGGCACATTATCGACAGCACCGAAGGCTTCCCGCGCTCCTTTGCTAAGATATGAATTGGAGAACTACGCTAATCCTCGCTGTCGTTGTGCTCGCTGTGTTCGCTTACCTCAGGTTCTTGAGATGAAACAGCCGAGCACTGGGGAAGCGAGACGGCAGGCTCAAAACGTGGTGAATTTCGATCGAAACAAGATCGATGGTGTGGTCATTCAAAATGGCGATGAAAAGATAGAAATACGACGCCACGACAATAAATGGCGCCTCGAAACGCCATTCAAGGATCAAGCAGATGGTGCCTTGGTCGAGAATTTGTTGTCGGACTTGGAGACCTGGCAGAAAGAGGGAACAATTCCGGCGAAAGATATCGACGCCGATAAGAGCAAGCTGAATGAATACGGCCTCAACCGGCCAAAGCTTAAGCTAAAATTGATCGGTTCTGACAGACCACCCGAAGTCCTATTTGGAAAGGACGCTGCGTTGGAAGGCCGGATGTATGTCCGTTTTGAGAATTCCAAGGAAACGTTTCTAGCCAAACAATCGGTCAAGAAGGACATCGACAAAAAGGCGGAAGAATTCCGCGACAAAAAATTAACTGATTTGACCACTGCACAGGTGCGCCGCACGGCGTTGAAGACGCCTGCTGGTGAAATGGAGTTGGAGAAGAAGGGCGATCATTGGGACATCGTGAAACCGCTTCGCGCGCGGGCGGATGACGAGAAAGTCGGCGACCTGATTGCGCAAGTCACAACGGCGCGCATTCAACAATTTGTGGCCGACGATCACGGCGACCTGCGACCTTATGGATTGGCCGAGCCACGCGGGTCGATCACGTTATTTAGCCAGGAAGGGAAAAAGGACCAAAAGGTTGAGATCGCTGACTCGATTAAAGTCTTTGGCCAGGAGGACAAAGGTCAAATGCTGCAAATCGGCAGCGTGCCTGAGAAGGAAAAGGATCAGGTATATGTCCGGTTTGCTCCTCGCGGGGCCGTTTACACATTGCCCAAGAAGATTGAAGAGGTCCTCAACATTAAGCCAGCCGATTTACGCGACTATCATTTGGTCCGGATTGACACAAACGTTCTCGATCGGATCACGATCGATGTTCCAGGCAAAGGTAAGACTGTTCTTGCGCGGAAGGATGGAAATTGGACGATCGCCAGCCGAAATAATGCGCCCGCAGATTCGGGCGCCGTCCGACGCTTGATTGATACGTTGCAAAATCAGCGAGTGACAAAGTTCGTGGAAGACGTCGCTTCGAATCTGCCAAAATACGGCCTGGACAAACCACATCTGCAATTAACGTTCAGCTCGTTCGCGTCGGAGAACACTGCCGAGACCAAAGCGGGTGAGCAGCCGTTTGCTGCACTTGCCTTTGGAAAGGAAGACGGAGACAATGTTTACGCGCGACTTACCGATGAGCCGTTTGTCGTGGCGGTGCGTCGCGGCTTGCTTGACCAGATCTCAGCCGATCCTTTGCAATGGCAGGAGTTATCGATCTTTAAGTTTAAACCTGACGAAATTCATCGTCTGAGCATAACGACGGACAAAGAGCTGTCGCTGGAACGCGGCGAAAATAACCAGTGGCATTGGCTAAAAGGCAGTGGTCAGATCGATGGGACAAATGTGCAGGCGCTACTCAGCAGGTTGTCGAGCTTGCACGCACTACGTTGGCTCGGAGCAACGAAGCCTCAAGATGGCTTCGGAAAGCCGCAGCTGACTCTTGCACTCACAACTTCGTCTGACAATAAGGTATCCCATAAGTTGATCATCGGCGCTCCGGCCAGTGACGGAACATGGTGCGCTCATGTAGACGGCCGCGAAGGTACGTTTGTGATTAGCAATTCGGATTTGAATAGCTTGAGGTTACCTCTTGTGGCGCGACCATCGCCCATGCCAAGTCCGACGCCGAGCGTTACGCCCTGACCCGTAAACACCTTCGCCGTCAGAGACTCTGTGCGGTGTAAATCGTCACGATGCCGTAACTCAACGGCTGAAGCGTCGCGTGCCGAAAGCCGCTCGCTTCGATTAAATCGATCATTGCACAGCCGCTGGGAAATTCTTCGATCGAATCCCCGAGGTAGTCGTAGGCGCTTTTCTTTCTAGTCAAAAAAGAGCCCAGCAATGGCAGGCAACGATGCAAATAGAAACGATAGATGGTGCGCACAATCGATATTGTTGGCAGCGAAAACTCAAGCACTAACAAATGGCCGTCTCGCCTAACCACCCGCGACATCTCAGCAAGCGCGCCTTTCCAATTCTCCATGTTACGCAACCCGAAAGCGATGGTAACGCAATCAAAGGAATCATCGGGGAATGGCAGCTTCATCGCGTCGGCAAGCATGGTTTGGCGCACCCCTTTCCCCTGCGCCAGTTCCAGCATTTCAGGCAGGAAATCCACGCCTGTGACTTCCGCATCCGGCAGCTGCTTCTGCAGCGCAAGCGCCAAATCTCCTGTGCCAGTAGCAAGATCGACAATTTTGGCCGGCCCCCAGCTTGCGACCATGTTGGCAGCACGTTTTCGCCAGTAAAAATCCATCCCGCAGCTAAGCGTGTGATTAGCCAGATCATACCGTCTGGCAATGGCGCCAAACATTTGCCGAACTCGTGCGGGCTCTGTTGCGGTACCGGATTTTGTCATTTGAATGTGGATAAACGTCAGCTCACGATTCTATGATAGCTCACTTCTTGTTTACCACATGGATGTAACTAATGCGTGAAAGCCACCAGCCAGAAATGTTAGGCACAAAGTTTGTTATAAAAAAGGATTGCTAATGCGACGAACCCGGCTATGTGACAAGCATGGATATATCTGTTAAAGCTTTAGAAGAAGCAGTTTCAATACGCCGGCAAATTGACAATCTGGCAGCAATAAGAAAGACTGCAGGAACGAAGAAGGCAGCACCTTCAGCAAAGAAAGGTGGCCTCACACCTGCCGGACGAAGAAGGCTGTCGCAGTTGATGAAGGCTCGCTGGGCGGCGCGACGGAAAGCTGCTGGGCGCAAGTAGTCGAATCAATACAACCGGAATCTGCAGCTTGCCGATAGTCTTCGCTTCCAAATAGGTCGCGGGGGCCCAGGCACTGCTCGCGAGAGGACTCGAACCTCCACGGGTTTCCCCATACGGTCCTGAGCCGTACGCGTCTGCCAATTCCGCCACGCGAGCAAAACCGGTGGCCTTACAATGCGCGGGTGCCTGTCGCCTGCAAGGTCAAACCGAGTCAATGCAAAGGACGAAGGCCGGATAGTCAGAAGTTAGGCCGAACGTTTCTTCCGTGCGCGAACTTCCAATTGGTGCGCTTTGCGTACCTGGCCAAGCGAGCGCAAAAGGTCGGCATAATTGGATACAACAATCTCGTAATCCTTCAACGGTTTATCCTTCACCTGCTCCCACATTTTGAGAGAAGCCTGATAAAGCTCTGCCGCTTTGGCATAATCGCCGCGCGAATGATAGACGACCGCCAGATTGCATTTTGACTGCGCAATGTCGGCAAGCGGAGGTGGGTCTAAATTCTCGCGAATGGCCAGCGCGCGAAGATGTATTTTCTCTGCTTCAGTGAATCGGCGTTCATTCGTGTAAAACACGGCGAGGTTATTCAGCACTGACGCCACATCGGCATGGTCCGGCCCGAGTTGTTTCTCGTAAATGTGCAATGCGCGCAAGTAGCACGGTTCAGCTGCCTTTTGTCGTCCCGACTTACGCAAAATCAGAGCAACATTGTTTAACATGGTGCCGAGATCCGAATAATGAATATCTTCGATTTCGGCACCGGCGGCGATTGCTTTCTGATAGAAATTAATGGCCTCTTCAGACTGGCCAAGACCATCGCATAGAAATGCAAGCCGTCTCGCGGAACGGTAGATCGCACGCTGGTCTGGTGGGTTTACCTTTTCCAGAATTGCATGCGCCTTGAGCAAATATCCTTTGGCCGCCGCGCGATCACCCTTTTGATCGAGAAGCTGCCCTAGCTTCTCAAAACTGGTCGCCAGCGAAAGGTCGGTGCCGCTGAAGGCGCGCTTGGCGATTTCCAGCGCTGTTTCGGCAACGCGGATCGCCTGGGGCAACCGGTCTGTAGCGCGCAGGGTATCGAGTTTGTCGTTGAGGATGGTCCAAAGCTTTTCTTCACCTTTCATTACTCATCACCAACCCTCGCTTATTTGGGTAACTAGCCGGACGGCGAGGTCCTCAGTCGCAAGGGGCAAAGCCTGACGCTCATCACTAGTCACGTCGCTGCTTACGAAGAAGGTGGTCGTTCCGATCGCATCGTTCGGGGCTACCAGTGGTTTGCCGTCCCGTCCAGTCAGCGAGTACCTTACCACTAGCCAGAGACTAAATTCGGTCGTGGCGAGGATGTTGCCACGCACCGAGCGGGCCGGTGCTCGAGTGATCCGGGATATTTCACCTGTCAGAGTGGCATCCGCTTTATCCCCATTGGTAATCTGGAACGTCCCATCTTGTTGTAACTGTTTGATCACAGTATCGGTAACCAACACTTCGATCCGGGGAACGAGCGTGCGATTCTTAAAAGTGGGTACTGCGATCGCGTGAACATCGCGAAGATAATATGGCTTTACTGGACCAATGTGATAGCCAAGGCAACCACCCAGGGCCAGGCAGAATAGGGTGGCAAATAAGGCTTTCAAGGCGCCGGTGAGGCGGACGCTCCGGGAGAAGCCGATGCCTCGGAAGTCGGCAACGTGTTGGAGCTTGTGCTTGTACCCGGTGGAGCCAGTAGTGAGTCAGGTGCGGTGGTGGTATCAGGAGCAAGCGAAGCTGGTGGCGGAAGCGAATTATCGCTCTCCGACGTCGGCAACGGTGCTTCGTTATTTGCCGGACCTGGTTTTGCCGACCCGCTTTCGGCAGTTCGCGCGCCGTGCATGTCACTCTTTTTCTTGCCGGCCTGTTGTCCCATAGGAAGCGCCGGCTGAAGCGCCGCATCTCCAAATTTTGCGCGCAGCTGATCAATCCGTTTCTTTGCCTCGTTGCTTTCCTGAGAACCTGGCTGCTGGCGAATCACTTCGTTGTAGTAGATAACCGCGGCGCGATAATATTTCTGCTTGTCGTAGAATTTTGCGACCTTGTATGAGTTGGCCGTTTGCTTGTGCTCTAGAATTTCGAGGTTAGCGCGCGCCTGGGCTGCTTTTTCACTCTTAGGATAATGGAAGAGGAAATCTTCAAACGCAGTCTTGGCGTTCGCTGCGGCGGCGGCGTCCTTTGTGCCTAATTGGGCAGCGGTAAACCAAATGTAGCCGATCTGGTATTGGGCATCCACGGCGATAGGCTCGTTAGGAAACTTGTCCACAACAGCCTGGTATGCTTGAATGGCCGCATCATTGGCGCCTTGTTTCTCACGAGCAAGACCGATATCAAATTGCGCCCGGGCGGTATATTTTCCGTAGGGCGCGGTTCGGACCACGTTGGCGAAAACAGTCACAGCACGATCCAATGCCGAGGCGACCGGAATGCCAAGAACCCTCAACTTTTTCCCGTTAAGATAAATTTCGCCGATTCGGAACTGCGCCTCGATTGCTTCCTCGAAATGCGGACTGCCGGGATATCTTTCTACTAACTGCGAAAATGAATCCGCCGCCGCAAAAAAGTTATGCTCTTGTTCCTGTAATTGAGCGGCACGATAAAGCGCTTCCGGGGCCACCTTGTCTTTGGGATGGCGTTTGACGAGACTTTTGTAAGCTCTGATCGCGCGCTTGGTGTTGCCTTCTTTTTCGGCAGCCTGGCCAATCTGGAATAGGTCCACAGCATCGCCGCTCAGTTCTTCTTCTACGCCGCCTGGGCCTACGTACTCAGGTTTTTTACCCGGTTTGAAGACAACAGAGGCCTTGCCGGATTCGGGCAAAAGAAATGCCGCAACCCCGAAAACTAGAAGCACACGAATAGCGAAATGCATGGGTGTGGCAGGGTAGTTGACTTATGCGCTCAGTCAAGTTTCGGAGGCCGCCAGGACCCGTGGAATATTCACCATATTTCCAAAAGTGAACCCTTTTCGAAGGACAGAAGACTGGCTACCGTTGCAATCTCGTTTTGAATCTGACCGATCAGCAGAAGATACGCATCGGCTCGTGCGCGTGGAGCTTTGAAGACTGGCGTGGCGTTTTCTATCCACAGGGTTTGCCAGAAGCTCACTGGTTGGAATTTTATGCCAACTATTTCACGGCAGTTGAAGTGGATTCGACTTTTCATGCTGTTCCGACGGAAAACAGCGTTTGGCGTTGGGTCCAGATGACTCCCAGTGACTTCCGTTTCACCTGTAAGCTTCCCCGTCAGATCACACATGCTTCCCGGCTACACGATTGCACCGCCGAGCTAAATTCGTTTCTCCGCGCCATCGAACCGCTTGGAGCAAAACTCGACGTTATCCTGATCCAGCTTCCGCCCTCCTTCGCGCCAAAGGATGGCAAGCTGGCGCTGCGCAATTTTCTTGGCCAACTGCCAGGGGATTTCCGCTTCGCGGTTGAATTTCGTCACGCCGGATGGCATCGGCCGCAGTTCATCCGGCTTTTGGAAAAGCATCGCGTCTGCTGGGTCTGGGCGGACATCACTCCCCTTAACGAGCGAAACCTTGCACCTTTCGAATTCCTCCCTCGCACTTCTGATTTTCTCTATCTGCGTCTGCTTGGCGATTACACAACCAAATACGATGTCGATGGCGGGCACATCCATCGCTACAAAAAGTTGCTATGGAAACGCGAAGCTGCGCTTGAAAGCTGGTCGCTTAAGATTGAGCGGCATCTTTCCGACGTGCGCAATGTCTGGGCATTCGTTAGTAATCATTTCGAAGGGTTTGCGCCTGAAACCTGCCAGCGCCTCGCCCAACGTTTGGGGCTTAAGGCAAGCCTGCCTTCAGAGACGGAACAAGCGACCTCAGCGCAGAAACGGTCGCAGCTCGATCTTCAGTTATAGCAGCGGTCCGGCGCAAACAGCGCGCATAACACGTTGGTGGTCTTCGAAGATGCAGATCTGGCGAATCCCAAAGGCCGCCATCTTTTGCGCAAGCCTTGGGTAATTTTCGCCCAGTTGCGCATGCGAGTGCGCGTCGGAGGCAATCGTAAAAGGAATCCCTTTCTCTATTGCAAGTTCAATGATCCGATCGCTTGGATAGAGTTCGTTCACGGGCTTGCGCCACCCAGCGGTGGAAAGTTCGATTGCGAGATTCCGCGCGCGAATAAAATCGAGCGTTTCATTGACGATGGCTCCGATTTCCGCACCGGGGCGATGACCATGAATCTTAATAAGATCGAGATGAGCAAGGCAATCGATTAACCCGGTTGCCGCCATTTCGCGAACACGGCGCAAATAATTGGCGTAAAGCGCATCGACGTCATGGCCTTCGAATTGCTCCCCGCCATCTGGCACGCTATCGAACATCTGGTCGTCGCGATCAAGGAAGTGCACCGAGCCAAGGACAAAATCGAGGTTGTCCCAATGCTTCTCAATCCATTTTCGGCCCGCCTGCGAGTGAATGGGATCGTTATCGAGCTCAATGCCAGCGCGGATTCTCAGATCGGGATTTCTCTCCCGCAAACGATCGATTTCATCGAAGTCGATTCCGGCGTGATAACGATCGTGATCGGTAAAGGCTATGTCGGTCAAACCGAACTTCCGCGCAGAATCCGCCCAGGGCTGGAGCAACGCCGGCGTGTAATGCTGCACCCGATGTCCCTGTGGATGAGTGTGGTAATCGGAGAAAAGGTGATAGTTCGAAGTTGATAGTTGATTAACGGACACGATTCAGCTCCACCAACCATCGACTATCAACTTCTCACGGCACAGCCAGGAATTTTTGACGAACACGCAACTCCGGGTACTGAGGGAAAAAAACCTCGGCGATAAAGACCTTGTTTGGCGTCAGGTCGCGCGTTGCGATTGTTTCGTTATACTCAATCCTCTCCTGCGGGTTAATCAAAATCGTGGCGGGTTTCTCCGCGATAGCGTGGTTGTCGGACCACTTTGTGAGGATATTTCCTTCGGAATTCATTAAATAAATTTCAATCCGTTGGTTCGTCGGAAAATCGAGCGTTACAGGGCGCTTGGATATGTTTGCGAGTGTTAATTTTATCCCAAGCTGGCGAACTTCAGACAGCTTGATGGTTTGCGGTGTGATTTGCAGATCGACCGTAAGGCCGCGAAGTCTGGCATCCTTGTATTGGGGAACCGAATCCGGAGAAAATGGGTGGAGGAGGCGGCCCAACCAACCGCGCTTGCGTGGGGGTGTGGACGTCGGCAAGGCGTCTTGAGCAAATATGCTCCCGACGACGAAAAACATCAGAATGTGCAAGGCTGCTCGTCCCTTCATGGGCAGGTTAAAACAGACCCGAAAGCTTTCGAGGTTGCAAAAACCCTGTCAAACCCTTTATCCAATCCGCATGAAAACTCTCTGTGCATTCGCGTTTTGCCTGGTTTTCGCCGCTACCGAAGGCGTGGCGAAACAACGACATTGCACGTTCCGATTGCATGCACAAGCAAACCCTCGGGATACCGAGGTATTCGCGACATCTGTTCGCGCCCAAGTGTCGGGTAAAAATGTGGCGATCGAAAAAATGCCGTGGATTTCGGAGCGCGATGTCATAGCGTTTTCCCCGTATCCGGCCACGAACGGAACTTATGGCGCGCTGCTTCAACTCGACGAGCATGGGCGAGTCGTGCTCGACACTTTAAGCGTTGAACGTCGCGGCAGTCTTCTTTTTGTGTTCATCAATGGCCGCCCGATTACCGAACTCGAAATCGACAAACGCGTTTCCGACGGAAAAATCTACATCCCTTCCGGGCTAACTTCGGCGGATATCGAATTAATGAAAAAGGACTGGCGCATGATTGGACAACGGAAGCGACAACATGCTACCGGGAACTGACTGGCGTCTCCCGTAACACATGAATCGTCTTTTGACGGTGACTTTTTTCGCGTTCGCTTTGGTACGCTCCACAGCCATGGGAGAGAATCAGGCTGTCGATCTCGGCCTGCCGACTGACAATGATGCCCTGTTTTCAGGCGGCGGTGCTGCATTTTACCAGTACATCGAACGGAACTACGAGGGCGTGAAATCCACGCCATGGGAAGGCGGTCAATACGGTTTTGTGCGTGACCCCACGGACACGGCAGGTGGCGTCGTTTATACCCGTTTTCATGAAGGGATCGACATTCGCCCGTTGCACCGTGATGCACATGGTGAACCGCTGGATGAAGTGCGCGCCATTGCCGACGGGAAAGTCGTGCACACCAATCTCGTGCCTGGCTACTCGAACTACGGGAAATACATCGTGATCGAGCACCACTGGGACAGCTCAAATTATTACAGTTTGTACGGCCACCTGAGTTCGATCGTAGTGCAATCAGGCGACACAGTGAAACGCGGTCAACGAATCGCCGTGATGGGGTACACAGGAACGGGACTAAACCGGGAACGCGCGCATCTCCATTTGGAATTGAACCTGATGCTCAGTCATCAATTCGAAGCTTGGTATAACACATTCTTTAGAAACGATCCCAATCACAACGGTATTTACAATGGTATGAATCTAATCGGGCTCGATATCGCGCGGCTTTATCTTGCGCTACACAAAAATCCTTCACTGACTATTCCTCAATTCCTCAGTCGCGAAGAGATATTCTACAAGGTGACTGTTCCCAAATCGCGACATTTCGAGCTCCCAAAAATTTATCCCTGGATGTTCACGGCCGGAAGCCGGAGCGAGAAATCCTCCTGGGAAGTCTCATTTGCACAATCCGGTGTGCCCCTGAGAATAGAATCGAGCGATAAAAACGTGACGCAGCCGGAGCTCAGTTATGCCAAGAAAAGTTCGGTTGATTATTCCTATCTGACCCGGGACATAATTTCCGGCCACGGCTCAAATGCGCATCTCACCGATTACGGCAGGCAATTGATGCGACTGCTGATTTATCCAGACTGAAGTCAGAACCGTGCGGAAACTTGACTGCTTAAAGCAGTCGAGTTCCCGCTGGTAATGATCAGCAGGAAGTAGGCGTGCCTTGTGCGAGCGCAACTCCGTGCGGGATCGCGCCCTTCACAAAGCCGAGACACTCGACGGCGCCGCTCGGCTTTCCCGGAAGGGCGATCACGAGCGAAAGATCGACGATCGCTGCCAAACTGCGCGAGAGAATGGAATTGGGCGTGATCTTCATGGATTCAGCGCGCATCACCTCACCAAAACCGGGCAACTCCACGCGCATAATTGCGCGAATCGCCTCAGGGGTAACATCGCGCGGTCCGACGCCCGTTCCGCCCGTCGTCAGGATTAATCCACAGCCTTGTTGTGAAAACGAACGGATCGTCTGCTTAATCCGTTCCGTGTCGTCGGGAACAATTGCTTCCGATAAGACTTGCCATCCTTCCTTTTGCGCCGCTTCTCTGAGCGCCGGTCCGCCAAGATCCTCATAATGACCTGCGCTGGCGCGATCCGAGATCGTGATAATACCAATTTGTATCTGCATGCCTTAACAACCGCCGTACATAAAAAAGCCGTCATCCTGAGCGCAAGCTCGGGATGACAACGAAAAATCTTCGCGCTTACACATCGCGCTTGGTCTTGCTGAGCAGGCGAACATCGGAAATCTGCATCTGTTTATCCACCGCCTTGCACATGTCGTAAATCGTCAGCAGCGCAACGGTCGCGCCCAGGAGCGCTTCCATCTCCACTCCGGTCTGCGCAACGGTTTGCGCCGTGCAATTAACCTCCGCGCCCTCGTTCGACGTAACAATGTCGACTTTAACTTCACCGAGCGGCAGAGTGTGGCAGAGCGGAATCAGCTGCGCTGTCTGTTTCGCGGCTTGAATACCGGCGATCCGCGCAGTCGCGAAGACGTTCCCCTTTGTGATTTGATCTTTCGCAATCAGCTCGATCGTCTCGCGTTGAAGCTGAATCTTTCCACTCGCAACAGCTTTTCTCTTACTCATCGGCTTCGCAGATACATCGACCATTTGAGCCCGGCCATCACCGCCAATGTGAGTGAGGCGCTGCATTCCTTATCCGCCGATGGCGATCATCTTGCGGTTTGGCTGATAATTATTTCGAAAGTCGTGCTGCTCGGGTTTTCGATCCACAACATCGAGGAAGAATTGCTTAAGCTCCTGATCGCTAGCCCCGGCCCGAAGCGGTTTCATGATGTCGAACTCCAGATAGCTGCCGAGACACGGACGCAATTTTCCGTCGCATGTGAGACGAAGTTTGTTGCAGCTTTCGCAGAAATGAAGGTTGGTCATTGCTCCGATAAAGCCGATGCACTGTGGGCGTCCCGGGATTTGGTAGTAAGTCGCCGGGCCATTCGTTCGAAACTCAGTTTCAGAAATCAAAAGGCCATAACGCGATTCGATGATCCTCTTCGCCTCGTGAATCGGCATGAAGTTTTTGTTATCGAGCACTTCGGTTGTGCTAACCGGCATCATTTCGATGAAACGAAGAATCAAACCCCGCGACGCTGCGAATTCTATTAACGGAATTAATTGGTCCTCATTTCGGTCGCGCATGAGGACCGTGTTCAACTTAATTTGCTCGAAGCCCGCAGCCATGGCTGCGTCGATCCCACGCAGAACCTGTTCGTGGAAATCGCGTCCGGTAATTTGCGAATAGATCGCCGGATCTAATGTATCGAGGGAAATATTGACTGATTGCACACCGGCCGCCCGCAAAGCGCCAGCCATTGTTTCTGCAGACGCGATTTCGCGGGCGAGCAATGTTCCATTCGTCGAAAGGCCGATGCTTCTGATGCCGGGGATTCCAGGGATTTGCCTGATGAAATCGAGCACGTCGCGTCGCGTCAGCGGCTCGCCACCGGTGATTCGCGCTTTCGAAACGCCCAACTCCGCCGCGATGCGAATGAGGCGCAGCGTTTCTTCAAAAGTCAGGATCTCCTCGCGCGGCAACCACTCCTGTAACTCCTGCGGCATGCAATACGTGCAACGCTCATTGCAACGATCGGTGATCGAGACGCGCAGATAGGAAATCCGATGACCGTAGTGATCTTGCATGCAGCGGAACGTTACCGGCAGGGTGACGTTGAATCAAGAAACCGAGTAATTGACTCGGAAGGGGAGGGGCGCGTATGATCGCTCTAATGAAGCGTCAATCCTTCTCGGGGGCGCTCACGCTTTTCTGAAAATCCTGAAATTTATCGAAACCTTTCTTCGCGGGACCAGGCGCTGGTAAATCAGGGGCAGATTCGCTACGGGATGTCACGAAATGCAGTGTGGCTAGCGTGGGGTTCGCCCGATTCGAAGGTTATAGGTAACATGCGTGGCCATTCCACTGAGACGTGGATTTACGTGCATTACGCAACTTATCCTTACTATCCTTATTACGGTCCTTACGGTCCCGGCTTTGGCTTCTTCGGCGATCCTTTCTACGATCCATTCTATTATTCACTGATCCCGCCGAGCATCCCCTACCCGTATAAGACGGTTACTTTCTCCAATGGCAGAGTTGTGTCGTTTCAATACTTGGTGCCGTCGTAACGCTGATCAACAATTTGGTTCGCATTCTGTCACCAAACGAACCAGCTTAACGACGCATCTAACCAATGGCTTACCGGTGTTTTCGAAATTTCATCCAGGTTCTTGAACAAGCGGGCGAACTGAAACGCGTCGCGCTGACATTCGGGATAGCAGCCGCCGCGTTGCTTTTCACCAGTTGCGGAACTACCGGGCAGCGCATTTCCCAACATCCGGAAATCTATCAGCATCTCTCTCCGAGGGATCAGACGCTGGTCAGCCAAGGACAGATTCGGCCAGGCATGACCATGGACGCGGTATGGCTGGCCTGGGGTACACCAGAGCAAAAGATCCCGGGCTACGGGCATGGTCGTCCCACCGAGACGTGGGTGTATCTGCGCTATGAAACGCCTCCCAGCTACGGGGGGCCGTACTATTACGGGCCATTCGACTGGTCGTACATTCCGCCGAAGTTCCCCTACCCATCCAAAGGAGTCACCTTCTCCAACGGCAGAGTTGTTTTCTTCCGTCACTTGCCGTCTCCGCCGCCATTAGGCTGGTAAACAATTTCGTTCGCATTCTGCTAGGAAACGAATCAGTGTAGAGCGACGCCTTAGCAATGGCTTACCGCTCATTCCGCAGTTTCCTCGACGCTCTTGAGAAGGCGGGCGACCTGAAACGCGTTGCAGTTCCGGTCGAAACCGATCTGCTCATCGCAGAGTGGGCTGATCGCGAGATGAAATCACCCGGTGGCGGAAAGGCGCTTCTGTTCGAGCAGCCGATTGTCGACGGAAAAATATCAGAATTCCCCGTCGCAATTAACACGATGGGGTCGCGCCGCCGCATGGCACTGGCGCTTCAGGTTGCAGACATCGAAGATGTCGCCCGGGAAATTCAACTCATTCTGAAAGCTAAACCGCCTACTGATCTCCGCGAAGGCTGGAACTTGCTCAAACAGGGAATTCATCTCCTGCATGCGCGCCCAAAATCCGTACGCGATGCGCCGTGTCAGGAAGTCGTCCATCGCATCGAAAACGGAGAAAGCTTTTCCCTGGAAGATCTGCCGATCCTCAAATGCTGGCCGAAAGACGGTGGACGTTTCATCACTCTGGCAAATGTGCACACGCGCGACCCCGAGACCGGGGCCCGCAACGTCGGCATCTACCGGATGCAAGTCTACGATAGACACACGACCGGAATGCACTGGCAGCTTCACAAGGTCGGCGCGCGACACGGCAAGCGATATTACGAGCGCGGGGAGCGCATGCCGGTCGCAGTCACACTGGGTGGCGATCCCGTATATACCTTCGCTGCAACTGCACCACTGCCGGATGGGTTGGACGAGCTTCTGTTCGCTGGTTTTCTGCGAAGAAAATCAATCGAGCTTGTTCGCTGCAAGACGATCGACCTCGAGGTACCAGCGGACGTTGACTTTGTCTTGGAAGGGTACGTCCAACCTGGCGAGCTGCGCCCGGAGGGACCGTTCGGCGATCACACCGGCTATTACACTGCCGTAGAAGATTATCCCGTGTTCCATTTAACGGGAATCACGCACCGACGTGACGCAGTTTATCCAACAACAATCGTCGGTATCCCGCCGATGGAAGACTATTACATGGGGGACGCGTGCGTCCGTATTTTTCTGCCGGTCTTCAAGATGAATTTTCCCGAAATTGTGGACATGACGCTGCCGCCCGAAGGCGTTTTTCACAACCTGGTCTTCGTCAGCATCCGGAAGCAGTATCCTTACCAAGCGTTCAAGGTGATGCACGGCCTGTGGGGCATGGGCCAGATGATGTTCAGCAAATACATCGTGGCCGTGGACGAAGATTGCGACGTGCACAATACAAGCGAAGTGCTCTTCCGACTATGCGCCAACACCGATCCCGCGCGCGACACGACCGTCATCAAGAATCCAAGCGATTCGCTGGACCACGCTCCGAGCGAACAAAACATCGGCTCACATATGGGGTTTGATGCGACGCGCAAATTGCCCGGCGAAAATTATCATCGTCCGTGGCCGGAATTGTTGAAGATGACCGATGAAGCGAGAGCGCTGGTGGATGCACTCCAGGCACAAGCGCGCTGATCCGATCTTTGGCAGTCAGTTATGACTTGCGGAAAAGCCGGCCGGTATCGACGTCACGCGTAAGTCCGCCTGGTGGAACTCCTCGAAGGTCATAGACGCGTCCTGTGTATGGACTGTAATACAAGCCTGGCGTTCCGGCCCAGCGCGCATATGGAAAGCCACCCGGTGGCGGCGGACCATAACGTGCAGCTTGATCCTGCTCAATGGCGGCGCCGGTTAACGCGCCTGCTGCGGCTCCTGCGGCCGCGCCAATTGACGCGCCGCGAACATGACCCGTCGCCGCACCGCCGATGATCGCCCCGGTCGCGGCACCCCATGCCGCGCCCTGACCAACCGGAGTGTCGCACGAGGCGAGAGCGAGACAAACCAGACCGATAGTAGAGGTAACCGTAAGAATCTTCGTTCCCATAGTGCAATTCCGTTTGCACATTAAACTGGGGATCCCGCCGGGGGTTGCGGGAACGCTCTCAAGACAGCCTTTGTCTGGCCGAACTGGTGCTAGGGGTATATAAATACTTTCTTTGCACGTACGTCCAAGACCAACCCGCCGTGCGCAACGACTTTCGAGCAGTCATACTGTTGATATGGCGGATATGGGCTCGTTACAACGCCCGAAGGATCATGCGGGTTACGGGTCCCAGGCGGATAGTGGCCTCCCTTTGGTGCCGGGTATTGCTTCTCAGCATCTGCTTTCGTGATCGCTGTCGCTGTCATCGTTGGGTGGCTCGTTTTGGAATCAACCACATCCCTCCCCCCCTGCGCGTACAGACTGGTGCCCAGCACAAATAGCCCAGTTACAACTGCTGACAGAATTTTCAGTGAATTTGCTTTCATATTTGTTAGTTAGGTTTCGCAATCGGGAAGTCAGACGGATGTCCGCCGCGGCAAATTCAAAAAAGATTTGAAAAGTTGCGTGGCGATTCGACCTGCCTTCTCGATTTTGGTTAAGTGGTAATCTTTTTCGAAGACACGAAACTTGTCCAGCTCAATTCGCCGCAGTAAACCGCGGTAAACCGACCCCATGATTTCCGCCGGCGTCATGGCTCTCCGGTCTTCAGCGGGCAGAGCCGCCGCTGCTTTAGCGAAAAACTCGCGTGCGCGGTGCGACTGGAACTCCATCAGTTGAACAAAACGCTCGTTGCGATGCCGCTGCATCAGCTCGGTCTCCGAATAATGGAACCGCGCCAGGTCTTCCTGTGGCAGATAGATCCGGCCATTCTGCATATCCTTCCCGACGTCACGGATGATGTTCGTCATCTGCAAAGCTAGCCCCAGCTCGATCGCATATTGTTTACAGCGCTGGTTTCGATAGCCAAAAATCTCAATGCTTACAAGGCCGACCGCGCTGGCGACTCGATAGCAATAAATCCGGAGCTCTTCGAAAGTGGAGTATCGCAGCGTGCTCAGGTCCATTTCTACACCGGCAATGATTTCCTCGAGCATGTCGATCGGCAGCGAGTATTTGGCGATCAACTGTCTGACGGCGCGAGCAAGAAGCGGCTCGTCCTGGGCTGCGGCGTGAAGCATCTGGCGCCATTTCGCCAGACGCACTCGCTTTTCCACCACGTTTAGCTCCGAGGAATCAGCGATATCGTCGATGACGCGGCAGAACGCATAGAAAACGGTGATGTCGCGTTTCCGCTCGCGCCCTAGGGAAACGAATGCCAGCGCGAGATTCGATTTGCTCTGGCGCGTAATCGTCGCCGCGTTCACGGTTGCTCTCCTGAAAGACGGCTTTCTAATACTGAATCCATTTCTCGCCGCTAATGCGGCCGGTTTCGCACTGGCGAAATAAACAGACCCACGAAGCTAAGAGCCACCCGGTGACTACTCCCCGAAGTAAAGCGAAACTCAATTTCCAAAGGAACAGTGCGCCTAATCGATCAGCAATTGCGCTGCGTACTATGGCATCGCAGACCATGATACAAAAAAAATGGATGCCGCAGATAACTAAAAACCACCCTAGCCGAGCAGCGTTTTTTCGGATAAACAAGCCGTGGGCTCGCATTGCTTCGATAACCGTCTCATTATGGAGAGCCAGGGAGATTTGGACCGAGCAAAAGGCAATAATCAAAATACTCATCAGCACCCTCGCAATTGGCAGATAATCAAGGACGCCGGGAATGTTCGTGAAATAGGCAAGCAGCAGGGGAAACCGGAGGATCAGCATGCTTACCGCAACGACAATCCCAGCCCATTCCAAGACATAACTGAAGCGACGCATGGCGAAGCGAAAGAGCTCTCCTTCTTCGAAGCTCACGCCTTTTATCCAGGCCAGGCAGACGGTAATGAGATACACTTGGATGTAGACTCCCAGGAGGTATTCGAAAATGAACGCGGTCGCATCGACCGTGGCCGAGATTCGCAGGAGCCCGGCGGCCGAGACCAAACCACTCCACTCTGGCAATCGCCAGAACACAATTGGCTTCAAAAGCGACGCCAGCGCGCTGAGCAACAGAATCAAATAGGTAAGATGACCCCAGAAGCGATAACGCTTCCACAATGCTCGAAGCAATGCGCCGTGCAGTCCACGCCAGTTAGCCAGCATGAACAGTGCGGCCA
>Ga0193729_1000183_pt1 | contig 30911 bp, 27 predicted proteins | sample U1c2metaG_FD_143036 | JGI IMG/M metagenome (GOLD analysis project Ga0193729, IMG submission 143036) | Soil microbial communities from a riparian zone of the East river system, Colorado, United States - U1c2 | ecosystem: Environmental > Terrestrial > Soil > Riparian zone | place: USA: East River...
CGCGCCTCGTCGATCAGGATGTTGTCGACCTCGTCGACGATCGCGAAGGAGTGCCCGCGCTGGACCTTTTCGCCGAGGTCCGTCGCCATGTTGTCGCGCAGGTAGTCGAAGCCGAACTCCGAGTTGGTGCCGTACACCACATCGCACGCATACGCCTCGTGCTTCTCCTCGAACGGCTGCATGTTCTGCAGGACGCCCACGGTCACGCCGAGCGCGTCGTAGATCGGGCTCATCCATTCGGCGTCGCGTCGCGCCAGGTAGTCGTTGACCGTCACCAGATGCACGCCCTTGCGTTCGCCTGACTGCTCGTCGCGGATCGCGAGCGAGTTGAGCACGACGGCCAGCGTGGCCGTCAACGTCTTGCCCTCGCCCGTCTTCATCTCGGCGATCTGGCCGTCGTGCAGGGCCATCCCGCCGATCAGCTGCACATCGAAATGGCGCATCCCCATCGTGCGCTTGCCGGTCTCGCGGACGATCGCGAAGCACTCCGGCAGCAGCGCGTCGAGCGCCTCGCCTTCGCGCGCGCGCTCGCGCAGCGCGTCCATCCGCTCGCGCAGCTCGGCGTCGCTGTCGTGCTCGAGCTCGGCCTCGAACGCCCCGATCAGGGCGACGCGTTTCTGGTAGGCCTTGAACTTCTTCGCCTCGCCGACGTTCAGCGCGCGATCTAGCAGGGAGGGCATTGGCCCAAGGATAGCTCCCGCAGCCGCGCCGCTCGCCGCCCCTCAGAACGCCGCGATCAGCCGAAGGTGAAGCTGAGCGGCGTGCTTTTGACCCCGCTGCAGTCGGCCAGAGTGACCGTCAGAGGCCCGTCGGTCGTGACGTTCAGGTGCGCTTTGCAATTGACCTTGGCGCGTTTGGCGTCGATCGTCACGGCCGACACGTTCGTGGCCTTGATGTCGAGCGTGTTGCTCGCCGGCGCTGCGGGCGCCGGCCCCCACGCCTTGCTCTGGCTGGTGTAGGGAATCGCCGGGATCTGCCCGCCGGTCAGCGCGCCGGCGCCGTGTTCGGTCGCCGCCGGTGGCGGATCGCCGAGGCCGAAGCCCTCCGAGCGAACGTCGACCTGGCCGAGCGGAGCCGAGCCGCTGGCGTTCCTGAGCGAGACGCCATATACCCAGTAGGCGTGCCCGGCGGCCGTTCCGTCGGCCGGGAAGTCCATCGTCGGGTTGTAGGCGTACGTCACGTGCGCAGGGTTGGATGCGACCGCGTCGGTGCCCAGGAACGCCGCCGCGGGCGCGTATTCGTCGTTGATCGCCAGCGTCAGGTGCTCGCCGGCCTGGAACTGGTCGAACTCGTAGCGGTAGCCGAGTTCGTCGAAGGCTTTGACCTGTTCGAGCACGCCCGCGATCGGCACGAGCTCGTCGGTCGTCTCGTCCCAGATCAGGAAGGGCACGTTGCGAGTCGAACCGAGCATCCGCTCGGTGAGCGAGCGCTCGCCCCCGGTCGGTTCGCCCGGCGGCACCCAGATGCCGAGCGCCGGCGGTCCGACGGTCGGCTGGGCCTTCGCGAACAGGTCGGGGAACTGGCTCGTGAACTTGTACGTGCCGTATCCGCCCATCGAGTAGCCGGCGATGTCGGTGAAGGACGGGTTGAGGCGGTAGTGCGCGGCCGCGTCGGCCCACACTTCGAACGTGTCCGCGCCGGCGCGGTCGTAGTACCAGCCGTCGGGGCCACGCCCGGACGGGGTGATCACGATCGAGCCCGCGCCGCGGTTCGCGAACTGCGACTGGTTCTTGGAGCCGGAGAACTGGTTGTAGTTGGCTGACAGCGAGTGCAGCAGCAGGGTCGTACCCCAGCCGCCCGCGGGTTCCGGCCCGCTGGGGACATAGATCGCGTAGGGCAGCAGCTGACCGCGCATCGCGCCGATGCAACCCGCCGAGCTGCCGCAGCCACCGGTCGCGTAGTCCGCCCCCTGGCCGTCGGAGAAGTGCGAGGCGAGAATGCGGTCGAAGACACCGCTCTGCGGTACGCCGGTAGGTTGACCGGGCATGTCGTCGTTCGCTTTCGCCGCCAGCTTGGCGAAGTCGACCTCGGCGAAGAACGGGCTGATGTCGCCCGCTGCGAGGGCCTGCGCCTGGGCGGACTCCCGCCACCAGGCGGGGTCGGCCGTCGTGCTCGGCGATGGCGTCCCCGGCAGCGGCTCCTGCGCGTTGAAGCGGAAGCCCACGTCGAAGAACGCGGGGGGAGCGCTGGCCGTCCCGCCCCCTCCGGGCTGCGTGGCGCTCCGCTCGGCGACCGGCAGCAGATAGCTGCCGGCTGCTGCGTTCCACAGCCCGACGCCGGCGGCCAGGCGCACCGTCGCGGTGCGGAGCACTTCGACGGTGATCTGGTGGCGCAGCGGATCGACTTTCATCGTGGGAGCCGGACCGGGCACTTCGTTGCCGCTCGCGGCGTCGGTCAGCGTGGCCGTTTCGCCGTGAACCGTGACGAAGTACTGCGCCGGAGCGCTGACGTTGGCGCCGAACGGGAACGGATGCGTCTCCCCCGGGGTTCCTCCGATGGCGATCGCCGTGGCCACGAGGTTGGGGTTCTCGAGCGTGTTGAGCGTGATGCGGAAGGCCGTCGCCTTCAGCTTCCGCTTGACGCGCAGCTCGATCAGGTTGGCCGCGTTTTCGTCATAGCCGGGACCGCTGGGATAGTCGTATGTGCCATCGGGTGCCGAGAAGAGGTCGCCGCCGGAGGAGTCGCCGCCCGGCGAATGCATGGGGTTGTTGGGGTCGGTCACCTCCTTGGCGCCGTGGTCGTCGTACACGTAGCCCTGGTAGACGAACTCTCCCTTGCGATAAGCGCTCGCTCCCGAGACCAGGATTGGCGCAGCGTGCCAGCCGCTGAGCGGCGCATTTTCGAGCTGCGGGGCTTGCGCCAGCGGCTGATACAGGATCTCCGGCCCGGGTCGTGGCGCGGTCCCCTGCTTGGCCGGCAGCGAGGCCGGCACGGCCGCCGCCTGCGCGCCACTCGCGCATGCGAGCAGACCGGTCAGGGCGAGCGCGCTCGCCCACGTCCCCACGAAACCCCGACCGCTGAACCCCACGCTACCAACCCCTCAAGAGCGACACCCGGACGGCGTTTCACTACCCGCGGGTTGTTCGCGATAAACATCGCGGCCCGCGGTCAGCGGGACCGATGCTCAGATCGACGGTTGCGATGCGGGCCGGCCGATCGCCCGCGCGGCCTCCGCGGCCGTCCGGCGATCGATCACGGCAGCGCGCGCCTCGCGGCGGTGGCGGCGTTTGTCGCGATGGCGCTTGACCTGGCGCGCCAGCTCGTCGACCATCAGGTTGAGCGAGTGCAGCATCTCCGGCGAGCAGTCGCGGGCACGCAGCGTGACGCCCTTCAGATAGAGCGTCGCCTCGGCGACCTGACAGTCGGAGACCCGCGGGTTTGGCTCCTTGAAGATCTCGATCTCCACGCGCGCGAGCTCGGAGACCTGCCGAGCGACCTTGTTCAGACGACGGGTCGCGTGCAGGCGGATCTCGTCGGTAACCGGAACATTGCGACCCTTGATGTCGATCTGCATCACAGGCTCCTTTTGGTCGGCTGTTGTCTTTCGCTCAACGAGGATGCTACGCCCGCCTATGGCGGATGTAAATGGTGCTCGACGCAATGTCCAGAGAACTCGCGGCCGAGGAGTCGCGCCGCTCGCGTCCCCGCCTCGCAGCTCGACGGTGGGAGAATTCCTCGACGATGGGCCCCGACCTCTCCTGGACGCCCGAGCCGGGCGTGCTGTTCGGCGTTGCGATCGCGGGCGGCGCGTATGGCTCGCGCTGGTGGCGAGTGCGCACCGGAGCCTCCGCACGGCGGACCTCCGACGCGCCGGTCTGGCGCCTGTGCTGTTTTCTCGGCGCGCTGCTCGCCACGCTGATCGCGCTCGTCTCACCGGTCGACGCGCTGGCCGATCAGCTGTTCTTCATGCACATGGTCCAGCACATGCTGCTGCTCGACCTCGCGCCGATCCTCGCGATCCTCGGCCTCACGAAGGTCATCCTGCGGCCGATCACGCGCGCCGTCGGCGAGCTCGAGCGGCGCGCGGGCGCCTTCGCGAGCCCGGCGGTCGCAGTCGTCCTGTACATCGGCGTGATCTGGGCCTGGCACGTGCCCGCCGCTTACGACGTGGCCCTGCGCCACCCATTGGTCCACCTGCTCGAGCACGCGACCTTCCTGCTCGCCGGCTCGCTGTACTGGTGGCACCTGCTGTCGCCGATCCGCGCGCGCCTGCGGCTCGACGGCATGGGCCCGGTGCTGTACATGGGCTCGACCAAGCTGTTCGTCGGCGCGCTGGGCATGGGACTGGCGTTCGCGCCGAGCGCGCTGTATGAGTACTACGTGCACCACGCGCGCGTATGGGGCATCTCCGCGCACGACGACCAGTCGATCGCCGGCTTGACGATGGCCGTCGAGCAGTCGCTCGTGATGGGCGTCGCGCTGGTCGTGCTGTTCGTGCGCGCGCTCGCGGAGTCAGAGCGCGAGCAGCAGCGCCGCGAGCGCTACGAAGCGGCGTGACGGCGGAGGCTCTGCATGATCCCTCCGTGCCCGGCGATCGCGCCGATCAGGATCGACTCGGGCGCGACCTCGGTGCCCGGGAAGACGATGCTTTCGCGCAGCTGCGCGCCGTCGCCGACCTGCGCACCGTTGCCCAGCACGATCGGGCCCATCAGGCGCACGCGCGCGCCGACCTGCACGTCGCGGCCGATCCAAGCTGATCCGTCGACGTCGGTGTCCTCGCGCAGCGGCGAGCGCCCCACGACGGTCAGGCCGCTGCGCAGCTGCTCGCCCTGTATCTCCAGGCGCAGCTTCCCGCGCAGGGCGTCGAACGTGCCCTGCCTGAGCTCGCCCAGCGAGCCGATGTCGTTCCAGTACTCGCTCAGCTCGTGGATGTGGAACGGCACGTCGTTCTCGAGCAGCACCGGGAAGACGTCTTTTGCCCAGTCGACGAACGGGCGGTCCGGGAAGTAGTCGAAGATCCGCGGGTCGAACATGTAGATGCCGCAGTTGCCGAGGTCCGACAGCGCCTCCTCCGGCGAGGGCTTCTCCTGAAAGCCCGTGATGCGTCCCTGCTGGTCGTGCAGCACGACGCCGTACTCGCGCGTGTCGGGCACCTGCTTGACCGCCAGCGTGGCGGTCCCGCCCGCCTCGTGATGCCTGGCCGCGAAGGCGCTGAGGTCGATGTCCGTCAGCGCGTCGCCGGAGATCACCAGAAAGGGCTCGTCGCCGAAGAAGTCCGCGCATGCCCGAACCCCGCCGGCCGTGCCGAGCAGCTCCTCCTCGTAGCGGTAGGAGATCCGCTCGCCGAAATGCTCGCGGATCGTCTCCGGGAAGTAGTGCAGGTTGGCGATCACGCCGTCGAAGGAGTGCCGCTCGAGCAGATCGACGATGTGCTCCATGACCGGCCTGTCCAGCACCGGCACCATCGGCTTGGTGATCTCATACGTCAGCGGGCGTAGGCGCGTGCCGAGTCCCGCCGCCAACACCATCGCCTTCATCGGACCAGCAGCGCTCGGCTAATAGCGATAGTGGTCGGACTTGAACGGGCCGTCTACCGGCACGCCGATGTAGGCGGCCTGCTCGTCGGTCAGCCGCGTGAGCTTGACGCCGAGGGCGTCGAGATGCAGGCGGGCGACCTTCTCGTCGAGGTGCTTGGGCAGCACGTAGACCTTCTTCTCGTACTCGTCGTTCTTCGTGAACAGCTCGATCTGGGCGATCGTCTGGTTGGAGAAGGAGCTGCTCATCACGAAGCTCGGGTGTCCGGTCGCGTTGCCGAGGTTCAGCAGGCGGCCCTCCGACAGCAGGATGATCGCATGGCCCGATCGCTCCGCGGTGCCCGGAAACACCCACTTGTCGACCTGCGGCTTGATGTTCACGCGCTCGATGCCGTCGATCTTCGTCAAGCCCGCGATGTCGATCTCGTTGTCGAAGTGGCCGATGTTGCCGACGATCGCCTGATGCTTCATGCGGGCCATGTCAGCGGCCCGGATGATGTCCCGGTTGCCGGTCGTCGTGATGAAGATGTCGGCGCTGTCGATGACTTCCCCGAGCGTCTTGACCTCGTAGCCCTGCATCGCCGCCTGCAGCGCGCAGATCGGGTCGATCTCGGTGATGATCACGCGCGCGCCCTGGCCGCGCAGCGATTCGGCGCAGCCCTTGCCGACGTCGCCGAAGCCGCACACGACGGCGACCTTGCCGCCGATCATCACGTCCGTCGCGCGGTTGATGCCGTCGATCAGCGAGTGGCGGCAGCCGTACAGGTTGTCGAACTTCGACTTCGTCACGGAGTCGTTGACGTTGATCGCCGGGAACAGCAGCTCGCCGGTCTCGACCATCTCGTACAGGCGGTGGACGCCCGTCGTGGTCTCCTCGGTCACGCCTTTGATGCCCTCGCCGATCTGCGTCCAGCGCTGCGGGTCCTCGGCAAGCGAGCGCGACAGCAGGGACAGGATCACGTGGAACTCCTCCGAGTCGGCGCTCGCCGGGTCGGGCACCGCGCCGGCCGCCTCGAACTGCGCCCCCTTGTGGACGAGCAGCGTCGCGTCGCCGCCGTCGTCGAGGATCATGTTCGGACCGCTCGACCCGTCCTCGCCCTCGGGCCAGCGGAGCATCTGCTCGGTGCACCACCAGTATTCCTCGAGCGTCTCGCCCTTCCACGCGTAGACGGGAACGCCGCGCGGGCTCTCGGGGGTGCCGTCGGGACCGACGGCGACCGCGGCGGCCGCGTGGTCCTGGGTCGAGAAGATGTTGCAGCTGCACCAGCGGACCTCCGCGCCGAGCGCCGTGAGCGTCTCGATCAGCACGGCCGTCTGGATCGTCATATGCAGCGAGCCGGTGATGCGCGCGCCCTTCAGCGGCTGGGATGCGGCGTACTCGCGACGGATCGACATCAGTCCGGGCATCTCGTGCTCGGCGAGCACGATCTCCTTGCGGCCGAACTCGGCGAGCGAGAGGTCGGCGACCTTGAAGTCGGTGTCCATGGCGACGGCGGTTGGGGTCATTGCTGACATGACGAAGCCTCCTGTGGGGTCAAGTAAGCGCCCTTGCTGCAGAGGGATGGCCGAGCGTGGCGGTTCGGAGCCGTCGCAGCGCTCCTCGGCCTATCTCGACGGTATCACACGGCAAAACCGCGCTCAGCGCTGCTCGAGCGCCGCCTTCAGCTCGTCGATGACCTTCACCGGGCTCGGATCGACGCCGCGCAGCGCGGCGAGGTAGATCGACACGAGATCGCCGAGCAGCACGAGTGAGATCACGCGCTCGATCGTCGTCTGCCCGCGCGTCTCCAGGCGGAAGCTCGCGGATGCGTTGGGCGCGATCAGCCGCTCGGTCAGGTCCATGCGCGCCTTGACGCGCGGATGGGCGTCGGAATCGTCCAGGAACACGGCCGAGAAGCGCCCGACGTCCTGCGCTCCCTCCCAGCCGGCGATCTCGTTGTGGTCGAGCTCGGGCAGTTCGTGGGCGAAGGCCGGCTGCTTGGCGTTCTCGTTGATCTGGGTCTTCCAGCGGTACGCGATCGGGGTCGTCAGCCCGGCGCCGGCGATCACCGGCGCGGTGCCGAGCAGCCCGCGAGCGACTTCCTTCGCCAGCGAGTCCTCGGCCGCGTCGGGGCCCCACTCGGCGACGAGCTTCTCGGTGTGAGAGGCAGCTACGTCGATCTCCGAGGTGAGCCGCGGGCCGGCGCCACACAGCGCGGCGACCTCGAGCGCGGCGACGGTCATGTAAGCGACCGCCGCGCGGGGCTGGAAGCCGGCGGGCAGCGGGATCACGGGTACGCCGTCGGCGCGCGCCATGTCGGCCAGGCGACCGCCGGTGGTCACCACCGTGCGCCGCGCACCGAGCGCGCCCGCCGACTCGTAGCAGGCGAGCGTCTCCTCGGTGTCGCCCGAGTAGCTCGCGCACAGCACCATAGTGTCCGGCGTCGTCCACGGCGGCAGCCCGTAGGCGCGGGTCACGAAGATCGGCCGCGTCGCATGATCGCCGAGCGCGGCGCGCGCCAGGGCGCCACCGATCGCCGAGCCGCCCATGCCCGCGACGACGAGACCCGCGGAGGTGTCCCAGTCCTGCATGATCGCCGACTCCACGCGCCACAGCCCGTCGCGCAGGTGCTCGGGAAGCGCCAGCACGTCACCGAGCTGGTTGGAGCGATCGACGCGCGCGATCGCCTCGCGCGAGAGCGCCTCGGCGGTGGGTGCGGCGCTGGTGGCGCCTTCGCTCATCTGCTGCTCTCCTCTCGTCGGACCGGCGTTTGCGGAAGTGGGAAGTGGGAGCTGAAGGCTAGAACTTGATCGCCCCGTCGGGTAGCTCCACCCCAGGGAAGATACGCGCCCCGTGGGCGATCACGTTGTCCGCCCCGACGGTTACGCCCTCTCCGAGCACCGCGCCCCCGCTGATCGCGGTGCGCGCGCCGACGCGAGCGCCGGCCGCGACGATGCAGTCGCGCAGCATGCAGCCCTCGCCGATCTCCGCGCCGTTGAGGATCACGGAGCGCTCCACCGTGGCTCCGGCGCCGATCGAGACGTCTTCTCCGAGCACCACCAGGCTGCCGACATGGGCGCCGGCGGCCACGCGCACGCCGCGCTCGAGCACGGCCGGCGGGATCACGCGCCCAAGCACCTCGGCGCTCTCGTCGATCGCCAGCCAGTCGCTGCCCAGGCGCTCGCCGACGGCCGTCTCGACGTTGCCCTCGATGATGTCGAAGGTGCCCTGCAGGTAGCGCTCGGGCGAGCCGATGTCCAGCCAGTAGGCCTCCGAGGGGAACCCGTACAGGCCGTTGCCGACCAACAGCGGCCAGACCTCCCGCTCGATCGAGACGTTACGGTCGGGCGGTACGAGCTCGAGGATCTCACGCTCGAGCACGTACGCGCCCGCGCTGATCAGGTTCGTGTCGATCGCGTCGGAGCTCGGCTTCTCGAGGAAGTCACGCACCGAGCGATCCTCGTGCAGGTGCACCAGCCCATAGGCGGTGGGGTCGGCCACCGGCACGAGCGCGAGCGTCGCCTTCGCTGCGGTTCGCTCGTGCTGGGCGATCTGCTCTGTCAGATCTATATCCGTCAGCACGTCGCCGTTGAGCATCAGGAAGCGCTCGTCGAGCATCGGCTCGGCGAACTTCAGCGCGCCGGCCGTGCCGCGCGGATCGGGCTCCTCGACGAAGCGCAGGCGGATCCCCAGCTCCGAGCCGTCGCCGAGCACGTTGCGCACGCTCGTAGCAAGAAAACCGCACGACATGATCACGTCATCGACGCCGTGCTGGCCGAGCCACTCGAGCATGAAGGAGATGAACGGCCGGTCGACCAGCGGCACGACCGGCTTGGGCACCGTCGACGTCAACGGGCGCAGCCGCGTGCCCTCGCCGCCCACGAGGATCACGGCCTGCATCAGGCGAACGCCTCCGTCCCTCTGCCGATTCCCTCGTAGACCATGCCGGCCGCGCGCACGAGGTCGGGATCGAGAGCGTTGCGCCCATCGATCACGAGATTCCCGCGCATCGCCTCGGCGACGCCCTGCCAGTCGAGCTCCAGGAACTCGGGCCACTCGGTGACGAGCACCACGGCGTCGGCCTCGGCGATCGCGTCGAGCGCGTTGGATGCATAGTCGAGTTGCGGCATCAGCTTGCGCGCCTCCTGCTCGGCAACCGGATCGAACGCACGCACCTGTGCGCCCTCTGCCTGCAGACGCGCGGCCAGCACGAGCGAGGATGCGCCCCGCATGTCGTCCGTGTTCGGCTTGAACGCGAGCCCGAGCAACGCGACTCGCCGGCCGGCGAGCGAGGAGAGATGCTTCTGCAGCTTGGAGACGACGCGCCGCTTTTGCAGCTCGTTGACCTCGATCACGGCATTCAGCAGCTGAAAGTGGTACCCGGAGTTGCCGGCCAACAGCTTCAGCGCGCTGACGTCCTTCGTAAAGCAGCTTCCGCCGTAGCCCAGGCCGGCCTGGAGGAACTTCGGGCCGATGCGTCCGTCCAATCCCATCCCGCGCGCGACCTCCACGACGTCGGCGCCAACCTCCTCGCAGACGTTGGCGATCTCGTTGATGAACGAGATCTTCGTCGCGAGGAAAGCATTGGCGGCCAGCTTGATCATCTCTGCGCTGGAGATGTCGGTGCGCACGAGCGGCGCGTCGAGCGGCGCGTAGAGCTCGACGACCGCCTCGCCGGCCCAATCGCCTACGTCGCCGACAACGACGCGATCGGGGTGCAGGAAGTCTTTGACCGCCGAGCCCTCCTTGAGGAACTCCGGGCAGGAGACGTAGCTGAAGCTCGACTTGCCCTGGTCACGGAAGATCCGCTTGATGTTCGAGCCGGTGCCACACGGCACGGTGGACTTCATCACGAGCGCGTGACGCTCGGAGGCTGGCATCGCGTCCACGACCTGATGCACTGCGGAGAGATCCGCGTCGCCGGAGTGCGTCGGCGGAGTCCCCACCGCGACGAACAGCAGGCGCGAGTACTGCAAGGCTTCGCCCAGCTCTGTCGAGAAATGCAGCCGCTCCGCGTTTCTCGTGAGAAGCTCCTCCAGCCCGGGCTCGTAGATCGTCACTTCGCCCGCGCGCAGCCGCGCGATCTTGGCCGCGTCGATGTCGACGCACCAGACGTCGCTGCCCAGCTCGGCGAAGCCGGCGGCGGTCACCAGGCCGACGTAGCCGGTGCCGATCACTCCTATGGGCGAGCGCTCCCGGCTCATCAGCGGGGAAGGCTAGCGGGCCGGCATGCGCCAGGGCACGGGCGCGCAACGCCCAGCAGGCTTTCCTGGCGCAGCGTGCGGACGCTCAGGCGCCCAGCCGGAAGACCGGATGCTTGGCGGCCGCCGCACGCATCTGCTCGTCCGGAGAGTCGGGACCGACGCCGTCGAAGAACACGCCGACCTCGGACTTCCAGCGCTTCAGGTAGGCACGCAGGATCGGGACCTTCTGCTCGTCATCGACCTCGGTGGCGGTGAAATGCTCGGCGCGACGCCCCAAGAGCAGCCGCCCGCCACCGCTGGCGCGCAGGTTGCGGACCCACTGGGTCTCGCCGCGCGGTGCCACGAGATAGCGCTGGCCCTCGAAGGAGAGCAGGTTGACGGGCGTGCGCCGCGGCTCACCGGACTTGCGCCCAGGCACCTCGAGCACGCGCGAGCCCCATACGCTGAGGCCCAGGCCCATGAGCCCGTTGAGCAGGCGGTTGAACACGTTCTTCGTGAACCAACCCGGGCGCTTGTGCTCGAAATGGGCGGCAGCGGGACTGCCGGCAGGTGCGCTCTCTGGCACGCCCTCAGCCTACTGCTCGACCGCCAGGAACGCCTCGTAGCGGCGGATGTCGCGCAGCGCGCGAGCCTGCTGCTCGGTGCCCTCCGCGGCGCTGTCGGCCGCTGCGCGCGCGTCGGCGAGGCGCGTCTCGAACGTCTGGCGGTCGAGCGCCTGCGGCTCGATCGCCTCCTCGACGAGCACCAGCGCGCGGTTCTCGGCGAACTGCATGTAGCCCTCGGCCTGCGCGAAGCGCACGATGTCCGTATCGGAGCGATACAGACGCAGCTCGCTCGGTTCGAGCATCATGAGCACGGGCTCGTGGTTGGCGAGGATGCCGATCGAGCCCACCGGCGTGCGCGTGGAGAGCATCTCCACCTCATCGGAGAACACCTCGCCCTCGGGCGTGAGCACTTCGACCGGAAACGTCGTGCGCGGCATCGCCCCTGGCCCTTATCTCTTCGCGGCCTCGACGACCTGGTCGATCGTGCCCTTGAGGAAGAAGGCGCTCTCGGGGACCTCGTCGTGCTTGCCCTGGATTATCTCCTGGAAGCCTCGGATGGTCTCGGCGATCGGCACATAGGCTCCGGGCGTCCCGGTGAACTCTTCGGCGACGAAGAACGGCTGGGAGAGGAAGCGCTCGATCTTGCGCGCGCGCTGGACGGTCAGCTTGTCCTCGTCGGAGAGCTCGTCGATGCCGAGGATCGCGATGATGTCCTGCAGCTCCTTGTAGCGCTGCAGGATCTCCTTGACCTCGTTGGCGACGCGGAAGTGGTCCTCGCCGAGGATGTCGGCCTTGAGGATCGTCGAGGTCGAGTCGAGCGGGTCGACCGCCGGGTAGATGCCTTTTTCGGAGATCGCGCGCGACAGCGCGGTGGTCGCGTTGAGGTGGGCGAAGACCGACGCCGGCGCGGGGTCGGTGTAGTCGTCGGCCGGCACGTAGATCGCCTGGATCGAGGTGACCGAGCCGCTGGTGGTCGAGGTGATGCGCTCCTGCAGCTGGCCCATCTCGGTCTCGAGCGTCGGCTGGTAGCCGACCTGGGAAGGCATCCGGCCGAGCAGCGCCGAGACCTCCGAGCCGGCCTGCACGAAGCGGAAGATGTTGTCGATGAACAGCAGCACGTCCTGTCCTTGGTCGCGGAAGTATTCGGCCATCGTGAGGCCCGACAGCGCGACGCGCATGCGCGCCCCGGGGGGCTCGTTCATCTGTCCGAAGACGAGCATCGTCTTCTCCAGCACGCCGGACTCCTTCATCTCCAGCCACAGGTCGTTGCCCTCGCGCGAGCGCTCGCCGACGCCGCAGAACGCCGACAGGCCGCCGTGCTCCTTGGCGAGGTTGTGGATCAGCTCCTGGATCAGCACGGTCTTGCCGACGCCCGCGCCGCCGAACAGCCCGACCTTGCCGCCCTTCGCGTAGGGGGCGAGCAGGTCGACGACCTTGATGCCGGTCTCGAACATCTCGGTCGTCGGCGTGAGGTCCTCGACGCGCGGCGCGTCCTGGTGGATGCCGCGGCGCGGCGTGTCAGCCGGCAGCGGCTCGCCGAGGTCGATCGGCTCGCCGAGCAGGTTGAAGATCCGCCCCAGCGTGACCTCGCCGACGGGCACGGTGATCGGGGCGCCCGTGTCGATGACCTCGAGACCGCGGGCCAGCCCGTCGGTCGTGTCCATCGCGACCGCGCGCACGCGATCGTCGCCGAGGTGCTGCTGGACCTCGCACACGAGCAGCTCCTCCTCGGCTCCGGCGCTGATGCCGGCCGTCTCCTCCTCTCGGTTCGCCGCCGTGCGGGCGATCGTCAGCGCGTGGTTGATCTCGGGCAGGCGCTCGCTGAAGACGGCCTCGATCACGACGCCCTGGATCTCCTCGATGCGCCCGACGTTGGGCTTCGCGGCGTCTCCGTTGCCGGAGGGCTGGGCGCTGGTCGGCTCTGTGGCGATGCTCGCGTCCATTTGCTCTTGGTTCTCCTCTTTAATCCTTTTAATTATTAAGATCTAGTCGTATCGGTGTGGTGATCGCGACGGCTCAGGTCAAGCCCTCTGCGCCGGCCACGACCTCCATGATCTCTTGCGTGATCTCGGCCTGGCGGGCGCGGTTCATCTGCAGCGTCAAGTCGGTGATGAGCTCGCCGGCGTTGTCGGATGCGCTGCGCATCGCGGTCATCTGGGCGCCGAAGAAGCCCGCGGTCGACTCCACGAGCGCTCGGTAGATCGAGATCTCCACGTAGTCTGGCACGAGTCGCTTGAGGATCTCTTCGGGATCGGGCTCGTACTCGACGAGCGCGCGCGGGCCCGTCGATCGCTCGCCGCGCTCGCCCCGCTCGGACTCCTCGCCGTCGTCCTCGTCGGCGGCGACCGTGGCGCTCGACAGCGGCAGCAGCGTCTCGCGCGTGACGTGCTGGCTGAGCGGCGAGATGTACGCGTTGTAGACGATCTCCACGCGATCCAGATGGCCGTCGATGTAACCGGTCATCAGATCGTCGGCGATCGAGCGCGCGTCGGCGTAGGCCGGGCGGTCGGCGAAGCCGGTGTAGCTGCCGCTCAGCTCGCGCCCGCGGAAGCTCAGCGAGGACACGCCGCGCCGTCCCGCCGCGTACCACACGGTCTGCTGCCGGTGCTCGTCGTACTCGTCGGAGATGCGCACTCCCGCACGTACGATCTGCGAGTTGAAGGCGCCCGCGAGACCGCGATCGCCGGTGATCAGCAGCAGGCCGACGTTGCTCGTGGACTCGTGCTCCGAGAGCAGCGGCAGGCGCGCGGCCTCCGCGCCGGCCGCCCGCGCCGCTTGGCGTGTCATCCGCCGCAGCGCGTCGGCATAGGGGCGCAGCGCGGCGATTCGCTGCTCGGCGCGGCGCAGGCGTGCAGCGGCGACCATCTCCATCGCGCGCGTGATCTTCTCGATGTTCTTGACCGAGGAGATGCGGTTCTTGACGTCGCGCTGGGATGCCATGGCGATTCGCGGGCGGCGCTAGGCCGGCTGCGGCTCCTCCTCGCGCTCCTCGCGCTCCTCGCGCTCCTTGCGCTCCTCGGGCTGATCGCGCGGCTGGCGCGCCTTCAGCGGCTCATCGTCCTCGAGCGGCTGTCCCTCCTCGTCGAGGTCGTAGCCGAAGTCCTGTGCAAACGCCTCGAGGGCGTCGTGCACTGCCTTCTGGGTCTCATCCGACCAGTCGCCACCGGCGATCTTCGCCCGCACGTCGGAGTGCTGAGCGTGCATCCGTTCGGTCAGCTCGGCCAGGAACTCGCCCACGCGTTCGGCGTCGAGGCGGTCGAGGAAGCCGTTCGTCGCGGCGTAGATCTGCACCGTCTGGTCCTCCACCGCGAGCGGCTCGCGCTCGTGCTGGTTGAGCGTCTTGACCAGCCGCGCGCCGCGCGCGAGCGTCCGCTGCGTGTCGGTGTCGAGGTCGGAGCCGAACTGCGCGAAGGCCTCCAGGTCGCGGTACTGGGAGAGCTCCAGCTTGATCCGCCCGGCGACCTTCTTCATCGGGCCGATCTGCGCGTTGCCGCCGACGCGCGAGACGGAGATGCCGACGTTGATGGCGGGACGTACGCCGGAGTTGAACAGCTTGGACTCCAGGAAGATCTGCCCGTCGGTGATCGAGATCACGTTCGTGGGGATGTACGCGGAGACGTCGCCGGCCTGCGTCTCGATGATCGGCAGCGCCGTCAGCGAGCCTCCGCCGAGCTCGTCGTTGAGCTTCACCGCGCGCTCGAGCAGCCTCGAGTGCAGGTAGAAGACGTCGCCGGGATAGGCCTCGCGCCCGGGCGGGCGGCGCAGCAGCAGCGACATCTGCCGGTAGGCGTAGGCGTGCTTGGTGAGGTCGTCGTAGACGCACAGCGCGTGCTTGCCGTTGTAGAGGAAGTGCTCGCCCATCGCGCAGCCGGCGTACGGCGCCATGAACTTGATCGGCGCGGCCTCGTCGGCCGGCGCGGCGACGATGATCGTCTTGTCCAGGGCCCCGTTTTCATCGAGTGTCCGGGCGAGCGCGACGACGGTCGACATGCGCTGGCCGATCGCCACGTACACCGACACGACGCCTGTGTCCTTGTTGTTGATGATCGCGTCGATCGCGATCGCCGTCTTGCCGGTCTGGCGGTCGCCGATGATCAGCTCTCGCTGGCCGCGGCCGATCGGGATCATCGCGTCGATCGCCTTCAGGCCGATCTGCATCGGTTCCTTGACCGGCTGGCGCTGAACCACGCCGGGCGCCTTGAACTCCGCCGGGCGGCGCTCCTGCACATCGATCTCGCCCTTGCCGTCGAGCGGGCGTCCGAGCGGGTCGACGATCCGCCCCAGCAGCCCCTCGCCGACGGGGATGTCGAGCAGCCGGCCGGTGCGCTTGACGGTGTCGCCCTCGGAGATGTGCTCCCACTCGCCGAACAGCACCGCCCCTACGTTGTCGGACTCCAGGTTGAGCGCCAGCCCGGTGACGCCGTGCGGGAGCTCGAGCAGCTCGAAGGACATGCAGTTCTCGAGGCCGTGCAGCCGCGCGATGCCGTCGGCGACGGACAGCACGGTGCCGACCTCGGTCAGCTCGGCGCGTCCGCCGTCGAGTCCCTCGATGCGGCTCTTCAGGATGCTGGTGATCTCGTCCGGGTTGATCTGCATGTCGTTTCCTAGAAGGCTCCTTGGGCAACTTGCCTGCGCAGCTGCTCCAGTCGGTTGCGAATAGATGCGTCGAGGATCGAGTTGCCGACGCGCAGCACGATCCCGCCGAGGATGTCGGGATCGACATGCGCGGCGAGCCTCACCTTGCGCCCCGCGCGCTCGCCGATCGTGCGCCCGAGGCCCTCCGTCGTCTGCTGGTCGAGCTCGATCGCGCTCGTGATGTCGACGGGCAGCAGCTGGTTCTCGCGCTCCCACATGCGCTCGAACTGCTGGCGGGCGCGGAAGATCACCGGCATGCGGTGTTTCTCGATCAGCAGCTCGAGGAAGTTGAGGAAGGCCTCGTCGGCTCCGTCGAGGATCCGCTCCAGCCCGTCCTGCTTCTCCTTCATCGAGAAGTACGGCGAGAAGAAGAACACCGCCAGCTCACGGTTCTGATCGAGCGCGTCCGCGAACTGGGAGAGCTGCTCGCGCAGCTCGTCGAGCTTGTCCTGCTCGCGGGCGACCTCGAACAGCGCGCGCGCATATACCTCGGCGAGCTCGTCCATCAGTTGTTCACGGCCTCTCCGGAGATGGTCGAGAAGTCCAACTCGCTCAGCGCCTCCTCGACGAGCCGCTTCTGGTCCTCGTCGTTGAGCGTCTTGCGCGTGACCTTCTCGGTCGCCATGATCGTCAGGTCTGCGACCTCTCTGCGAATGTCGTCGAGCGCCCGTTTGGCGGCTGCCTCGATGTCGCGCTCGGCGCGCTTGGCGGCTTCGGCGACGATCGTCTGCCCGTGCTCTTTGGCCTCGTGCTCGTGTGCGTCGGCCGTCTGGCGCGCGCGCTGCACGATCTCTTCGGCTTGCGCCCTGGCCTCCTTCAGCCGCTCGCGATATTCGGCGAGCAGCTGCTCGGCCTCCGTGCGCGTACGCTCGGCGGTGTCGATCGACTCTTCGATGTTGCGTCGGCGGCGTTCGAGCGCTGCGCTGATGCGCGGGAAAGCGAGCTTCGAAAGCAGCACCATCGTGAGCCCGAACACGAGCAGCGTCCAGACCATCAGGCCGACGCCCGGCTTGATCAGGAAGCTTCCGTTTGACGCGAGGATCGGCATGACTAGACGATGAACGCGGCCAGCAGCCCCGCGACGAGGCCGTAGAAGAAGCACGCCTCGGTCAGCGCGAAGCCCAGCCACTGCAGCTGCGTGATCTCATCGCGCATCTCGGGCTGGCGGGTGATCGCTTCGATCGCCTTGCCGAAGATGATGCCGATGCCGACGCCGGCTCCCACGGCGCCGAGGCCGCCGCCCACGCCGAGGCCGATCGACTTGCCGGCCTTGGCCGTTTCTTCGGCGGCCGCCAGAAGGGTGATCAAAGCTATGTGCACGACTATTGGCTCCTTTAGTGGTCTTCGGCGACTGCGCCGCCGAGGTAGATAGCGGTGAGGGTGGCAAAGATGAACGCCTGCAGGGCTGCCACCAGGCCAACCTCGAAGGCGAACAGCAGCACGCCGAACGGAAGCGTGAACCAGCCGAGCGCCGAGATGCCCAGGATCACGGCGAGCGCTCCGGCCATGAACAGGATGATGAGGTGGCCCGCGAGAATGTTCGCGAACAGACGGATGGTGAGCGAGAGGATGCGCATGAAGTTCGAGAGCACCTCGAGAAGGAAGATCGGAATCGCCATCCCGCCTTTGACACCGCCCGGGATCAGCCCTCGCAGGTAGCCGATCGGCCCCTTGGCACGCACGCCTTCAAAGGTGTAGGAGAAGAACACGACCAGCGCCAACGCGAGTGGGACGGACAGGTTGGCGGTCGCCGCATAGAGCGAAAAGGACGGTATCTGCAGGCCGAAGACGGTGATCTCGTTCTCGGTGTTGGTCGGCAGCGGGATGTAGCCGACGAGGTTTGAGAAGAGGATGAACAGGAACAGCGTGCCGATGAAGGGGAACCACTTGGCGGCCATCTTCTCCGACATCGCGCTGCCCGTGATGTTGTCGTGCATCAGTTCAAACAGCAGCTCGACGGCCGCCTGGACCTTGTTCGGGCGCTGCTGCATGCGCCGCGCGATGTAGATCATGCTCACGCACGTCGCGGCGGCGGCGAGCACCAGGTACAGCACCGCCTTGTTGATCGAGAAGATCCCCAGGTTCACCCAGCTGTCGAGCTTGAACTCGTTCTGGGGTTTGAAGACTTCGTTGCGCGTGCCCTTGGTGCCATAGATGGCCGCGAGCACGATGATGCCACCGAGCCACACGCCAACGAGTGAAAGAAGCGTCTGCTTGGTGCTGAGTTTTCGGCGAGATCCCCCCTCGGTGGTGTTCATGGCCCGCCGTCGCCTTCCGCCTTCGGAGTGCGGGGCTGTTCGCGGCCGCTCACGATGTGCTCGGCCTCCCCGGCGTGCTCGAATGTCCCTGAAGCGGACCCTCACGCGTGACGAACGACATCGCCAGATAGACGGTGAAGGCCGCCAGAACCAGTCCGGCGGCCATGATCCCGTCGTCGCGACCGCCCGCCACGCGGGCCAGGATCACGGCCAGCGCGACGAGCCATACGCGGCCCATCAAGCCGCCGACGAGCAAGCCGGCCCTGAGCTTGGCGTCGCCGACGCGCCGCGCGCGCGCGAACACGAAGGCGGTGCCCGCGCGCGTCAGCAGCCACGCGCCGGCGCCGAGCAGGTAGCCGACCGTCGGCATGCCCCCGACCAGCACGAACGGCGCCGTCGCGAGCACCAGGCACACGTCGAGGTAGCGCACGGCGACCACGTCAGCTTGGAGATCCGGGGGGCCGTCCGTGGCACACGGTCCACAGACGCCGGCGGCGACGCGGCGGGGTTCGTAGCGGCGCGAGCAGTCGCGCGCGAGGGCAAGCGCGGCGCGTGCAGTGCCGGCGCTGCGCAATGCGCGCTACGTCCACGCGGCACGCGGGCCTGCCGTAGCGCGCGCAGCACCGGCTGTAGGCGAGCGCACGAGCGCGCGGCTGAACGCGCGGCCTGACGTGCGCCGGCTCGAGCGGCTCGTCCTGCTCGGCGCCTGTCAGGCGCAGGGGATCGTCGTTGGCATCGAAGTCTGGCATGTGCGTTGGAGCCACCCTACAGACCCGACGAAAAAGTCCGCACGCCCATCGGCGGCGGACAAATCGAAGCGCCCCTCAACCACTTCCGAAGGCGCCTCGTGGGCGTCTGCGGCGGCTCGCCTACTCTACCGGGTCTCGGACTTCGTAACAAGTTTGTGACATACGCAACGCCGGACCGACGGACGCGATTGGGCGCGCCGAGCGACGGCCGAGGGCGATGCGCGGGAGCGCGGGCCGGCCCCGGATGCGCCGCGGGGCGTCGACCAGCAGGACGGCGGCGCCAAGCACCAGCAGGCCTCCCACGATGTCGAGCAGGAAGTGGTTCCCGGTCGCCACCACCGCCAGCCCGGTGAGGCACGGGTAGGCGAGCGCCAGCGCGCGCACCCAGCGACGTTCGCTGGCGCGCCACAGCGCGAGCGTGCACCAGACGGCCCACGCGATGTGCAGCGAGGGCATCGCCGCGACCTGGTTGGCGTGCGACGCGAGCGCACCGGTATGCCAGGAGCCGAAGGCGTGTGTCGAGGCGACGACGTCGGTGAAGCCGTCGAGCATGCGCGGCGGCGCGACGGGATACAACCAGAAGACGACGAACCCGAGCACGTTCACGAGCACCAGCGAGTTGCGCAGCGGCCGGTAAAGGTCGGCGCGCGCCCACCACAGCCATCCGAGGATCGCCAGCGTCACCAGGAAGTGCGCGTTGTCGTAGTAGTCGGAGAGGATCAGTCCCAGCGTGTGGTGCGCCGCGAGCCAGCGGTCGAGCGACAGCTCGGGGTCGATGTGCAGCAAGCGCTCGACGTGCAGAAGCCCGCGCGCGTTTCCCAGCGCCGCCGGCAGGCGCAGCGGCGCGAGGTTGGTCACCGCGTCGTACAGAACCACCAGCCAGCCGATCGCCAGCAGCTCGACCCACCAGCGCGAACGGATCGGCGCGCGCGCCAACGCGCCGACGGGGCGAAGCGCCGCGGAGGATCCGCTCGTTTCGATGGACAGCGCGCTCGACAAGCGGTCGATCTTATCCGGCCCGCCAGAGGCCCTCGGGCGTCGGGCCGGCTCGTGCAACGGCGACCTCGCCGCGATCGCCAGCTCGCCGCGATCGCCAGCTCGCCGCGATCGCCGGCTCGCCGCGATGGCCGTCTCGCCGCGATGGCCGTCTCGCCGCGATGGCCGGCTCGCCGCGGCGGTCAGGGCACGACGGCCTGCAAACCACGATCGGCGAGCGTCTGCAGCACGCGCGGAAGGGCCGCCGCCGTTTGCCTCCAAGAGCCCGCGGCGGCGTAGTAGTCGGCGTCGTGCAGCAGCAGCACCGAGCCCTCGCCGGCCCCGTCGGTCACCCGCCCAGCGATCGACGCGGCGGTCGCCCCCTCCTCCCAGTCTCGGCCCCAGTGGGTCCACAGCAGCGTGCGCCATCCGCGCCCACGCGCCAGCCGCAGCGCGGAGGCGTTGAGCACGCCGTAGGGCGGGCGGTAGAGCGCCGGCGCGCGGCCCGTCGCGTCCTCGATGATCGCCGCGGCGCGATCGATGTCCTCGTGCACCTGCCCGGGCGTGAGGCGCAGGAGGTTGCGATGGCGGTGGCAGTGCAGTCCTGTTTCGTGCCCGGCGGCGACGATCTCGCGCGCCAGCGAGGGATTGCGCTCGATCTGCTCGCCGACGAGGAAGAAGGTCGCCTGCACGCGAGCGTCCGCCAGCAGCTCGAGCACCGCCGGGGTGCCCTGGGGATGCGGCCCGTCGTCGAACGTGAGCGCATAGCCACGGCCGCTCGCGGTGCGGTCCTCGATGCCCAGCGGCCGCCGCAGCGCGGGCAGTGCGGCTGCCAGGCCGGGAAGCACGTAGCCGACGATCGCCATTCCGGCCACCGCTCCGGCGATCGGGGGGAGCGGGCTGCGATGATCGTGGGCGGACATGGTCGATCTGGTGCTGGGCATAGCGGCGGCGGTGGGCGCGTCGACCCTGTACAGCCTAGGGATCGCCCTGCAGGCGATGGACGCCAAGCAGACGCCCCGCGGCGAGCACCTGCGCCTCGCGCTCGCGTGGCGCCTGGCGCGACGCGGGCGCTGGCTGCTGGGCACCGGCCTGTCGATCCTCGGCTGGCCGCTGCAGCTGGTCGCGCTGCTGCTGGCACCGCTCGTAGTCGTCCAGCCGGCACTCGCCGCGGGCCTGCTCGTGCTGATGTTCCTCGGCCAGCGGATGTTGCACGAGCACGCCGGGCGGAACGAGTACCTGGCGGTGTGGGCGATCGTGATCGGCGTGATCGGGGCGGGCCTGGCGGCCCCGCCACGCACGACGGGACATGGCTCGGAGAACCTGGCGATCACGATCGTGCTCGTCGGGTTGGGCCTGGCGGCGCTCCTGCCCTATCTGCTGCGTGCGCTGGCACACACTCCCGCCTCCGTGACGATGGTCGGTGCGGGCATCGCGGGCGGCTGGAGTGGCGTGGCCACGAAGCTGGCCTCCGACGACCTGGCCCGGGGACACGTCGCGCTGGCCGCCGCCTGGGGCCTGTCGACCGCTGTCGCATCGGGCGTCGCGGTGCTCAGCGAGATGAGCGCCCTGCAGGATCGCCCGGCGATCCAGGTGGCGCCCGTCGTGTTCGTGACTCAGACGGTGATCCCGATAGTCGTCGCGCCGCTGCTGTTCGGCGAGAGCTTCGCCGACACGCCGCTTGGCGGCGTACCGCTCGCGGTGTCGCTTGCGCTGCTGGTGACCGGAGCGGCGCTGCTCGCGCGCTCGCCCCTCCTCCTGGCGCTGATGGCCGGCGATCGCGTGAGCGATGCCAGCGACTCGGCTTCCAGTCCCTCGTCGCCCAGCCAAGCCACTATGCGCTCCAGTCCGAGCACCGAAGAGGGCGATCCGTCGAGCTGCACGACGAGCACGTCGCCGGCGCGCGTCTGGCGCTGAGGCAGCGGACCCTCGGCGTTCAGCCGCATCGCGCCGCACACCGGCGTGGCGCCGGCGGTCCGTCCGAGCACCAGCTGGCCGACGGTCAGCCCGCCGGGTGGCTGCAGGTAGTAGAAGCGGTGGCGCAGCCCAAGCGCGCGGGCCTGCTTGCGCAGCGAACCGCGCGTGCCCACCCACCGCAGGACCGACGACCCGCGCACTTCCGGCAGGACCTCGTCGCCCAGCGAGCGCAGCTTGGCGATCGTCGCGGCCGGCGGCACGCCGCTGTCGTCGGCGAACGAGACGTGGATGCCACGACCCGCCAGCTGCGAGGCCACCCGCGACATGTCGCGGGCGGGCACGCGCACGATCACGCCCACGTCCGGCCGGTTGGTCTTGACCTGGGCAAGCGGATGAACGCGCAGGATCTTCGTCGCGAGAGCCGTCACCTCGTCGGTCGACATCATCCACGTCCCCAGGCCGCTCAGCAGCACGAGCTGTGTCGCCGCCGCGACCGCGCGCAGCCGCCAGCGGGGGATCGGGCGCACGCGCCGCGGGGCCTGCAGCACGACGTCGGCGGCAGCGAGATTGTCCGTGCCGGAGTCCTCGAGCGCCGGCTGTTGGGCCTCCGGCTCGCAGGCGAAGCTCGCCTGCACGTGCTCGCGCAGCTCTTTGGTGTCGTTCGCCAGGCGCACGAGATCGAGCGCCGCCATCGCCCGCGTATTGATCCGCGCGTGTCCGACGGGCAGGCCGTAGGAGACGACCGGTGTCCCCGCGGCCATCGCCTCCAGGCAAGTCACGCCGCCGGTGGAGTGCACGAGCACGTCCGCGGCGGCGAGCAGCTCGGGCATCTTGTCGGTGAACTCGTACACGTGCACGCGCGGCTCGCGGGCGAACGTTCGGCGCAGCTTCCTCGCGAGAGGCTCGTTGCGCCCCGCGAGGCACACGATGCTGCTCGCCTCGGGCACGCGGATGAACTCGCGAACCGCGCCCTCGACGTCTCCCACGCCCCAGCCGCCGCCGGAGACGACCACCATGCGGCCCTCCTCCGGAAGGCCCAACGCCCGACGTGCCCGCAGCGGGCAACGTGGCTGAAGGAAGTCGTCGGAGATCAGCGGCTGCACGAGCCGCGCGCTGTCGCGGCCCGCGATCCGCTCGACGGAGGACAGCGACTCGCCGTAGGAGACCATGTGCATGTCGATGCCCGGCTGTGCCCAGAAGAACAGGCCGGTGAGATCGGTGATCGTGGCGATCGTCGGACAGCTCACCTCGCCCGTGCGTCGCAGCCGCGCCAGCACCACCGTCACGGCGGGGTACGTGGAGACGACCACGTCGGGGTCGTGCGCGGCGATGTTGCGCGCCAGCGGCCGTGAGCCGAACAGGCACAACAGCCGCGTGGCGATCGCGCGGACCGGCCGAACGTGGTTGAGCAGCCCGTAGACGAGCGTGTACGTCCAGGGGACGAAGCGCAGCTGCACGCGATACCCATCCTCGACGACCGGCCGCAACACGCGCCCCATCGCGGCGAGCCCGTCGATCACGGTGACCTCGGTCGGCTGCGGGGCGTCCTCGAGCTGCGCTGCCAGCGCGCGAGCGGCGGCCGCGTGGCCCTCGCCCACGTCGGCGGACAGGATGAGGACGCGACGGGGCCCGGGAACCCGGCGCGAGTTGGCTTTGCGGTGGCGACGTCGCATGTGAGGGGCGCAGCGCCGAGCCAGGGGCGCATTGGCGCGCGTCTGCGCCCGCAGATGAAGGCCCCCGCGAGCAATACACGCGCTGCTGGGTGATTCTACCTTGCGCGTCGTACGCCTGCCCGTCGGAGTAGACGTAAGAATGAACCGATGCGCAGCGCATCGGCCCTGCCCAGCGTGCAGATCGACCGCCGCGGCTCGCGCGGCCGCGGTCGTCCGGAACGCTCGCACGAGGCAGCCCCACGGCGCGCAGCGGCGATCGGGCGGGCGCTCGGAGCGCTGGGAGCGCTCGGCCTGCTCGGGATCCTCGCGACGGTCTTCCTGACGACCGCGGGAGCGGCGGGCGAACCTTCGCAGTACGTGCCGGGTCGCAGCGGCGGTTGGCCGGGCTGGCTCGCCGGCCCGTTAGAGGGTCTGCACATGAGCATCGACTCGAGCAGCTTCCAGACCTTCACGCTGATCATGTGCGCGAGCTACCTGGTCGTGCTGCTTGCCGCGCGCACGCTGCCGATGGGCGCCCTCGTCGCGGCGATCCTCGCCGCGCACGCGATCCTGCTGCTCGGCCCGCCGCTGATCTCCCAAGATGTGTTCGGCTACATGGGCTTCGCAAGACTGGGCGCACTGCACGGGCTCGACCCGTACACGCACGTGGCCGCCCAGGCTCCGAACGACGAGGTCCTGCCGCTCGTCGGCTGGCCCTTCAAGCACTCTCCCTACGGTCCGCTGTTCACGCTCGTCAGCTACGCCACGGCTCCGTTCGGGCTGGCGGGCGCGTTGTGGGCGTTCAAGGCGCTCGCCGTCGCCTCGAGCCTCGGCGCGGTGGCCTTGGTCGGACGGGCCGCCGGCAGGCTCGGTCATTCACGGCGCTTCGCGGTCGCGTTCGTCGGCCTGAACCCCGTGCTGCTCGTGCTGGCGGTCGGCGGGGCGCACAACGACACCCTGATCGTGCTCACGCTGGCCGGCGCGCTGGCGCTGACGGCCGGGGCGAGCCCGCGCTTCCGCGACGCCGCTGCAGCGCTCGTCGCGGGCATCGGCATCAAGGTCACCGCCGGGCTGGTCTTGCCCTTCCTCGTGCTCGCATCACCGCGCTCGCGCGAGCGGCTACAGGCGCTCAAGGGCACCGCCATCGGCCTGGCGCTGCTCGCGGCCGTCGGGCTGATCGGCTTCGGCGCTCATGCGCTCGGCTTCCTCGGCGCCGTGGGCGAGCAGCAGCAGCTCGTCGCCGTGCACAGCGTGCCCGCGGAGACGGCCCGGCTCGTGGGGCTGGACGGGACGCCCACTTGGTGGCGCAACGTGTTCGCCGGCCTGTTCGCGGTGGTGCTCGCGCTGGCTCTGTGGCGCACCGCGCGGGGCGCCGACTGGCGGGTGGCCGCGGGCTGGACGACGCTCGCGCTGCTGCTGTCGACCGCCTGGCTGTTGCCCTGGTATGCGATCTGGGCGCTGCCGCTAGCCGCGGTCAGCGGCAATCGGCGCCTGCGTGCCGCCACGCTGCTGCTCTGCGCCTACGCGGTCCTCATCCACCTGCCGCTCGCCGACGGGCTGCTCAGTCCCGGGCGAGCGCTCGGAGTGCACGTGCCCACGGTCGTCGGCCGGCACCGCGTCGATCTCACCCGTTTCCAGGTGGGCGATGACCCCCTGCTCGATCTCCGTCGCTGAGGCGTCCGGGCGCAGCAGGCGCAAGCGCATCGCGTCCAAGCGCCTGAACTTGAGGATCTCGAGCACGTACACGAGGTACACGCTGGCAGCCACGACGAGCAGTCCGAGGGCAATCATCACGAGCGTCCAGTCGGTATTCAGATGACCTTTGTGGTCGCTGTAGGGGACGAACCGCAGGGCCAGCGCCAGACCGGCGAGCAGCAGCGTCCAGGCGTACAGGTAGGCGATCGTGCGGCGGCCGGAAAAGCCGATGCGGGCCATGCGATGGTGGAAGTGCTCGCTGTCGGGGCGGTAGATCGGCTGCTTGTACTTCAGGCGCTTGAGCACCACGAAGGTCGTATCCAGGAACGGCACGGCCAGCAGTATCAGCGGCAGCACGAACGACACGACGGCGGCCGTCTTGACGGCCGCCTCGACGGTGATCACGCCCATCATCAGGCCGAGCAGGTTCGCGCCGCAATCGCCCATGAAGCTCGAGGCGGGCGGGAAGTTGTAGATCAGGAAGCCGAGCGCCGCCCCGGCCGTCAGCGCCGCGAGCACGCCCGGCTGCGCGCGTCCGAGATCGAAGGCGATGATCGTCATCGCGCCGGCGATGATCGTGCAGACGCCCGCCGCCAGGCCGTCGACCCCGTCGGAGAAGTTGACGACGTTCATCATGAAGACCAGACCGACCACGGTCAGCACCGGGCCGGCGTTGGTCACGCCGGCGTTGGGGAACGCGAGCACGCCGACGAACGGCAGCGTGATCGCCTTGACAGCCACGCCGAAGTGCACGACGATCACCGCCGCAAGAACCTGGCCGGCGAGCTTCACAAACGGCGGCAGGTCGAAGCGATCGTCGAGCGCGCCAACCAGCGTGATCACCGCGGCGGCCAGCAGCACGCCGTGCCACAGCTGATGTTCCTGCGCGTAGCCGGCGGGCAGCCAGATCAAGCCCGCGACGGCCACGCCCGCGAAGATCGCCAGGCCGCCGAGCAGCGGCGTGGCGCTCTCGGACAGCCCACGCTCGCGCGGTTCGTCGATCGCGCCGACGGCCCGGGCGAAGCGCTTCGTGAGCGGCGTCAGCAGCGCGGTCACGGCGGCAGCCACCAGGAAGGCATACAGCGCGTCGAGCTCGTTTAGATGCGCCATCGAACGCCAAACAGCATCGCAGGCATGGGGGTCGCACGCCACCCACCGGCGCGGCGCACTCAGTGAGAGGGCCGGCTGGACGTCGGCCGAGAGGCCCATCGGGGCCGGTCACGTGCGCCACGAGGACGCTCGTCGGCTTCAAAGGGCCGGCTGGACGCCGGCCTGAGCTATCTGTTCGTATAGCGGGTAGCGCTGCACGATCTCGCTCACGCGTCCGGCCAGCTCGCCGGCGCGAGACTCGTATTCGGGGGTCAGCGCGGTTGCCATGATCTTGCCCACCTCGACGAAGTCCTCGAGCGCCAGCCCGCGCGTGGCGAGCGCCGGGGTGCCGATGCGCAGGCCGGAGGCCTCCATCGGCGGGCGCGGGTCGAACGGGACCGCGTTGCGGTTGACCGTGATGTCGATCGCGTGCAGGCGATCCTCGGCCTGCTTTCCGGTCAGCGCCGGATCGGAGTCGCGCAGGTCGACGAGCACCAGGTGCACGTCGGTCCCGCCGGTCAGCACGTTCACGCCATGGCCGGCCTTCAGCAGCTCCTGCGCCCACGCTCGAGCGCCATCGAGCGTGCGCTGCTGGCGCTCGGCGAACAGCTCGCTGGCGGCGATCTTGAAGGCCACGGCCTTGGCCGCGATCACGTGCTCGAGGGGACCCCCCTGCTGACCGGGGAAGACGGCCGAGTCGATCTTCTTCGCGTACTGGAGCTTGCAGAAGATCACCCCCGCGCGCGGGCCGCCGAGCGTCTTGTGCGTGGTCGTCGTGACGACGTCGGCGCCGAACTCGATCGGGTTGGGGTGCAGCCCCGCGGCGACGAGGCCCGCGAAGTGCGCCATGTCGACCATCAGCAGCGCTCCGACCTCGTCGGCGATCTCGCGGAAGCGCGCGAAGTCGAGCTGCCGGGGATAGGCCGACCAGCCGGCCAGCAGCATCTTCGGGCGACGCTCGCGCGCGATGCGCGCCACCTCGTCCATGTCGATCAGGCTGCTCTCGCGATCGACCTCGTACGGGGCGATGTCGTACAGGCGGCCCGACACGTTGATCCTCATGCCGTGCGTGAGGTGGCCGCCGTGGGACAGCGACAGTCCCATGATCGTGTCGCCCGGTTCCAGCAGCGCGTGGTAGACGGCCGCGTTCGCCTGCGCGCCGGAGTGCGGCTGGACGTTCGCGTGCTCCGCTCCGAAAAGCGCCTTCGAGCGGTCGATCGCGAGCTGCTCGGAGATGTCGACCCACTCGCAACCGCCGTAGTAGCGGCGGCCGGGATAGCCCTCGGCGTACTTGTTCGTCAGCACCGAGCCCTGGCATTCGAGCACGGCGCGCGGCGCGAAGTTCTCCGATGCGATCGCCTCGAGCGTGCGCTGCTCGCGCTCGAGCTCTCCGCGCAGCACGTCGGCGATCTCGGGGTCCACCTCGCTGACCGGGCGGTTGAAGTAATCGGGGCTTAGCTCGGACACGGCGCCCTCCTTGAGCAGGCGATGACGACTTGTGGTGCCCAGGCGCGCGGCGGGTTTGGCTGGCCGCTCCCCGGTGGTCGATCCCACCTCAGGCGCCAGTCGCGGCAGCTTTCACGAGGCTAGCAGGACGACGGGATCGCGTGCTCAGCGCGTCTCGCCCATCAGCTCGCGCACTGCATCGACCGCGAGCGCGCCCTCGCGCAGCATGTGCCAGGAGCCGTTCACGGCGTACTCGCGCAGGTCGATCACCGTGGAGGGCGTCCCGGGCAGCGTACCCCCGTCGAGCACGAGGTCGGCGCCCTCGCGCAGGCTGAGAGGCACGTCGGCGAGCGTGCGCGCGTCGGGCTGGCCGGAGATGTTGGCGCTGCTCTGCATGACCGGCTCAGCAACCGAGCCGAGTGCGCGCAGTCCGTCGGGCAGCCGCGGGACGCGCACCCCGACGGTCGCGGCGTCGCGCCGGCAGGCCGCGAGAAAGCGTCCCGTGCGGTTCTCGAGCAGCAGCGTCACCGGTCCCGGAAGCAGCGCTCTCAGCACGTCTCGCTCGCCGTCGCTCAGCTTTCCGAGCTCATGCAGCGCGGGCTCGAGCGCGAAGAACATGACAGCGGCCGGTTGCGTTGGCGGGCGTCCCTTGAGCCCGTACAGGCGCTGCGCCGCGCGCTCGTCGTCGGGATCGCAGCAGACGCCGTAGACGGTGTCAGTCGGGAACACGGCGACTCCCCCGCCGGCGACGCATTCGCCCAGGCGCCTGGCGTCCTCGCCGTCGAGCCCCGCGGTCGGTGTCATCGGCGCCGCCCCGTCACCACACGCTCGATACCCGCCAGGTCGGGCGTGTACTCGACGTCAGCGAAGCCCGCCGCGGCGATCAGCTCGCCAACGCTCTGCGCCTGCCCCGCGCCGACCTCGAGCACCACCAGCTTGACGCGCTCGCGGCCGGCCAGCTGCGCCAGCAGCGCGCGTATGCGGTCGAGCCCGTCCGGGCCGGCGAACAGCGCGGATGTGGGCTCGTGGCGCAGGATCTCCGGTGCGAGGCTCGCGCGCTCGTGCTCCGCGACGTACGGCAGGTTCGCGAGCACCGCGTCGTACTCGTCCGCCAGCCCGCGCAGCAGGTCGGCGTGCGCCCAGCGGACATCGAGAGCGAGCCGCGCGCCGTTCTCGCGCGCCAGCGCGAGCGCGTCCTCGCTCACGTCGCTGCCGCTCACGTCAAGGTCCGGGCGCTCGTCCTTCAGCGCGAGCGCCACGGCTCCGCTGCCGGTGCCGACGTCGAGCACCCTCGCGCCACGCTGCAGCCCGAGCGCGCTCTCGACCAGCAGCTCGCTCTCCGGGCGCGGCACGAGCGCGCGCCGGTCGGAGGCCAGCGCCAGCCGACGAAAGCCGCGCCGACCGACGATATATGCGAGCGGCTCGCGCTCCGCGGCGCGACGTCGCACCGCGTCCTGGAAGGCGCGCACCGCGGCGCCGCCCACCACGAGGTCGCGATCGAGCAGCAACCGCTCGCGCGAAACGTCGAGCACGTGCGCGAGCAGCAGTTCGGCATCTAGCCGCGGCGTCTCGCAGCCGGCTGCCGCGATCGCGGTGAGCGCGCCGTCGAGCGCCTCGCGCACGGGGGTGCCGCGCGAGCGCGCGGAGCGCACGGGCTGCGCGGTCACGTCGCGGCCTGCGCCTGCAGTCGACGACGCTTCTCGTCGGCTTGCAGCGCGGCCGTCAGCTCGTCGAGCTGTCCTTCGAGGACCTGGTCGAGGTTGTGCACGGTCAGCTTGATGCGGTGGTCGGTGACGCGCCGCTCGCCGTAGTTGTACGTGCGGATCTTCTCGGCGCGATCGCCAGTGCCGACCTGCGAGCGACGATCGGCCGCCAGCTCGGCCTGCTGTTCGGACAGCGCGCGCTCGTAGATGCGCGCGCGCAGCACGCGCAGCGCCTTCTCGCGATTCTGCAGCTGGGACTTCTCGTCCTGCATCGAGACGACGATCCCCGACGGCTTGTGCGTGACGCGCACGGCCGAGTCGGTCGTGTTGACCGACTGGCCACCCGGCCCGGATGAGCGATACACGTCGATCTGCAGGTCGTTGGGGTCGATCTGCACGTCGACGTCCTCGGCCTCCGGCAGCACCGCTACGGTCGCCGTGGAGGTGTGCACGCGACCCTGGGACTCCGTCTGCGGCACGCGCTGCACGCGATGCGTGCCGCCCTCGAACTTGAACACGGAGTACGCGCCGTCGCCCTTGACCGCAAATGTGTACTTGCCATCGCCGATGTCCATCGACTCGGACTGCCAGCCGCGACGCTCGGCGTACTTGACGAGCATGCGGTACAGATCGCCTGCCCACAGGCCCGCCTCGTCGCCGCCCGCTCCACCCTGGATCTCGACGATCACGCTCTTGTCGTCGTTCGGGTCGCGCTCGACCATCGCCATGCGGATCTGCTCCTCGAGCTCCTCGATCCGCTCGCGTGCGCGGGTCAGCTCATCGCGCAGCTCGGAGTCCTCGCCCTCCTCGGAGAGCAGCTCCTCCGCGCCGGTGGCGGTGTCCTGCGCCTCGCGCCAGTGAGCCGCAAGCTTCGCCGCGGGCTCCAGCTGGCTGTAGGCGCGACCGGCCTCGGCGTACCGCTCGCGGTCGGCGATCACCTCGGCGTCCGTCATCTGCTCGCCCAGCTCGGCGAAGCGCGTTTCGATCTGCTCGACGAGGTCTTCGATCATCGACCCAGTCTATGGACACGCCGAGGCGCGCCGCCAGGCGCGAGGTGCGGCTCGCGGCCTACGCCACGACCTCCACGCCCATCAGATCCTCGGCCGACAGCTCACCGGGAGTCTCGCGCGCGAGCACCGCCCCGAGGGCGGCTATCGCCACGGCGAGCTGGTCGAGGTCGGGCTCGCGAGTGGTCAGGAGCTGCAGCTTCAAGCCGGGCCACATGACGGCCCGGACCCAGCGGCGACTGCGGTTGCGCCCGGCGAACTTGATCAGCTCGAAGGACACGCCGGCGATCACCGGCACGCCGAGAATGCGCGTCGCCACGAGCCAGTGCCAGGCCGGCAGGCCGATCGGCGCGAACACGAAGATCGCGACGATCATGACGACCAGCAGGAAGCTCGTGCCACAGCGCGGGTGAAGCCGCGAGAAGCGCTGGGCGTTGGCGGGCGTGAGCGGCAGACAGGCCTCGAAGCAGGAGATCGTCTTGTGCTCCGCGCCGTGGTACTCGAACACGCGCCGCAGGTCGCGAATGCGCGAGAGCAGCAGCAGGTAGCCGAGGAAGATGCTCGTGCGCAAGACACCCTCGA